>Ga0136611_10002193_pt1 | contig 13566 bp, 16 predicted proteins | sample AntDrymUQ2232306_2_FD_106645 | JGI IMG/M metagenome (GOLD analysis project Ga0136611, IMG submission 106645) | Polar desert sand microbial communities from Dry Valleys, Antarctica - metaG UQ223 (23.06) | ecosystem: Environmental > Terrestrial > Soil > Desert | place: Antarctica: Dry Valley... | reverse complement strand
GGCTCAGCCGGTGGTGAAGCGGGCGGCCTCGTCCGAGCCGCCTGTCGCGTTGCCTGCGCTGTAGGAGTGCGCGCCGGCTCCGGCCAGGCCGCCTCCGTCCACGATCAGGTACTCCTCGCGGATCGGGCGCCCGTCGAACCAGCACTCCAGGATCTCCCGGGTCCCGGCGGCGTAACGAGCCTGCGCCGAGAGCGACGAGCCAGACGTGTGCGGCGTCATCCCGTGGTGGGGCATCGTCCGCCAGGGATGATCTTTCGGGGCCGGCTGCGGGAACCACACGTCGCCCGCGTAACCGGCGAGGTGTCCGTTCTCGAGTGCCCGCGCGACCGCGTCCCGGTCGCAGATCTTTCCGCGAGCGGTGTTCACGAGGTAGGCGCCCCGCTTCATCTTCCCGAGGAGCTCGTCGTCGAAGAGATTCTCGGTCTCGGGATGGAGCGGCGCATTGATGGTGACCACGTCGCAGACGCTGACGAGTGACTCCACGTCGGGGTGGTAGGTCACGCCCAGCTCCTGCTCGACGTCCGCCGGCAGCCGGTGTCGGTCGAAGTAATGGAGCCCCACCTCGAACGGCTTCAGGCGGCGGAGCACGGCCGAGCCGATCCTGCCCGCGGCGACGGTACCGACCTGCATGCCTTCGAGGTCGTACTCCCGGGAGACGCAGTCAGCGATGTTCCAGCCTCCGTCGACGACCTGCTTGTACGAGGGGATGTAGTTGCGGACGAGCGAGAGGATCAGCATCACGACGTGCTCTGCGACACTGATGCTGTTGCAGTAGGTCACCTCGGCCACGGTGATCCCGCGCTCGATCGAGGCCTGGAGGTCGACATGATCGGAGCCGATCCCGGCAGTGACTGCGAGCTTCAGCTTCGGGGCCTTCGCGATCCGCTCGGCGGTCAGGTACGCCGGCCAGAACGGTTGCGAGATCACGATCTCCGCGTCGGCGAGCTCGCGCTCGAACACGGAGTCGGAGCCGTCCTTGTCCGAGGTGACCACGAGCTCGTGCCCGCGTGCCTCGAGGAAGGAGCGGAGGCCGAGCTCGCCGGAGACGCTGCCGAGCAGCTCACCCGGCTCGAAGTCGATCGCCTCCGGTGTCGGCGTCGTCTGGCCATCGAAGTAGCGCTCGATGCGCGGGAGGTCGTCACGGGCGTACGCGGGCGGGTAGCCCTCGACCGGATCGTCGTAGAGGACGCAGAGGATCTTCGCCATTCCGGGATCGTATGCGGCTACGGCTGGAGGCGTGCGAGGTCTGCTGCCCGGGCGGAGAGCAGCTCCGCGGGCCGCTCGAGGCCCCCGGGGCCGAGCTCGGCAACCCCGTCGAACAAGGCCCCCGCGCCGTCCTCGATCCGGCCGGCGAGCGCGAGCACCGTGAGTCCACGCGCTCGGGCGAGGCCGGCGACGTACGCGGGCACCTTCCCGGTCTGGGTCTGACGGTCGAGCGCTCCTTCGCCCGTGAGCACGAGCGCTGCACCTGCGAGGGAGTCTTCGAGTCCGACGAGCGCGCCGATGAGCGGAGCGCCAGGCTCGAGCCGGCCCCCGCAGAACGCCGCCAGGCCGAAGCCGAGGCCGCCTGCCGCGCCTGCTCCCGGGATCTCGCGCCAGCTGCCACCGGCCGCCTCGGCGCGGTCTGCGAGCTGTTCGAGCCGACGCTCGAGGATCGGTAGATCCGCCGCGGCGGCGCCCTTCTGGCGGGCGAACCCGGCGACGGCACCATGCGGGCCGAGAAGCTGGATGTCGACGTCGACGGCGACCACGATTCGTGCCCGGAGCGGTTCCTCGTGGAGAGCCTCTGTGAGCCGTGCTCCGCCGTCCACCGTCGCGGTTCCGCCGAGGCCGACGACGATCTCCTCGTGGCCGCCGCGCGACGCGGCCAGAAGCAGTTCGCCGACACCGAGGGAGGTCGCGGTCAGCGGATCGCGTTCGGCTGAGCCGAGACGTGAGAGCCCGCAGGCCTGAGCTGCCTCGACGAGCGCTCGCCCGTCCGGGAGCCCGAGCCAGGTGGCGGCGACCATTCGGCCTCGCGCATCGCTCACCTCGGTCGTGTGCGTGCGCGCGTGCGGGAGCGCTTCCCGGACGACCTCGATGGTGCCCTCGCCGCCGTCGGCCATCGGCACGAGCACCAGCTCGTCCTCCGGTCGGATCGAAAGCCAGCCGAGTGCAATCGCCGCCGCGGCCTCTGCCGCGCTCAGGGTGCCGGCGAACTTGTCCGGTGCGACGACGACTTTCACCGCCCCGAGTCTAGGATCGTCCGATGGAACGAGAGTTCGACGTCGTCGTCATCGGAGCCGGGCCCGCCGGCGAGGTCGTGGCGGGGCGGCTCGCGGAGAACGGCCTCGACGTCGCGCTCGTCGAGGCCGAGCTCGTCGGCGGCGAGTGCTCGTACTGGGCGTGCATGCCCTCGAAGGCGCTCCTCCGCCCGGCGGAGCTGATCGCCGAGGTGAAGCGGGTGCCGGGACTGACGGCGAGCGGCCCGGACCCCGCGGTCGTGCTGAAGCGGCGCGACGAGGTGATCCACGACCTCGACGACTCGGCGCAGCTGCCGTGGCTCGAGGAGCGAAAGGTAACGCTCGTCCGCGGCGCCGGCCGGCTCGACGGAGAGCGGCGCGTCGCGGTCGGCGAGGAGATGCTGGTCGCACGGAAGGCGGTCGTCGTCGCGACCGGGAGTGGGGCGGCGATGCCTCCGATCCCCGGCCTCGCCGAGGCGAAGCCGTGGACGAATCGCGAAGCCACGACGGCGTCGTCGGTGCCGCAGAGCCTGGTCGTCCTCGGAGGCGGGGTCGTCGGCGTCGAGCTCGCCCAGGCGTGGAGCTCGCTCGGCTCGCGCGTCACGATTCTGGAGGGAGCCCCACGGCTGATCGCGCGCGAAGAGCCGTTCGCTTCCGAGCAGGTCGAGACCGCTCTGCGTGCGGCGGGAGTCGACGTCCGCACTGGCACGAAGGCGGCCGCGGTCTCCCGTGAGGGCGGGGGCGATTTCACGGTCGAGCTCGAGGACGGATCGACTGCGTCGGGCTCGGAGCTCCTGGTCGCAGTCGGCCGCAAGCCCGCGACGACCGGGGTCGGGCTCGAGTCGATCGGCCTCGAGCCAGGGGAATCGATCCAGGTCGGCCCCGATCTCTGTTCGACTGCGTGCGACTGGCTCTTTGCGGTCGGCGACGTCAACGGACGCTCGCTCCTGACCCACATGGGCAAGTACCAGGCCCGGCTCGCCGCGGACGCAATTCTCGGCAAGAAGGTCGAGCTTCGCTCGGACGGCGCGCTCTCGCCGCGCGTGATCTTCTCCGACCCGCAGGTCGCCGCGGTCGGCTACACGCTCGCGGGCGCCGAGGAGGCGGGGCTGGACGTTCGCGCGGTCGACGTCGGCACGAGTGCGAACGCCGGCGGCAGCTTCGTCGGTCGGAACGCGCCCGGGACGGCGCGGATCGTCGTCGACGAAGGTCGGGGTGTGATCGTCGGCGCCACTTTCACCGGCGCGGAGGTCGCGGAGTCGCTGCACGCGGCGACGATCGCCGTCGTGGCCGAGATCCCCCTCGACGTGCTCTGGCACGCGATCCCCGCGTTCCCGACCCGCAGCGAGCTCTGGCTGAGGCTGCTCGAGACGTACGGGCTCTGAGGGACAGACCCCGGGACGTGTCTGGGTCGCGCGTGACCGAGGGACAGACCCTGGGCCGTGTCCGTCTGGGCCGGGTCCGTCTGGGCCGTGTCCGTTCGAGAGAGGTCTGGGTCGGGTTCTGCCCGCGAAGCGCATGATGTGAAGGTGACCGAGCTCGACGATCTGCTGGCCGACCTTTTCGACGAAGGGCGGCTGAACCGCGCAGTGCTCTCCAATCCGAGCAACGGCGAGTCCCCGGCGAAGGTCACCGTCGAGCAAGTGGAGATCCGCGGTCAGGCCGCCTACCGCTTCACGTCGCAGCTCGCGGATCGCGCCACCCACGAGAACCTTCCCGGCCTGGCGGCGCGCGCGAAGGTCGCAACCCTGCTGCGGGACTACAGGCAGGCCCTGCTGCAGAGCCCGGACGCCGACTGGCAGGTGCTCGGCCCCAAGATCCTGAGGCGCCCCCCGACTCGACCGACGGCGTCCACGAGCCATGACCGTCGGAAGCGGTACCTGCTCGAAGAGGGTACGCCCGTCCCGTTCCTGGTCGAGCTCGGAGTGATGACGCCCGAGGGGCGAGTCCGGAAGAGCCGGTTCGACAAGTTCCGGCAGGTCAACCGGTTCCTCGAGCTCGTCGACGACGTCGTGCCGGCGCTCCCGAGCGAAGGGTCGCTGCGAATCGTCGACTTCGGTTGCGGCAAGTCGTACCTCACCTTCGCGCTCCATCACCTGCTCACCGTGCTTCGCGGGCGGGAGGTCGAGATCGTGGGCCTCGATCTGAAAGAGGACGTGATCGCCGCGTGCTCGGCGTTGGCAGAGCGCTCCGGTGCTCGAGGGCTCCGGTTCCAGCGCGGTCAGATCGCAGGCTATGACGCAGGTGCGAAGGTCGACCTCGTCGTCAGCCTCCACGCGTGCGACACCGCAACCGATGAGGCGCTCGCGCAAGCCGTGCGCTGGCAGGCGGACGCGATCCTCGCCGTTCCGTGCTGCCAGAAGGAGGCGTTCGGGCAGATCCAGAGCGACCTCTTGGCGCCCCTCCTCCGCCACGGGCTCGGCAAGGAACGCTTCGCCGCGCTCATCACCGATGCACTACGCGCGCAGCTCCTCGAGTTGGCCGGCTACCGCACGCAGTTGGTCGAGTTCGTCGACCTCGAGCACACGCCGAAGAACGTGCTCATCCGCGCAGTGCGGGGACGACCCGTGGGGGCTCAGGCACGAAAGGACTACGAAGCGCTCCGGAACTCACTCGGCTTGAAGCCGACGCTCGAACGGCTGCTGGCGCTCTAGGAGACCTGGGTCTGCAGGGCGGCGTCGACAGTGTCATGCACGGCGAGGTGCTGGTCGAGCCCGGAGATCTGGAGCGCTCGATGCGTCTCGAGGCCGGGTGCGGCGAGCAGGAACGAACGGCGGTTCGCGAGCTTCGTCCTCGCCTCGATCAGGACGCCGAGCGCTGTCGAGTCGACGAAATCGACCTCGCCGAGGTCGACCACGAGCCGTTCCGGCTGCTCCGCGGTGAGCGCGAGCAGGGCAGTCCGCACTTCGGGCGCGTTGTAGAGGTCGAGCTCACCGATGAGGTGGATCACGACGGCGCCGCCGTCGCGACGCTCGATCTCCCCGACCGGATGCTCGTTGAGCCGTGACTCGTCTCCCACGAGGGCCAAGCATAGTCACGGGGCTGCACGCGCAGCTAGCGTCCCGCCGATGACGGTCTCGATCTCAGGCGGCGCGGGCTTTCTCGGCCTGCACCTGGCCCGGCGGCTGCTGGACGAGGGGCACGAGGTCCGGACACTCGACGTTGCGCCACTCGACGACCCGCGGCTCGATCTCGAGGTCGAGGAGCTGCGAGGGGACATTCGCGATCCTGCGGCCGTCCGCCGGTTGGTCCGAGACGCCGAGATCGTCGTGCACGCTGCTGCGGCGCTGCCGATCAGCGCCTCGCGCGAGTCGATCTTCGCGGTCAACGTCGACGGAACCGCGAACGTCCTGGCTGCGGCGCTCGAGGCCGGCGTGCGGCGAGTCGTCTTCATCTCCTCGACCGCGGTGTACGGGGTGCCCGAACGGCATCCGATCGTCGAAGCAGATCCGCTCGTCGGAGTGGGCTGGTACGGCGCGTCGAAGATCAGCGCGGAAGCGGTTTGCCGGGAGTTCGGTGAGCGTGGGCTCGAGGTGGTGACCGTGCGACCGAAGACATTCGTCGGGGCCGAACGGCTGGGGGTGTTCGAGATCCTGTTCGACTGGGTGCGCGAGGGACGGCGGATCTACACGCTCGGGCCTGGAACGAACCGATATCAGCTTCTGGCAGTTGAAGATCTCGTCGACGCCATCGTGCGTTCGTTCACGGCGGCGGGCGTAGCGGGTGAGTCTTTGAACGTCGGGGCGCGGGACTTCGGAACGGTGCGGGAAGATCTTCAGGGGCTGATCGACCACGCTGCTTCCAGCTCGAGGCTGACCCCTGTGCCCGTGCGGCCCGCGGAGCTCGCTCTGCGGGCGCTCGAGCTCCTTCGCGTCTCGCCGCTCGCGGAGTGGCACTACAAGACCGCCCACAAGGACTCTTTCGTCTCGACCGAGAAGGCTGAACGGCTTCTTGGGTGGGCGCCGCGGCTCTCGAACGCGCGCACTCTGATCGAGACGTACGACTGGTACCTGGCGAACCGGGGCCTGGTGGGAGCGGCGGGAACGACCCATCGCGTCCCCTGGGACCAACAGGCCTTGGGACTGCTCAAGCGGCTGAGCTGACGGGAGACGTCGGCCAGACCAGCGCCATTCGGTGAGCCCGCAGCGCTGCGGGTTGGCGTCCCTGGGCCACGGCCGCGGCGGACGGGTCGCACCTCGTCCACTACGCTGCCGGCGTGCGCGAGCTCCTCGACTACCGCTCCGAGTTCCCGATCCTCGAGCATACGACCTACCTGATCAACCACTCGCTCGGCGCGATGCCGGCGAAGGCCGAGGAGCGCGTCGCCGAGTACGCGCGCACCTGGAGAGAGCGCGGGATCCGCGCCTGGGGCGAGGGGTGGTGGGAGATGCCGATGACGGTCGGCGACCAGATCGGCCGGATCGTCGGTGCGCCGGCCGGGTCGACCGTGATGCACCAGAACGTCGCCATCGCCGAGGCGATCGTCCTCTCCTGCTTCCGGTCGAGCGCAGCCCGGAACCGAGTCGTCTACGAGCGCGCGAACTTCCCCTCCGTGCGCTACCTCTACCAGGCCCAGCACGATCTCGAGGTCGTCGTCTGCGAGGACGACGGCGCGATCGTCGAGGCGATCGACGAGCGGACGCTGCTCGTCCCGATCAGCCACGTGCTCTTCAAATCCGGTGAGATCCAGGACGTCGAGAAGATCATCCGTCGCGCCCACGAGGTCGGCGCGCACGTGATCCTCGACGCCTACCAGTCCGCCGGGATCGTCCCGCTCGACGTGACCGCGCTGAACGTCGACTTCGCGGTCGGCGGCTCCGTCAAGTGGCTCTCGGGCGGCCCCGGCAACGGCTGGCTCTACGTGCGGCCGGACCTCGCGGAGCGGCTCGAGCCGACCTACACCGGCTGGCAGGCCCACGAGACGCCGTTCGGGTTCGAGGAGGAGATGCGTTACGCCTCGGGCGCGGCCCGCTTCCTCACGGGGACGCCGAACGTTCCCGCGCTCTACGCGGCGACCGCCGGCTACGACCTGATCGAGGAAGTGGGCGTCGAGCGGATCCGCGCGAACTCGCTCCGCCAGACCGACCGCCTGATCGAACTCGCAGACGCCGCCGGCTACGAGATCCGCAGCCCGCGCGAGCATTCGCGCCGCGGGGGCACCGTCACGGTGCACGTGGATCAGTTTCCGGCCGTCTACAAGGAGCTCGCCGAGCGTCAGATCCTCTGCGACTTCCGGCCAGGCGCCGGGATCCGGATCGGGCCGCACTACTTCACGTCCGACGAGGAGCTCGAGCTGGTGATCGGCGAAATCGGGGAGATCGTCGCGAGCGGGGCCCACGAGCGCCACATCGGCGCCGTCGCCCGTCACTAGCCCGAGGTCGCCGTCTCGTCGTGTGGCGCCCCGACCGGCTTCGACTCGGGCGAGCCGCGCTGGCGCAGGTAGATCGTGAAGACGACCATCGTCCCGACCGCCAGGAACTCGGACTGCCAGTTTTGGAGCGACTTCTCCCAGAAATCCGGGTTGAGCAGGTAGCTGCCCCATGAGACCGCGCTGCCGTCGTGCTGGCTCTGCTCGGCGTTGAAGACGCGCCAGTTGTTCAGCGACTGGCCGAACCACGTCGCGAAGAAGATCAGCGTCATCACGATCAGGAGCGAGTTCTCGTAGACCCGCGTCCGCCAGTCGTCCAGCTTCGCGAGCAGCGGGGCGGCGGCCGGCGCGTACCCGCCGATCTGCTGCTTCTGATTCGACTCGATCCCCTCGTCGCCGGGCTTCTTCGACTCGTTCGACCCCTTCTGGACGAGCCAGATCGTGGCCCCGATGAAGAGGGAGAACTGGAGGAACTCGGACTGCCAGTTCTCGAGTACCGCGCCACCGAAGTCGGGCGTGCGCACGTATCTCCACCACGAGATCGCCGATCCGCCATGCTCGAGCGCAGCCCCGTTCCTCGCATGCTGGCCCGCGAACGACTGGCCGACGAGCGTGACCAGGAAGAGCGTCCCGAAGAAGAGCGAGAGCCCGTTCTCGCGGGCGAAGCGCCTCACTGCTGCGTCAGCCCCACGAGCACGTAAGCGACGACCCCGAGGGCGATCAGCAGCGTGTAGAGGCCGAACATCGTCCGCACGGCACGGACGATACGGCGTGGGGCGGACCGCCTACCTGTGGCGGTAGACGATGCGGCCGCGCGTGAGGTCGTACGGGGAGAGCTCGACCTTGATCCGGTCGCCCGGGAAGACCTTGATCCGGTAGCGCCGCATCTTGCCGGCGGTGTAGCCGAGGGTCTCGTGCCCGTTGTCGAGCGCGATCCGGAACATTCCGCTGCGGAAGGCCTCGATGACCTCACCCTCGAGCTCGATCTTCTCTTCCTTCTCGGCCATCGACCCTCCCTTCAAAAATAGTGGCGCGACGGGCACCCGCTACTGCGGATGCCCGTCCTGCGCCAGCGACCTAAGCGGTCGGGGAGACGTTGAACGCCTCCGGACCCTTCGCACCCTCGCGAGCCTCGTACTCCACCTTCGCACCCTCGGAGAGGGACTTGAAGCCGTCGCCGCCGATGCCGCTGTGATGCACGAAGAGATCCTTGCCGCCGTCCTCCGGCGAGATAAAGCCGTAGCCCTTCGCGTCGTCGAACCACTTAACGGTTCCTGTAGCCATATTAAAACACCTCCTTACCCATGTGCCACGAACGGGTAGAGAGGTGCGAGGCACCCGACGTACGCGCTCTGGATTAACGCGGCAAGAGTAGCCGCAAGTCGGCGTCATTGTGCAAGACCGGCGCCGAGAAGCTCGGACAGCCGCGCGGCGTAGGTCGGCGCGGTCGGCTCGTCTTCGTGCCGGAAGTAGGCAAAGACGTCGGTTCCGGTCGCGAGCAGGGGCCGGATTCGCTCGGCAATCGCGACGAGGTCGGCGTCCACGTAGGGCGGCTGGCGGAACCGGAGGTAGTGAAACGGCGACTCCGCCTCCCAGTCGTCGACGCGCACTGCGGGTGAGACATCGACCCCGGCCCAGCTCTCGTGACGGAGGTCGAAGGCGAGCCGCAGGTCGGTCGAGCCCAGGAGGAGCGCCAAGAGGCCGTCGTCGCGCGGCGTCTCGATTGCGACCCGGGTCGGCCCCAGCCGGTCGCCGAGCCGCCGGACTCGCTCCTCGAAGGTCGCCACCGAGCGCAAGGCGCGACCCGGCATCTTGACCGCGAAGCGAAACCCGTCCGGAACCTGTTCGGCCCAGCGCGAGAACTGCTCCTCCGAGGGCAGGCGGTAGCCGGTCGTGTTCAGCTCGACCGTGTCGAACCGCGTCGCGTAGAAGCCGAGGAAGTCCTCGTTCGGAGTCCCGGCCGGATAGAATCCGGGCCGCCAGGAGGGGTACGACCAGCCCGAAGTCCCGACGGAGAGACGGCCGGCCGACAGACGGTCCACAATGGAAGCCATGACCGAAGTCTTGCCGGATACGACGATCGAGGTGCTGGTCAAGGGCTTCCTGGCCCTCGACGGCGCCCTCGCCTCCGACCTCGCCGTCGTCAACGGCGCCCGCGTCTCCTTCAACCAGGAGTCGGACGAGCTCTCCGAGCGGGACGAGGGCCTGATCCGCTTTCTGATCCGCGAGCGCCACGGCAGCCCCTTCGAGCACGGCTACTTCCGCTTCCTCGTCAAGGCGCCGCTCTTCGTCGTCCGCGAACACCATCGCCACCGCGCCGGCCATTCCTACAACGAGTGGAGCGGCCGCTACGCGAAGATGGACGCCGAGTTCTACGTGCCGGAGAACGTACGCACCCAGATCGGCAAGCCGGGCGCGTACTCGTTCGAGCCGGTGGACGAGGCGACGCGCGAGTCGACGCAACGCGAGATCGAGGAGAACGCCGAGCGCGCGTTCGAGGCCTACGAGCGGATGCTCGCGCTCGGGGTCGCGAAGGAGGTCGCCCGGGCGGTGCTGCCGCTCTCCACCTACACGAAGTACTACTGGAGCTGCAACCCGCGCAGCCTGATGCACTTCTGCGGCCTGCGGAACCACGAGAACGCGCAGTGGGAGATCCGCCAGTACGCGGCTGCGGCCGAGTCCTTCCTCGAGCGGCTGATGCCGATCACGCACGCCGCGTTCCTCGCGAACGACCGAACGGCGCCCTAGTTTTTGCGCAAGCTGGGCATCCGCAGAAGCGGATGCCCAGCGCGCGAAGATCCCTGAAGGGGCCGCTGCGCGGCCCACGGGCTCGACCCGCCTACGTGGAGAGGAGCGGTTTGTCCGAGCCGCGGCGCGTCACGACCCAGCCGTCGTAGCGCTTGAACCCGTACGGGACGCTGAGCGAGACCTCGGTGACTCCGTCGTCGAGGATGAACCGGCCGCAGGAGTCGGCGAGCTTCCCGCCCTTCGTCAGCCAGAGCTCGTAGTAGTCGTCCCGATCTCGGCTCTCGTCGAGCCCCCTGAGGCGAACGACCATCGGCCAGTTCCCGGCTTCGTCTTGCTCCAGGATCTCGATCGAGGCGAAGCCGCCCCGGCCCTCGCCGACGCCGGCCATCGACACCGTCCTGAACACCGAGGCGTCGTCGCTGCGACCACCCAGGAGGAAGCCGGATCCGAAGGCGGCCGCGACGAGCGCCGCCGCGGTCAGCGCGAGCGTGAACCGGCGCCGCTGCGGAAGGAGCCGAACCGGCTCCTCGGCCGGGAGCTCTCTCAGCGCGTGCGGAACCTCGGGGGGCGGCGCGACCTGGAGCAACAGCTCGTGGACGCGACGCAGTCGCTCGCGCTCCGAGGGATCCTCGATGTCGTCCACGAGGTCGTCGAAACGATCCTTCACGAGAGTTCCCCCTCCAGCTGGTCTGCGAGCCGTGCGAGCGCACTCCGCGTCCGCGTCTTCACGGTGCCGAGCGGGACCTGGAGGAACTCCGCGACCTCGCTCTGCGAGAGGCCGCCCCAGTACGCCAGCTCGATCACGGGCCGTTCGTGCTCGGGAAGGCCCTCGATCGCCCGGTGCACGCGCCAGGAGAGCCAGGACGCCTCGGCCTGCTCGCCCGGCCCGATCCCGGCGTCCGCCTGGTCGGGTAGGTCGGCGACGGGATCCGGTCGCCGCCGGAAGCCGTCGACGATCGCGTTCCTCGCCACGGTGTAGAGCCAGGCGCCGCCGGCGCCGCGGGCCGGGTCGTAGCTCCGCGCCGAGCGCCAGATCGCGGCGAACGCGTCCTGGAGCGCGTCTTCGGCCCGGCCGCGATCGCCAAGCTTCCGGAGCGCGAGCCCGAGCACCGGTCGCGTGTAGCGGCGGTAGAGCTCCTCGAAGGCGACGCGATCGCCCGCGCCGATCTGCTCGATCAGCTCTCCGTCGGTGAGCTCGCGCGACCCCATCGACCCGATGGTCGTCGTTGTGGCCTCGCGAGGCAAGCTCCGGCCGGCGATGGTCAGGGCCGCATCCATCTCTCGGGTCTACGCATCGGCCCCACGCGCGGATTGGAGCAGGCGCCCCCCGTCGACGACGAGCGTCGTGCCGGTGACGAAGTCTGCGCCGGCGAGATAGAGAATCGCCTCGGCCACGTCGTCGGCCGTTCCGACCCGGCCGAGCACGGTCTCCGCGGCGCGGCGCTCCTCCTGGCCGGGCTCGACCGCCACAGGCCCCGGCGCGATCCCACAGACGCGGATCTCGGGCGCGAGCGCACGAGCGAGGGTGCGGGTGAGCATCGCCTGCGCCGCCTTTGCGGCCGAATGGGCTGCGAAAGAGGGCCAGGGCTGGTAGCCGGCCACGTCCTCGAGCATGACGACGAGGCCGCGCGTAGCCCGCAGGTGCGGGGCCGCCGCCTGCGTGACGAAGAAGCTGCCCTTCACCGTTGCCCCGAGCGCTGCGTCGACCTGCTCCTCGGAGACGTCCTCGAACGCCGTCGGCTCGAAGCCCGCCGAGGCGCCGTTGACGACGACGTCGAGGCCGCCGAGCTCCTCGGCCGCACGAGCGACGAGCGCGCGTGCGTCGTCGGCCCGGCCGAGGTCGCCGTCGCGGCTGCCGGCTGCGAGGACAGACCAGCCCTCCGCCTCGAGCCGGCGCGCGACGGCGGTCCCGAGCTTGCCGGTGCCGCCGGTGAGGAGCGCCCGCGTCAGCTCGCTAGCCCTGTGCGGCCTCGTAGCGCCGGCCGACCGCGTCCCAATCGACGACGCTCCACCAGGCCGCGAGATAATCGGGCCGCTTGTTCTGGTAGTTGAGGTAGTAGGCGTGCTCCCAGACGTCGATCCCGAGGATCGGCGTCTTGCCCTCGGAGATCGGCGAGTCCTGGTTCGGGGTCGAGATCACGCTGAGCGAGCCGCCGTCTGCGACGAGCCAGGTCCAGCCCGATCCGAAACGCTTCACACCCGCGTCGTTGACCGCCGTCTTCAGCTCGTCCAGCGAGCCGAACGTGGAGTCGATCGCCTCGGCGAGCGCACCGCTGGGAGCGTCGCCGCCGCTCGCGCCCATAATCTCCCAGAAGAAGCTGTGGTTGACGTGGCCGCCGACGTTGTTGCGGACGGCGGCGCGGATCTCCTCGGGCAGGGAGTCGAGGCTCTTCAGGATCTCCTCGGCGTCCGTGTCCTCCCACTCGGTTCCGGCGAGCGCCTTGTTCGCGTTGTCGACGTAGGCCTGGTGGTGCTTGTCGTGGTGAATCCGCATTGTCTGCTCGTCGATCGTCGGCTCGAGCGCGGCGTAGTCGTAGGGGAGGTCGGGGAGGCTGAGCGGCATCGGATGCTCCTCTGTCGATTCGGTGGGCAGAGGGCAGGATATGCTCCGCGCCGTTCCCATCGAGTCAGCCCCGCCCAGAGTTGGAGGTCCGCCGTGTCGCAGTACGAGGAGATCAGGCCCCGAGAGCTGAAGCCGGCGCTGCTGGAGCTGGACGGGATCTCGCGCGCCAGCATCGAGGCCCACTACAAGCTCTATTCGGGCTACGTGACGAAGCGGAACGAGATCCTCGGCAAGCTCGCCGGCGTCGATCTCGGGAGCGCGAACCAGATCTACTCCGAGTTGCGCGCGCTCAAGGTCGAGCTTTCGTTCGCCGTCGGCGGGATCAAGAACCACGAGGTCTACTTCGAGCACCTCGGCGGCGACGGCGGCGACCCGACGGGGGCGGTCGCGGGGTTGATCACGCGCGACTTCGGCTCGGCCGAGGCGTGGCGTGCCGACCTGAAGGCGACCGGGATGGGCGGCCGCGGCTGGGCCTGGACAGCGTACGACTGGGACGAGGGCCGGCTCTTCAACTACATCGGCGACGCCCAGAACACCTATCCGATCTGGAACGCGACTCCGCTCGTCGCGCTCGACGTCTACGAGCACGCCTACTTCCTCGACTTCCAGACCGATCGCGCGAGCTACATCGACGCGTTCCTGGCGAACCTCGACTGGGGTGTCGT
>Ga0136611_10002192_pt1 | contig 13571 bp, 13 predicted proteins | sample AntDrymUQ2232306_2_FD_106645 | JGI IMG/M metagenome (GOLD analysis project Ga0136611, IMG submission 106645) | Polar desert sand microbial communities from Dry Valleys, Antarctica - metaG UQ223 (23.06) | ecosystem: Environmental > Terrestrial > Soil > Desert | place: Antarctica: Dry Valley... | reverse complement strand
CGGTTGGCGCGAGATTACGAGCGATTGCCAGAAACTTTGGCAGGACTGCATTTCTTGGCATTTGCCATCTTGATGCTCAAACGATTTGTCGAAGTTATGGCTCGTAGTTCATAACAGGCTCTAGCCGAACGGCTGATGTGCGACAGATTTGTTTCCGTGAAAATTTATCTAGCAACGGAAGATTAATTCTTTCGATCAAATTAAAGTTCTAATTTTTACTCTTAAGACGAACAGCTTACGGCAACTCGTTCCATTCCTTCAGCAGGCGGATCGGCAAAGCGTTCTGATTCCGGTTGCTCGTCAAACGGACGTTGTAAGGTTGCAAGCAAAGTGTTTATTTCCGCGTAGTCGCCTTTTTCGGCTTTCTCAATCGCTTGCTGCGCGAGGTGATTGCGAAGAACGTATTTCGGATTGACGTTCAACATTCGCCCGCGCCGCGTTTCATCAACGCTGTCTTCATTCGCCAGACGTTTTTTATAAGTTTCAGACCAAGCGTCAAAACTCCCCGGGTCAATGAACATACCTTGCAGAAGAGTATTTCTCTCACCGGCGAGTTGTTTAAAATCAGCCAAACGACGGAAGAAACGCGTGTAATCAATCCGATTCGCTTGAAGAATTTCGAGCGTGTCAAAAATTAATTCGTTATCTTCAGACTGTTCGGTTTCCAAACCGAGTTTGTCGCGCATCAGTCTGAAAAATTCGTCTGTGAAAACAGTTTGATATTCGCCCAAAATGGCTTCTGCTTCTTCGGGTTCGAGAAGCGGAACGAGCGTCTGCGCCAATTTGTAAAGATTCCAAAGCGCGACGTTCGGCTGCTGGTCGAAGGCATAGCGTCCGGCGTAATCCGAATGATTGCAGACGAAGCCCGCATCGTATTCGTCAAGAAAACCGAACGGTCCGTAATCAATCGTCAGCCCGACGATTGACATATTATCCGTATTCATCACGCCGTGCGCGAAACCGACCGACTGCCACGCGGCGATAAGTTTCGCCGTGCGGTTGATAATTTCGCGCAGAAATTCGAGATATTTATTTTCTGCTTCGGCGTGTTGCGGATAAAATTCCGCGATGACGTAATCGGCGAGCGTCCGAACATGGTCGTATTGCCCGCGATAATAAAAAAGCTCGAACGAACCGAAGCGAACGTGCGTCGGCGCGAGGCGCGTCAGCACGGCGGCGGTTTCCGTCGTTTCACGATAGACCGGCGCGTCGCTGCCGACGATGCACAAGGAACGCGTCGTCGGAATGCCGAGCGCGTGCATCGCTTCCGAGCAGAGGTATTCGCGTATCGTCGAACGCAAAACAGCGCGTCCGTCGCCCATCCGCGAAAACGGCGTGAGTCCCGCGCCTTTTAATTGAATGTCGAACCGTTCGCCTGTTTCGTTAATCGCTTCGCCCAATAAAATCGCGCGCCCGTCGCCAAGTTGCGGAACGAACGTGCCGAATTGATGTCCGGCGTAAATCGCGGAAATCGGCTCGCTGTTCGGCAGGAGTTTGTTGCCGGAAAAGTATTCGACAAATTCCGGTTTTAAAATTTCTTTCGGGTCGAGTCCGATTAATTTCGCCGCCGATGCGTTAAAACTGACGAGATACGGCGCGGGCAGTGCGGTCGGTTTAACGCGCCGGTAAAAAATTTCCGGCAGACGGGCGTAAGTGTTATTGAATTGCAGCGAGTCGAGAGTGTTCATAAATAATAGTTAATCATTAACCCGCTTCTTTTTGCTAAAGTCGTAATTTGGTTTATGTTTGATTCGCAAAATTGCCGCAAAGATTTGAAACGAATTCGCATCTCAAAAGCTACTGAAATTTTTAGGATTAATAACAAAACAATGAAATTAAACTTTATTCTTGGTCGAATCATTTTCCCGATTTTGCTTTTAGCGAATGTCGCCTGCGCCGAAACTGACAACGCTTTGCCGCCGCCCGCCGATACGCCGAAGATGCGCGTCGAAACCGTCGCGGCGAATTTGGAAATCGTCTGGTCAATCGTGTTTGCGCCCGACGGCAGAATGTTTTTCACCGAACGACCTGGCAGAGTGCGCGTTTTTGAAAACGGTAAACTGCTTACCGCGCCGCTGTTCATAGTTCCCGATGTCGAACTGTCGGGCGAGAGCGGTTTGATGGGAATGGCTTTGCATCCGAAATTCGCCGAAAACCATTTCCTGTATCTCGCTTACGCTTATCAGGCGGGCGGCAACCAATCGGTCAAAGTCGTGCGTTACCGAGAAACCGGCGAAACTTTAACCGATGCAAAAACGATGATCGAATTGATTCCGGCAGCGCGTTATCACGCCGGAACCAGGCTCGGTTTCGGACCCGACGGCAAACTTTACATCACGACGGGCGACGCGACGAAACAAAGTCAAGGGCAGGAATTAAACACGCTCGGCGGGAAAACTTTGCGGCTGAACGACGACGGCACGATTCCGACGGACAATCCTTTCGTCAACCGTAAAGACTCGCGTCCCGAAATCTGGACTTATGGGCATCGCAACGCGCAGGGAATGGATTGGCAGCCGGAAACCGGATTGATGTTTCAGACCGAACACGGACCATCTTTGATTGACGGCGTTTCACTTTTCAAACGCAGCGGCGGCGATGAAGTCAATATCGTAGAAAAAGGTAAAAATTACGGCTGGGCGAAAATCTCTCACAAAATGAACCGCGAAGGAATGGAAACGGCAATCGTCGAATACTCGCCGGCGGTCGCTCCGGCGAGCGGAATGTTTTATCGCGGCAATTTGTTTCCCCAATTGAAAAACAATTTCCTTTTCGGCGCGTTGAAAGGCGAAGCGATAATCCGCCTTGTGTTAGACGGCAGAAGCATCGTCAGTCAGGAAAAATTATTCGTCAAAATTTACGGACGCGTGCGCGAAATCGCCGAAGCACCCGACGGCTCGATTTATTTTTCTACATCGAACCGCGACGGGCGCGGCGACCCGACCAAAGAAGACGACCGCATTTTGCGAATCGCGCCGCTTACGGATAATCTAACAAAATGAAGAAATCAATCGTGACGATAATTTTGATGTTGAGCGTCTGCGCCGGTTTTGCCGTCAGCCAAACGAGAAAGAAAACCTTTCGCCGACCCATCAAAAAAACTATCGTCAAAAAAACAACGACAACGGTTAAAAAAAACATTGTCAGAAAAAAAACGACAGCGAAAAAAATTATGACACCACAGCAAGCGATAACGACCGCATCTGGTTTAACTTACATCGTGACCAAAAAAGGCGAGGGCGCGCAACTAAAAGCGGGCGACGATATAATTGTTAACTACACCGGACTTTTAACGAACGGCGCGAAATTTGACAGCTCGCTCGACCGCAACGAGCCGTTTTCATTTTCCCTCGGCGCGGGCAGAGTGATTAAAGGCTGGGACGAAGGTTTTGGCAAACTCAAAGTCGGCGACCACGCGACATTGATAATTCCGCCAGCCATCGCTTACGGCGAGCGCGGCGCGGGCGGCGTGATTCCGCCCGGCGCGACGCTGATTTTTATTGTGGAAGTTCTTGGCGTGAAATAAATTCGTCTTCAATGACAATAAAAGTAAAAATCGGCACTTGCGGTTTTCGCACGACCAAGGAAGAATACGCCCGGCAGCTTGCGGCGGTTGAAGTTCAACATACGTTTTATCAGCCGCCGCAAATCAAAACTCTGACTCGCTGGCGGGAGACAGTTCCCGCCGATTTTGAATTCGCCTTAAAAGCGTGGCAGCTCATCACGCACGAAGCGAAAAGTCCGACTTTCAAGCGGCTGAAAAAGAGCTTGACGGAAACTGAACGCGAGGAAGCGGGATATTTTAAACCGACGGCGATTGTGAAAGAAGCGTGGGCGACAACGCTTGATTGCGCGAAAGCTCTGCGGGCGAAAACAATTTTGTTTCAATGCCCGGCGAGCTTTAAGCCGTATCAAGAAAACATCGAAATCTGGAAAAATTCTTCGGTTCAATCGAACGCGGCGATTTAAATTTCGCCTGGGAGCCGCGCGGCGATTGGGACGCGAAAATGGTTAAAAGCCTTTGCGAAGATTTGGATTTATGGCACGCGGTTGACCCATTTTCAAAATTGACCGTAACGCCCGACCGATGTTATTACCGCTTGCACGGGAGAACCGGATTTCGTTACAAATACGAAGAAGATGAATTGAGCGAACTCGCCGCGCTGCTGCCTGCCGATAAAACCGCCTACGTATTCTTCAACAATAGATATATGCTCGAAGATGCCTTATTATTCAAAAGTCTGCTATGAACATTCTCTCGCTCGAAAACGTCAGTAAAAATTACGGCATCAAACCGCTTTTTGAACAAGCGACATTCGGTATTGAAGACCGCGATAAAATCGGAATTATCGGCGCGAATGGTTCGGGCAAAACGACGCTTCTGCGCGTTATTGCCGGAACCGAAACGCCCGATGTCGGAAAAGTCGTCCGCACACAGGGACAAACGCTCGCTTATTTGGCGCAAAATCCGCCGATTAATGAAGAAGCGACTGTTTTGGAAACGATTTTCGCGGCGAGCGGCGGCGTGATGAAGTTGATAGCCGATTACGAAACGGCTTGTCACGATTTGGCGACGAACGGCGCGGACGAAAAAATGCTTGAACGAGTCTCCGATCTTCAGCACGAACTGGAAATTTCCGGCGGATGGGAAATCGAGACGAACGCGCGAATTGTTCTCGACCGGCTCGGCATTTTCGACACCGCCGCGCCGATGAAAACTCTGTCCGGCGGACAGCGCAAGCGCGTCGCGCTCGCGCACGAACTTATTTTCAAACCCGACATTTTAATTCTCGATGAACCGACCAATCATCTCGACGCGGACACGATTGAGTGGCTCGAAGATTATTTGAAAAGATATACCGGCGCGCTTCTGCTCGTGACGCACGACCGCTATTTTCTCGACCGCGTAACGAACCGAATTTTTGAAATTGACCGCGGAACGGTTCAGGCGTTCGGCGGAAACTACGCTTATTATTTGGAAAAAAAAGAAGAACAGGACACGAGCCGCGCCGTCGAAGGTCACAAACGCGAACAGCTCATTAAAAAGGAATTAGCATGGCTGCGGCGCGGCGCGAAAGCCCGCACCAGAAAATCGAAACACCGCATCAACGCGGCGTATGATTTGATGGCGCAACCGAAAGAGAGAGCAAAATCGGAAATTGATATTGCCATCGGCTCGCAGCGTTTGGGGTCGAAAATTATCGAACTGCGCGGCGTTTCAAAATCTTACGATGGTCGTAAACTGGTTGACGATTTTTCATATCTTTTGAAACGCGACGACCGCATCGGAATCATCGGCGCGAACGGCGCGGGCAAAACCACCTTGCTGGAAATTATCACCAATCGCCTTAACCCTGATTCTGGCGAAGTCGAAATCGGACAGACGGTGAAAATCGGTTATTACGACCAGGAAAGCCGCGCTCTCAATGACGAACAGCGCGTGATAGATTACATCCGCGAAACGGCGGAATATGTGACGACGGTTGACGGCAGTCAAATCACCGCCGGACAGATGCTTGAGAAATTTCTGTTTCCGCCAGCCGCGCAGTATTCGGTCATCGCCAATCTTTCGGGCGGCGAGCGGCGGCGTTTATATTTACTCAAAATTCTGATGGACGCGCCGAATATTTTGCTGCTTGACGAACCGACCAACGACCTCGACATTCCGACGCTGATTGCTCTGGAAGAATATCTGGACGATTTTGCGGGCGCGTTAATCGTCGTCAGCCACGACCGCTATTTTCTCGACCGCACGATTGACAGTGTTTTCAAATTCCAAGATGCGGGAAAAATCCGTGAATATGCGGGTGATTATTCGGCATATCTCGAAATTACCGAGCATGAAGCAACCGAAAATAAACTGGCGGAAAACCGCGCGTCGGCAGGAACACAGGAAAATCAATTAAAAAATTCATCGTCAAACGGCACAAATTCCGCCTCGAAAAAACTCACGTTCAAAGAGAAGCGCGAACTCGAAACGCTCGAAAAGAGCATTCCCGAAACTGAAAAACGGATGGTTGATATCGAGAATGAATTAAATTCGTTTGCCGCCGATTCGTATAAAGTCAACCAGCTTTTCACCGAGCAGCAGCAACTCAACGAAAATCTCGAAAAAGATTTGGGACGCTGGACGGAGCTTGCCGAAAGAGACGCTTGAGCAAACGCAAAGCTGCAAGCGTTTTCTTACCCGTCAGCTATTCAAATAGATGATTTTCAAATGTTCTCCGGCAGTTCGATCAGCGAAAAAATTGCGATTGATTTCCGTTATCGCTTTTGTGCCAAAAGCCACGGCAGCAAATCTTTTTCGCCGAGGACGTTGAGCCAGACGTTGTGACCGACATTCGGATATTCGTTGTATTTGACGCTGCCGCCGTTAGCTTCCAACGCTTTGACGATTTGACGCGATTCGGTGATCGGAACAATCGTGTCGTCCGCGCCGTGAAAAAGCCACGCCGGAGTTTCGCCGATTTTTCGGGCGAGCGTGTCAAAGCGGTCGCCGTTCGTCATCGAACTGCCGCCGCAAATTGAAACCAGCGCGGCGAATTTCCCCGTATGGCGCGAAGCGAAATGCCAAACGCCGTAACCGCCCATTGAAACGCCGATCAAATAAACGCGCCGCGCGTCCGCGCCGAATTCTTCGACCGTTTCCGCGAGCGCGTTTATCACCATTTGCTCCATTACCGAGTCTGACCAGTAACTTCCCGGTCGGCATTGCGGCAGTAAAACGATTGCCGGAACCTGCCCGAAATAATGACGGACGACCGCGCCCGCCGCGCCGGTCGTCGGAACGAAGCCGCCGCTGCCGCGTTCTCTGATGCCGTGCAGAAAAATCATCACGGGCAATTTTTTCTCGCTTTGGATTTGCGGCGGAAGATAAATTTGATAATTAAATCGGTCGGAATCAACCGAGACGATTCGACTTTCGATTTTTCCCTGCCGATTGCCGCCGGAAACGGCTGTCGTGAGAAAATTCCCTAAAACCGACAGTAATTCTTTTTGCATAACCACCCTTGTTCAATCTTCAATCTTATTTTTTATTTTGCCATAATCGTTTACGTTTTGAGAACCGCTCTTTTTGGCTGGCGGACGATTAATCAAAACGACGCTCGCGCCGGACGGTTAAATGTGCTAATTTCGACAGTTAAGTTTTCAAAGAATTTCGCGTCTAATCGTTTGACCGTGAGCAATTTCAATTCTAAAAGCCTTTCCGAGACTCATTCCCAAAAAATCGAAAATCAAACATCGAATAAAAAAAACCTGCCGATTGGAATTTTTGACAGCGGCGTCGGCGGATTGACGGTTTACCGCGCTCTGCACGAGCGGCTGCCGGATGAACATTTTATTTATTTGGGCGACACGGCGCGTGTTCCCTACGGCACGAAATCGCTGGCGACGGTAGAGCGTTATGCGATTGAGAATTCACAGTTTTTGGTTTCGCGCGGAATTAAAATCTTAGTCGTTGCCTGCAACACGGCTTCGGCTCTGGCTCTGCCGAAAATCAGAGAAAAAATCGGCATCGAAGTGGTCGGCGTCATCGGACCCGGAGCAAGACGCGCGGTTGAAATTACAAAAGCAAAAGAACGTCCCGTGATCGGCGTGATTGCGACCGAAGCGACCGTGGCGAGTCGCGCTTATTCGGAGGCGATCCGGCGAGTTTCAGCGGCGGCGGAAATCATCGAAACGGCGTGTCCGCTTTTCGTCTCGCTCGCTGAAGAGAATTGGGTAAATGAACCGGAAACTTTCTCAATCGCCGAAAAATACCTCGGCGCAATTGTCGAGAAAAAAACGGACACGCTCGTTTTGGGCTGCACGCATTATCCGATTCTGCGTGAAGTAATTCAGAAAACCGTCGGCGAGAACGTCACGCTGATTGATTCCGGGGAGGCAACTGCCGAAGAAGTCCGGCAACTGCTTGAAGATAAAAATCTGGCGAACGAAAATTCGCCGAAGCGTGAAAACCCCAGACGCTTGTGCGATGATTTAGATCACTTTTACGTGACGGACGCAGCGGAAAGATTCGCCCGCGTCGCGGAAAGATTTTTGGGCATCAAGCCTGCGAAGCTAGAAGCCATCGAAATTTTTGGAATGGATAAACTAAACGAAGACTAACCGACGAAAAACACGAATGACACGAAAACAGAATTTTATCGAATTATTCTGTCATTTATTTTGTGTGTTTCGCAGGCAAAAATAAAATGAGTTATACAAGAATTGATAATCGCACCTACGAACAAATAAGAACGACCAAAATCACGCCGAACTTCGCGCCGTATGCCGAAGGCTCGGCTTTAATCGAAGTCGGCAATACAAAAGTCATCTGCACGGCGACGGTCGAAGAACGAGTGCCGCCGTTTTTGCGAAATAAAGGCATCGGCTGGGTGACGGCGGAATACGCGATGCTGCCGCGGGCGACGCACACGCGCACGAACCGTGAGATTCAACGACCATCAGGCAGAACGCAGGAAATCCAGCGACTGATCGGGCGGAGTCTCCGCGCCGTTGTGGATACGAAACTGCTTGGCGAGCGGCAGATTTTTATTGACTGCGACGTGCTGCAAGCTGACGGCGGAACGCGCTGCGCTTCAATTACGGGCGCGTGCGTCGCGCTCGGTCTGGCGGTCAAAAGTATGCTAATGTCGGGAAAACTCAAAAAGAATCCGATTATTTCAGAAGTTGCCGCCGTCAGCGTCGGAATGATTGAAAACACGCCGATTCTCGATTTGTGTTACGAGGAAGATTCAAACGCCGAAGTTGATATGAACATCGTCTGCACGGGCGCGGGCAAATTTATCGAAATTCAAGGCACGGCGGAACGCGCGCCGTTCAACCGCGAGCAGATGAACCAGATGCTCGAACTCGCCGAAAAGGGCGTGAGCCAACTTTTCACCATTCAACGCTACGCTTTAACCAGCTAACGGTGAATTTTGCGGGTGACATTTCAATCGCCTCGCGCGTGATAAAATCACGATATTTACGAAAGCGTTGGTCAAAGTATTAAATTCAGATTTGAGGACTTTTAAGGAAATGAAAAAACTAACAATCATCAAAACTTTTGCTTTCGTATTACTTATTTACAGCTTACTTTTGCAAAATTTACCGTTCGTTCAAGCGCAAACGCCGTCCGACATCAACGCGCAGATTCGTAAAGAAGGAATGGAAAACTCGCAGATTATGCGGACGATTCATTATTTTTCCGACGTTTACGGTCCGCGCCTGACCGGTTCACCGAACCATAAAGCCGCCGGGGAATGGGCGGTCAAACAAATGCTGACCTGGGGTTTCGACAACGCGCAGCTTGAAGCTTGGGATTTCGGTTACCCGGGCTGGGTCAACGAACGCGCTTCGGGATTTATTACCGCGCCGGTTCAGGATTCGCTCGTTTTTGAAGTGCTGGCATGGACACCCGGCACGAAAGGCGCGGTCAAAGGTCAGGCGTTTCAAATGAATTTGCCGGAACGTCCGACGCAGGAGGAATTAGCCGCTTATTTAAACGGCATAAAAACTCAAGTTGCGGACAAGATGATTTTGATGGGCAAACCGGCGGTGCTTCCGGTTAATTTCGAGCCGCTGGCAAAACGGATTGATGATGAAACTTTGAAAAGACGGTTTGATCCGACTGCGACTCCGCAGCCGTTTCCAACTCCGCGACCGCAGCCGTCGCCACGCGCCGGACAATTAACTCCGCCGCAAATCGCCGAACAGCTCGACAAATTTCTGCTCGACAATCGCGCTGCCGTCCGCATCAACGACGCGGGGCGCGAACACGGACAAATCCGCGCCTTCAACAATCGCAGTTTCGATGTCACGAAAGTCGTGCCAACCGTCGTGCTGCGAAACGAAGATTTCGGACGCATCGCGCGACTTCTGGCTGACGGAACCGCCGTTTCGCTCGAATTCGATATTCGCAGCCGCACGATTCCCGAAGGCGCGACTTCTTACAACACCATCGGCGAAATCACTGGAACAGATAAGAAAGACGAAGTGATTATGCTCGGCGGACATCTCGATTCGTGGCACGCGGCGACCGGCGCGACTGACAACGCTGTCGGCTGCGCGATTATGATGGAAGCGGCGAGAATTCTAAAAACGCTCGGTGTGAAACCGCGTCGCACAATCCGCGTCGCGCTGTGGTCTGGTGAAGAACAAGGTTTGTTAGGCTCGCAAGCCTACATCAAAAAACATTTCGGCTCGTTTGAAACTCCGTCCGCGAATTACGAAAAATTTGGCGGTTATTTTAACATTGATTCGGGAACCGGACGCGCCCGCGGAATGGCGGTTTTCGGCACGCCGGAAGCCGCCGCCATTCTGCGCGAAGCCGTCGCGCCGTTCGCTGATTTCGGCGTTCTCGGAGTAATCAATTCTCGCAGCCGCGGTCTCGGCGGCTCCGATCACACATCGTTTAATCAAGCCGGACTGCCTGGCATCGGCGTTCAGCAAGACCCGATTGAATACGGCTCGCACACTTGGCACACCAATCTCGATACCTACGAGCGCATTATTGAGGACGACGTGAAAAAATCAGCTATTGTAATCGCAGCGACGGTCTACGCGCTGGCAATGCGCGACACGCTTTTGCCGCGTTATCCGAAAATGGAAATGCCCGCGTTGCCGAGTCCGTCACCAAGCCCAAATCCATCACCTTTGCCTGCGCCGCGTCTATAAAATTTTGAGATCAGGCTTAGTTAGAATGGTTTATCGTGTCGAAGAGGAATTTGAAATAACAATTCCCAACGATACCGCCGAAAAAAGGAATTTTGGATCGCTGATTGGAAAGAAATGGACGACGGGATACTCGAAAGTGAAGCCGCATATTTTCTTGACCTCGATGTCTATGAAAATTTAGGTGACGAAATAGCTGAAGACGTTTTTGAAAAGGTTAATGATATAACAAGATTCGGCAGCGTTCCGAGTTGGATTCAATACCCTGAAATTCCAAAGGGAGAATGGAAGTTTGTTGGACAATTAAACGACTCGACTGGATTTAATTTCGGGGATGCTGGAATTGGTTATATTTTTATTGAAAAAGTTAAAAACATAGAACAATTTCCAAAAGGCAGTTTCTATGGCAATGCGGATAAATATTATTAACAATGAGCGAAAAACAATTTGAAGGAAAATCGGCAATCGTGACAGGCGCAACACGCGGCATCGGACGGGCGATTGCGTTGGAGTTGGCGAAACGCGGCGGACAAGTCGCTTTTAATTATTCAAAAAGCGCGGATGAAGCCGAACGGTTGAAAGCGGAAATCGAGGCGTTGGGCGTGAAATGTTACGCGGCGCAGTGCGATGTGGCGAATACGGAAGCGTCAGCCGAATTTTGCAAGCAAGTCAAAGAAGAATTCGGTACGGTTGATTTTTTAATCAACAATGCGGGCATCACGCGCGACACGCTGATTTTGCGGATGAAGGAAGACGATTGGGACGCGGTGGTTGATACGAATCTCAAGGGCGCGTGGAATTTTTCGAAAGGCGTTTTGCGGTTTATGATGAAGAATGAAACCGGCGGCACGATTCTCAACATTTCTTCGATTAGCGGCGTGGTCGGGATGCAGGGACAATCGAATTATTCGGCATCGAAGGCGGGAATGATCGGCTTGACGAAATCTTTAGCCAAAGAAGTGGCGAGCCGAAAAATTACGGTCAACGCGCTCGCGCTCGGTTTAATCGAAACGGATATGAGCGGACAACTCACGGACGAGTATCAGGCGAAATTATTAGAAATGATTCCTTTGGGCAGGCTCGGAAACGTGCAGGAAGTCGCCGAGATCGTCTGCTTTATGCTGTCGGATTCGGCGCGTTATATTACCGGACAAGTCGTGCAAGCCGACGGCGGACTTGCAATGTAGAAAAATAAAGGCGAATGGATAAGTAATAAAGAATACGGGTAAAAGCTATTTCTTTTTTGCAAAAGAGAGCTAAGGAAAATACTTTGCTTTGATTCGTCCTTTATCCTTTCGCCTTTATACTTTATCCTTTTTGTATGCAGTATGTGAACGACGAGGAAACTCGTGAACGACAAATCTCACCTGAAGAATATCTGGCGGAACAAAAAAGCGCGATTCGGAAACGGGCATTTTGGGGAATTGGGATCGGCGCGTTCGTCGTGGGAGCGCATCTTGCCTGGCTGGCATTTTTTAGTTACGCCGGTTTGAATCCTGATTTCTCGGTTTTGTTTCGAAGTATTATTTTTATTCTCGGATTATTTATCCTCGGCGGCGGCATCTGGGGTTTGCGTTACGCTAAAAACTTAAAACTCGAAGATTTGATCGCGTCGCCCGAAGCGATTGAGTTTGCTCGCCAATCGGAACTTTCCACACCGTATTTCACATACGTTTTAGTCGGCTTAATTATTGCCGTCACACTTTGCCAGATGTCGGTCAGCATAGAAGAATCTCGTGATGCCGCCGGTCTGGTTAAAACGGATTTCTGGAGCAGAGGCGAATACTGGCGGCTATTGACCTATGGAACTTTGCACGGCGGAATTCTACATATTTTCTTTAACGGACAAGCCTTGCTCGGCTTCGGCGGTCTCATCGAATATCTTTCCAACCGCGCTCATCTATTAATTGTTTTTGTGCTGGCAATCGTCAGCGGCGGTTTGTGCAGTTTGCTTTTAATGCCCGATTCGCTGCCGTCATTAGGAGCGTCCGGCGGGATAATGGGTTTAATCGGTTATCTGGCGATTTACGGCTATCGCCGAAAAAGGCAATTGCCGCCCGATTTTTTGAAAAGCATGCTGATAAACATCGGATTTATCGCGGCTTTCGGTTTGATCGCCTATCAAATTATTGATAACTTCGCTCACTTGGGCGGTTTTCTGGCGGGCGCGATATACGGTTTCGTGCAAATTCCGCGCGATTTGCAAAAAAATCCGCGAGAAGTCAGCGCAGTCGTCGAATTGTTGGGTTACGCCGCATTGATAATTTACGTTCTCTCCTGCGTCTTCAGCATATTGCTGCTCTTAAAAGTCGTCGAATAATTTCCTTTCAAAAATCACTGTTTATGCCGCGAGTCAGAGTTCACCAGCACGTCAACCCGCTTTCGCCATTTTACCGTTTCACGCCGCAGCCAATTGAGATTATCAAGATTTTCGCCAGTCCGCAGTTGCCGATTCATCTGGATATTGGCTGCGCGCGGGGCAGATTTATCTTGAAAATGGCGGAGATGTTTCCCGACTGTAATTTTCTCGGCGTGGAAATCCGAGAGCCGCTGGTGGCGGAAGGAAACCGCCTCGCCCGCGAGAGTAATTTAACCAATCTGCACTACGAATTTAACAACGCGACTTATTCACTCAACAAACTTCTCGAAAATCTGCCCGCCGATGTTCTGCACGCCGTGACGATTCAATTTCCCGATCCGTGGTATAAAAAAAAGCACGCCAAACGCCGGATGGTTAACGATGATTTGGTCGAAACCATTGTCAAACATTTAAAAGTCGCGGGAAGAATTTTTGTCCAAACCGACGTTGAATTTCTGGCGGAAGAGATGTTTGAAATTTTTCGGGATAAGCGAGGTTTGCGGGAAATCGAAATTTTCGGCAATCCGTTTCCGATAAAAACCGAGCGCGAGAT
>Ga0136611_10002191_pt1 | contig 13573 bp, 10 predicted proteins | sample AntDrymUQ2232306_2_FD_106645 | JGI IMG/M metagenome (GOLD analysis project Ga0136611, IMG submission 106645) | Polar desert sand microbial communities from Dry Valleys, Antarctica - metaG UQ223 (23.06) | ecosystem: Environmental > Terrestrial > Soil > Desert | place: Antarctica: Dry Valley... | reverse complement strand
TCCCGACGCTTCCCGTGGATTTCAAGGGTAAGAACTCAACGGCGGAGATTTTCGTGCACCCCAGCGGCCGCTACGTTTACGGCTCGAATCGCGGGCACGACTCGATTGCGGTGTTCGCCGTGAACGAGCAAACCGGCCAGTTGCGGCCGATCGACCACACGCCGACCGGCGGCAAAGCACCGCGCAACTTCGCCATTGATCCCACCGGCATGTGGCTCATCGCCGGCAATCAGGACACGAACGATTTCCGCGTCTTCAAGATCGACCCCGCAAGCGGCAAACTCACAGCCACCGAGCAATCCCTTCCGCTCGGCGCGCCGGTCTGCTTTGTCTTTCCGCCTCGGAGCTGAACGGGAGAGCGGTGTCTGTCCCTCCGGACCCGTTGCAGGAGAGATGCCGTCCCGGCGTCAGACTCACAGCCAATCCCTTGGTGGCACGATGTGTCTTTCGACTGGCACTGGGTTCGGTGGGATTAATCCGAATCCGACGTTTACCGTCGATTTATCGTATCAGCCGCGCTTCTCGCTCTCGGGGGCTTAGCGGTAATCCGTCGGCCACGCCGGACACGGTAAGCCGCCGCCACCGTCGAGTGGCGCTCAATCGGGACGCGCAGGTTCGTCGGGAACCGCATTCCGCAAGCCGAGGCGAATCATCGCGGAGCGGCCGTGCGCGTCGAGTCCTTCGAGCGCGGCGAACGCCGCGACGGTCGGCACTGATTTCTTCAGCGCCTCTTCGTCGAGCTGCACGATGCTCGTGCGGCGCTGAAACATTTCGACGGTGAGACCGGGGAAAGAACGCCCCGCACCGCCGGTTGGCAGCGTGTGGCTCGGGCCAGCCAGGAAATCGCCAACGGCGACGGGGGAGTAGCGTCCGAGAAAGATCGCACCCGCCGTCTGGATGCGCGCGCCAAGCGTCTCCTGCTCGGCGGCGACGATCGAGAGGTGCTCGGGCGCAAACTCATTCGCGATCGTTACGCCCTCGGAGAGCGAACGGACGAGGACCAGTGTCGCCCCGTGTTCGAGCACTCCCGCGAGGTGCTCCTGACGACTCAGCGCGCCAAGCTGTGCCGCGATGCATCGCTCCACCTGCTCCAGCAGCCACTCGGAATCGGTGACGAAAAGCATGAGGCTGCCTTTGCCGTGCTCGGCCTGCGCGAGAAGATCCGCTGCGACGAACGCTGCGTCCGCCGTCTCGTCCGCGAGCACGAGGATTTCGCTGGGCCCAGGCAGCAGGTCGATCGCGACGGGGCCGAAAACCTGCCGCTTCGCTTCGACGACATACGCATTCCCGGGGCCGAAGATCTTTTGCACAGGCCGGATCGTCTCGGTGCCGAACGCCAGCGCAGCAATCGCTTGCGCGCCGCCGACCTGGTAAATCTCGGTCGCGCCGCTCAAGTGAAGCGCTTCGAGCAAAGCGGCATTAATCTGTCCGTCGGGCCCCGATGGCGTGGTGACGACGATCTGCGGGCATCCCGCCGCCTGCGCCAGCGTGCACGTCATGATCGCAGTGGAAACTAACGGGGCAGTGCCGCCCGGCACGTAAATGCCCACGCGTTGAAACGGATCGAACCGTTCCCCCACGATCGCTCCCTGCGCGTTCTGCATCGTCCAGCTCTCCCGCAGGCTCCGCTCGGCGAAGGCGCGCACGTTCGCATGTGCAGCTTCGAGTGCTCCTCTGGCCGCGGAAGGAGCGGACGATGCGGTAACGCGCAGCTCGCCAGCACTCAGGCGCGGTCCACCGAAGCGTTCGCCATATTCGAGAAGGGCGGCGTCGCCCCGCTCGCGCACTGCGGCGAGAATCTCTCGCACGGTCGCTTCAACTTCCGGCTGCGGTTCGGCGCGTCGCTGCAGCCGCCGGAGTTCGGAGGAGAAGTCAGGGTCGTCGTAGCGAAGGATCTTCATCGGCAAAAGTGCGTCCGGATTACCGCCCACCGCATGGCCTGTAGCGACGAAATTCTTCCGGCAGCGTAAGTAGTGCCGCTACACTCCGGTTGAATGGCAGCCTTGGGACAACGAAATCTTCTTCGCGCGGTGCGCGCTGCTCCACCCGGCGTTTACCTCGATGGGGGAAATCTGGGTGAGATTTTGCTGCCGCGCCGCTACACCGCGCGCGTGGTGCCGGGCGATGAAGTAGACGTATTCGTCTATCGGGATTCGGAGGACCGGCTGGTTGCGACGACCGAGATTCCGCGCGCGATGGTCGGCGAGTTCGCCTCGCTTGAGGTGGTGAAAGTGCACCCGCAGATTGGCGCGTTTCTCGACTGGGGGCTGAGCAAGGATCTGCTCCTGCCGAAGCGTGAGCAGATGGGACACCTCCGCCCGCGCGACCGCGTCACTGTCTATCTTTCCCTCGATGCGCAGAGCGACCGCATCGTCGCGACCATGCGGCTCGACGCCTACCTCGACCAGACAGCGCCGAGCTACGATCCAGGACAGCGCGTGGGCTTACTCGTCATCGGGAAAACGCCGCTCGGTTATAACGCGATTGTCGAGAACGCGCATCGTGGCCTGCTTTACCATGGCGGCGTCCTCGTGCCGTTGCGCATTGGAGAAAAGCTCGACGGCTTCATCCGCGAGGTGCGCCCGGACGGGAAGATCGACCTCACTCTTGACGCCGCAGGCTATGCCCGGATCGCGCCGCTCACTGAAACGATTATGGCGGCGCTGCACACGGCCGACGGGCGTTTGGAGTTCGACGACGCGAGTTCGCCGGAAGCGATTCGCGCACGGTTCGACGTGAGCAAAAAGGCTTTCAAGCAAGCCCTCGGCGCGCTTTTTCGCGAACGCCGCATCCACTTCGCCCGTGGCGGAATCGAACTCGTGCCGAGCAGCGAAACTGGGCCGATTTAGCCGCCGCTCCCGTTCCCCTTTTCCAGCCGGCCTTCCGTCGCCGGCTTCGGAAAGTCGATCAGTTTCGCCCGGATGATCTCCGCGCGCAGGGTGTCGCGCTCTTCGGCGGCGAGCTTCTGAGGCGTCCCCTTCTGAAGATGCGCGGGCTGCGTCTCCATGAAGAGCTCGTCGATCGGCTGGCGGTAGGACTCGGGGAAAAAGGCGAGATCGATGCCGAGCTTCATGAACGAGAGAAGGTTCAGCGCTTCTTTCGAGCTCATGCAGTAGGCATGGCGCAGGATCCCGTATCCGCGCCCGATATGATCGAGCAGCGTGTTTGGCTTCTTTTGAAGGAGCATCTGCCGCGCGTTCTGCTCGTGCTCGATGATTTGCAAAATCACCTTGTTCAGCCGCTCAATGATCTCCTCTTCCTTTTCGCCGAGCGTCGTTTGATTCGAGACCTGAAAGAGATTCCCGAGCGCCTCGGTGCCCTCGCCGTAGAGGCCGCGGACTGCGAGCCCGATTTTGTTCACCGCCTGGATGACCTGATTGATCTGCTCGCTCAGGACGAGTGCCGGCAGATGCACCATCGCCGAGGCGCGCATCCCGGTGCCAACGTTCGTTGGGCACGCGGTGAGGTAGCCAAGCTGCGGACTGAAGGCGAGATCGAGCCGCTCCTCGAGCTGGCTATCGAGCTTGTCGATCATCTTGAAGACGTTGCGCAGTTGCAGTCCGGCGCGGATGCCCTGCATGCGCAGGTGATCCTCTTCGTTGATCATCAGCGAAATCGTCTGCTTGCGGTTCATCACGACCGCTGAACCCACGCCTTTCGCGGCGTGCTCGCGTGAGATCAGATGCCGCTCGACGAGCACCTGCTTCTCGAGCGCGGAAAGATCCTGCGAATAGACCGAGAATGCTTCCGCCATCTCCGGGAGAGCCTCCACGGCGGGCTTCACCGCATCGAGGATCGCGAGCCGCTCCGCCTTCTTCGCCCAGCCGGGAAAAGCGAACCCGCGGAGATTTCGTGCGAGCCGCACGCGGCTGCTGACGACGATTTGCGAGTGCGGGCCGTCACCGCGGAGCCACTCGCCGGTATTCGTGAGGATATTATGAATCGCCATCTCCTTACGCCTGAAGATTCTTAATCTGGTCCCGGAACTGGGCCGCACTCTCGTAGTTCTCCTCGGCGACGGCTTTGCGCAAGCCGCGCTGCAGATCTTTCAGCTCCTGCTCGCGCTCGATCGACTTGGCCATGCGCGCCGGCACCTTCCCGACATGCGCCGTGCCCTTGTGCATGCCCTTGATCAGCCCGCTCAGCCCATCGCTGAAAACGTCATAACAAGCCGCGCAACCGAGTCGCCCGGTCTTCTTGAAATCCGCGTGGCTGAACCCGCACGTCGGGCATTTGACGGCGCCGCCGCCTTTTTCAATCTCCTGCGCCGCCCCAAGCCCGAGCAACAGATCCGCAAGCGCAAAGCCGGTTGGGTCGGTGACGCCTTTTTCTTTGGAGCACGGTTCGCAAAGATTTACCTTCTGCATCTTCCCGTCGACGATTTGCGTGAGGAAAACGGTCGCGGAGGTTTGTTTGCAAACGTCGCAGTTCATTAGAGCGGGCCGGAGAGACTATATCACCAATACAGCGTTCGGCACGCCAACCTCGCCTCAGAATTTTCCCGCGAGCACTCCTCAGGCCTCGTCACGCCGGATAAATCGCCGTCCCGGTGCTTTGCGTCAGCTCGCGAAACCGCGCGATCACTCGTCCGGTGAGCGGCCCCGGGCGTCCGTTCCCGATTAGCCGCTGATCCAGTTTGACGGCCGCAATCACCTCAGCGGCGGTGCCGGTGAGAAAACACTCGTCGCAGGTGAAGACTTCATGACGGCTGAAGTCTCGCTCGCGGATCGGCACGTTGAGTTCGTTCGCGATTTCGAAAATGACCTCTCGCGTGATGCCTCCGAGCGCACCGGCCGTCAGGGGTGGCGTGCTGATCGTGCCATCCCGGACAATGAATATATTGTCACCGCTGCATTCGGCCACGAGCCCGACATCGTTCAGCATCAATCCTTCCTCCGCACCCGCCTGGATCGCTTCGACCTTGGCCATGATGTTGTTGAGGTAATTCAACGACTTCACGAGTGGACTGAGGATGTCGTGCCGCGCTCTGCGTGTGGCCACCGTCGCCATCGTTAAGCCCGTTTGGTAAGCTTCCGGCGGGTAAAGCGCGATGGACGACGCAATGATGATCACCGAAGGGTTCGCGCACTTGAACGGGTTCAACCCCATCGGCCCAACGCCCCGCGTGATCACCAGGCGGATGTAACCGTCGCGCAAGCCATTCGCACGAATCGTCTCACACGTCGCCCGCACCATCTCCTCCGGGCTGAGTGGAATCGTCAGGAGGATCGATTTCGCCGAATCGTAGAGTCGCCGGATGTGTTCATCGAGGCGGAAGACCCGCCCGTTATAGAATCGGATGCCCTCGAAAACGCCATCGCCGTAAAGCAGGCCGTGGTCGAAAACCGAGATCCGCGTCTCGCTCTCCGGAGCGATCCGACCGTCGAGATAAATGAGGAGCTTGTCCATACGCGCAGGCGCCGAAGCTGGCAGCGCCTTTTCTTTGTTCAAGCCACGAGCAATCCGTCGCGAATCTCCAGCTGCCGATCGCCGCGGGTCGCCAGCTCTGCGTCGTGGGTGACGACGACCAGCGTGAGACCGCTCGCGCGGACCAGTGCGAGCAGCAGCTCGACGATGTCGCCGCCGGTTTTCGAGTCGAGATTCCCCGTCGGCTCGTCTGCGAAAATCACGCTTGGCTCGTTAATCAGGGCGCGCGCAATGGCGACGCGCTGTTGCTCGCCCCCGGAAAGCTCCGCCGGCAAATGGTGCAGGCGCTCCTTCAGACCGACCTTCTCGAGCGCGCTCGCGGCTTTCTCCGGAGCCACAGCTCCACCGATCATGGAGGGAAGCAGCACGTTTTCGACAGCGGTGAGCTCAGGAAGGAGGAAATAGCCCTGGAAAACAAAGCCGCTGCGCTCGTTGCGGCGTTTCGCCTGCTCGTGTTCGCCGCCGGTGTAAAGCTGGCGTCCTTCAAAGGTCACCGTCCCGGATTCGGGCCGTTCCAATCCCGCAAGAGTGTAAAGGAGCGTGGTTTTCCCCGCACCGGACGCTCCGCAAAGGAAGACGCTCTCGCCGCGCGCGATCTCGAGACTGATCCCCCGCAGCACTTCGATCTTCCGCCTCCCCAGCTGAAAGGAGCGGCGCAATTCCCTCGCGACGAGGTGAGGCTCCACAGGCGACACGTTCATGATTTCCCCCGTCGCAGAGCAACCGTGCGCGTCTCCACCCGACCTCCGCAGCAGGCATCGTAAGCCATGCCTGCGCGCACCGCCCGTTCCGCCATCGCCGCTGGGGTTTCTTCCCCGCCGTAAAGCACGTGCATGGCGCCGAGCGCATAATCGCCGCCGGAGCCGATCGCGTAATATTGCTGAAACTCGGAGACGCTCATATTGGCGGAGACGAGAAAAATGCCCGCCGGGCTCGCGACAAGGAAGCTCGCGTCGAGATTGGCGAAGGGCGAATCCGCGTCCTTGCCGGGCTGGTCATTCACAAACGGGTAATCGCGATGGAGTTGTTTCCAGAAGCGAACAAAGAACTCGAAGATCGAGCGGCGATCGCGAAGCACGACGCGTTTCTGCTTTTCGAGATAATGGCCGAAAATGTCGTCGTAAAGCGCCCAGCCGGAGCAGCCGAGGACGGCATCGCCGACCTGCCGCAGCTTTAGCGCTTCGTGATTCTCCGGCGGCGGCCGCAGGTCTCCGAAGTTATCCTGCGTGTCCGCCGCAATGACGATCTGCTTTCCCTGACGAACAGCGACAATGACGGACATGGGGCGCGGAAGCTATCCGGCGGGGGACCACGGTCAACGGCGGCGGCGCTTCGTGGATTGGTGGATTAGTGGATGGTGAATCGTGGGACGGGCGCTGTCTCCTCGTTCCTTGCCACGGCGGGGCGCGGTCCCTAAGCTGCGCGCCCTTTCACCAAATGAGCCAGACCTTCGCCAAAGCTCCCGGCAACCGCAAGCCTGCGGACGCCAAATCCCTCCACCGAAAGTGGTCGTCGCAAGTCGTCGATGGCGCCGAGCGCGCGGCGAGCCGGGCGATGCTCCACGCGGTCGGTTTTACGCGGGATGATTTCCGTAAGTCACAGGTCGGCATCGCGAGCACCTGGTCGATGGTGACGCCGTGCAACATGCACATCGATCAGCTCGCGCGGCAGGCGGAGGCGGGCGTCGGGGCGGTGGGCGGAAAGGCGCTGATCTTCAACACGATCACGATCTCCGACGGCATTTCGATGGGCACGGAGGGGATGAAATACTCGCTCGTTTCACGCGAGGTGATCGCGGATTCCATCGAGACGGTCGCGGGCTGCGAAGGGTTCGACGGGCTGGTGGCGATCGGGGGTTGCGACAAGAACATGCCCGGATGCCTGATCGCCATGGCGCGGCTGAACCGCCCTTCGATCTTTGTCTATGGCGGCACGATCCTCCCCGGCTGCATCTCCGGCGAACTTGCCCATCGGCGGCTGCGGAAGGAGCAAGCCGAACGGATTGCGGACAAGAACCTCGACATCGTGAGCTGCTTCGAAGCGGTCGGCCAGCACGCGAATGGCGCGATCGACGACCGCGAGCTGGCGTTGATCGAAGAGCAGGCGATCCCCGGCGCTGGCTCGTGCGGCGGAATGTATACGGCGAACACCATGGCCAGCGCGATCGAGGCGCTCGGCATGTCTCTTCCGAATTCCAGCGCGCAAAACGCGACGTCGCGCGAGAAGGCGATGGATGCCCGCGCGGCGGGGAGCCAGGTCTACGAGCTGATCAAGCGCGGCCTTCGTCCGAGCGACATCCTGACGAAGGAAGCATTTGAAAACGCCATCACGCTCGTCATCGCCCTCGGCGGCTCGACGAACGCCGTGCTCCACCTGCTCGCGATGGCCCACTCCGCGAACATCCCACTGGCGCTGAAAGACTTCACCCGCGTCGGCGCGCGCGTGCCGGTGCTCGCTGACCTCAAACCAAGCGGGAAGTTCCTGATGTCCGAACTGGTCGCGATCGGCGGGCAGACGCCGCTGATGCGCATGCTCCTCGATGAGAAACTGCTGCACGGCAACTGCATGACGGTGACTGGCAAGACGATGGCCGAAAACCTCAAGCGCGTCCGCCCTTACCCAAAGGAGCAGACGATCGTCCGCGGCTTCGGCGACCCCATCAAGAAGGACAGCCACCTCGTGATTCTGCACGGCAACCTCGCGCCCGATGGGGCCGTGGCCAAGATCACCGGCAAGGAAGGCCTGCGCTTCACGGGCAAAGCGATCGTCTTCGAAAACGAGCAGGATGCGCTCGCCGCGATTCTCGATGGCAGGGTGAAAAAGGGGCACGTGATCGTCATCCGACATGAAGGTCCGGTCGGCGGCCCGGGGATGCGCGAGATGCTTTCGCCGACTGGCGCGGTAATGGGCAAAGGGCTCGGCCAGGAGGTCGCGTTGATTACTGACGGACGATTCAGCGGCGGCTCGCACGGCTTTGTAGTCGGGCACATCACGCCCGAAGCGGCGCTCGGGGGCCCGCTCGCGATCGTCCGCAATAACGACGTGATCACGATCGACGCGGAAGGTCACAAGCTGACGCTCGATCTTCCCGCGGAAGAAATCGCGCGGCGGCTCGGGAAGTGGAAAGCGCCCGCGCCCGTTTACACGCGGGGCGTCCTCGCGAAATACGCGAAGGTCGTCGCCAGCGCGAGCCGCGGTGCCGTGACGGATTGAACGAACCGGGCGGCCTCACGAGGCCGAGTTCCAGGGCCGTTGTCACGCTTGCTGCCGCGCCGCTTCACAACTTCCTGATTACTGCTGCCAGCGCTTCGCCCACGCGCTCAGCTTTGCCTGGAAAGGTGGACCATTGATTGCGCGCGTGGGTGGCAGCGCATGTGCTTTCGCAAGGCGACACCATCCTTGCGAATGCTCCATTTCTCTGCGGCTTACTGGCGAAAGCTTCTCGCGGTTGTTCTCGCAGCAACTCTCGATTTCACGCGGGTGAACGCTGAGGAGGAGGTCTGGACTGGAGCCAATGGCGGCTGGTGGTCGGACGACGCGAATTGGGCGGACGGAACAGCGCCCGGCCCGGGCGGATCGGCGGCGCTGGCGCTGCGTTTCACGGCGCCGAGCGCGACGAACGCGACGTCGATTCACGATCTAAATGACGAGTTCCTCATCAACCTGCTGGTGTTCGAGCCCGCTGCTGGAGAGAGCTTAACCCTGTCTTCGCTCGGAACGAAGCGTCTCGCGTTGAGCGGGCCGCAATCGCGGATCATCCAGAGCGGCCCCGGCGAGGTCACGATCACCGCACCTCTGGCGCTGAACTCCTCTAATCTTGTGACCACATTTGATGCTGCTGGTGATCTGAGGATCGAGGGTGGGATCACGGGCGCGGACGCGGTCGTAAAAGCGGGGACCGGCACGCTCACGATCTCCGCACCCGCAACGTTCTCGGGTGATCTTTTTGTCCGCGGCGGGACTTTCGCTTTGAAGGGCGATGGCACGGTGCAAAGCGCGAGCATCTCGGTGGAAAGCGGTGCGAAGCTGAGCCTGGATGCGACCGCTTCCGCGAGTGCGCGGCTGCCGGCGAACCAGTCCCTGACTCTGCGCGGCGGCGAACTCAGCATCACCGGCGACACCTCGGCTGCGTCGATGGCAAAAGTCGGGGCTCTCTCCGCGGTGGGTGCAGGAAACACGCTGCGGCTGGCGTCGACCCAACCACTAACTTTTGAATTCAGCTCGAGAAATATCGGGAGCGGCGAGGTGCTGGTGCGTGCCAGGCGGCTGGGCGGCGCGAGCGGCACGGCATTCACGCGAGTGATCTCGGACTACCCGCTCACGGGGCCGGCCGGTCTGAGCTCGATGATGTATTCTGCCTCCGGCGATGGGCCAGGAGGGGAGCGCTTTACCATCTACAATTCTGCGCGCGATGCCGCGGGCGTGATCGGGCTGCAGCCATTGCGCGAGTCGGCACTGACTCCCGCGAGCAAGATCAAAAATACTGTGATCCCGCGAAATGCGGATGTTCTGGTGCAGGGTGCGGCGAGAACGCGAGGCGAGCGCGCCAAGGTGCGGACGCTGACCTTCGAGCCTGGCGCTTCGCTGACGCAATCCGCTGCGCAAACGCTGAAGGTCGCCGGATCGCGGGTGCTCGTGCGATCGGGCGGGGCGCCCGTGGAGGTGAACGGCGGCACCATCGAGTTCGGCGAGTTCGGCGTCGTAACGGCCTTTGGCGACCTGGTGTTGAACGCTGCCGTCGCCGGCCCACAGCCGTGGGTGAAGCTCGGCCCGGGACTGCTGACACTCGGCGCGCAGCCTGCCGACGGGCCGCTGATTCGGATTGGCAGCGGCCCATTTCGCCCGCTCACGGCCGATGCGCTCGCCGCCAACACAATTTCCATGGATGGAGAGGGTGCGACGCTGGACATGGGCGGCAACTCCGCGTCGATCGGGGCGCTCGATTATAAAGGAACCATCCGATTCGGCGGCGCCACACTGACTCTGGGAACTGCCCGCTCGGATTTCCAATTTCGCGGCTCCTTCGCTGACGACGGCGAACTGGTGATTGCCGATGGCGGCGATCCGCGCGCGCGCCGGAGCTTGGAACGTTTGAGCGGACCTGGCCAACCTGGAATCACCCTGGCCTCTGGCCGTCTCAGCTACGCCGATCGCCTCGAGGATGCGCCGCTGCCGCTGACGCTGTCCGGCGGTGTTTTGGAAGCGGTCAGCAGCAGAGTGCCACTGATTGTCGCCGGCGACGCGGTCATTCACGCGAATGGCGTCCTTTCCGCGACGCCGGCTGCGATCTCCGGACCGGGAAATCTTCGCATCGAACCGTCCGGCGGATTCAGCATCGTCACTCCGGACACGCACACCGGAACGACGACGATCCATGGCGGCGGGCTCTTCCTGGAAGGGGTGAACGGGATGCTCTCAGGCACGTCATCCATTCGCGTCGAGAACGGAAGCTTGACCGTTCTTTACGGCCCCAGCTCTGCGGGCCGGCTGAACGACACGACACCGGTGCATCTTTCCGGCGGCATCCTCGCCGCGACCGGGCCAACCGATGGCACGGTCGTGGAGGAAATCGGGACGTTGCATGCCGGAGCGAGGAGCGGGATCGATCTCGGGATCTCCGCGCGTCTTCCGGCGAGCAGCTCGGTGGTCGAGCTGCGGATGCCGCGACTCGAGCGCTCAGAGGGCGGCGTGCTCGAGATCAATGCGACGCGCCTCGTCGAACGGACGGAACTCAAGCACGTCTCGATCTACGTTGCGGACCCGCCCGCCATGATCGGCGGGGGCGCCTCTGCCGGCGCGGACACGAGCATCGTGCCGTGGATCGTCGGCTACGAAGGAGACCACTTCACTCCGGGAGCATTCACTCTGGTGACCTACGATGCTTCTCGCGGCTTCCGCGCGCTCGATTCCGCAGCGGACTTCGCGCAAGGCTTCGCCGCGGTCACCGCGTCCACGAACAACGTGCGCGTCTCCGGGCTCGAAACCCTCAGCGCGCCGGTCGAAGTCAACGCGCTCATGCTCAGCGATCACCTCGCTCCGCCGCGCCTCGAGGGCGCCGCTCCGATCACTGTCACCAGCGGGCTGGTGCTCTCGAATTCCGCGAGCACGAGCACGATCGCCGTTCCGCTCGAATTCCGGAGTGTGGAAGGGATCCTGCATGTGGAGCGCGGCGATGCGGTGATCAGCGGCGAGATCAGTGGCAGTGGCGGATTGACGAAAACTAGCCGGCGGACGGCAACGCTCACTGGCCTGAACTCTTTCACGGGAGGGCTGCGCATTCTCGAAGGCACGCTGCGTTTCATGAGCGACGGAGCGCTGGGCGCCGCCCCGTCCGCGATCGATCTCAATGGCGGGACGCTGGCGTATGCCGGGAGTGGTCCCGCGGTGCTGAATCGTGCGATCTCGTTGCATGGAGACGCCGGCAGAGGAAGCATCGTTTCGGTGCCCGTCGCGCGCGCAGGAGGCGGCACGTTTTCGAGCGAAAGCGCGGATGCTCTATTCACTGTGGCCGGTCCGATCAGCGGTCCGGGCGGCCTCACAGTGCGCGGCGGCAACGTCCTGCTCACCGGCGCGAATTCCTACAGCGGCGACACGACGATCGCGCAAGGCTCGCTGCGCTTCACCTCGGATGCCGCGCTCGGCAGCGGCTCGCTGCATCTTGCAGGTGGTCTGCTCGAGCCGCTGAGCGACTGGACGACGAGCCGTGACGTGAACCTCACCAGTCTTTTCCCCGCACCGGTTTCGACAGGATCTTTCGACGTGCGTTGGCGCGGAGAGCTCGTCGGCGATGGGACGCTGAGCAAGCGCGGCGCGGGACGCCTCACCCTCGAGAAGACAAATCACTTCTCGGGGAGAATCGAGGTGTCTGAAGGAACCGTCGAACTGCACCACGCAGCGCCGCGCGATCCTTTCAGTATCCGGGACATTTCCGTAAGTGCCGGCGCCACACTCGCCGGGACCGGGTGGTGGGGTAGCTCGCTCTCGAGTCGAGGACGCGTGGAACCCGGGCCCGGGATCGGCGAGATCCGCGCGAGCAGCATGACTTTCATCGGAGCACCCGGTGACAACGCGACCCTCGCTCTGGAGATCGCGTCGCCCGTGAGCTTCGATCACGCGTCGAGTGACTACGGGTTCTCGTTGATCGGAAAGCCCGAGCTGGCGATCGATCTCGCGTATGATCCAGCCGACGACGCGGACTCGTTTCTGATCGTCTCGATCGGGGTGGGGTCGGCCTCCGGTCACTTCTACTCCGCAGGGAGGGAGTTGCAGGAAGGCAGCGTCTTTGCCGTGGGCACTCAGCGGATGCGGCTGAGCTACGCGGGAGGGGATGGAAATGATCTCGTCCTTTACGCGGTGTCTCCACGGCGCGGAGTAGCCTCCGCTGCGGGCGCGCTCTCTGGTGAGGGGATCGATCCCGCCTTTGATCCCGTTCCAGAACCGGGCGGAGCAGCCTGCCTTCTCTCCGCGCTTCTGTGGTTCGGCGCGTTGAGGCGGGCGCGTCTCAGGTGCGGATCGAGATAATCTGCGCGCGGCCCTTCAACCACGCCCGCGGCACCCACGTTCGGCCAGCCGGAGGTGATCGGCGGGACGGAGCCACCAGCACCACGCCGCAACGCCGCCTGTCGCGTAAGCGATCACATCGCGCGGATCCCCGACGACCCCGCAAAGCGCCGGCGCCAGACCTTCCGCGACGATCGACCAGACGAGCAGGTGCAGCGCGAATTCACCAAGCTGCGGCGGACCATCATGCGCGCGCCATCCGAGTCGCCGGTGCAGCCAAAGAACAAGGGGCAGAGCGCACGGGATGAGCAGCAGGTCGTTGAAGTGTCCGTCGAAAAAGGTCGATTCGGTGTGCGGCTTCCATAACCAGCGATTCGCCGCATAGAGCGCGCAACTCGCGAGGCATACCGGGTCCAGGGCATAGCGGAACCGCCTCACAGCGCCCATGCGATCGCGAGGCCAGAAGCAGCAGCGAGGGTGAGCTTGAGAAGAAGCGTCAGCATCACGGAGTTACACACCGAGCAGCTGGAGGAAGCGAGTTTCGGCTTCCGAACTGCGGGCGCGGCCGCCAGTCTCAAGCAGATGTCTTCCCCAGAAGCCGCGACCACTTTCAGCGAGCTAACACCTCAGCAGAAGAAGAGCGGAC
>Ga0136611_10002190_pt1 | contig 13574 bp, 10 predicted proteins | sample AntDrymUQ2232306_2_FD_106645 | JGI IMG/M metagenome (GOLD analysis project Ga0136611, IMG submission 106645) | Polar desert sand microbial communities from Dry Valleys, Antarctica - metaG UQ223 (23.06) | ecosystem: Environmental > Terrestrial > Soil > Desert | place: Antarctica: Dry Valley... | reverse complement strand
CGCGTTCGCCGATGCATTCAATCGCCATGATGCAGATGCGGTCGTGTCCTTCATGACGGAGGATTGTGTGTTCGAGGCCTACGCCGGTCCGGACATCTGCGGCGCGCGATACATCGGACGCGGGGCCGTGCGGGCCGCCTTTGCGGACGTCTTTGCGACGTTCCCGGACGCCCAGTGGGGCGACGCGCGGCATTTCATCCAGGGAGATCGCGGCGTCTCCGAATGGACCTTCACGGGCACGCGTGCGGATGGCACCCGCGTCGAGGTTCATGGCTGCGACGTGTTCACATTTCGCGACGGTAAGATCGCCCTGAAGAACTCTTATCGCAAGAACCGCTCGCATTCCTAACGACCCTGCTATGGCGAGTACTGAATGGTGGCAGCGCGGTCCCGTTGATGGCATTCCAGCCGTTCTCCAGCCGGTTGCGCACATCCTCCTGCAAGTCCGCGAGAGCGTCGCTGAGATGGTTGGTGATCTGACGGAGGAGCAGTGGAATCACCGCCCCGCCGGTGTCGCGTCCGCCGCATTTCATGTTCGGCACATCGCCGGCGTTATCGACCGATTGATTACTTACGCCCGGGGCCAGGCACTGTCCGCTGAACAACTCGACGCGATCCCATCTGAAGGCAGCTTCCTTGCCGCCGCAGATGTGCCGCACGCGCTTGAGACGTTGTCCGTGCGAGTTGACGCGGCGCTTGCAGAGCTGCGGACGATCGATGTTGCGACACTCGGTGAGTTTCGCGGCGTCGGTCGCGCCCAACTGCCCTCGACGGTAATCGGATGCCTGGTGCACGGTGCCGAACACGCGATGCGTCATGTCGGGCAGTTGTCTGTCACGGTGCGCGTTGTTCGTTCGGAGTGAGCAGGCGGTGAGCCGTTCGCGCCGGCGCGGAGCGTTGACGCCCGCCTGGATTGCCGGTCGTGCCTCCGCGAGAAACGCAGGAAACCACATCTCGTTCGCCGGATTGCGCTCCATCTCTGAGACGCGCGATTCCGATTTCTACCTTGCCCGAGGCGGAATCACGCGTGCAATGCCGTCTCGCTCGACGTGGTTTCGATGGCGCCTGAGTCCGCGTTCCTCGAGTCGGTCACGCCCGTCAACCCAGGCGAGCGGCGCTCCGCGCCGGCGCGCGGGCCGGACGCCGTTCGATCCGGAATGAGCGAGAGCCGCCGGGAGCCGGGACTACCGCGATTTGCGTTGCGCGGGGTATCAACAGAGTCCCGGCGAGCCAGTCACTTAAAGGCAACATCGAAGCTCGCGGGAACGCGATGCTTCGCGAGCGAGATTTGCCCAGGCGTCTCGAGCGAATGGCGGAGCGAATGGCGTTCGGCCATCAAGCGCGCCGGCGCCTTGCCGCGCGGCCCGACAACCGTGATCACGACGGGGGACCTAGCGCGTCGAGGCGATTGGTCGCGACCACGATGTCGCGCTTGAGGCGCCGGACCATGTCGCGTATCAGATCCTTGCCGTGCGCTGCTTCCTGATCGACCATCACCTTCAATCTCCACAGCGACGTGTCCGTCAGCGACGCAAGTTCGGCGGCCAGCGCCTGCAGGTGCTCCTCTATCTCGTCGATACGCCGAACCAGCCGCAGGCGCATCGCGTCCTGATCGGTACCTTGTACGGCCTCCGGGCTGCGCTCCCACGCTTGCAGAATGGCTCGCAGTTGCTGCTCGTCGCCGAGGGCATACGCGCGGTTGGCTTCGATCATCAACGAGTGACGCCGGTCGCGAGCGTGTGAATCCCGGGCAAGGTCGGGATGGATCGCCTTCGCGACATCGCGAAACAATTTGCGAACGGCGTCGGACGTGAATCGCGGTTGCGGCTCGGGTCGCGCCGCTGCGGAGTCCGAAGGAGTATCGCTGGGATCGGCAAGGCGCTCTTTGAGGATGCCCAGCTCCGCTTCGGCGAGATCGAGCTCCAGCCGGTCGAGCTCTTCGTGCAGCAGGCCGACTTCCCGTCGATAGCGGATCCGGAAGGCCTCGTAATCCGCCTTGGTCCGCAGGACTTCGGCGCTGCGATCGCCGAGGCGGCCTTCGAGCGCGGTCAACCGTGCGCGCAGAGTCTCGAGGTCGTGGTCGTGATCCCGTGCCGACGGTACCAGAGAGGTCACGCAACGATCATACCGAAGGCGCGTCAACGGCGATGATCCCTAACGACGCTCGAACGGGCATCCTGCTTGCAAATGAATGACTGAAGCTCTCGCTACCCCGAGCTCAAGGAGCATTAGATGGAGATCACGGACATACTCAGGCAAGTTGGTGGATTGCAATCGATCGCCCGCGAATTGGGGATCAGCGAAGGGCAAGCCGAGGCCGGCGCGGCCGCGCTGGCTCCGGCGATTCTGGGAGGATTCCAGAAGCAGGCGCAAGCGCCGTCGGGCGTTGACGGGTTAGGTGGACTGCTTGCCCAGCTCGGCGGCGGCGGGTTACTCGACAATGTCACGTCCAATGAGCCAACCAATGTCGGACTTGGCAACGAGGTCCTCGGACAGATCTTCGGCTCCAAGGATGTGAGCCGAACCGTTGCCCAGAACGCGGCGTCTCGCACCGGACTCGACTCGGCGGTGATCAAGAAAATGCTGCCCCTGGTTGCGATGCTGGTCAGCGGCTACATGGCCAAGCAGCGTGGCGTGTCGCAACGCCCGGGCGGCGGGCTCGGCGGGTTGCTCGGTGGACAGATGCCTAGCGCGTCAAGCGGCGGCGGCTCATTGCTCGACCTGAACGGCGACGGCAATCCACTCGACGACATCCTGAGAATGGCCGGGAAGCTGCGGTGAGCGCGCGCCTCAGGAGCAGGTGATAATGTGGCCCGTCACGAGGTGCCCCGTTGTCCCCACTCTTGAATCGTCGCGAAGCGCTGGCCGCTCTCGCCTCAACCGCAGCGTTGCCAATGCTGTCGGGCTGCAACAGCAGCACGTCGACGCCTCCTTCAACGGTGGGCGCGGCCAATACGCAAACAGAGGCGCTGGCGATGCTCGATCGGATCGCCGAGAATTACCTGCGCTTCGCTCCGGAACTTGCGACCTCGCTCGGCGTCGACACTGAGGCCCGGGCCGGGTTGCGGTCCCAGCTTGCCGATCGCTCCCTCGCGGGGCAGCAGTCCGTCGCGAACCAGGTGCGGCAGGACCTCGAGCGCGCCAAGGCCTTCGATATCTCGACTCTCGATCACGCCACGCGCACCAGCGTGGAGGTGGTGCGAAGCGCGTATACGACCGCGCTCGAAGGCTTCGCGCTGCCCTACGGCGACATCACCGTCGGCAGCTGGCGCAACACTCCGTATGTGGTGATCCAGAACGTCGGCGCGTATCTCGACGTGCCGCGATTCCTCGACAGCGATCACCCGCTGGAGAACGCCGCCGATGCGGAGGCCTATCTGTCGCGGCTGCAGTCCTACGCCAGGCAACTCGACGGCGAACTGGGACGCATCCAGGATGCGCGCGGCAAAGGCCTGGTGCCTCCGGCGTTCCTGATCGACAAGGCGATCGCGCAGATGACCCTCTCTGCGACGAATGCGCGCGAGGGCGGCATGCTGGTCGAATCAATCGACCGCCGCGCCAAGAACATTCCCGGTAAGTGGGCCGACCGCGCGCGCACCATCATGGCGCAGGAGATCGCCCCGGCGCTCGATCGCCAGTTGGCCGAGCTTCGCGCGCAACGCGCGGTTGCGACCAATGAGGCCGGCATTTCAGCACGCCCGCACGGCGAGGGTTTCTACCGCTGGGCGCTCAAGGCCTCGACGACGACCAGCATGTCGCCGGATGAGGTTCACGAGATGGGGCAGAGCGAGTTGAAGCGCCTGCATGGACTGATGGACGCGATCCTGAAGCAAGTTGGCTACTCACAGGGCACCGTCGGCGGGCGCATGAAGGCGCTGGCGAAAGATCCGAAATACATGTTCGCCGAAGGCGACCCGGGCCGCGCCGAGATCCGCGCGTTCATCGACGAGCGCCTGAAGTGGATTCGCGCCCAGATGCCGCGCGCGTTCAATACCGTTGTCAATCCGAACATGGAAGTGAAGCGGCTGCCGCCCGAAGAGGAGCCCGGCGCGCCAGCTGCATACGGCGGGGCCGGGTCGGTCGACGGCAAGATCCCGGGCCGCTACTGGATCAACCTTCGCGACACGAAGCTCCACAGCAAGTACAGCCTCGGCGACCTGACCTTTCATGAATCGATTCCCGGCCACATCTGGGAGGGCGAATACAGCCGGCGCATGCCCCGAGTCCGGCAGCTGCTCGCGTTCAACGCGTTCTCGGAAGGCTGGGGACTCTATGCGGAGCAGCTCGCCGACGAGCTCGGCGCCTACGACAACGACTTGGTCGGGCGGGTCGGCTACCTGCAGTCGATCGCGTTCCGCGCCTGCCGACTGGTGGTGGATACCGGCATCCATGCCAAGGGCTGGACGCGCGAACAGGGCGTGAAGTTCTTCGTCGACGTGAACGGATCGAATCCGCAGGAAGTCGCCAGCGAAGTCGATCGGTATTGCGCGTGGCCGGGACAGGCGTGCGGATACAAAGTGGGGCACAGCGAGATCAACCGCCAGCGCGAAAAGGCCAGCGCGGCGCTCGGCGCGAAGTACGACCTGAAGGCCTTCAACGATACCGTGGTGCTGGGCGGCAACGTCCCGCTCGACGTGCTCGCCAAGAACGTGGACGAATACGTCCGGGCCGCCAGGGGCTAAGCGAGGCTGATATGATTTTCAGTCTCGATGCAGCGTGCGTTTTTGATCCTGGCACTCGCGTGCACCGCGGTAGCCGGCTGCGGTGGCAGCAACGGGCCGACTGGGCCCACGCCCGGTGTGGCGCGCCTGTCGCGGACGCGCTTCATGGCGTTCGGCGACAGCTTCACGGCCGGTGAAGTAACCACCCCGATCGCGCAGGCACCCGGGCTGGCACACCGGCTCGTGATCGTGCCGGCAGCGTCGTATCCGTCGGTATTGCAGGGACAATTGCAGGCGACTTATACCTCGCAGGCATCGTCTATTTCAGTCGTCAATAGCGGAGAGCCTGGAGAGCGCATCCTCGACGGCGTGCAGAGGTTTCCATCGGAATTCGACGCCAATCGTCCGGAGGTGGTGCTTCTCATGGAGGGCGCCAACGGTCTGCCTGGTGTTGGCCCGGACATTTCTGCCAGCCTGATGCGCATCATGGTGCTCGGCGCCAGGAACGGCCGCGCGCGTGCGTTCGTCGGCTCGATGATCCCGCAGGTGCCGGGACGGCCGCGCGCGACGACGCCGGAGTTCGAGCTGCTGAACTACAACCGGACGCTGCGGCAGATGTCGATCGAGGAAGGCGCGACATTCGTGGACTTGTATAACGCGATGCTGCCGGAGGCGCCGACGCTGATTGGCAGCGACGGCCTGCATCCGACCGAAGCCGGATACAGGCGCATCGCCGAGTTGTTCTTTGCCGCGATCCGAACGCAGCTCGAGGAGCGCTAGCTACTTCAGCGACACCCGCTGCACTCGCCAGTTGGTCATCTCGCCGATCAGCAGGTTGTTCTCGTCGCGGCAGTCGATCGAGTTCGCGAGGCCGAACTCCTTCAACTGCTTGCCTGCCGCTCCGAACTTGCCGACCAGTTTGCCGTCGAGTGTTGTCTTGTAGATGGCGGCGTCGTCCATGCCGTCGTTGTCGCCCGCGTGCGAGATGTAGAGATACTGCGTCGCGCCACGCGTCATGCACATCGTCAGCGGCGTGCCCACCCCGCCGAACTCTGACTTGAATTTGCCCTCGCCGTCGAAGATCTGGATGCGCTTGTTGCCCGCATCGGCGACGTAGACGTCACCGGCCGCGGAGACGGCGATCGACTTGACGCCGGTAAACTGGCTGGCGCCCTTACCGGTCGAGCCCCACTGCGTGAGGAAGCGGCCGTCCTTGTCGAATTTGGCGACACGATTGTTGTTGCCGATGCCGTCGGCAATATAGATGTTGCCGGCCTTGTCCCAGGCGACGTCGGTCGGACGTGAAAACGTCGAGCCCGGCGTGCCCGAACCCGCCGCGCGCGCTGGCTGAACACCACCGCCGCCGCCGGGCGCCCCCGGCGCGCCCGTTGCCGCTGCCGCACCAGTTCCCGGCGCCGGAGGTTGAGCCGGCCGCACCGATATGGTTTCGGGCTTGCGTCCCAGCACCAACCCGACGGCGCCGTCGGGGAGGAACTTCACGATCTGGCTGGCCGCCGCATCGATGGTCCAGATGTTGTCCTGGGGATCGACGCGCAGGCCGATCGCGGCGTTGAAGCCATACACATCCTGGCCCCACTCCCGAACGAACTTGCCGTTGTTGTCGAACAGGTAGAGCTTCGAGCCGAAGCGCGAGAACGTGCGGTTGTCCCCGAGAGTCGCATACGGATGGCCGGTGCGCGTATAGACGAACAGCTGGCCCTTCGAATTCGCGCCGACACCCGCCACCTCGCCGACGAACGGTCCTTCGACCGGCGTCTTCAACAGATCGACGGCGGAGTAGTTGAGTTCCGGAACGCCGGACTGGGCTAACAGTGAGGGCGTGCCTAATAGCGCGGTGAGCACCAGTGTGCGTACTATGCGTACGGTGCGTAACGTGCGTAATGCGCTCATCGCGCGCCTCCTGCCTGGCTGTTGGTTTTCATCGCCTGCGGCTTGAGCAGAATTTTCTGCGAACGCCAGTTGTTGATCTCAGCCGTGTAAATGACGTCGGGATCGCGGCAATCCATCTGGTGGATGGTGGCGAACTCACCGGGCGCCTTGCCGGCGCGTCCGAACTTGCCGATGATGGTGCCGTCGAGCTCCATCTTGTAAACCTCGCCGGTGAACTCGGCGCCGGCGGCCGGCGCGCTGTCCTGCCACGAGTTCGAGACGTAGAGATACTGCTTGCCGGGGTTCTTCGGGCCCGGTCCGCCGGAGACACACACCGCCCATGGATTGCCGACGTTGGGGTAGTTCGCCTTCCAGTTGAGATCGTTGTCGAGCACCTGTACGCGCGCGTTGCCGCGATCGCCGACGTAGACGTTGCCCTGGAAATCGGTGGCGATCGAATGCGGGGTGTTGAACTGCAGGTTCTGATTGCCGCGCGTGCCGACCGCCTTCACGAAGCGGCCGTTCTTGTCGTACTTGACGACGCGGCCGTCGAAGTAGCCGTCAGACACGAAGATGTTGCCTTGTTGATCGAACGCGACGTCGGTCTGGCGCCCGAAGCGGTAGTTCTCGTTGCGGCCGTGATAACGGCCGGTGCCCGGCATGTTCGACAGCATCTCCACCGGATCTTCGCGGCGGCCGATTGTCATCAGGATGCGGCCCTCGGGACTGAACTTGACGAGCATGTCGGTGCCTTCGTCGACGGCCCAAATGTTGTCCTGCGCGTCGACGCGCACCGAGTGCGCGAATGAGAAGCCGTAGTTGTTGCGGCCAATCTCGCGAATGAAGACGCCCTGCGGCGTGTATTCGAACAACCGCGTCTCACCGGCGCGGTGGTAAATGTAAATATTGCCCTTCGAGTTGGTGGCAATCCCCATGTTCTCGCCGGTGTAGATCCCCGGCGAATGCTTGAAGAAATTCGGCACTGCTTCGTGCGGAATGGTCGCGACGTTGGTCGCCGTAGCCCGCGTCTGGGCCGGCACTCGCGATCCGGTCGCGGCCAGTGCGACTGCGATCACGAGTCCGCTCATCCATAGTTTTTGCATTGAAGTCCTCCCCTGGGACCCGGCGAGTTTAGCCGATTTCAGCCGGCGGCGCCTGGCCTGCCGAACGCCTACACGTTCATCGAGGGCAGCGACTACTTCAACCCGGACGCGGAATACGAGCGCAGCCTGCTCGACTCGCGACACAAGGTGTCGATGACGCCCACCGTGCAGTTACCGTTCGGCGAAGGCCGCCGGTTCCTGAATGGCGGCGGTTGGACCAACGCAGTGTTGGGCAACTGGACCATCTCGGCGGTGATTCAGATGCAGAGCGGCTCAACTGGCGACGTGCCAGATCGCGGCAGGGTCACCGCCAAAGCGCTGCATTACCCAGTCGAGCGGCGCGTTGCGCGTATGTGAAACGTCCGACGCCTGCATCAGCGCCTCTCTGAAAAGCGCGCCATTCACCGTTGTGCCGGCCGCGTCGGCATTCATGACCGCCAACGCACAGGCGGCATTCAAGTACGACACCGCGATAGCGAGCTCGTCGATGATCGGACGGTGGCGAGCGCCGAGCGTTTCCAGCGTCGAGCGCAGGTAGTGGAACACGATCGGCCGAATCTCCGCGCCGTTGATATCCAGGCGCCGCCGTTTCAAGGCCTTGACGTTGACGCGGCCGCGGGCCGGCGCGAGCCCGTGGAAGTGTGCGAGCAGTTGCAGACGCCGTGCGCGCAACTGCCACCGCGATTGTCCGGGATGTTCCAGCTCCGCCCGGACAGCGGTCACGGTGAAGAGGAAGCCGTATTGCAGCAGCCGGGTGATCCTTCCAGACTTGCGCGCTGGGAGAGCGGCCTCAGTGGTCACGGCATGCGGCACCGTTAGGGCGATGTACTCGGCGAAGTCAGAATCTGACAGCCCGAGCACGCGGCTGCGGGTCAGATCGTCGATCGTGGCAGCAATCTTCCGGAGGTTATCGCGAATGTCGCTGCTATCGCGCTTCAACATTGCGAGCAGGCTTTGGCGTAAGACGTAACCCGAGCGCGTGTCCATGCTTCGGCCCGCCACCAGCTGCAGTGGGGAAGACCGTGACGGATTGATCGCGAACCACTCCTTGCGTAGTGACTCGATCGCGATCAGCGATTCGCCGGTGGCAATCGGCTGCCCCTGATTCGCGACGATGGCCGGGCACCCGAAGCTCGCGGTCACCACCACGGCATCGGCCGCGGCATGAAAGGAGTACGGGAAGACGCGACAGGTCAGCGGCTTCCGGGCCGCGCCAATCTGTTCGTGAATGCGGCACCGGTTGTCGGGTGACAGGAATCCGCAGGCGCCATCGGCGCGCTGGCGAATGCGAGAGAACCCGGGTTGGCCTGCAAGCGGCTCGAAGGGATCGCCGCCATCGCCCTCGGCGCCGTTGGAATCGCGAAACCACGCGCCGGCGTTCCGCTTGCGATACTGCTCGACCTCGGCTGCAGAGACCACCACCTGGAAGTCATGGCAGCAGCGGCCGCACTGCGAACAGGCGAAGCGCTGTTCCGGATCGATGCGGAGGGAGCTCACTGTAGTTGGCAGTTGAATGTTGACGGGTTGACATTTTGAGTTTGCCAGTTGAAAGTGTCTGTGTCGAGTTCAGTCGGTTCCTGTCGACAGAAACCCACGAAGCTTGAAATTCGCCACTGAACTCAACTGGCAACCGTCAACCTCAATTGTCAACTTACTGCCCGGGCTAGCGGCCGGGCGTGTAGGGCACGCCCGCCGCTTCCAGTTGGGTTTCGAATTTCCTGAGCTCGGCTTCGAGCGTGCGCAACAATGCCACCTGCACGGCGAGATCGTCGTTCGCGATCGTGTAATTCATCTGCTGGGTGCCGGTCGGCGCGCCGCTGAGGCCGCGCGAGCCCTGCACCGCCGAATTAACACGATTCTGGATTGTCGTCGGCGACCCAGACTCGGTGCCGCGCAGGGTTTCATTTCCGCGCAGCGCGCGTTGGATCGCGGTGACACGGCGATCGAAGCGAACCGCTTCGTCCATCAGCTTCACGTCCGCGGGCGAATCGACGAGTGCGCGCCGGATCGCGGTGGTGCGGGTCTTCATGTTTGTCGCCTGTTCCAGCGCTCCGGTCAGCGTGCGCTGGAGTTTGGCGACGTTGTCCTGGTAGGTCACCGCTGATGTGCGCTGGGCAGGCGTGATCGTCAGCGCCGGGTCACCGGCAACCGTCACGGTCTGCGGCTCGCCGAGCGCCACGGTGTTGCCGCCGACGCGTCGCGACAAGGCGACTCGGTAGGTTCCGGGCACGACGAACGCGCCGCCACCGGTGCCGCCCGGCACCACCGGCGCATCCGAATCATCGTCATCATTGCCGCCGCCACCTCCGCCGCCAGCACCACCGCCGCCGGTCGTTGGCGCGATGCCGCGCAGGTTCCAGACGTAGCGATGTATGCCGCGCGTGCCCGGCACCGTCAGACGGCGCACCACTTTATCGGCCGAGTCGCTAACCGTTAGAAAGGTCTGCGGCGCCTCTTCGTCGACTTCAGCGGTCAGTTCCGCCTGTGTGGGATAGCGGGCCGGCTCGTTGAGCTCGCCGCGCGATACCAGCGCCTGGCGCCGCTGGCGCGCGGTCTGCGGCGCGTCCTTGATCCAGTAGGTGAAGATCGCGCCCGAGGGACGGTTCTCGCCCATCCACAGGTTTTCGCCTTGCGAGCCGCGGGCCTTGCCGGTCTCGGGGACTTCGATCACCGCGGCCTTGGTGGGGAAGATCATCCCGTCGCGATCGAACGTCGCCTGCGTCAAGCTCCGCAGCGGCGTGTAGTCGTCCAGCACGTAGAAGCCGCGGCCGAACGTGCCAAGCACGAGATCGTTCTCGCGTTCCTGGATCACCATGTCGCGGATCGCGATGGTCGGCAGGTTACCGCGCAAGCGGACCCACTTCTTGCCGCCGTCAACGCTGAAGAAGAGACCGAATTCGGTGCCCACGAACAGCAGGTTCGGGTTGACGTGATCTTCAGCGAACGCCAGCGCCGGGCCGTTCGCCGGCAGATCTCCGGAGATCGATTCCCACGACGCGCCACGATTGACGCTCTTGTAGACGTAGGGCTTGAGGTCGCCGTTCTTGCTGTTCTCCGACAGCGCGTAGACCACGTTCTCGTCGTTCTTCGACGCGTAAAGACGCTGCACGTAGACGCCGTAGTTGCCGTAGTCAGGGACGCCCGGCAGCCGCTCGCTGCGCCGCCAGTTGGCGCCGCCGTCGTACGAGAACTGGATCAACCCATCGTCGGTGCCGACATACAGCAGGCCTTCGCGCTTGCGCGATTCGCTGAGCGCCGAAATGTTGCCCCAGGTGGCGGTGGATTGATGCTGCGCGATCGCGTCAGGCGACCAGACGCGTCCCATCACCGGCAGGGTGTTGCGATCGGTCTGGCGCGTCAGGTCGGGGCTGACCGGCTTCCACGAGTTTCCGCGGTCGTCGCTCCGGAACAGGCGGCTCGCCCCGAAGTAGAGGCGGGCGGGGTTGTGCGGGCTGATGATGAACGGTGATTCCCAGTTGAAGCGCAGCGCCGGCTCGCCACGATCCTCGACCGGGCGAATGCTGACGCGCTCATTGGTGCGGCGATCGAGCCGGACCACGCCACCATACTGCGATTCGGCATAGACGATGTTTGGATCGTTGGGATCGATGCGGGCGACAAAGCCGTCGCCGCCGGTGACGATGAACCAGTCGTTATTGGTCGGGCCCTGCGGGCCGCGCGAACGCGATGGGCCGCCGAGCGTGCTGTTGTCCTGGGTGCCGCCGTAGATGTTGTAGATCGGCGACGCGTTGTCGACGTCGACGTTGTAGAACTGGGTGACAGACAGGTTGTTGAAATGGCGCCACAACCGGCCTCCGTCCCACGACTCATACAGCCCACCGTCGCTGCCCTCGAGCAGGTGATTGGTATTCTCCGGATCGATCCAGACGTAGTGGTTGTCAACATGCTTGTTGCGCTCGCCGAGCTGGCGGAACGTGCGCCCGCCGTCACCTGAGATCTGCGTCTGCACCGTCGGGACGTAGAGGCGATTTGCATCCTTGGGATCCGGGTGGATGTTCTCGTAATACATCGGCTGCGCGCCGACGTTACCGCGGCGGTCCCAGCTATCGCCTGAATCGGTCGACGCGTAGATTGCGGTGTTCTCGCCGGTCTCGACCTTCGCGTAGATCAATCCCTTCTGCGCGAGTGAGAAGGCGGGCACGACGCGGCCCAGGTCGCCGCCCGGCAGGCCGGTGCGGACGCGGCGCCACGTGGCGCCCGCGTCGCTGGACTTGTGGATGCCGCTTTCGGGGCCGCCGTGGATCAGCGTCCAGGTGTGACGCCGGCGTTGATGTGCGGTCGCGATCAGCACGTCGGGATTGTTGGGATCCATCGCGACATCGCTGATGCCGGTGTGCTCGCTGATGTTGAGGATCTTCGTCCAGTTGGCGCCGCCGTCGGTGGTCTTGTAGAGACCGCGGTCGCCGCCCGCGGACCAGAGCGGCCCGTAGGCCGCCACGTAGACGACCTGCGAATTGCGCGGATCGATCACGATGCGCCCGATGTGTTCGGAGGTCTTCAATCCCAGGTTGCGCCACGTCCGGCCGGCATCGTCACTGCGGTAGATGCCATCGCCATACCCGACGCTGCGCTGGTTATTCGCTTCGCCTGTCCCGACCCAGATGGTGCTCGGGTTCTTCGGGTCGAGCACGACGGTCCCGATCGAATACGAACCTTCGTTCAGGAAGATTGGCGTGAACGTGGTGCCGGCGTTATGCGTCTTCCACACGCCGCCGGACGCGACGCCGAGGTACCACGTCTGCTTGTCCTCGGGGTGCACCGCGACGACGTTGATGCGCCCCGACATCAGCGCCGGCCCAACCGCGCGCAATCGTAAGGCGTTGAACGTGGCCGTCTCCCATGGATCCTGCGGACGCGCCGCCGACCCGGCAGCGGGCTGCGCCGGAGGCGTCGCCGCTTGCCCGCCCTGAGCGAACAGAACTCCAAAGGAGGTCTGTGAGTGGAAGGGAGCGTGGAGACCGAGCGTGACCGCGGCAGCGAGGGCCATCGTAAAGATCAGTTTCTTCATGCGCGGTCGATTATATTGAAGCCCTCTATGAATCCCATCAACCGCCGCGGATTTGTTGGTTCGATTGGGGCCGTCGTTGGGGCGGGTTGCCTGCCCTATACTCCGGTCCTGGCCAGTGCTGCGATCGAACCCGATCGCGTGGTCCACACGTCAGGTGACGGCACCGGAATCACGCCGCGAGAATATGCCGCGCTGCTCAATCGCCTGTGCCAGGAGAAGGATGTCGAAGACGACAACTATCTGCGTGGTGGAGAGGTCGAACAGTTCGAGCAGCACTGGGCGAAGCTCCTCGGCAAGGAAACCGCGGTGTTCATGCCTTCCGGCACACTTGCGAATCAGCTGGCGTTGCGCGCACTGGCGGGGACGAAGCGCCGCGTGATCGTGCCCGATATGAGCCACATCTACAACGACACCGGCGACGCGTGCCAGACGTTGAACGGCCAGACGCTGATGCCGCTCGCGCCCGGCCGCGCCACCTTCACGACGGCTGACGTCGAAGCGGTGCTGACGCGCACCGCGGGTGGGCGAGTCGCGACTGATGTCGGGGCGATCGGGATCGAAAGTCCGATCAGGCGCCTGTCGGGGCAAATGTTCGACTGGGAAGAGACCAGACGCATTTCGGCCTTCGCGCGCGAGAAGGGCATCGGCATGCACCTCGACGGCGCGCGGCTGTTTATCGCCTCCGCGTATACGGGCCTCTCGCCGGCTGAGTATTCGGCGCCGTTCGATACGGTCTACGTGTCGCTGTGGAAATATTTCAACAGCGGTATCGGCGCCATCCTGGCGGGACCGAAGCGAGTGCTCGATGGCATGTTCCACACGCGCCGGATGTTCGGCGGCAACCTCGCGGTCGGCTGGAACGCGGCGCTGGTCGCGCGTCATTTCATGGAT
>Ga0136611_10002189_pt1 | contig 13579 bp, 14 predicted proteins | sample AntDrymUQ2232306_2_FD_106645 | JGI IMG/M metagenome (GOLD analysis project Ga0136611, IMG submission 106645) | Polar desert sand microbial communities from Dry Valleys, Antarctica - metaG UQ223 (23.06) | ecosystem: Environmental > Terrestrial > Soil > Desert | place: Antarctica: Dry Valley... | reverse complement strand
TCCGTTTGGAAATCGACGGCCCGGCCGGTGCCGAAGCCCGTCACGGTGACGGGAACATCGAGGGTCGCGACGCCGTTGGCGATGCTGATGGTCGCCTTCCCGTTGCCGGCGGGCGTCACGTACCCGCGCGCATCGACGCGGGCGATTTTGGGATCGGTCGAGGTATAAGTGGACGTGAGCGTGACATCCCGATCAGTGCGGGAGACGAGCAGTTGCGCGCCGGAGAACGAATCGCCGAGTGCGAGCGCCTGGGGTTGGCAAGAGAGTTCCGCCGCCGGAAGCGCGGGCGTGACCAGCGCGAGCAGGAGCAGGGTGGCCGGGAGCTTCATGGGCGATACTCGGACGGAAAGGCGACTCGGCGGGGCGGACAGGAACAGTTTACAGCATCCGACGGTTGAAGGGAATCGGGCCTCGCAGGTCGGGCCGCGTCTTCGAACTCGACGATGGCCGATGTCGGGCTTCGGGGACTCGATCCGACCTACAAGAGGGTCTCATAAAGTTCGGTCAATCGCCGCCCGTACCCCGTCGCGTCGAACCTCGCTTCCGCCGTGCGGCGCGCGGCGATGCCCAACCGCGCCCGCAATTCGGGATCGCCGGCCAATCGGCGGACGGCGTCCGCGAGCGCACGGGCATTGCCGGGTGCGACTCTCAGCGCATCGACTCCCTCCGTGAAGAGTTCGAGCGCGCCGTTCCGGCACGATCGCCGACCGCGACCGTGCGTGCGAACCCGACCATCAGCGCGCCGCCGAGGCCGAATTCGAGCAGCGCCAAGTAGCCGAGGTACTCCTGGGCGATGCGGAAGGTGCCGAACCGCGTCGGGCCGAGTTCCCGCAGCAGGATGGGCGTCGTGACCAATGCGACTGCCAGCGCGACGGCGGATGCGGCGTATCGCGACGCGAGCGCGAATCCCGCGCGACGGGTGCGGCTCACGCCCGGAACAGCGTCAGCCCGCTCCCGCGACTCGTGGCGACCGTCAGGGCGGGGCGTGTGGCGGCGAACCGGTTCACGGCCCGGCAGACGCCGCGGATGCCGATGCTGTCGTGGATCGCGAGCACGCCGCCCGGACGCACCTTCGGCAGCCACACGGCGAGTTCCTCCGTCGCGCCCCGTTCGGAATGGTCGGCGTCGAGGAAGGCGAGATCGCAGCCGCCCGGCACCGCGTTCAACACCGCCGCATCGGTGGAGCGCCCGCAATGGCGCTCCACCCTGCAGCCGGAATAGCGGGCGGTTCGTCCCCCGGCTTCCGTCAGCGCTTCCCCATTCGCATCGACCAAGTGCAGAGTTCCGTCGAAGGGTTCGATGGCGGCCGCGAGGAACTGCGACGTGTATCCTCGGAAGACGCCGACTCCGACGATCCGCACCGCATTCAACAATCGCGCGAGGGCGAAGAGCGTCCGCGCCACCTCCGGCTCACCGCTTTCGATGATCGTTTGCCGTCCGAGTTCCGGCGGAAGCGCATCCGCGAGTTCGGGCGGCACCTCCGGCAATCCCGGTACGAGCGGGACGAGGAAGTCGAACAGGCCGAGCGGCGCGACGGGGTGCGCCGTCAGATCGTGGAACGCTCGCGTCAGCGCGTCCCGGATCAGCCCGGCGCGGAAGCGGAGACCGGCGAGGGTCGGCAGCGGAGGTCCTCCAAAAGTTTTGAACGGAGCAGGTGCGGCATCCCCTCGCGGAACAGCAAGGGGCGCGGATGCGAGACGTAGTGCTTGGCGACGAGCGGCCGACCGTCGGCGGTCGTCAGTCCGCGAGTGCGCGAGAGCCGATAGGTGTCCGGCAGGAACTCCACTCCGCTGGCTCCCGCGAAGAGGGCTTGCAGGGTCTGCTCCGTCAACCACGGATCGGAGAGGAGTTCCGGCGCGGCCGCGAGCCAGCGGTCGGCCCGCGCGAGGTCGAGCCCGGCGCGGGGAACGAGTCCGAGTCCCGCGTTCAACCGTTCGGGGAGTTCGATCCCGAAGCGTCCGCGCGCATCGGCCCGCGCGATGGTGTACCAGTCGGCTTCGTCGCGGTTGAACAGTCCGACGGGCGCGTCGGCCGCGACCGCGTCGAGCAGTTCGACGGGCCGACCGAAGAAGAGGACATCGCTGTCGAGCAGCAGCAGGTGGCGGGCGCGCCCGACCAGGACGGGATCGACGAGCTTGCGGAGCATGAACGCCCGCGTTCGGGCCGCTCGCAGGTGGCCGAGGTCGGCCGCTCCGAGCGCGGCGTCGGCCGCGCGGTCGGCTTCGGTCGTCGTCACCAATTTCGAGTTCGGGAAGTGGAAACGGAGCGGGTGCGCGGCAGTCGCAGAGAGTGCCCCGCCCTGATGCCAGAAGAGCGGCCAATCGACACCGGAGGCCGAATAGAACGACTTCGCGGCCCACAGCCCCGCGAGGTGATCGCGATCCCAAATGAGGATGTGGACTTCGCAAGGGGCCACCGGATCAGCGCTCGTGGGCCGCGTCGGTACCGGCGGAGTCGCGAGGATCTTCCGCGAGACGCGGTGCCTCCGGAAGGCATTCCACCACCCTTCGCGGCCGAGTTCCCGGAAGCGCAGCCAGCGAGAGCTTTGCCGGAGTCGCGCGCGGAGACCGGCTATGGGTTCCATCACTGCGGGAGTTCCACAGCGAGCAGTTCGGCCAGCCCCCGGCGGAGGTCGGTGTGCGGCGTCCAGCCGAGTAGCGCGCGCAGCTCCGCCACGTCGGCTTGGAGGTGCCCGCGCTCGACGGGCCGCACCTTCGCCGGGTCGAGTTCGACGCGCAGCGGCCGTCCGCGCAGTTCGCCGAGCAGGTCGAGGACTTCGCGCATCGACACCGCCGCGCCCGTCGCGATGTTCACCGTCGCCGCCCCGATGGCGGCGGAGTCGAGCGTCGCGATGACCGCGCGGGCGGCGTCCGCGACCGGCACGAGGTCGCGCTTGGGCCAGAGCGCGCCGAGGCGGAGCGCGCCATCCGGATCGGCGCGGAGCTGCGCCAAGATGTCCGGGAGGATGTGGGCGTTCGTTTCGCGCGGGCCATAGAGGTTGAAGAGCCGGCCGATGACGAACCTCGCCTCCGAACGGCTCCGGGATTCGAGTGCGACCAACTGCTCGCCCATCGCCTTCGACAGACCGTAGATGCCGAACGGGGCGATGGGGGAGTCCGCTTCGCGGTGCGGCTCGTCCGAGGGGGCATAAACGTCGCCGGTACTCGCAAACCAGAACCGCCCGACGCCCGCGGCCCGCGCCGCCGAGAGGACGCACTGCGTGCCGCCGACGTTCAGGCCGACCGTGCGCGCCGGATCGGCGTTGCACGCCGGGATGAAGTGTACGGCCGCGAGATGGATGACCGCAGCCGGGCGGTGGCAAACGAACAATTCGGTGAGGCCGACCGTATCGCGGATGTCGTGCCGCGCGAGGGTCAAGGCCGGGTTCGCCCGATGCGGAGCCAAATACTCGGCGCGGCCCGTCGAGAGGTCGTCCACGGCGAGCACCGGCGTGCCGCGCGCGAGGAGCGCATCGACGACGTGCGAGCCGAGGAACCCCGCGGCCCCGGTGATCGCCCACGGACGGCTGGGGTCGGGCGCGGTCATCGCAGCATCGTCCGGTAGAACGCTTCGATCCCATCGACGGTGGTTCGCGGGTTGCAGTGCGATTCGAGCAGCTCCCGCCCGGCGGCGCGCCGGCGGTTCCGCGCCGCCGGATCGCCGAGCAGCGTCACCGTCCGCTCGATCAGCCCCGCGTCGTCTTCGCAAATCCCGGCGTGGACGCCGTCTTCGGCCGGCAATCCTTCCACACCCTCGGCCGTCGTGACGACGGGCACGCCGTAGGCGAGCGCTTCGAGGATCTTGATCTTCATGCCGCTGCCGCGACCCGGAGCATACAGCAACACCGACGTGCGCTCGAAGTGGGGCCGCGTGTCGGGCACGTTCTCCGCGATGGTCACATCCGGCAATCCGAGGTAGTCGGCGAGGGCCGCCTTCGCCCCCCAGCCGACGAACTGGAGCTTCGCCGCCGGGACGCGGCGCTTGATCTCGGGCCAGAGCTTCGTGACGAGCCGCACGGCCGCGGAGTGCGTCGGATACCAGCCCATGCTGCCGATGACGCTCACGACCGGCTCCGCAGCGCACCGATCATCGGGAATGAACCCGTACAGGGATGGATCGACCCCGACCGGCACGGTCGCGATTTGCGCCTCCGGGTTGACGCGGAGCAACTCGGGGACGAGTCGCGGCGAGCAGGCGCGGAAGTGCCGCAGCCCCTGGACGAGGGTGCGCTCGGCCGCGAACATCCGCGAACGGTCGAACCGGCCGCGCAGTCCCGTCGGTCGGACGCGTTCCAGGTCGATCCAGACCAAGTGGTGTACGTTCACGAGTGCCCGGTCGCGGTGGTTGAGGCCGAGCCAGCCGGCCCAGAGCTGTTCGAGGTGGAGCACGTCGAAGCCGGCGGCGAGTTCCGCTTCCAAGTCGCGCTTCAGCTCCGCCGAGAACATGTACGAATAGGGTCGGCGCAGCGTTTCGAGCTTCGCACGCAGCCCGCCGCGCTGGGGGAACGGATAGAGCCGCAGATCGTACTGGGGTGCCGGGAAGACCCTCCGTGCTTCGTCCATCTCGGCAGCTTTGCTGCACGCGGAGAACGCCGTGACGCGATGGTCGCGCGCCACCAACTCGCGGAGGAGCACGTAGTACCAGCGCGCCGCCGCGTTTCCGAACGGGATCGGCGCTTCGAGGAGGACGACGACAATGCGGAGGGGCGTCACGGTGCGGAGAGGATCGCATCGCGGATGTCGCGGGCCATGTCGGCCCACGTTCGGGATCGCAGCGAATCGGAGAGCGGGCGAATCCGAACCGCGTGTCCGTCGAGGTCGGCGCGCCAGTGCCGGAGTCGCTCGGCGAGTTCGCGCGCACTTTCAGGGTCGGTCAGGATCAGATCGGCGAACTCCGGCGGATAGCGCTCGCTCACCCCGGACGCCGCCGACACGATGGATGGCAATCCGCGGCAGAGCGCCTCGTGCGCGGCCAAGCCGTAGGCGTCGTACCGCGACGGGGCCACGAGCGCATCGCACCCCGCGAGCAGGGCGGGCACATCGCTGCGGAACCCGAGGAAGCGAATTCGGCCTTCCAATCCATCGGCGTTCGCGCGGCGCTCCCAAGCGCGGCGCGTGCGGCCGTCTCCGATGACGGCGAGGTTCGCATCCCACGCCGGTGCGGCGCAGAGTTCCCGCCAAGCAGCGTAGAGCGTGTCGAACCCCTTCACGCGATTGCCGAGCTGGCCGACGAAGCCGACCCACGGGCGCTCGTCCCACCTGAGCTTCGCACGGGTCGCGTTCCTCTCGTCCGGCGTCACGGCTGCAAGCTCGACCGGATCGCAGCCGAGGTGGATGACGCGGACGTGATCGGGCCGCGCACCGAGAAGCTCGGTCGCATCGCGGGCCGTGCGGTTGCTGTTGGAGATCACGACCCGCGACGTCGATACCGACCGCGCTTCGGCGGCGCGGGCGCGGCGGTGGACGATGCTCGCCTTCGCCCGCCGGACGAATCCGCCGCTCGTATCGGCGGGATACGCGGCGTGGACGCAGTGGAGCAGTTCGCATCGGGCCAGTCGCAATTCACCCCGTTCACGACTATGCGGTAACCCTCCCGCGAGAGTCGCTCCGCCGCGCGGCGACCGGCCCGCGCCAGCAGCGGCCCTCCGAGCAGATGGCTTCCGAACGGGCGGGGCACGCACTGGAAGGAGACGTTCGGAAGCTTCAGCAGATCTTCCGAAGCCGCGTGTCCGACGAGGTGGACGCGCGACTCGGCCGCGAGGAACCGGGCCAGTTCGAGGAACGTGGTGAACGCGCTCAGGTAGTTCGCGCGGATGACGCCGTTGAAGTAGCCGACCGCGAACACCGCGACGAAACCCAGCCCGAGCGAGCGGAGGGTGCAGGCGAACGCCCCCGCGAACGCCGCGAGCATGAAGAGGACCGCCATCAACGACGCTCCTGCGGAGGCCGGAAGCAGGCCCAGCCGCGCGATCGGCAGGTCGCCAACGCCCCCAGCGGATCGCGGGTCGCGAGGTAACTCGGCGCTTCGTAGTACCGGGCCGCACCGGCACCGAGCGGCGCGACGACGGGGCCGGTCAACCGCCAACCGATTTCGAATAGCCCGTACCCGCACTCGGTCAGAAATTGGCACGCTTCGCTCTGCGGCCCGGCGTGCTCCTCGAAGACGATGTGGGCGATGCGCCCGCCCTTCAGCGATTCGGACGCACCCCGGAACACCGCGGCCTCGTGCCCCTCGACATCCACCTTCAGGATGCCGACCTCGCGATCTTGCAGCAGCGCATCGAGCCGGATCGTCCGCACGGCGACTCCGGCGTTTCCCGCCGTCAGCCGGGCCAAGCCTCCGTTGATCGAGGAACCGACGGGTATCTCCAACTGGCCTTCGCCGTCCGCATCGCTCAGAGCCACCTCGAACGAGCGGCACGGGGCGAAGCCGCGCCGTCCCACAATGCGGGCGATGTTCCCCGTCAGGCGCGGAGCGAGCACCGGGTTCGGCTCGAACGCCCAAACTTCGGCGGCGCGGGCCGCGAGCGCGCCCGTCATGGCTCCGATGTTCGCCCCGGCGTCGATGGCCAAGCGCCGCGGATCGGCGAGGCGCGTCAGCACTTCGACGACCGCCAAGTCGTACACGCCCGCCGTCCAGATGCTCCGCCCGATGGTCTCGCGGACGTCGATCTCGATGGGGCAACCCCACGGCAATTCGACGACCTGCACCGGATCGGAAGGCGTCCGCAAGCGCCGCACGAGTTGCTTGGGCCGGTAGACGAACCACGGCTTGAAGGGGTCGGCGATCCTCACGGCCGCACGATCCCCGCGAACTCCGCGAGCCGCGCTGCCGGGTCGCAGAGTGCCGCGGCCCGCGCCGGCCCCGCAGCGCCGAGAGCTTCGCGGCGGTGCGGATTCTCGATGAGATCCCGGAGCGCTTCGGCCACGGCACCTGCATCACCGGGCGGGCAGAGCGCGCCGCACGTCGCATCGACGATCTCGGCCGCGCCGCCGAAGTCGCTCGTGATCACCGGCAGTCCGGCCCGGAGCGCTTCCACGAATGTCAGTCCGAACCCCTCCGGCCCGGTGTTGGGCTGGCAGTAGACGTCGGCCGCCGCCATGACTTCCGGAATGTCCGAGCGCGCTCCCGCGAAGCGCACGCGGTCTCCGATCCCCGATCGCGAAGTGGCGGTGCGCAAGTCGGCCAGCAACTCCATTTCGCGCGGCCGCTGCGCTCCGCCGACGATCCAGCCGACCCACCCGGCGACGTTCCGAATCCGCGCGAGCGCGTCGAGCAGCACGGCGTGTCCCTTCAGCGCTTCAATCCGACTGACGATGAGGACGACGACGGCATCGGCGGGAGTGTCGAACTCCGCGCGGATGCGGGAGCGCACCGCGTCGCGGTCGAACGGATCGTGGGCGACGAGCGGCGGGTAGACCGTTTCGATGCGGACACCGGGGAAGAGCGTACGCGCCGACGCCACCGTGAATCGGCTGTTCGCGATGACGGCGTCGGGCCGAGTCCGCGCCGCCCAATGGTCGAACCAATGACGGCCCGAGATGGCACCGTGAACCGCGTTGATGAGCCGGATCTTCGCCCGCTTCACAGTGGGGCCGAAGACCGCGTGCGCCCAGAGACCGTGCGTGACGACCGCTCCGATCCTCTGTTCCCGCAGGATGGTTCTGAGCCGTTGCCGCGCCCGGAGGGGTAGATCGCCAGCGTGCGCTCGGCCATGAGGCGGTGATCGAACTCGGTTGCCGCGCGTTCCCGGCCGGCCATGGCCGAGCGTTCGCGCACGCCGGGCTCGAGCATCCGGTTCGCGAGCGCCGCGAATGCGGCCGCGTCGCCGACCGGCGCGGTCAGGCCTTCCCGTTCGTGCCGGCAGACCCAGGGGACGCCGCTGCCGTCGATGGCCGTGTTGATGACGGGGCAACCGGCCGCCATCGCTTCGACCTGAACGACGCCGAACCCTTCGCTCCGCGCCGTGCTCGGGAACCAGAGCGCCGTAGCCGCGCGATACGCCCCGGCCAGTTCGTCCGGCGATGCGGAACCGTGCCAGATGACGCGGGCTCCGACGCCGAGCGATTCGGCCGTCCGCTTCAGCTGCGCTTCCAGCGGCCCCGTGCCGATGACCAGCAACTTGCCGCGGACACCCTTCAGCGCTTCGATCGCGGACGGTGCCCCTTTCGGCCCCTTCGTCTGCCGCAACCATTATCCGGACTACATCGGGCTTTGCGCGGGCCTCGCCGTCGGCCTTCTCACGACGAGCCGAAATCGCGCGACAATCCCCTCTTCGCAATCCGGCTCCTTCGGAGATGCCGCACTCGACTTGCTCCAGAGGCCCGCAGTGCTCGCGGTCGCGGCCGGTATCGGGCTGATGCTCGCGAGCATCCCGTTCAGCCACTCGCGCGGCGGGATGCTCGCGGTGCTGGCCGCACTGCTCGGCACCGCCTTCGTCGCCCGGCGTCGCACCTTCTGGCTCTCGGCAATCGTCGCGCTTGCCGCCGTCTCATGGGTTGGCTGGCCAAGTGCAAACGGCTCGGATCGCTTCATCGACGACCGCACGCCCCTCTGGAAAACGACGCTGCTCCAAATGCCCGGCTTCTGGCTCGGTGGCGCGGGCAACGGCTCGCACCTGCGGATCGAACCGCTCGGCCGGAGCGAATCCGAACGCCAGCCCGTCGCCAATGCCGTGGCCGAACACGCCCACAACGAGTACCTCGAAGCCGCCGTCGAAGGCGGATTGCCGCGCTTCGCCATCACGCTCGCACTGCCGGTGTTCGTGCTGACCGCGCTGGCGCGGGGGTACCGCCGATCGCGCGGCAATGGTCTGTCGACCCTCGGCGTCTGGTTCGGCGTGGCGGCCGTCGCGGCGCACGCCGTCACCGACTTCGCGCTGCACATCCCCGCCGTGGCGCTGCTCGCGATCATCGCGGCGGCCTTTGCGCTGACGGCATCCGAAGTCGCGCCGCGCCCGCCCGGAGCGGTATTCGCCGGAGACGGTCGCAGCGCACATCCTCCCCGCGATCCGCGCGCTGCGCACGGCCCGCGACCTCTGCCCGCTGATCGCCGAAGTCCATGCGCGGCTCAGGCTACTCGCCCCGTACTGCGCGCAATCGGAGCCGGCGCTCGTCCACCTCGAACGGGCCAAACGCATTTTGAAGAACGATCCCGACATCTGGTTTGCCTGCGGGGTCGAAGCGGCCCGCACCGGCGACCGCGCCGGGGCCATCATCCAATGGAAGCAATCGCTGATGCTCTCGCCGAAGCGATTGCGGCCGATCCTGCATGCGGCCCGCTCGTCGCTCTCGGACGACGAAATGCTCCACCTCCTCCTGCCCGATGACCCCGTCATTCTCGTCGCGGCTGCCGACGACTACCCTGATCGCGCCCGCCGCGCGCCATTCCTGATGAAGGCCGCCGAGGGCGAACGGCCCAACGCGACGGCGGAGCAGTGGATCGCGGTGGCGAAGGCGCGCGGGGAACTCGAGCGCATCGCCGAAGCCCGCGGCGCATGGGAACGGGCCATCGCACTCGACGGGGATCGCGCCGATGCGCACGACGGACTCGCCCGCTTGCTCGAAGCCGAGGAGTTGTACGCCGAAGCGCTGCCGCATCTCGAATGGCTCCTGGCGCGCCGGCCGGCCGATGCCGATTTGAACCTGCGGCTGATCGCGGCGCGCCACGGGGCCAAGCTCAATCGGCAGATCGGGCCGTGAGCGGCACGATGTCGTCCGGAGCACCGTCGTCCGTGTAGCTTTCCGCATACTCGTACGAATAGTCGGTGCGGTCGCCCGCGGTGCCGGGCCCGTTGATGACGACTCCCATCAGGTTGGCTCCCATATCCGCGAGCAGTTCGCGGGCGCGCTCGGCCTGCGGCCGCGCCCGCTTCGCGATCCTGAAGACCATCAGCACGCCGTCGGCGCGCTGGGCCACGACGCGGGGATCGCTCACGGCGAGCAGCGGCGGCGTATCGACGATGACGAAATCGTAGAGCATCCGGAGTTCCGCGAGCGCGTGAAGGAACTTCGCGCCGGAGAGCAGTTCGGCCGGGTTCGACGGGCGCGGGCCGCACGGCAGCAGGTCGAGGTGCTCGATCCGGCTGCGGCGGATCGCGCTCGCCAGATCCGCGCGCCCGGCCGCGACCGACGCGAGGCCCGGTTCCGACTCCGGCAGGTTGAAGAGCGCATGGACGCGCGGCTTGCGGAAGTCGCAGTCGAGCAGGACGACGCGCTTCCCCGCTTGGGCGATGGAAATCGCGAGGTTGGCCGCCAGCGTCGTCTTCCCGTCGCCGGGGTTGGGGCTCGTGATCTGGATCACGCGATGCCCCTTGTCCTGCGTCCGCACGAAGAGCTGCGCCCGCACTCCCCGGCAGGCTTCGGCCTCCATCGACTTCGACCGCAGCGCGACGACGAGACTCGGATCGCATTCGGCCATCCGCGCGTCGTCCGCGAGCGCATCGGTCGCGATGGGGGGCAGGTGCCCGAAGATGGGGGCGCCGAACCGCGCGCGGATTTCCGCCGTCGAGCGGAAGCTCGTGTCGGTCACCTCCGCGAGCAGGGCCAGGCCGAACCCGAGGAGGGTTCCGAAGGCGCACCCCGCGATGAGCCAAGCGATCAACCCGACGCCGACCTTCGCCCCGTCGCGCGGCGGCGTGATGACCGAGGCTTCGTAGCCGCCCGCGGATTCGGACGGCCGCAGCGCGGTGACTTCGAGCTGCCGCTCGCTCATGCGCCGGCCCTCGTCGGCGATCTTCCCCTTGGCGATCTCGATCTGCACGGCGAGGTCGCCGCCGCGCTTCAGCTTGTCCTCATCGTCGCGCCGGCGGAGCGCGATGACCTCGGCTTGACCCTTCGCGGTTTTGCGGCGCCGTTCGAGCTGGCGCTGGAGTTGGGCGAGTTCGTCGAGGCTGCCGGTCGGGTCGTCCGGGTTCTGATCTTCGAGCAGCTTCGCGTAGAAGTCGAGCTGCGCGTCGAGGGCCTTCATCTGCGGGTGATCCTTGCCGAGGCGCTCGGACAGCTCCTTGCGCTCGGCCCGCAGGGCGTATAGCCGCGACTCCGGCGACGAGGCCGCGCCGTCGGTGCCGATCTGCTTGCCGGCGCCGAGCAGCGTCAGCACGGCCAAGCGGTCGCGGCGATTCTTGCCCGTCTTCCCGATGAGCTCGAGTTGATCGCCGATCTCCTTCAATTCGAGTTCGAGGGCGAATTCCCGATCGCGGGCCGCGGAGATTCTGCCCCGGGTCACCGGGAGATCCTCGCCGGTGATCTTCAGGAGTTCGCGCGACAAGTCGGCGTGCCGGTTGGATTCCGAGTCGATGGAAGCGCGGTGCGCTTCGATGCGGGCCTCCAGCGCTTTGATCTGCTTGCGGGTTTGCCCGGCGTACACATCCGAGAGTTCGCGCCGGTAGGCCTCGATGATCGCCGTCAGCATCAGGTAGGCATCGCGCGGGTTCTTCGCGCGGAACGTCATCGTGAGGACGTTGCTGCCCCCCTGCGTGCCGGTCGCGGCCTCCTTGTCGCGGGCGACGGTCAACCCGGCGGCGAACGCGTTCGCGGGGTTCTCCGGCAGCGGTTCCGAAAGCCCGGCCAGATCCGGGCGCCGCGCGGCCGCCGTCAAGATGAGATCCGACTTGATGAGCGGGATCTGCGTGGCGACGTAGTCGTCCACGTAGGCCGAGCGCGAATCGCCGCCGGTCAGTTCGGCGCGCTGCTTGATGACGAGCACCTTCGCGCTCGACTGGTACGTCGGCTGCTGGGACAGGTGGTAGAAGGTGCCGGCGACGAGACCGACGGCCGCACCGAGGAGCAGCAGCGGCCAGCGCCGCAGCGCGGCGAGGAGGAGTGCCGGCGGCTTCGCGGAAGAATCGTCGCGGGTGTCGGGCTGTGCGGCCACGGGTTTGTCCTCCGCCGGTTCACACCGGAGCGGGTATCGATTCCTGCACTGCCCGGCGCGAGGCCAGCGCCGCGGGGAGGGAGATCGCCGCGGCGAGCGCTTCGGCCTGCTCGACGAGGCGCGACAGCGCCGCCAGGTTCTCGGCGATGCGGTCCCGCTCGTGGGAACCGCTGACGCTGAGGCGACCGAGGATCTGCCCGTTCCCGAAGAGCGGCAATTCGACGCTCCAGTAGCCGAGCGCATCCCCTTCGGTGCCGCGCGTCCAGCGGCGGTGATACCCCTCGTGCCAGGCCGGCGCGTTCACGTCGAGGCAGATGCGGCGGCGGTCGCACGGCAAGTAGAAGGGGATGTCCGCCGCGAGGAGTTCGCGGGCGAGTGCTTTTTCCTGGCGGGGCTTGGTGTGGGCCACGCGCCACGGCCGTCCGGCATCCGGCGGCTCGTCGAGCAAACCGTCGGGATACAACTCGATTTCGGCGGCCAAAATCGGCATGGCGGGAACCCGATGCGCGTTGAGGAAGATCCGACTTCCGCGACAAATTACCCGATAGGCTCCGTCATGCAAGCGAATAGAAGCGGGAAATGCCGATTGCGAAAAAAACTGGCGCAACGGGGAGCTTGGCCTCCGCAAGCATCGGCATTGTGTGAAAGATCGGTGCGACGGATCCCCCTTCTCCGTTTCGGGGGGATCGGAAAGGTGATGATCGTAGGTCACGCTCTGCGTGATGGGCCCGTCACGCAGAGCGTGACCTACAAGACGAGGAGCCACCCCTCTCCGTTTCGGAGAGGGGGACTGGGGTTGAGCTCTCTCCGCCCGGAGCGCAAAACGGTGCATCTCGAAACGGAATCGCGTAAGTTGAACGCTCGACGGCGCTCGCCAATCGAAAGAGACATTGGGGGATTTCATGTTCAAGCTGCCGATGGCCACTTTGATCGCACTCCTCGCCTGCTCCGGCGCGGCGACGGCCCAGCCGGTGCGCAAGTCCGACGACAAGGGGGCACCGCCTTTCAAAGAGCTGAAAGAGGGGGAGAACCCGCCGCTCGATGCCAACGACAATTTCGTCATCGGACCGAAGTACGTGCCCGCGCCGGAGGGCAAGAAAGTCACGGGCGTTCCCGAGGGGAAGGTGGAGCAGTTCGCCATCGACTCGAAGGGGACGAAGCTCTTCAACCCCGGCATCGCCCGCAAGGTGTTCGGAAAGGTCGATCCGAAGAATCCGAAGACGCTCATCGTCGAGACGCACACCATCGACTACATGCGCAAGGTCGGAGTTTACATCCCCGCCGGATACAAGGAAGGCGCCGAAGCGCCGTTCATGGTCGTCCACGACGGCCCCGGACTCGGCATGAAGACGATCCTCGACAACCTGATCGCCCAGAAGCGGATTCCCCCCATCGTGGTCATCTCGATCGCCAACGGCGGCGGCGACGCCCAGGGGCACGAGCGCGGCAAGGAGTACGACAACATGAACGGCGACTACGCCGAGTACATCGAAACGGAAGTGCTGCCGCGCGTCGAGAAGAACTGCAAGGTGAAGCTGACGAAAGACCCCGACGGCCGCGCGGCGATGGGCAACAGTTCCGGCGGCTCGGCGGCGCTCATCATGGCCTGGTTCCGCACCGATCTCTACCGCCGCGTGCTCACGACCTCCGGCACGTTCGTGAACCAGGCGTGGCCGTTCGATCCCAAGTTTCCCGACGGGGCTTG
>Ga0136611_10002188_pt1 | contig 13584 bp, 7 predicted proteins | sample AntDrymUQ2232306_2_FD_106645 | JGI IMG/M metagenome (GOLD analysis project Ga0136611, IMG submission 106645) | Polar desert sand microbial communities from Dry Valleys, Antarctica - metaG UQ223 (23.06) | ecosystem: Environmental > Terrestrial > Soil > Desert | place: Antarctica: Dry Valley... | reverse complement strand
GGCCACCCGCCGGGGCACGCCCCCTTCACCTTCAGCCTCTTCCAGTGCGGCGGCACGGGCGCCCGCCCCGGCAAGGACGGCCTCAGCGCGACCGGCTTCCCCAGCGGCGTCGCCGGCGTCCCGGCCGAGGTGGTCGAATCGCTGGCGCCGCTGATCCAATACCGGCGCGAACTGCGGGCCGACTCCGGCGGGGCGGGGCGGCAGCGGGGCGGTTTGGGCCAACGGACCGAGATGGGGTACCGGCACGACGCCCCCTGGTCGGTCTCCGCCCAGGTCGACCGGATCGACCACCCGGCCCAGGGCTTGGCGGGGGGGCAACCGGGCGCGGCCGGTGCCTACCTCCTGAACCACACGATCCGGCCGCAAGCCAAGGCGCGGGTCCACCTGGTCGGCGGCGCCAGGATCGACCTCGACCCGCCGGGCGGCGGGGGCTACGGCGACCCCTTCGCCCGCGACCCGGAGCTGGTGCGGATGGACGTGGTGAATGGGTACGTGACGGCGGAGGCCGCCGCTCGGGAGTATGGGGTGGTGGTGAGGTATACGGGGCGGGAGGAGGCGCTCGTGCGCCTGCCCTCGCACTATCGGCTGGATGATGAGGCGACGGCGGCGATGCGGCGCGGGGGCGAGGCCGAGCGGTGGGTCAAGGCTGATTCGCGTTGTTCACGACGATAGGTGGGAGGGGCGAGGCAGGTGTCGGCCGGTGGTTGTCCACCAGGAGGCGAGGCCGGCGTTGCCCCATAGGCATCAAGCTCGCGGTTGGGAGGGGTGGGCGGCCGGTCCTCCGCGATCGCCGCGCCCCCGGCGCGCGGGGTTGCAAATCGCCCAGAGGGCACCCGGCTGACCCACCGAAGCCCACTGAAGGGGCTGAGACCGGGGCAGCGGTCAGCGCGATCACCTTGGCCGCTCGCCGAGCGGTGGGTGGTGGAGGCGCTCGCTCAGGTGGAGGCGAGCGGCCCGTCCGCGCCGGTGCCGCCGATCAGGCGTCTGTCGTGGTTGGCGCCACCGGGGCAGACCCGCGGCGCGAACCGCGCGACGGCGGCGCGGGTGGCCGCGATCACACTGGGTCCGTTGCCGCGGCAAATTGCGGTCATCAGATGATTGATCGGCGCACTGCCGCTCCCCGGGCTGAGGAAGCGTGCCTACCTCCGCATGGTAGAGTTTCGGCCGAGGAAGGCGGGCGGGAACGGTATGCGGATCCATGGCATTCGCTGGGAAGCATGGAACATCGATCACATTGCGGGTCATGGCGTCATTCCGGAGGAGGTTGAAGATGTCGATTATAGCCAGCGGTTCACCGTTCGGCGGGTGGGCCAGATGCGCTACCTCCTGACCGGCCAAACCGTCAGCGGCCGCTATCTCAGTATCGTTATGGATCGCGAGCAACCGAGTCAGTACGTGGTGGTAACGGCGCGCGACGCGACGTCCCGCGAGCGGCGGGATTATCGACAGCAGGTCATCCGTTAGGCGGGGGAGGCATCGATGGTCACACGGGAGCGGCACCAGCGTCGCCTGCCGACGAGCAACTGAAAGGAATCAATGGAAGAAGCCGCGGCCTTCTGGGACAGCCACGATTTCACCGATCTCGGCGATCAGCCCGAGCCGGTCACGGTGGACGTGGAGCGGCCCTTGGAGCACATCGTCTCCGTGCGCCTGGCGATTGACGACTTTCGTCGCCTCGCGGCAACGGCGCGGCAGCAGGAGGTCAACCTCGTGGCGCTCGCCGAGCGGTGGGTGCTGGAGGCGCTCGCTCGGGTGGAGGCGAGCGGCCCGTCCGCGCCGGTGCCGCCGACCGTGTCCGAGTAATCGCGGCGCCCAGGTCTTTGTCTCGGGTGGCGTTGCGGGGCTGGGGCGTGTCGGAGAATCCGCCACCCGGAGCCGGTGGTTGGCAGTCGGGGGGCCGTGGTCGGTCGGCAAAGGTGAGCAGACGCGCTCGGCTTGACAATAGTGGTCGATCGATCCCGTTGCCCTCGGCTCGCGCCAGATGCGGCCGACGTGCTATCTACCCTTCTCGCTAGCACTCCCAGGCCCGGCGCGGGATGCGCGACTGGGTCAATGTGGTGTCGAGGATGATGACGAACTGTCTCGGGACCAGCGGATCGCGTAAGCTATCCCTACGCTGATGATCGTTCGTTTCGCCGCCTCGCGGCCGACCGCCGCCGACCAGGAATCGACAGGCACCAATGGTTTTGCCACTCCTGTACGGGCTCGGTGCCCGCGACTACCTGGAACTCCAGGGGTATCTCCTGCTGACGTGCCAAAAATGCACGGCGAGCGGGCTCTTCGCCGTCCACAACGCGAAGCGGAAGGTGACGTTCTACTCGTTGCCGACCGTCTCGTTCCGCGAACAGTGGGTCGTCGAGTGCCGATCCTGCGGCCAGCGGTTTGCCGTGCCGCCGGAGATGCGTCCGCAGTTCGCCGAGCGGTTGCTGACGGAGGAGGAAGCGTTGGTCCAGCTCCAGCGACTGGGGTTGGGGTTCGGCGGTGGCGCGGGCGGTGGCCTGGGGCAGAACGGCCGGGGTCTCGGCCTCGGGGCTGGCAATGGCCGCGCGGTCGGGCCGACGCTCTACCAGACGCTCCAGGTCGATCCGGCCGCCGACCCGGACGTGATCGAGGCGGCCTTCCGCCGCCTCGCCCTCAAGTTCCACCCCGACCGCTCGACCGACCCCGACGCCCCGGTCCGGATGCGCGCTCTCCTCGAAGCCAAGGGGGTTCTGCTGGACGACGGCAAGCGCCGTGCGTACGATGCCAGCATCGGTTTCGTCCGCCCCAAGCCGATCCCGCCCCGCCCCGCTCGGCCGCCGGGGATGCGGCCGGAGGATGTGTGATGGGAGCCGTCAGGCGTCAGGCGTCAGGCGACAGGCGACAGGCGTCAGTAGTCAGGACGGCGGCGGGGAATGTGCCGCTCTAGCGACGAACGGTGCTAGGCTGCTGGCGCGCCCTCCCGCCGTCATTCCGAGTGTTTAACGAGGAATCTCGACGTTCGAGGTTAGGTCGCTGACAGAGAGCATGACACTATGGGAGGATGGCACTGGCGAAGCAGCCCGGCTGCAATGATCTGATGCTGGTCACTCCCAGCCTACCACCGTCGTCCTGACGCCTGTCGCCTGACGCCTGTCGCCTGACTACCATCGACGGAGGAGCACCATGGAGCACCGACGACTCGGCAAGACCGACCACCAGAGCACCGTTGTCACCTTCGGCACCTACGCGATCGGCGACGCCAGTCAAAATGAGGCGGATCGGGCGATCGAGTTCGCCCTCGCCCACGGGATCAACCACTTCGACGTGGCTCCCACCTACGCCGAGGCCGAGCTGCGGTTGGGCGACTACCTGAAGCGGCACCAGGACGCCCAAGCCCAGCTCTTCATCGGTTGCAAGACCGAGGAGCGGGAGGCGGCGGCCGCCAAGGAAAAGCTGCTGCGGACGATGGACCGCCTCGGTCGCGATAAGCTCGACCTCTACCAGCTCCACGCCGTCGGCGACATCGCCACCCTCGAGCAGTGCTTCGCACCCGGCGGCGCCTGGGAGACCTTCCTGTGGGCCAAAGCGGAAGGATTGGTGACCCACCTCGGCATCACCGGGCACGGGCTCGAGTCGCCCGCCGCCCAGACCGAAGCGCTCCGCCGCTATCCCGAGTTTGCGACGGTGATGGTCGCCGTCAACCCGGTACTGGACGCGATGCCGGCCTTCCGCCGCGATTGGCAACTCTTGGTGGCGGCCTGCCAAGCCGGGGATGTCGGGATCCACGTCTTGAAGGCGACGGCGAGGGCGCCGTGGGGCGACCGCCCCCCCACCCACCACACCTGGTACGAGCCCCTGACGGACCAGGGGGAGATCGATCAGGCGGTCGCCTGGGCGCTAGACCAGCCGGTGACGACCCTCTGCTCCTCCGGCGACCTGGAGGTTTTCCCGAAGATCGTTGCCGCCGCCGAGCGGTATCAGCCGGGCGCCGGCCGTACCGCTGGCGAGGCGTTGCTGGCCTCGGTCGGCGGCTACGACAACATCTTTGTTGCCGCTGACTGAGACCGAATCCGGGTGAATGATCGTGGTTCCCGGAGCAATACCCTCACCCCCCCGCCCCTCTCCCGCCGCGGCAGGCGAGGGGAGCCCGATCGTGGCGCGAACATCCACGGATCAGCCGGATTCAGTGTTGTTTACTGCCTCCGGGTGAGTTCCTCGCATCGCTTTGACGTCATATCCGAGGTCGAGGATGAGGTGCGCCGCCCACTGGTGAAGCGGCAGCTGGCATGAGGCGTTGTGGCCAGGTGGCTTCGGCTATACAGACTGGCGAGCGCCGCCGAACATGAGAGGGTGGTCGAACCGCGCTACCGCGTGCCACGCCTGGGATGTTGATAAGTCGCGATTCTTGCCGCTGGTCTCGCCAACGGATGGATGTTCGCCGCCGACGAGAGAGGCGCGCGTTGGGTCGGCCGCTCGCTAGTTCGCGCGCTATCGGTTGCTCTCACCGCCACGATCGGGCTGCTCGTCGACGCCGTGCTCAGTGGCACGATCGAGCGGGCCGAGGCGGAACGATTCCTCTGGGTCATGACCGTGACTGGGTATCGAGGCCCGGTGCCGAATCTGGCGGAACTCCCGCAATCGACATTCGCTCAGGGGCGCCGGTGGGGCTACTGTCCCCCGCCACCCCCGGCGCCGCTACCCGGCAACGGCGCCGCGTCTTGGCAGGCGCCGCGTTGCAGGCAGTCGACCTGAGCGGTGACCAATTCGCCGACGGCTTCGAGGGAGAAGCCCTGGGCGCTGGCCACCTCGACCGCCGCCACTTCGGCGCCGACGCGGACATAGATGCGGAACCCGTCGCCGGTGACTTCTTCGATCTGGCGGTTCAGTTCGTAGGTGAGGGAGGCATCGCCGAAGGCTGGGGCATCGGCGACGGCGGCGAAGGAGAGGTAGCCGGGGAGATCCGACTGTTGGAGCCGGGCGTCGAGCCCCGCCAGCCAAGCGTCGGCGCCGGCCTCGTCCGCGAAGGCGTAGAGGGCGACCGAGAAGGCGAGCGGTGACCCGGCGTCGGCCGCCGCTGGGGTTCCCTCGCGTTCGGCCCGACGACCGCCGCCACCAGCCAGGGTCGCCGCGACGACCTTGCCATAGGCGTTGTCGACCCCGTCGTAGACCGCGCCGCGCGTCTCCAGCGTCGCTTCGTCTTCGCCGTAGAGGCGGATCACGCTGCCGCCCACCACTTCGTAGGCCTCGCGCACCGTCGGCGCCGCCGTCGCCGCGCTGAGATCGAGCCGCAGCACCTTCGGGCTGAGACCGTCGAACCCTTCGCCGAGGACGGAGGTGGTCCGCTCCTGGACGGCCAAGCCGAGCGCTTCGAAGGTCGGCTGGTCGACCGCGCGGTTGAGGAGATCGACGTAGGTGAGGACCACCACCACGCGCTCCTGGCGGAAGACAAGCCGCAGCCCCCGGTAGGCGGACCCGGTGCGGGAGGCGACGCCGCTGACGGCGTTGAGGTGGGAATCGTCGCCGATCGTCTCGGCCTCCAGCGCCTCGCTGCCACCGACGGCGACACCGAACGCTTCTTCGGCCGTGGCGTCGTCGGCGTACTCGATGACGTTGGCGGTCAATTGGGTGTCGAACAAGGTCGGGTCGGCGGACTGGGGGGCGGCGATCACGCTCTCGTAGCGCTGCCGCCAGCCGGCGTCGGCGAGTTGGTCGGCGGCGGCTTGGACCGCCTCGCGGGAGGCGTCTCCCGCCTGCTCGGCGGTTTGCCGGGCTTGCTCGTCGACGCTGAGGTAGCGGGCGTTGACCAACCCCAGGTCGGGGGCCACCGACGACAGCTCGATCGGGAACGGGGCGATCAGGGCGAGGTCGAGGAACGGCCCGCCGCGCTCGCGGGCGCGGGGCGTCCCATCCTCCTCCCCGGTGATGACGAAGGCGCCGACGAGGGCGTCATTGGCGTAGAGGCTGAAGCGGCCGACGGCGAGCCGGTCGGGCGCGGTGCCCTGGAAGCGGCCCGATTCGGCGTCCACCTCGACGGCGATGTCCACCATTTGACCCGCTTCGTCGACGACGGCGAGGGTGAGGGCCACCCCCCCGCGGGCGAGACGACCCGCGAACTCCGGGTTGCGGGTCCCGACCTCGGGCGTCGTGCTCGCGTCGATCGGTTGGCCATCGACGGTGATCTCGCGCAGCCCGGCGGGGAGGCCGTCGGTGTACTGGGCGCGGACGCCGGCGCTGGGAGCCAACGGTGCCCCCAGGCCAACCGCGAGGATCACCAGCATCGTTCCCAGCCAAAGGGGGGACGATGCCCGCCCGAATTGCCCACTCCACGCTCGCCGCGTCATCCGCTCCGCTCCTTCCCCACCGAGCCGCCCGTGACCGGGCGCCCGCGTTACCGGCGGCCCCCCTCCGTGAGGGGGACGGCCGGACGACGACTGGTATCATACCCCACCGCCCCGCCGCCGCCCGCCGCGGTCGTGCCAGCCGGGCACGTGTCGGCGGCCCCTCGCCGCGGAGAACCGCGCCCAATGTCGCAGCCCGACACGATCACCGCCGACGATCAGCGGCTGGCGGAATCGCTCGGCCACCGCCACGGCGCCGCGGGGAGGCCAGCGAGACAGTCGGTGAGCGTCGTCCTGCCGTGCCTGAACGAGGAGGCTGGGGTCGGCGGGGCGGTCGCCGCCGCCTGGCGCGGATTGGCCGCGGCGGGGGTGGACGAAGGGTCTGGCGAAGTCCTCGTCGTCGACAACGGCTCGACCGATGCCGGGCCAGCGCGGGCAATCGCCGCCGGCGCCCGGCTGGTGCGGGAACCGCGCCGGGGGTACGGGGCGGCGATCGCCGCCCCGTACCCCCGGCGCGGTTCCCGCACCAGCCGGGCGCCGGCGGCGATTGCCCGCGCTGGCCCGGCATCGGTCGAGCCGTTGTCGACGACGAGGACTTCGCCAGACCCTTCGTCCACCCCCGCCGCGGCCAATCCGCGCCAGGCGGCGGCGACCGCCCCGCCGACCCCAGCCTCCTCGTTCAGGCACGGCAGGACGACGCTCACCGACTGTCTCGCTGGCCTCCCCGCGGCGCCGTGGCGGTGGCCGAGCGATTCCGCCAGCCGCTGATCGTCGGCGGTGATCGTGTCGGGCTGCGACATTGGGCGCGGTTCTCCGCGGCGAGGGGCCGCCGACACGTGCCCGGCTGGCACGACCGCGGCGGGCGGCGGCGGGGCGGTGGGGTATGATACCAGTCGTCGTCCGGCCGTCCCCCTCACGGAGGGGGGCCGCCGGTAACGCGGGCGCCCGGTCACGGGCGGCTCGGTGGGGAAGGAGCGGAGCGGATGACGCGGCGAGCGTGGAGTGGGCAATTCGGGCGGGCATCGTCCCCCCTTTGGCTGGGAACGATGCTGGTGATCCTCGCGGTTGGCCTGGGGGCACCGTTGGCTCCCAGCGCCGGCGTCCGCGCCCAGTACACCGACGGCCTCCCCGCCGGGCTGCGCGAGATCACCGTCGATGGCCAACCGATCGACGCGAGCACGACGCCCGAGGTCGGGACCCGCAACCCGGAGTTCGCGGGTCGTCTCGCCCGCGGGGGGGTGGCCCTCACCCTCGCCGTCGTCGACGAAGCGGGTCAAATGGTGGACATCGCCGTCGAGGTGGACGCCGAATCGGGCCGCTTCCAGGGCACCGCGCCCGACCGGCTCGCCGTCGGCCGCTTCAGCCTCTACGCCAATGACGCCCTCGTCGGCGCCTTCGTCATCACCGGGGAGGAGGATGGGACGCCCCGCGCCCGCGAGCGCGGCGGGCCGTTCCTCGACCTCGCCCTGATCGCCCCGTTCCCGATCGAGCTGTCGTCGGTGGCCCCCGACCTGGGGTTGGTCAACGCCCGCTACCTCAGCGTCGACGAGCAAGCCCGGCAAACCGCCGAGCAGGCGGGAGACGCCTCCCGCGAGGCGGTCCAAGCCGCCGCCGACCAACTCGCCGACGCCGGCTGGCGGCAGCGCTACGAGAGCGTGATCGCCGCCCCCCAGTCCGCCGACCCGACCTTGTTCGACACCCAATTGACCGCCAACGTCATCGAGTACGCCGACGACGCCACGGCCGAAGAAGCGTTCGGTGTCGCCGTCGGTGGCAGCGAGGCGCTGGAGGCCGAGACGATCGGCGACGATTCCCACCTCAACGCCGTCAGCGGCGTCGCCTCCCGCACCGGGTCCGCCTACCGGGGGCTGCGGCTTGTCTTCCGCCAGGAGCGCGTGGTGGTGGTCCTCACCTACGTCGATCTCCTCAACCGCGCGGTCGACCAGCCGACCTTCGAAGCGCTCGGCTTGGCCGTCCAGGAGCGGACCACCTCCGTCCTCGGCGAAGGGTTCGACGGTCTCAGCCCGAAGGTGCTGCGGCTCGATCTCAGCGCGGCGACGGCGGCGCCGACGGTGCGCGAGGCCTACGAAGTGGTGGGCGGCAGCGTGATCCGCCTCTACGGCGAAGACGAAGCGACGCTGGAGACGCGCGGCGCGGTCTACGACGGGGTCGACAACGCCTATGGCAAGGTCGTCGCGGCGACCCTGGCTGGTGGCGGCGGTCGTCGGGCCGAACGCGAGGGAACCCCAGCGGCGGCCGACGCCGGGTCACCGCTCGCCTTCTCGGTCGCCCTCTACGCCTTCGCGGACGAGGCCGGCGCCGACGCTTGGCTGGCGGGGCTCGACGCCCGGCTCCAACAGTCGGATCTCCCCGGCTACCTCTCCTTCGCCGCCGTCGCCGATGCCCCAGCCTTCGGCGATGCCTCCCTCACCTACGAACTGAACCGCCAGATCGAAGAAGTCACCGGCGACGGGTTCCGCATCTATGTCCGCGTCGGCGCCGAAGTGGCGGCGGTCGAGGTGGCCAGCGCCCAGGGCTTCTCCCTCGAAGCCGTCGGCGAATTGGTCACCGCTCAGGTCGACTGCCTGCAACGCGGCGCCTGCCAAGACGCGGCGCCGTTGCCGGGTAGCGGCGCCGGGGGTGGCGGGGGACAGTAGCCCCACCGGCGCCCCTGAGCGAATGTCGATTGCGGGAGTTCCGCCAGATTCGGCACCGGGCCTCGATACCCAGTCACGGTCATGACCCAGAGGAATCGTTCCGCCTCGGCCCGCTCGATCGTGCCACTGAGCACGGCGTCGACGAGCAGCCCGATCGTGGCGGTGAGAGCAACCGATAGCGCGCGAACTAGCGAGCGGCCGACCCAACGCGCGCCTCTCTCGTCGGCGGCGAACATCCATCCGTTGGCGAGACCAGCGGCAAGAATCGCGACTTATCAACATCCCAGGCGTGGCACGCGGTAGCGCGGTTCGACCACCCTCTCATGTTCGGCGGCGCTCGCCAGTCTGTATAGCCGAAGCCACCTGGCCACAACGCCTCATGCCAGCTGCCGCTTCACCAGTGGGCGGCGCACCTCATCCTCGACCTCGGATATGACGTCAAAGCGATGCGAGGAACTCACCCGGAGGCAGTAAACAACACTGAATCCGGCTGATCCGTGGATGTTCGCGCCACGATCGGGCTCCCCTCGCCTGCCGCGGCGGGAGAGGGGCGGGGGGGTGAGGGTATTGCTCCGGGAACCACGATCATTCACCCGGATTCGGTCTCAGTCAGCGGCAACAAAGATGTTGTCGTAGCCGCCGACCGAGGCCAGCAACGCCTCGCCAGCGGTACGGCCGGCGCCCGGCTGATACCGCTCGGCGGCGGCAACGATCTTCGGGAAAACCTCCAGGTCGCCGGAGGAGCAGAGGGTCGTCACCGGCTGGTCTAGCGCCCAGGCGACCGCCTGATCGATCTCCCCCTGGTCCGTCAGGGGCTCGTACCAGGTGTGGTGGGTGGGGGGGCGGTCGCCCCACGGCGCCCTCGCCGTCGCCTTCAAGACGTGGATCCCGACATCCCCGGCTTGGCAGGCCGCCACCAAGAGTTGCCAATCGCGGCGGAAGGCCGGCATCGCGTCCAGTACCGGGTTGACGGCGACCATCACCGTCGCAAACTCGGGATAGCGGCGGAGCGCTTCGGTCTGGGCGGCGGGCGACTCGAGCCCGTGCCCGGTGATGCCGAGGTGGGTCACCAATCCTTCCGCTTTGGCCCACAGGAAGGTCTCCCAGGCGCCGCCGGGTGCGAAGCACTGCTCGAGGGTGGCGATGTCGCCGACGGCGTGGAGCTGGTAGAGGTCGAGCTTATCGCGACCGAGGCGGTCCATCGTCCGCAGCAGCTTTTCCTTGGCGGCCGCCGCCTCCCGCTCCTCGGTCTTGCAACCGATGAAGAGCTGGGCTTGGGCGTCCTGGTGCCGCTTCAGGTAGTCGCCCAACCGCAGCTCGGCCTCGGCGTAGGTGGGAGCCACGTCGAAGTGGTTGATCCCGTGGGCGAGGGCGAACTCGATCGCCCGATCCGCCTCATTTTGACTGGCGTCGCCGATCGCGTAGGTGCCGAAGGTGACAACGGTGCTCTGGTGGTCGGTCTTGCCGAGTCGTCGGTGCTCCATGGTGCTCCTCCGTCGATGGTAGTCAGGCGACAGGCGTCAGGCGACAGGCGTCAGGACGACGGTGGTAGGCTGGGAGTGACCAGCATCAGATCATTGCAGCCGGGCTGCTTCGCCAGTGCCATCCTCCCATAGTGTCATGCTCTCTGTCAGCGACCTAACCTCGAACGTCGAGATTCCTCGTTAAACACTCGGAATGACGGCGGGAGGGCGCGCCAGCAGCCTAGCACCGTTCGTCGCTAGAGCGGCACATTCCCCGCCGCCGTCCTGACTACTGACGCCTGTCGCCTGTCGCCTGACGCCTGACGCCTGACGGCTCCCATCACACATCCTCCGGCCGCATCCCCGGCGGCCGAGCGGGGCGGGGCGGGATCGGCTTGGGGCGGACGAAACCGATGCTGGCATCGTACGCACGGCGCTTGCCGTCGTCCAGCAGAACCCCCTTGGCTTCGAGGAGAGCGCGCATCCGGACCGGGGCGTCGGGGTCGGTCGAGCGGTCGGGGTGGAACTTGAGGGCGAGGCGGCGGAAGGCCGCCTCGATCACGTCCGGGTCGGCGGCCGGATCGACCTGGAGCGTCTGGTAGAGCGTCGGCCCGACCGCGCGGCCATTGCCAGCCCCGAGGCCGAGACCCCGGCCGTTCTGCCCCAGGCCACCGCCCGCGCCACCGCCGAACCCCAACCCCAGTCGCTGGAGCTGGACCAACGCTTCCTCCTCCGTCAGCAACCGCTCGGCGAACTGCGGACGCATCTCCGGCGGCACGGCAAACCGCTGGCCGCAGGATCGGCACTCGACGACCCACTGTTCGCGGAACGAGACGGTCGGCAACGAGTAGAACGTCACCTTCCGCTTCGCGTTGTGGACGGCGAAGAGCCCGCTCGCCGTGCATTTTTGGCACGTCAGCAGGAGATACCCCTGGAGTTCCAGGTAGTCGCGGGCACCGAGCCCGTACAGGAGTGGCAAAACCATTGGTGCCTGTCGATTCCTGGTCGGCGGCGGTCGGCCGCGAGGCGGCGAAACGAACGATCATCAGCGTAGGGATAGCTTACGCGATCCGCTGGTCCCGAGACAGTTCGTCATCATCCTCGACACCACATTGACCCAGTCGCGCATCCCGCGCCGGGCCTGGGAGTGCTAGCGAGAAGGGTAGATAGCACGTCGGCCGCATCTGGCGCGAGCCGAGGGCAACGGGATCGATCGACCACTATTGTCAAGCCGAGCGCGTCTGCTCACCTTTGCCGACCGACCACGGCCCCCCGACTGCCAACCACCGGCTCCGGGTGGCGGATTCTCCGACACGCCCCAGCCCCGCAACGCCACCCGAGACAAAGACCTGGGCGCCGCGATTACTCGGACACGGTCGGCGGCACCGGCGCGGACGGGCCGCTCGCCTCCACCCGAGCGAGCGCCTCCAGCACCCACCGCTCGGCGAGCGCCACGAGGTTGACCTCCTGCTGCCGCGCCGTTGCCGCGAGGCGACGAAAGTCGTCAATCGCCAGGCGCACGGAGACGATGTGCTCCAAGGGCCGCTCCACGTCCACCGTGACCGGCTCGGGCTGATCGCCGAGATCGGTGAAATCGTGGCTGTCCCAGAAGGCCGCGGCTTCTTCCATTGATTCCTTTCAGTTGCTCGTCGGCAGGCGACGCTGGTGCCGCTCCCGTGTGACCATCGATGCCTCCCCCGCCTAACGGATGACCTGCTGTCGATAATCCCGCCGCTCGCGGGACGTCGCGTCGCGCGCCGTTACCACCACGTACTGACTCGGTTGCTCGCGATCCATAACGATACTGAGATAGCGGCCGCTGACGGTTTGGCCGGTCAGGAGGTAGCGCATCTGGCCCACCCGCCGAACGGTGAACCGCTGGCTATAATCGACATCTTCAACCTCCTCCGGAATGACGCCATGACCCGCAATGTGATCGATGTTCCATGCTTCCCAGCGAATGCCATGGATCCGCATACCGTTCCCGCCCGCCTTCCTCGGCCGAAACTCTACCATGCGGAGGTAGGCACGCTTCCTCAGCCCGGGGAGCGGCAGTGCGCCGATCAATCATCTGATGACCGCAATTTGCCGCGGCAACGGACCCAGTGTGATCGCGGCCACCCGCGCCGCCGTCGCGCGGTTCGCGCCGCGGGTCTGCCCCGGTGGCGCCAACCACGACAGACGCCTGATCGGCGGCACCGGCGCGGACGGGCCGCTCGCCTCCACCTGAGCGAGCGCCTCCACCACCCACCGCTCGGCGAGCGGCCAAGGTGATCGCGCTGACCGCTGCCCCGGTCTCAGCCCCTTCAGTGGGCTTCGGTGGGTCAGCCGGGTGCCCTCTGGGCGATTTGCAACCCCGCGCGCCGGGGGCGCGGCGATCGCGGAGGACCGGCCGCCCACCCCTCCCAACCGCGAGCTTGATGCCTATGGGGCAACGCCGGCCTCGCCTCCTGGTGGACAACCACCGGCCGACACCTGCCTCGCCCCTCCCACCTATCGTCGTGAACAACGCGAATCAGCCTTGACCCACCGCTCGGCCTCGCCCCCGCGCCGCATCGCCGCCGTCGCCTCATCATCCAGCCGATAGTGCGAGGGCAGGCGCACGAGCGCCTCCTCCCGCCCCGTATACCTCACCACCACCCCATACTCCCGAGCGGCGGCCTCCGCCGTCACGTACCCATTCACCACGTCCATCCGCACCAGCTCCGGGTCGCGGGCGAAGGGGTCGCCGTAGCCCCCGCCGCCCGGCGGGTCGAGGTCGATCCTGGCGCCGCCGACCAGGTGGACCCGCGCCTTGGCTTGCGGCCGGATCGTGTGGTTCAGGAGGTAGGCACCGGCCGCGCCCGGTTGCCCCCCCGCCAAGCCCTGGGCCGGGTGGTCGATCCGGTCGACCTGGGCGGAGACCGACCAGGGGGCGTCGTGCCGGTACCCCATCTCGGTCCGTTGGCCCAAACCGCCCCGCTGCCGCCCCGCCCCGCCGGAGTCGGCCCGCAGTTCGCGCCGGTATTGGATCAGCGGCGCCAGCGATTCGACCACCTCGGCCGGGACGCCGGCGACGCCGCTGGGGAAGCCGGTCGCGCTGAGGCCGTCCTTGCCGGGGCGGGCGCCCGTGCCGCCGCACTGGAAGAGGCTGAAGGTGAAGGGGGCGTGCCCCGGCGGGTGGCC
>Ga0136611_10002187_pt1 | contig 13586 bp, 12 predicted proteins | sample AntDrymUQ2232306_2_FD_106645 | JGI IMG/M metagenome (GOLD analysis project Ga0136611, IMG submission 106645) | Polar desert sand microbial communities from Dry Valleys, Antarctica - metaG UQ223 (23.06) | ecosystem: Environmental > Terrestrial > Soil > Desert | place: Antarctica: Dry Valley... | reverse complement strand
CAAACGCCTGCTGCACGGGATCAAGCTCGTCACCATGAGCCAGCCCTTCAATGGTCGTAATCGGCAGGGCCTGGCAATCGACGGCAAGCAGCAGGCAGGCGTACATTGCTCGGCCATCCACCAACACGGTGCAGGCGCCGCAGTTGCCCATGTCACAGACTTTTTTCGTGCCAGTCAACTGGAGATCGGTGCGGATAGTATCGAGCAGCGTGTGTCGAGGCTCTACCATCAGCATGTGCTCGGCACCATTGACCGTCAAGGTCACCGGTTGGTGTGGCATGGCGGCTCGTCGGTCCGTTGTAGACATGATCGAGTGCTCCCTCGCTGAATGTGAGGGCTACCTGAGCAGAATATGTGCCGTGGCACGGGATTTGATTTACAATGAGTACAATCCACACAGATTGTCCGCGGGGCGGAGCCGCCGGTGATATTCACCGGCGGCTCTGACATGTTAAGCGGCAATGATGATGATCTCGTGCTACTATCCCGCGCAAGACTTAACCCAAAAGGCGCATACATGGCCGCCATCAACGCGACCGACCTGGCGAAAACTTACCGCTTCCACCGCAAGGAGCCCGGCCTCTTCGGGTCGCTCAAGAGCCTGGTGCGCCGACAGACCCTGGAAACGCGGGCTGTCGACGGCATCTCGTTCGGCATTGAGGCCGGCGAGGTCGTCGGCTTTCTTGGGCCGAACGGCGCCGGCAAAACGACCACCCTTAAGATGCTGTGTGGGCTATTGTATCCCAGCGCCGGCAGCGCTACGGTGCTCGGCCATGTGCCGGCGCGCCGCGAGCACGCGTACCTGCGCCAGATCGCGCTTGTGATGGGCAACAAGAACGTGCTCGCGTGGGACATCCCGGCCTACGAGACGCTGCTGCTGATGAAGGAGATGTACAGCATTCCCACGGCTGACTTTCGCCGGCGCGTCGATGAGTTGGCCGCGATGTTGGAGGTCGAGCAGCTGTTGCGGGTGCAGGTGCGCAAGCTGTCGCTGGGCGAGCGCATGAAGATGGAGTTGTTTGCCAACCTCGTCCACCAACCGGCGGTCCTGTTTCTGGACGAGCCAACCATCGGCCTTGACGTCGTCTCGCAACAACGGGTACGCGACTTTCTGCGCACGCTCAACCGCGAGCAGGGCACGACGATCCTGCTCACCAGCCACTACATGGACGACATCGAGCAACTGTGTCCGCGCGTGCTGGTGATCGACCATGGTCAGCTGCGGTTTGACGGCGGATTAGCGACCCTGGTGGAGCAGGCCACACCCCACAAGCTTGTCAGCGCAGTGTTTTTCGAGCCTGTCACGGACGCGATGCTCACAAACGTGCTGGGAGATATCGAGCGGCGCGCGAGTGATGATCCGTTGCGCGTCAGTCTGACAGTGCCGCGCCACGAGGTCGCCGCCGTCGCCGGACGCCTGCTCGGGCTCGGTGGTGTGGCGGATCTGAGCATCGAAGAGGCACCGATCGATGAGATTATTCGTGATATGTTCAGCGCCCAGGCGGTAGAGGCGAAACCGGCATGACGCTGCGCGTGATCTGGCGCCATACGCTCATGAACGTGATGAACACGATCGAATATCGCGGTGCCTTTTTGATCTATATGATCAACGTTGTGGCCGGGCCGCTCGTCTCGCTGCTGGTCTGGCTGACCGTCTCGGAGCAAGGCGTGCGCTTGCCCTACGACCGCAGCCAGTTTGTGACCTACTATGTGCTGCTGAGTCTAGTATCGATGCTTACGTCGACCTGGGCCGGCGGTTTTCTGGCCCAGAACATCCGGCTGGGCAGTTTGTCGCCCATGCTGCTGCGGCCGGTCACGCCGCTCGCCGGCTACATCGGCAACAACCTGGGCGAGAAGATCATCAAGCTGCCGCTGCTCCTGCCGTTGATCGCGTTTGTAGCGCTCGCCTTCCGCGACGATCTGCGCCTGCCGGCCGATCCCCTGGCATGGCTGCTTTTTGGACTTGCGCTGCCGATGGCCGCCGCGATCGCCTTTCTGCTCGACATCGTGCTTTGCTCGCTCGCCTTCTGGCTCGACGATGTCTGGGGGCTGCTGCGCGTGAAGGCTCTGGTCGGCGCGTTTCTAGCCGGACAATTTGTGCCGCTGGCTTTGTTCCCGCCCGAACTGAGCGGCTTCCTTGAAGCGCAGCCGTTCCGCTATACGCTCTCGTTTCCATTGGAGGTGCTCACCGGCCATCTTTCGGTCGCTGCATTAGCGCGTGGCTTCGGCTGGCAAGTGGCCTACTGTGTTGGCCTGTGGGCCTGCTATCGGCTCGAATGGCGCTACGGCCTGCGGAGCTATGGAGCAGTCGGGGCGTGAGATTTTCTCTCTCGTGATACACTCTCTGCGAGGAGGCACACATGAGCAACATTCCCGATTCAAATCCCAATCCTAGCCCGCCCGACGATCCATACATCGGGCTGCCCGACAATCCCGGAACGCCGGCCATCGCCGATGCTCCCGACGCGCTCGACGAAACGCCTCCGCCGGCCGACCCGCGCCCGATGACCGATCCGGAAGGGGAGCGCCTGACGACGCCGCCACCGCAGCGGATGGTCTAGCGGGTGCAGGCCGCGACGATACGCTACCTGCGGCTGTGGCGGCAGTTTGCCGTCACGGCCTTTGTCCGCGAGGCCGAGTATCGCTTTAACTTCGTGGTCGCCGCCGGCGAAGGCATCGCGCAGTTGACGCTTGCGGTCCTGACCTTCCTGCTGGTGTACCGCTTCACCGACTCGGTCGCCGGCTGGTCGCGGGAGGAGGCGCTACTGCTGGCCGGCATTTATCGCATCGTCGAAGGCATCCTTGCCTTGCAGATTGCCCCCAATCTGATGGCGATCGGCGGCGCGATCCGCAATGGCGATATGGACGCAATCCTGCTGCGACCGGTCTCCAGCCAGTTTCTGGTCAGCCTGCGCGCCTTTTCCCTGCCCGAGGTCATCAACATTCTGGCCGGCTTTGCCCTGACGATCTACGCCGGTAATCGCGCAGGAGTCGACTGGGAGCTGTCCGGCATCGCTACAGCGGTTGCCTTCGGCATCTGTGGGATCAGCCTGCTGTACGCGATCTGGTTCGCGATCATCACCTGCTCCTTCTGGCTGGTGCAGATCTCCACCATCGACACACTCTTCTACAGCATCTTCGAGACCGGGCGCTATCCCGTCTCGTTCTTCAAAGGTCTAGCACGGACCGTGCTGACCTTCGTGGCGCCAGTCGCCTTCGCGACGACGTTTCCAGCCGAGGCGCTGCTGGGCCGGGCCGACCTGAGGCTCCTGCTCGTCGGCGCGGCGCTCGCGGCGCTGGCCCTGGTCGTCACGCACCTGTTCTGGAACTACGCGGTGCGCCACTACAGCAGCGCGAGTAGCTAATCAGTCTTACCGGCGCGTGAAGGAACGATGTGCTACACTATGGCCTACTGAATGAAGTCCAGCTTGAACACCAATCTTGCCGACACCCTGCACGATCCTTCCCGTCTAGCGGCGCTTAATCGCACTGCCCTGCTCGATAGTCCGGCTGAGGAAGCGTTTGATCGCCTGACGCGGCTTGCGTCCAGGTTCTTGCGCGCGCCAATCGCGCTTGTCTCATTGGTCGACGACAACCGGCAGTTTTTCAAAAGCTGTGCCGGCCTGCCTGAACCCCTGGCATCCGAGCGAGAAACATCACTATCGTATTCGTTCTGCCAGCACGCGGTTGAGTCGCGGGCGCCTTTGATTATCAGCGATGTTCGCGGCCACCCACTCGTGGGCGATAATCTGGCGATTTCCGAGCAGGGCATTGTGGCCTATGCCGGTATTCCGTTGATCACTGCCGATGGCCACGCGCTGGGTTCATTCTGCGTGCTCGACATGAAAGTGCGGGCCTTGACCGATGAGGAGGTCGCGATCCTTGGAGAGTTAGCCGCGTCGGCGGTAACCGAGATCGAGTTGCGTCTCAAAACTCAACAGGCCGAGCAAGCGCTCCAGGCGCATGACGAGCTACTCGCCATGATCTCGCACGATCTGAAGAACCCAGTCAGTGTGATCCGCGCCTATGTCGACCTGCTCCAACGCTGGCTGCCGCCACAAACGCCACAGGATGTCGAGCGGCTCCGAAAAAGTCTGGAACGGATCGGCATAGCGACGACGACCCTGACCGACCAGATCGACGAACTCCTGGACATAGCGCATGTCCAGGCTGATCGACCGCTTGACCTCCAATGCCACGCGACCGATCTGGTCGCGCTGGCGCGGCAAGTTGTGGCGGACCAGCAGGGAACGACGCGCTATCACGGCATCGTGTTCGAGGCAGGAGTAACCGAGCTGATTGGCGTGTATGACGCCGCGCGCACTGTGCGTATGCTGACAAATCTTCTTGCGAACGGGATCAAATATAGCCCGTCCGGTGGCGAGGTGCGCGTTGCCGTGACGCACGAGAGCGATGCGACGGGATCGTGGGCGGTTGTTCGGGTTCAAGACGAAGGGCTAGGTATTCCTGCCGCCGATCTGCCCCATATTTTTGAGCGGTTTCACCGCGCCCGAAATGTCGCCGGCAGTATCGCTGGGACAGGGCTCGGTCTTGCCGGCGCCAAACAGATTGTGGAACAGCACGGCGGGACGATCAACATCGCGAGCGTCGAGGACAAAGGGACGACCGTGACGGTGCGTCTGCCGTTGCCGGCGGCAGGTTCCTTGCTGTCCAGCAGCGCCGAATAGCATACGGCCCCACTCGCGGCCAAGCGCCTCATCAAGGGTTCAGGTACAATAGCGCGTCGTAAATAGCAGGATATGCATAATGCTCGCAGTGCTCCGTAGTCCAACGCTTCTGGCTGTTTCGCTCGGCCACATGGCTGTCGATATGTTCAGTAGCTCGCTGCCGATTTTGCTGGTCGTTTTTGGCGCGCGACTCGGCCTCTCCAATGTCGAGATCGGAACGATCGTCACCTTTTATGTGCTAGGAACATCGCTGACACAGCCGTTCTTCGGAATCCTGGCAGATCGATGGGATTCGCGCTGGATGGGCATCGTCGCAGTGCTCTGGCAGGCCGGCGGTTTTGTGCTGGCAACGCTGCTGCCCGGTCGCGCTGCCTTCGCGGTCTTCGTGCTGGCGGCCTTGGGCTCGGGCGCCTACCATCCGCACGGCTCGCTCAACATCCGCCGCGCAGCGGGCGCTCAAGCGGCAACCGCGACCAGCGTCTTCTTTTTCTTTGGGCTGACCGGCCACGCGCTCGGGCCGGTGCTGGCCGGCTTCCTGTTGGCACGCACCAGCCTGCCCTGGACGACCATCGCCATGGCCTGCCTGGTCGGACCAGCCGCCTTGCTGCTGCTACGTTACGCGCCGCAGGGGACGCGCGCGACACGAACGGGGCAGGCTTCGGTCGACGATGCGTCGGGAATGGCATGGAATCCAGCCCGCTTGCTCGCCTTCTTGATCGTCTTCTTCTGTATGTCATGGCCGATGGCGGCGACGACGACTTTCTTCCCAAAGTGGCTGTCGGACGCGGGCTTTCCATCCAGCGCGTTTGGAGGGATGCTCGGCGCCTTTTCGCTGGCTGCCGCCTTTGGCGGGATCACCGGCGGCATCCTGGCCGACCGCTGGTCGCGCAAGTGGGTCGTGGTGCTGGCGCTCGGCCTGGCAACTCTGCCGTTCTACCTGTTGTACTCCGTGCCTTCGATCGGCGTCGGCGCGCTGCTCGCCACCGCTGGCGCCGGCTTTGCGATCGGCATGCCGCAGAGTGTGATGATCGTGATGGGCCAGAATTTGTTCCCACGCAGCATGGGCTTTGGCTCGGGCATGGTGCTGGGCTTTTTCTTCTCGGTGACGGCGCTCGCCGGCTGGCTCAACGGCTGGCTCGCCGACCGCATCGGCCTGCACGAAACGCTGCTGCTGGCGCCCTGGCTTTGCCTGGCCGCTGCGGGGGTCGCGGTCCTGCTGCCCCGCACGCGCCGGCGATCTGTTCCGGTTCCGGTGCCCACCGCGCCCGAAGACTCGATCATGAACGCGGTGTAGTCGCAACACCTTGCACACAGGGCCATCCACGGATGGCTACGTTTATGAAGTGCCATCACATGAGTCCGGACCACGCTACAGCGCTGTTGCGCCGGTATGGCCTCACCCCGGCCGATCTGATCGGACAGGGCATGGAGGCCAGCGTCTATGCCTATGGGCCGGTGAAGGTGCTGAAGCTGTACGATGCCACGACCACGCTCGAACATCTCGAGCGCTTGCAGGCCTTCTACGACGGGGTGGACACGAGCGGGTTACCCTACTCGCTGCCACAAATATACGAGATCACGCCGGTAGAGGATGCTGTGATCGTGATCGAGAAACGACTGCACGGTCGCCCGCTATCGTCGCTCCTGCCCCAGTTGAGTGGAGCCGGCCTGGACCGCGCCATGCGAACGTATTTGGCTGCTACCCTGGCACTCCAAACGATCAAGCCGTTGAGCATGCCTGAGCACTACAAACTCTTTGACCAGGAAGGCAGCAGCACCGTCACGGACGGCAATTGGCACGCCTTTCTCGGCACGTACATTCGGCAACAGGTCGAGCAGGTTGGATCATACCTCGTCCATGACGTCAGTGACTGGACGGCGAAAGTGGAACGCCTGCTTGCCAGTCTCAAACACCCATATCATGGGCCGTATCACCTGGCGCATGGCGACATCTTCCCCGGCAATGTGCTTGTGGACGACCAGCTTCAGGTGACGGCCCTGTTGGACTGGGGCTTGATGACAATGTGGGGCGATCCCTTGTGGGACGTTGCTACCGGCTGGGCGTTTTTTGATATGTACGATGCGTTGCGCATGGACCTGCGCCGGCGCTACCTCCAGGTCGTGCTGGCGAACTTCGGGGAGCATGTGCGCAGCAAACTGTATCATTACGTGCTGATCTACAGCATCGTCAGCGCCAACGCGTATTCGTCGCAGTGCGCTGACGGTCACTACCAATGGTGTGTCCAGAACTTGAACACAGCAGAATACTGGAATGGACGGTCCTAGGTATGGCATACGCCTCATCCGAACCAGAGTTCTTGTACTATGTCCTGCTCCCGCACCCGACCGAGCCGCGACTATGGATCGTAGCCGACCAGGATGGGTGGTCGTTGCCGCGCTGGCAGACGACCACCCAACATTTCTGGCAAACGACAAACTATGTCAACACGACGATGGAGGCACTATTTGGCGTTGCGGTGACAACACTGCGCTGCGTAAGTTTGCTGGATGATGCTGCCACGCGCCAGTCTACCCGCGTTTATGAACTGGAGCTTCATAGTCCAGCCGGTGCATTGCCGCCTGGTGGGCGCTGGATCGACTACCAGGAACTTGCGAAGCTTCGTTGGTCGCGGTCCGAACTCCGTCCCGTGCTCGAAACCTGGTTCGCGGAAGCCGCCGCGAGTGTGCCGGCAATACGTCGCCCATGGGCGCGTCGGGGTTGGTTTAGCAGCGCTTCATCCTGGATAGTCTCGCATGGTGAGCAGCTTGGCCTTGAACGAACCGCCCCCATCGAGCAACTACGAAGCTGGGAGCGAAGCTGCGTTTTGCGGATACCAACCACCGGCGGCGATCTGTACTTCAAAGCGCTGCCCGCCATATTTGCACACGAACTGGAAGTGCTGGAGACGCTCGCCGGGCAGCATCCGGACAATTTCGTTCAACTGCCGGCAGTGGAGAATGATCGGCATTGGATGCTGATGGCGGACATGCATGGCCCGTCGCTTGATCGAATTGAGCAACTTGACGTCTGGGAGCAAGCGTTGGCGCGGCTGGCGCACATACAAATCGTTACGGCGACGCAAGTAGACCATTTCATCGCATTGGGCTGCCCAGACTTACGGCTCGACAAGCTGCGCGCACATATCGACCCGTTTTTCGCGGCGTTGGAGATGTACCCTGGTCTATCGACGGAGGACATCGCTACGCTTCGAGCGGCTGCTCCCCGTCTCAAAGATAGGTGCTCCGGGCTGGCGACCTACCGGATTCCTGCCGCGCTCGAACATGGTGATCTGGGACCATCCAATATCGTCATCAGCAATGGCATCCCGATTTACTTCGATTGGTCGGACGCGTCGATCACCCATCCGTTCTTCAGTCTGCCTTTGTTGTTCGATGACTCACCGGCCGCATTAATGGTGCGACCTCAGCAGAACCAGCGCCTGCGCGCGGCGTATCTCGATCCCTGGCAAGTCTATGAGCCTATGGAGCGTCTGGAGCAGGCGCTTGAACTCGCGGAGCAACTCGCCCCGGTCCATCACGCCCTGCTCTACCACGTGATGATCTTGCCGAACATGGAGGCGAGATGGGAAATGGTCAACATGGTCGCACATTATCTACGAATGCTCCTTCATGTGTAGCAAGGCGATCTAGGCGGCAATGAGGAGGGGCGAGGTATGCTCTATATTGTTGCGTTCATGCTTGTTGGCCTTTTGTGCTGAGCCGGAATGTCACTCAACATTCCGGCGTTCACATAACCAGAAGGCGAGGGTTTACTCCAAACCCTCGAACAGATCGCTCCAGGATTGGCGCGAAGCCCGCTCGGGCCAGGCCAGCGCGAAATGCTCGCGGCTGAAGAGCTGCTTCATAACTGCTTCCGGTAGCTGCTGAAACGGGTTGTCCTTGCCGAACTGCGTCGCGTGACACTGTAGCGAACGCCACTTCGCGTCGACCGTCGCCGACACATCGATCGTCGCGTCAATGTTTTCGTCCGGCCAGCCGACACCGCTCTCTTCAAACTGGTCGAAGCGCGTCGTGTCTAACCCGGCCTCCTTCATGCGGTCGCGCATTCGCAAGAACGTTCCACGGGAGATGACCACATAAAAGAGCCGGGACGACTGCCAGGGCTCGCCTTCTTCGGGGAACTGTGCCGCGTCTCCGGCAGCCTTCACAGCGGCGACCGTATGCGTATGAATGGCGATATGGTCTGGATGGCCGTAGCCGCCCTGCGGATCGAAAGTGAGCACGACCTGGGGTTTGATGCGGCGGATCATGCCGACCAGCCGTGGCACGACCTCGGCGGCGTCGACACGGATAAAGGCGCGCTCGTCGTCGTTCTCGGGCGTGCCGATCATGCCCGAGTCGCGATAATCCAGAAAGATCAGTTCGCGGATGCCGAGCGCGTCGGCGGCGCAACGCAGTTCGCCTTCGCGTACGGTGGCCAAGGTTTCCACGGTCGCCAGCGCCGGATCCAGAGATTTCGCCGACCTCGCCGCGCGTAGCACAGACCAGCGCAACATGCGCGCCGTCTGCCGCATACCGTGCCAGCGTGCCACCGGAACCGAAAGCCTCATCGTCCGGATGCGCCAAACAGGCCAGGATTGATCGTTGTTGCATGCTTACACTCCTCTTCGTTGGGTCTTCTGTAGTGTACTCCAACCAATGCAACAGCCAGATCACCGGAACCGTAAACACGGACAGCTCCTACCCGACGGACATCAATCCAACTCCTACGAGCGCACAAGCCACCCCTAGCTGTTGCAGAGACGTCAGGCGCTCGCCGAGCACGAACCGCCCGAGCAGCACCGTCGCGACCGGGTACAGCGAGCCGAGCACCGAAACAATGCCGAGGTTGCCCAGCGTCGCGGCATAAGCGAACAGCGCGTTGGCGAGGGTGTCGAGCACGCCGACCGCGCCGATGATCGCGATGTTGCGCCCAGGCCATGGCGCCGAGCGTGGACCGAACAAGATCATAGCCGCGATCATTATTAGCGACCCGACGCGCGCCCCTCCGACAGCCCAGAGCGGGGAGCCTACCGCCACCGCAGCGCCCTGGTCGAGCAGCACAAAAAACAGGCCGAAGCCCACCGCCGCGCCGAGCGCCAGCCCCAGTGCCAGACGCGGCTGCGACGATGGATCGGGAGCGCCCTCCGAGGTGAGAGACACCAGCACGATGCCGACAATCGACAAAACCATCCCGAGGCTCGTGAGCAGGCTCGGGATCTCGCCCATAACCAAAGCGACGATAACCGGCACGACCGCGCCACACGCAGCGACCGGCGCGACGATCGACATCGTGCCGACGGCAAGACCACGGTAGAAGCAGACCAGCCCGATCCCGCCGAACAATCCCGCGCCGATGCCCCAGCCGACGCGCTCCGGCACATAGGCGCCGCCCCAGGCCAACAAAACGAGCAGCAGCGCAATGCCGCCTACAATCTGGCTCCACAGGGCGACCGCCAGCGCCTGCATTTTGCGGGACTGTAGCCCACCGAAGAAATCCGCGACACCCCAGCTTAGCCCGGAGCCGACACCCAACAACACCATCAACATCTCGTAGTTACTCCGGTGAAAACAGGACACCCTCACCCCCAACCCCTCTCCAGGCCCAGAGTGCACCCCCGCGGGAGAGGGGAGCAAATATACCATCCAGCTCCCCTCTCCCCGCGTGGGAGAAGGGTTGGGGGTGAGGGCGGTCACGTCAGGCGGCGAGATCGTCGATCACGACGCGCGCCGCGTTATGTCCAGGGATGCCGGTAACCCCACCGCCGGGATGTGTCCCTGAGCCACACAGATACAGGCCCACCAAAGGCGTCCGGTAATCAGCATGGCCTGCGAGTGGCCGCAGATTGAAACTCTGATGCGGTGTCATCTCGCCGTGAAAGATATGCCCACCGGTGAGCCCAAAGCGCGCTTCTAGGTCGACCGGGGCGAGCATTTGTCGCGCGATTACTGCGTCACGCATATTGGGAGCATATTCGGTCAACTTCCCGAGCACGCGGTCGGCGAACTCTTCGCGCAGCCCATCGTCCCAGGTCCGGCCCTCGGGCGCGTAGGGCGCGTATTGGCAGAAGCACGAGAGAATATGCTGTCCGGGCGGCGCCATGCTCGGGTCAGTCGGCGATTGCGTGTAGATCTCGATGAACGGGTCACGCGATGGCTGGCCATGCTTGCAATCGTCCCAGGCACGCTCGAGGTAGGGCACTGAGGGCGCGATATCGACCGTCGCGCGGCTGACCAGCTCGGGCGGCAGCTCAGGCGGCGCCGCGCTATAGCGTGGCAGCTCACGGATCGCCAGATTGAGTTTATACACCGGGCCACTGCTGCGATAGTTGCGCTCGATACGTTCGCGAAACTCCACCGGCAGCGCGTTGGACGGGCAGAGGCCAAGAAAGGTGCGTTTGGGATCGGCATTCGAAAGCACTGTGCGCGCTCGGATGGTTGTGCCGTCATTTAGCACCACGCCGCGCGCCTGCTCATCCTCGACCAGGACCTCGGCGACCGGCGCGGAGGTGCGGATTTCAACGCCTAGATCGCGCGCCGCCGCCGCGAGCGCCTGGGTGATCGCGCCCATGCCGCCACGCACGTAACCCCATACTCCCCGTTGCCCGATCGCCCGGCCGATCGCATGCAGCAGCCAGATATAGGGCGTGCCGGGTGTCATCGGCCCGCCGGCCGTGCCGATCAGCGCCTGGGGTGTCATAGCGGCTTTGACATACTCCGACTCAAAGAACTCGTCCAAGAGATCGGCAGTCGAGAGCAGCATCACGCGCCGAAAATCGTCGGAGCAGCCGGCCTGCTCGAAACGATCCGCCAGCTCGGCCAGCGTGATCGGCGGCCGCATAAGGGTCGGCTCGACGATGTCGCAGGCCCGGTCCCAAAATGCTTCCCAGTGGTCATACGCGACCGCGTCTCGCTCTGAGAAGGCGGCGATCGCCTGCTTGCTGCGCGCCCGGCTATCGGCATACAAAAACAGATGGCGGCCGTCGGGAAAGGGCATAAAATACGACGGCGCCTTGGGATAGACTTCAAAGCCATAGTCACGCAGGCGCAGGTCGGCGATGATCTCCGGTCGCAGCAGGCTGCATGAGTAGGAAGCGACCGAGACCCTGAAACCGGGATGAATTTCCTCGGTAATCGCCGCGCCGCCGACAGTATGGTAGCGCTCCAGCACCAACACCCGCTTGCCGGCGCGCTGAAGATAGCACGCCGCCACCAGCCCGTTATGTCCACCGCCGATCACCACGGCATCGTAGGTCGTGCTCATCGTCGTTCCTTTCCGGTTACCCAACGGCAATTATGACCAAAAACAGAAAACAGGATCGAAGCTATCTCCGCCGCACGATCCGAAACGTCCCACCGCGCTCAGCCTCCATCAGGTGACCGCGCCAATTGATGCGCCGCGGCGACAGCAGCGCGCTAACGAGTTGCAGCGGAAAGATTAGCTCGACAAGCGGCACGAGCCAGAGCTTGCGCCAGGGAGTCGCGGACCCAAGATACGCAGTGTTCAGATGCGCGACGATCAGCAGGCGGTAGCTCATGAAAAGCGCTAGCGAGGCCACGCGCGAACGCGATGGACGCAGCAGCACAGCGAATAGTCCGATGAGTGGGAATATGGCAGGCGTAAGGCCAAGCGCATACAAGACGGCCCGATCACTGCCGCCAAGTTGGCGCATCAGTGACTCGCGCGGAAAGATCATCCAGCGCCGGATCAGGCTTAGATAGTGGCGCGGGCCTGCGACCTCGGTGCTGATCGCGTGCCGTAGCGGCGTCTGGCACAGGCGGTAGCCACCTGCCCGAACACGTTGAGCAATCGCGAAGTCATCGGCAAGCTGCGTCTCAAGGCCATCGAACCCGCCTACGGCGTCGAACACATCGCGCCGTAGAGCGTAGAACATGCCATTGATAGTGAAGGGCTGGGCGACAGTGGTGTAGGGAATGTAGGTCAGCAGGCTGTGGCTGTTGACGAAGATACTGAGCAGGGACGACCAACGATTCCCAAAGTTGACGTAGAACGGCAGACCAAATGCAAGGCCTACGCCAGGCTGCGCCAGGTATGGCAGGCATAGCTCCAGTGCTCCATCCGGCAGGCGCGTATCGTCGTCCAGGACACACAGCAGATCGCCGCGCGCCCGCCGCGCGCCCACGATCAGCTTGGCCATCTTCGGATTACTATGCGTGGGTGGCGGCGGCTGACTAATGATCTGGATATCTAGCTCCCGGTAGGATGCCGCGAGTTGCCCGCAGATACCATGCGCGTCGAGGTCATCGTTGTCGACAAGCCACAGAAACTCGCGGCGGCAAGTCGTCGAGGATCGCAGATTGGCTTCCAGACAAGCCTTCAGCGTCGGATCGCCACTCAAGATTGGTTGAAGGATACTGACCCAAACCGGCTCCGACGTCGCGACCAACGCGGGTCGCCGGAAGAAGCGCACGACAGCCCAGTGTTTCCAGGCGCGCTCCAGCAGTGCCAACAGGGCCAGCGCGGGCCACAGCCACCTCATCGGGGCGGACCTTCGAGCCGAGCGCCGATCACCTCGACTTCCCCGCCACGCCGCACCAGCAATCGCCGGCCACGCCAGACCACCGCGCCGCCGGCGTTGAGCGCGACAAGCGCATGAAACGGCGTCACAAGGGCCGTGATGAGCAACAGCGGCCAGCGCGTGAGAGGCGTATGGCGTCCGAGGTGGCGCGCCTCACACCACGCATAGCCGGCTGCGAAGATGCTCAAGGTTGCCAACAGCGCGCCTTGCGCTGAGCGGCGTCTCCCGGCCAATGCCAGCAGCGCGATCAGACCGGGCAACAGGTTGCCGATGCTCCCGCCAAGCGCCGCCGCCTTCTCGGTTGACGTGAGCATCGGCAGCATCGCCTCCCTTGGAAAGATTGACCAGCGTTTGATCT
>Ga0136611_10002186_pt1 | contig 13591 bp, 15 predicted proteins | sample AntDrymUQ2232306_2_FD_106645 | JGI IMG/M metagenome (GOLD analysis project Ga0136611, IMG submission 106645) | Polar desert sand microbial communities from Dry Valleys, Antarctica - metaG UQ223 (23.06) | ecosystem: Environmental > Terrestrial > Soil > Desert | place: Antarctica: Dry Valley... | reverse complement strand
CGCCGACCCTAACACCTTCACGAGCCAGCAAGTCGGGCCGCTGCCGTTTCATGGCATGAAGAAGTATCCGTATGGCGCGCAGGAACGCTTTCCGAGTACTGCCGCTCACCGGCAATGGCAGCAAATCTACAACACGCGCCGTGTGAAATCCTCGCCGCGCCTGCTGGCCGCTTCGTCGTCTGAGCGGTGATGAGCGAGATATTTCAAGTCAAACAATAAAGGCGAGATGAGGAACATCCTCATCTCGCCTTTAATTTGTTGCGACCCGCGCCGATTTATCCGATGACGCGGCCACGCGAATTGTAATAGGTGCGGCTGGAATAGAAGCGGGCGCTGCGGCTATACAAGCGGCGGCGCGAATCGTAAACCGGAGTGCTGCCAAAGACCTGTCCGATGGTCTGGACGCGACGACTTTTCTTGGCGTCGCGGTAGCGTTTGTAGGCGTACAGCGTGCCCAATCCGCCCACGATGGCGACGGTCTTCTTGCGCTTGATTAGCCCATACGCCGTCACCGCGCCGGCGGCCAGAGCAGTGTTGCGGCGGCCCTCCACCGATGCGTGCGATGCGCTCATCAACGGCCCCACTACGGATGAGGCCGTCATCACGGCTGCCGTTCCCAACATCATCCATCGATTCTGTCTTTTTATCTGCGTTCTCCTTTTTACCTTTATCAAAGCTAACCGGCAGATTCCGACGCCGCCGGCGGTGCTTCGATCTCGATCTGCACTTCGCCCGCTTCGACACGGACGGGATAAGATTTCAAATCACGTCCGGGAACGGTAAGGCATTTGCCGCTCGTCATGTCGAACTGCCAACAATGCCACGGGCAGGCGACTTTGTGGCCCTGCACCATGCCGTGACAAAGCGCCGCGCCGTAATGGGTGCATGCGTTGTCAATGGCGTAGAACTCATCGCCGACGCGAAAGAGCGCGATTTCCTGCGTGCCGACTTTGACGCACTTGCCGGCTCCCTCGCGCAAGGCGTCGCTTTGCGCGACTGTTACGAATTTCGACATGATTGACCTTTTCCAATTTTCTAAACGGCGCCCATATCTTTGGTCATTTGCAGCACCTGATTGACCAGTTTGGTGATGCCGGGCTCGGCCTCGCTCGCGCTGTTCGCCAGCAGGAAGGCGGCGGTGGAGACGACGTTATTTTGCGTGTCTATGTGAATGTCCTCGACGCCGGTTACGGTGTGCTGCGCGCCCAATCGCGTCAGGCCCAGGGACATGGTGGCGTCGCTGCCGACGGTCAAATTGGGCTGCTTGTCGCGTAGCGCCAGAGCGACGAGCATCGAACCGGCGCACATCGCGCCGATGGGCTTGCCCAGCCCCGACAGCTCTTTAATCAAACGCTCGACATCCGCATTGACTGTCGCCGCATCGCCGTCTCTGGCGTAGGTGCATAGATTTTTGACCACGCCGTAGCCGCCGGGAATAATCAGCGCGTCGAGATCGTGCGACGAAACCTCGCGCGTGGACATGATCTTGCCGCGCACAATGCGTGCCGATTCGGCCAGCACATCGCGCCTCTCGCCGCCCGCCTCGCCAGTGCGCGACTCCTGACCTTTGTAATGGTTGATAACTTCAAATTGCTCGATGTCGGGAGCGATGGCGATCACCGTGGCGCCACCGCGCTCCAACGCTAGAATCGTCAGCACCGTTTCATAAATCTCGCTGCCGTCCTGCACTCCACAACCTGCTAAAAGCACTCCTACTCTTGGCATATCCGCTCCTCCACGACTAAATTTCACGTCACGAATTCAACAGCGACCTTATGAGGAATGATACCTTTTTCAAAGCCTTTGTCCAAGAACAACTGCACGGCGCGCCGCCCATCGTCGCCGTAATCGAGCGTGCGCGCATTGACATACATCCCCACGAAACGGTCGGCGAGGTTGCGCCGCGTCTCCATGTCGCGCGCGAAGGAAAGCGCATAATCGAGCGCATCCTCGCGGTGATCGAGCGCGTAGCGAATGCTTTCGCGCAACAGATGCGAAACGCGCTGCGCGAGTTCCGGCTCCAAATCGCGCCGGATCGCGTTGCCGCCCAGCGGCAGCGGCAAGCCGTCGGTTTCCTGCGCCCACCAGACGCCGAAGTCGAGGATTTTCCGCAAACCGTTGTCGCCGTAAGTCAATTGCCCTTCATGGATCAAAAGCCCCGCCGCCACGCGACCTTCTTCTACGGCGGGCAGAATCTTGTCGAACGGCATGTTGATGGTTTCAATCTCCGGCGCGAACAGCTTCAGCGCCAGATAAGCCGAAGTCATCGGCCCCGGCACTGCGACAACTTGCGACTTGATCTCGTCCAGCGAAAACGGCTGGCGCGCCACGATCATCGGGCCATAGTTCTCGCCCATCGAAGAGCCGTGCGTGAGCAGAGCATACTTATCGTTCACATAAGCGTAGGCATGAATCGAAATCGCCGTGATTTCGTAAGCGCCTTCCATCGCCCGCTGATTGAGCGTTTCGATGTCCTGCAAAACGTGCTCGAACTCGATGTCGCCGGTGTCTATTTTGTGGCGCGCCAGCGCGTAGTGCATGAAGGCGTCATCGGAATCGGGTGAGTGAGCGACGGTTATTTTAGGCATGATAGTTCTTCTAAATGTATGCTCAGAGTACGGGAAGTGCTGAAGAAGAAGAGCGTGTCATGCTTCGCGCAGCGAAGAATCTGCTTTTACTCTCCGGCAACTCCGAGTAGATTCTTCGCTTTGCTCAGAATGACACGATAGAATACATCAGATATATATGCGGCCTCGGATTGCTTTACTTTGAATACAGTCTCCCCCAATCCGCCCAAGCCGCGCACCGCATTCATCGAGCTATAAATCGCCGTCTCCATCCGCCCCGTCCTGAAAATTCGCCAACTGCCGCACGACTTTATACATCGCCTGAATGCCTTCTTCGCCCAGCCCATATGCCTGCGCCGAGCGCCACAACTGCTGCGCGAGCGCGGCGCCGAGTAAAGGCGCGCCGGCTTCGGCGGCGGCATCGGCCACCAGACGCATGTCTTTTTGTTGAGTATCAATCATGAAGCCGGGCGCGAAATCGCCGTTGATGATTTTCGGCGCCAGATTCTGCATCGCCCAACTCGAACCGGCGCCGGCGCCGATGACTTCGATAATGTGCTCCGCCGCGATGCCCATTTTCTGGCCCAGCACGAGCGCCTCGCAAACGCCGAGCAAATTCATCGCGCCGCAAATCTGGTTGCACAACTTCACGCTTTGCCCCGCGCCGTGATCGCCGCAATACGTGATCTTTTTGCCCATCGCTTCGAGGATGGGACGCGCCGCTTCAAAGTCGTCGCGGTCGCCGCCGACCATAATCGAAAGCGTGCCGTTGATGGCTCCGGGCTGGCCGCCGGTCACGGGCGCGTCGAGCATCCGCAGACCGCGCGCCGCGCCGCGCGATGCGAAATCGCGCGAGGCCGACGGCGCGATGGTGCTCATGTCAATGCAAAGCGCGCCATCGCGGATCGTCTCCAGCGCGCCGTCCGGGCCAAATAAGACGGCTTCGACATCGGGGCCGTCGGTCACCATGGTGATGATGGTGGCGGCTGACTGCGCGGCGGCGGCGGGCGTGTCATGGATGGTGCCGCCCGCAACTTCGATGGGTTGCGCTTTGGCGCGGGTGCGATTGTAGCAGGAGACCTGATGACCGGCGCGCAACAGATTAACGGCCATGGGCGCGCCCATGATGCCGGTGCCGAGAAACGCGATGCGTTCTGCCATGATGAGTGAGTTTAACGCGCGCGGCTGGCGCCGGCGGCTGCCAATCGTTTCCCCGTTGCGCGCGCCGCGCCGCCGAGTTTCTTCAAGGGTTGAGGCGCGCGTTTGGGAGTTGTGGATGCAATTTTCGTCGTCCGAGCAGTTCGCGTGCTTGTGCCCCCGGAACCGGCAGTACTCGCAACGCCGGCGCGCCGGATGACCGCCTTCGCGACAGGCTTGGCAGCGGCCTTCGCGCGCGGCTCGTCTTTTTGCTTTTTCTCACCGCGATGACGCAGGCGTATCTTCGCCGCATCGAAACCGGCAGCCGCCAGCGCGTTATCCCACGACCCGAAACGCCGCCGCGCCGCGCAAAACAGCGATTGATCAACGTCCTGCATCGCTTTAGAGGAAAGCAGTTGGCCCGCTTTGTGGTGCGCTTTGATCTCGCGCAGCACGCGCTCCGCCGTCCACGATTTATAGCGCGCCACTTCCTCAATGTCGAAACCGGCGGCGGCAATGGCGTCGCGCCAACTTTCAAAGCCATTGACGCGCAACGCGGCGGCAGCCAGACGCGGATCAACTTCCTGACTGATGACGCGCCAACTCAAATCAACGCCCTGCGCGTGCAATTCGCGGATGCGCGCCACAATGCGCTCGCGATCCCAGCGCTGATACTTGGAGAGACTTTCATATTCAAATCCGGCAGACTCGATCGCGCGCCGCCAGGTGCCGAAATGCCACGATGCGGCGCGCACCAGATAAAGATGATTGGCTTCGACCGATGAGTAGTTCAGTTCGACTTCCTCGGCGTGCAGCCGCTTGATTTCCTCAACGATATTCTTTCGTGTCCAGCGCAAATTTGACAACCCCTTTTCTGCGATGTAAGTCTGCGATTCGTGGTCGGGACAGAGTGACAAAAGCGTCCGAAATGGTTATGGCAAACCGCCGCTCATTATAGCGGAAGGTTTTTGCAGCCGCAAGTGCAATTTTTCACAAAGTCAATCGTGGCAAAAACGGTTAAGATTATCCATGACTTTTCGGTATTTATGGAGAGAAACAAATGGCATCAACTGCGAAAGATTTCTTCGAAGAAAACGGTTATTACGTGGCGCGCGGCGTCTTCAGCGCGGACGAAGTGGCACATATGCGCGATCACTTCATGGAACTGCGAAAGCAAGGCCCGAAGCCCGGCGACATGGGCGGCGATCCGGCCAAAGACAAGGCCGATCCGCTCAATCAGTTTCCGCGCTTCATCAACATGCACGATTGGGACGAGCAAAGCGCGGCATGGCAGCAAGACCCACGCTTCACGCAATTAGCCGCCGAATTGATCGGCGATGAGGTGGCTTTGTGCCAGACGATGCTGTACTTCAAGCCGCCGGGCGCGCGCGGGCAAGGCCGCCATCAGGACAACCAGTACATCCGCAAATATCCCATCATCGCCGCGTGGCTGGCGCTCGACCGTTGCGATGAATCCAACGGCTACATGGTGCTGGTGCCCGGCTCTCATAAAGAAGGCGTTTTGCCGGTCAAGCCGGCGGACATGTCGCGCTCTTTCACTAACGGCGAAACGGTGATTCCCGAAGGTACTCAAGAAATCGGCATTGACATGGAGGCGGGCGATGTTTTATTTTTCGGCGGTTTCACGATTCACGGTTCGTATCCCAACGAAACGCCGGATCGTTTTCGCCGCACCTTCATCGTTCATTATTTCGCGGCGCACACCGAGGAACTGCCGGCTGATCCGGCCACCAGCATGTCCGGCCTGGCGGCTTGAGTAAGTGCAGCCGTCTTACGCAGGCCATCATTTATGCTTAATGCCGCGCCTTTAACGTGTCATGCTTCGCGCAGCGAAGAATCTACTTTTAGTTTTCGCAGCATCCTGGTATGGACTACTCCGTAATACGTAAAAGCCGATTAAAAAGGAAATGCTGAATGTATCAGATTGGTGAGGAAGAAATCGAGGCCGTGCGGCGCGTTATCGAATCGAAAAATCTGTTTCGCTATCAAGGCGGCAGTGGCGAGATCGAGCAATTCGAGAAGGAATGGGCCGCGAAAATCGGCACCGAGTACTGCCTGTCCGTGACCAGTGGCACCGCCGCGCTGATTTGCGGTCTCGTCGGGCTGGGACTTGGCCCCGGCGATGAAGTTTTGGTGCCGGCTTATACCTTCATCGCCACCGCGTTGGCGCCGCTGGCGGTCGGCGCGGTGCCGATTCTCGTCGAAGTGGATGAGTCGCTGACAATGGATCCCAAAGACATGGAGCGCAAAATCACGCCGCGCACCAAAGCGATCATTCCGGTTCACATGAATGGTTTGCCCTGCAACATGGACGCGATCCTGGAAGTCGCGCGGCAGCACAAACTGACCGTGCTCGAAGACGCCTGCCAGGCTGATGGCGGCTCTTATCATGGAAAAAGGCTCGGTTCCATCGGCGACGTGGGAGCGTTCTCGTTCAACTATTTCAAGATTCTCACCTGCGGCGAAGGTGGCGCGCTGGCGACGAACAATCAGGAAATTTATGAGCGCGCGGTTTATCAGCAGGACGGCGGCGCGCCGTTTTTTCAGGATATGTCACAAGTCAAAACGCCGGGCTTCGCGGGTTGGAGCTTTCGCACGAATGAAATTCAGGGCGCCATTTTGCGGGTGCAGTTGACGCGCCTCGACGGCATTTTGGCGACGCTGCGCGCAGAGAAGAAATTGCTGCGCGAGGCTTTGACAGGTGTCAAAGGCTGCGCTCTGAATCCGGTCAATGACAGCGAAGGCGATTGCGGAATCGCTCTCAGTTTGCTTTTCGAGTCGGCGGAGCGCGTCGGGCAGGTGTTGGAGCGATTGACCGCAGCCGGAGTCGGCGCCATGACGCCGATCAACAGTGGCCGCCACGTTTACACCAACTGGGAGCCGATTCTCCAGCAGCGCGGCGCCCATCATCCGGGCCGCGACGCCTATCGCGCCACCAGAGTGCCGGTGTCCTATTCAAAAGACATGTGTCCGCAAACGCTTTCGGTCCTGGCGCGTACGATCAACATCGCCACCTCGATTGATCGCTCGCCGCAGGAACAGCAGGAAATGATCGGTCACATCAAAAAAGCCATCGCCGCGCGTTGAGTGATCTTTCGTTGCTCTTGAGTTGCCCATGAAGTGTCCCTTCTGCTCGAAAGAGATTCCGCGCGGTGCCGGCAAATGCAAACACTGCGGCGAGTTTCTTGACGGCGAGTCAATGCCCCGCCAAAAAGGCTTGAAGCAGGAAGTCAATCACACGCTTTTGATGATTATCATCTTCCTCATATTTTGCGCCGTTTGGTACATCGTGAACGATCTCAACCAGCAGGCGGAGCAAACGCCTTCCAACCGATTTCGCAACAATCGTTATTCGGTTTTGATTTAGCCGAAGAGCATCTCGAACTTCCCGGAGCAAGCATTTATGAAAAACCATGTCGTGCTGCAACTCGATCCCACGCCGCGCAACGCACGCAACAGCGAGGCGACTTTCATCACGCTGGAAAGTGGCCGCATTTTACTGGCCTGGTCGAAGTTCACCAGCGGCAACAATGCCGATCACGGCGCGGGCGTCATCGCCGCGCGCCATTCGGAGGACGGCGGCCAAACCTGGTCGCAGCGCGATAGAGTACTCGTGCAGCAGGAAGGCACGACCAATGTGATGAGTCCATCATTTCTGCGCTTGCAGGACGGCCGCATCGCGCTGCTCTATCTCCGCAAAGACGAGAATAACCTGTGCATGCCCTACATTCGCTTTAGCGACGACGAATGCAAAACATTTTCCGATCCGGTTCAAGTCATTCAGGCGCCGGGCTATTACGTCGTCAATAACGACCGCATGATTCAGCTTGAAAACGGGCGCCTGATGATTCCCGTTTCGATGCACCGGATGCGCGGCCCGTCCGAGATGAAATCCACTGATGGAAGTACTGCCGGTGCGAGCCTGCAACCCTTCTTCGCCTCGCCGGCCATGATTTTTTATTACTTCAGCGACGACGGCGGCCAGACGTGGCTCGAATCGCTGACCAGTTACTATCTCTGCTCGCCGAGCGGTCACGGTTTGCAAGAGCCGGGCGTGATCGAATTGAACGGCGGCAAATTGTGGTCGTGGAGCCGTGCCGGCGCGTTCGGCCTGCAAGGCCAGAACGGGCATCAATGGCAATCTTTCAGCGAAGACGGCGGGCAGGTGTGGTCGCAGCCGCAACCATCGCAATTCATCTCGCCGTGTAGCCCGATGCACGTCAAGCGCATTCCCTCCACCGGCCATTTACTGGCGATCTGGAACGATCATTCGGGCCGCTTCAAAACGCCCAAGCCCAAAGCGAGTTCCTGGGGCCGCACACCTTTGGTGAGCGCCATCAGCAAAGATGAAGGGCAAACGTGGGAGCATCACAAGTTGCTCGAAAAAGCTCCCGATCATGGTTTCTGCTATCCGGCCATTCACTTCGTGGGACAGGCAGTACTCCTTTCTTACTGCGCCGGCGGCGCGAGCAGCGACATTTGTCTGGATACGCTGCGCGTGCGTTGGATGCCGCTGGATGAGATGTATGTTTGAGTCGCAATAATTGAAGACTGATTATAAACAACAGGAGAACAACCAATGAATTACCGCCGACTGGGCCGCTCCGGCCTCAAAGTTTCTGAGATTTGTCTGGGATCATGGATCAACTTCGGCGCGCGCATCGAAGATGAGCAATCGTTCAAGGTGCTCGATGCCGCGCTCGATGAAGGCATCAACTTTCTCGATACCGCCAATACCTACGCGGCGGGCAAAGCCGAAGAAGTGATTGGCCGCTGGATGAAAGGCAAAGATCGCCGCACGCTCGTCATCGCCACCAAAGGCTGGGGCCGCATGTGGGACGGGCCAAACGGCGCGGGCGCCAGCCGCAAATACCTGATGGACGCCTGCGACGACAGCCTGCGCCGTTTGCAGACCGATTATATCGATCTTTACCAGATTCACGCGCCCGACCGCGAAACGCCGCTTGAAGAAACCATGCGTGCGCTCGATGATTTGGTGCGTGCGGGCAAAGTGCGCTACATCGGCTGCTCCAATTTCGATAGCGAATTGATCGGCGAGGCGGCGCGCATTTCCGAGCAGTTCAATCTTCACAAGTTCATCTCGTCGCAGCCTTACTACAATATGCTGGGCCGCGAAATCGAAGCTAAAGACGTGCCGCGCTGCGAGCAGGAAGGATTGGGCCTGATTCCCTATTGCCCGTTGGCGCAGGGATTGTTGTCGGAAAAATATCTGGGCGGCACCGTGCCCGAAGGCAGCCGTGCTGAGGACAAGGAAGATTTGCAGAAGTTGTTGGCTGAGAAGCTGCCGATCATCCAGGGACTGGGCCAGTTCGCCCGCGCGCGTGATTTAACGCTGTCGCAGTTGGCGCTCGCGTGGCTGCTGCATCAGCCGGCGATGGCCGCGCCTATCATCGGCGCGTCGCGGCCTGAGCAGGTGCATGAAAACGCGAAGGCATCCGGCGTCGCGCTTTCTGCTGATGAACTCGCGCAAATCGAGACGATTCTCAAAAACGCCGACGAACAATAGGCCATGCGAAATTGGACGTGCGCCTACCAACTTGATAAACAGCGAAATCCCAGCGCCGGCAGCAGCGATGATTTGCTGGCGGCGCTGCGGCGCGGCGCGGATTTGCGTATCTACACGACCTTCGATTGGCTCGATCACATGGGCGCGGAGTTGCCCGATCAAGGTCTGGTCGAAGAAACCATTGATTTGCGCGTGGTGTATTTGCTCGATGAAAAATGGGTTGCCGCATTAACCGCGTTGCGCTATCCGGCCAACGCGGGGTTAGGCTTTGGAACTGATCCATCCCTCAGTTTCTTCATGTACAACCAGAGCGGGCAGTTCGGCATCGCGCGGCCCTATTTCGAGAATGCCGCCACGCCGCGCGCCGTTCCCGATTTCGGCGCCAACTATCACATGATAGATCACGCCGATTACGATACGGCGAGTCCGAGCCACAACGCGATTTATGAATTCAATACGTTTCGCTGGCTGGTCGCCGACGACTGGATGGAAATGCTGGCGCACGATGCCGAGGGGAATGTCACCGCCGGCTCGCTCGATGCGTTGAACGGAGCGTTTCGCAACGGCTGCTCGATCAAGGTCGCCGTCCAGAATTTGTGCCGCGACTTGACGCCGGACGGACAACCCGCACTGGAACATGCAGTACTCGTCGAACTTGGTTCGCTCTACAACCACATCGAGTGCGGTTTTCTGTCCGGCGAATCATTGCCGCTGGTTCGCATCGCGCCGGCGATTCCGCTGCGCTATGAAACCGGCAACTGGAATTTCGGCTGGATTCTGCCGCGCACCGACGGCGTTGTGTTTCATCTCGTGGTTGATCCGTATAGCCGTGCGGTGAGGCAGTACTCGGATCGTTATGCGATGAGTTGGTTCGCGCGGTAGCTGTTGCTATTAAATGCGGTGGCGATGCGTTGCGCGACGACGAGCGGCGGCGTGTTCTCATCAATCTCGATCCACTGCACCGGCAACTGGTGGCGAAACCATGTCATTTGCCGCTTGGCATAGCGCCGCGTGTCGCGCTTCCAAATCGCCACGCACTCTTCGAGCGCCGAGGCATCATCCAGCACCGGCAGCATCTGGCGATAACCGAGTCCCTGCAAAGCGGGAATTTCCTCCGGCGTGCCTGCCTGCCGCAACGCGCGCAGTTCGTCCAGAAAGCCCGCTCGCAGCATGTTATCAATGCGCTGCTCAAGACGTTGATAGAGTTGCTCGCGCGGCATGTCGAGGCCGAAGGCGAGGCTCGAATAACTCGCTTGTGGCGGCACGGTCGCAATTGAATTCGCTGCATTTTCCTCATCGAGTACTGCCTGTCCCAGCGCGACTTCGATGGCGCGAATCACGCGCCTCGTGTCATTGGGATGCAATCGTTTGGCGGCGGCGGCGTCGAGTTGGGCGAGTCGCTCGTGCAATGGCAGTACTCCCTGCGTGGCGGCGATTGTTTCCAACTGCGCGCGCAGTTCCAAATCGGGCGGCACTTCGGGAATCAGCGCGGGTTGCAGCAAAGCCTTGAGATAGAATCCGGTGCCGCCGGCGATGATCGGCTGGCGCCCGCGCGCTGTGATTTCGGTGATCGCAGCGGTGGCATCCTGCGCCCATTCCGCGCCGGAATAACGCTCGGTTGGCTCGCGGATGTCGAGCAGATGATGCGGCGCGCGGGCGAGTTCCCCAGCCGATGGCTTGGCCGCCGCGATGTCGCAGCGGCGATAAACCTGCACCGAATCGGCGGACACGACTTCGCCGTTGAGCAGCGCGCACAACTCCACCGCCACCGCCGTTTTGCCGGCGCCCGTCGGCCCGACGAGAACGAGCAGGGTTGGAGTACTGCCGGTTTCAGGAGTAGGGGTGTCCATAACTTGATTTGCGGCTTATGTTCATCGTACGACCCGCCCCTGAAGGAGCGGGCTGAGTGAACAAGCCCCGTGAACGGGGCTATGCAGCGCACTTGCGGCTTGGCAAAACGCTTGTTGGTGTAGTGCAGCCCGGTTTACCGGGCTTTCCCCTCAGCCCGCTCCTTCAGGGGCGGGTTCTATTCGAGTATGTGATTACCCTGATTTGCTGCTCAAGCCGGTGGTTTTTGCTGGAACAATCACCAATGCTCGACAACAACCGTCTGCCTCGCCGATGTCACGAAACGATTGCGATTATCATAAACATAAACCGTGAGACTGCGGCGCCCCGGCAGGACTTGATCCAAGTCGAGATCAATCGCATGAATCCCCGGCTTGGCGCTGGCGTAAACGATTTTTGAATCCACTGCGAAATAAACTTTGGGGCGCATTACATAAGTCTTTACGCGGGCGCTGAAACGCCGCACGCCATGCAAGCGCGCGTTCATCGCCAAAGGACGCGGCACCTGCGGGCGCGTGTTGGATAAGCGTTCGGGCGCGCCCAGAAAATAGGCGCTGCTGATGGCGCGGCGATAATTTTCCAGAATGCTTTGCTGCTCGGTCAGACTGTAATTATTGAGCTGCCGCTCCGGGCGCGCGTGGATCAGATTGTTCATGTCGAACCACGCGATCATTTTGATGCGCGGATACAAACGCGGCAGCGCGCCGTAGAGAGCCAGCATCTGGTCAATAGCGAAATCGTTGCGCCGCACGCGGTCGAGCGCCGCCATGTGACTCGCCGCGTATTCGCAAATCGCTATGGGCTTTTTGCGCGCGTAGAGTTTATAAATCGGATCAAGCAGCGGCAGCGTGCTATCGAGCAACGCGGGGCGATTGCGATTATCGTCATAAAACGGCACGCTATAGAGATTGACGCCGACCCAATCGCAGGCGTTGTCGCCGGGATAGTATTGCTGAATATTATTCGACGGCACCGCATTGACGCACCAGATGGTGGCGATGCGCGGCGCGTAACGGTGCAGCGTGTTATGCACCAAGCGGAACTTCTCGCGGTACAATTTGGGGTTGTTGTGATAAGGCGTCCAGGCGCCGTTCATCTCCCCTGCGAAACGAATGAAAATCGGCCAATCCGCCGCGCGGCACGCTTTGGCAAAGTTTTGCAGATAAGCGTTGTTTTTCACATCGCTCAACTTGCGCGGCTCCCAGGCGATGTGCGGAATGGCGTTGGCCGCTTTGAGATGCTGCACCCAGCGGCGCGGAAATTTCTGGCCGTAGCGCAGATACATGAAATATGAAGCGTGCGGCTTGCCGACGTGGCGCGTGAATTCGGCGGGCGTGCGGTGCGTTTGCCAGTTCTCATCGAGAAAAGTGCGTTTCAATTGGTCGTCGCGGTCAATGAAGGCGCCGATGTAGCAGCCGACCATCGGCTCCAGCGGCGCGCCGGTGTAAAGCGCGTCCACTTCTCTGGAATCGAGATCGCGGTCGAGAAACAAATTGATCGTGCTTTCATAGCGCGCGGCTTTGCGCTCTTCGATGAGCGCGGCATCGAGCAAACCTTTGCGCCGATACATCACGGCTTCGCTGCGATAGGCGCGCGCCGCTTCCTCGTAATTGCCGAGCTTGACCTGCAACTCGGCCAACTGGCGATAGGCCGCGAAAGTCGGCCATTTGTTGAGTTTCGCCTGGATGCGTTGCAGGCGCGGATCGAACGCCGGAGTTCGCGTGGCCGGCGCCGGCAGACGCAGCGGCAAGCGATAGGCGTCGTTGATTACCAAAGGCGGCGGCGCTTGAGTGCGCCGCGGTGCGATGACCGGAATTACAGTTGGCGTCGGTGTCGCCATTGGCGTTGCCGTTGGCAAGGGTTGGAGCGGCATGGAATTGAGCTGCGGCACCGACGAAGCACGACCGGACTCCACTTCCTCCGGTGGCGCTGGCGCCGGAGTTTTGCCGCTGGCACAGCCCGCTAGAATCAGGCAGACGGCGAGCGAAGCGATCAAATAATGAACGTGTGCCAAAGCCTTTGCCATAGAAATCCGAAGCTGCATCACGTTGTAATTATGGGGTTATCGCGGCTTCTCAGCAATGCCGCTCGCAGCGCGCGCAATGAGTTCTGTTATAATCGTGCGAGATAGAGAACACAGTTCTCGCAGGGTAATTTTCAGGGAGTGAAGATGACGCTCGCACAAAAAGTTGAAGCCGGCGCTAAGATTGATCTCGCACAAATAGATGCCGGAGCCACGGCAGGTTTGGATAAAAAAGAAGCGCCCTCGCGCCTCGATGCGCTGGGCGGGGAACTGGCCCATCTACAGCAATTGATGTATGCCGCCGGCACACACAGCCTGCTCGTAGTGTTGCAGGGCATGGACACCAGCGGCAAAGACGGCGTGATCCGCCATGTCTTCACTTATCTCAACCCCGAAGGCTGCCACGTCCAATCGTTCAAAGCGCCGACCGCCGATGAACTCGCGCACGATTTTCTGTGGCGCGTGCAT
>Ga0136611_10002185_pt1 | contig 13594 bp, 9 predicted proteins | sample AntDrymUQ2232306_2_FD_106645 | JGI IMG/M metagenome (GOLD analysis project Ga0136611, IMG submission 106645) | Polar desert sand microbial communities from Dry Valleys, Antarctica - metaG UQ223 (23.06) | ecosystem: Environmental > Terrestrial > Soil > Desert | place: Antarctica: Dry Valley... | reverse complement strand
GTCCTGGCCTCGGCGCTGCGTTGGAGACGCGCAAGCTGGTCAGACTGCTCATTGAGCGTCTGGCTCATTCGGAAGACGCGCCACAGCTTGTGATTGATGCGGACGGACTAAACGCGCTCAGCGCTGCCGGTGATTGGCCTCACCCGCGAAACGCGCGGTGGGTTCTCACGCCCCACCCAGGCGAGATGGGCCGTCTCTCCGGCCTTGACGCGAAGTCGGTGCAGTCGGATCGCCTCGGGCTGGCCGGTCAGAAGGCCCGTGAATGGGGACAGATAGTGGTCCTCAAGGGAGCACCAGCCGTCATCGCCAGTCCTGACGGTCGAATACGCCTCAATGCCTTTGCTAACGCCGCGCTCGCTATCGCTGGCACGGGCGATGTTCTGACCGGCGTCATTGCGGGCTTCCTGGCGCAGGGCGTGGCGCCCTTCGATGCGGCGTGCGCCGGCTCGTACATTCACGCGCTGGCGGGCGAGCTGTGGCGCACAGGACATGGCGCTGCCGGCCTGCCCGCCTTTGCGCTTGCCGAGCAGCTGCCCGGGGCGATGGACCGCATCCGCACAACCCATTCAGGGCAGTAGACTCATTCCAACAACAACATGCGTCTCGGAATCATCGGCCTGCCACTGAGCGGCAAGACCACCATCTTCAATGCACTGACCGGTGGCGCGGCCCCGGTTGCCTCGTCGGGCGGGTACGGGCAGGACACCCATATGGCTGTCCTAAAAGTGCCGGACGCGCGGCTTGACCGGCTCACTGAGATGTTCACTCCGCGCAAGGTGACGCCCGCTGAAGTTCAGTACACCGACTTTCCCGGCGCAGGCTTTGGCAGCAAGGAAAAGAGCGAGGCGGCCTGGGTAGGCTCCCTCCGCACCGTGGACGCGCTTGTTCACGTCATCCGCGCGTTCGAGAACCCCAGCGTTCCGCGGGAAGGGATGGTAGACCCTGTCGCTGATGTCGAGAAGGTTCACCTGGACTTGATCCTCAGCGACTTGGCGATCGTCGAGCGCCGTCAGCAGCGACTGGAGCAAGACCTTAAGCGTGCGAAAGCTGTCGAGCGCGCGGCAGTTGAAGCTGAAATTGAGCTCTTCAAGGGCTTTCAGGAGCAGCTTGAAGCGAGCGTGCCGCTGCGCGACGTTGAATTGAGTGAAGATCAAGAGCGCGCCATCCGTGGCTTCCAGTTCCTCTCCCTTAAGCCTGTGCTGCTGGTGGTCAACCTGGGGGAAAGCCAACTAGAGCAGGCGGAGGCTCTAGAGCAGCGCGTGCTCCAGGGGCATCCGCACAAGATGACCGCCGTCGCCTCACTGTGCGGCCAGTTGGAGATGGAGATCGCGCAGCTGCCGGAGGAAGACGCCCAGGCGTTCATGCAAGACCTGGGCATCACCGAGCTCGCCGCGGGCAAGGTCGTGCAGCGTTCCTATGATCTGACCGGCCTTATCTCCTTTCTCACCGCAGGTGAAGACGAGGTACGCGCGTGGCCCATCGTGCGTGGAAGCAAGGCGCCGCAAGCCGCTGGAACCATCCACTCGGATCTGGAAAAGGGGTTCATCCGGTCGGAGGTGGTGGCCTACGATGATCTCATCGCTACCGGCGGTCTTGCGGAGGCCCGCAAGCGCGGCCTTTTACGTCAAGAAGGCCGCAACTACACCGTCGCCGATGGCGACGTGATGAATATCCTGTTCAGTCGTTGACGGTGCTGGCGTAGTCCAGCCAGCACCGTCCTACCGGCGCAGTTCTACCGGCGCAGTCGCACCTCGACCGCGCGCGCGTGGGCCTCAAACCCTTCCGCCCGCGCCAGTCGCGCCGCAACGGGGCCAATCTCCCGCAAGCGTTCCCGGCTAAGGCCGACGACGCTGATCGTCTTCATGAAATCGTCAACCGAAAGCGGTGACGAGAAGCGCGCCGTGCGCGCCGTTGGCATGACATGGCTTGGTCCTGCAACGTAATCTCCGGCCGCCTCGGGCGAGCTATCCCCAACAAAGACCCCGCCAGCGTGGCGCACCCGGCCTATCCAGGTCCACGGATCGCGTACCAGCAGGCAAAGATGCTCCGGTGCGTACTCGTTGGCAAGCGCCAAGCCCAGCTCAAGCGAGTCAACAACTACTGCGCCTCCGCGAGCGCCAAGCGATGTGCGGGCCGTCTCTGCGGTCGGGAGATCGGTGAGCTGCCGTTCTACCGCCGCCTGTGTCGCCCTCGCCATGCCGTCTGATGGTGTGATCAGAATGGCAGACGCTAGCGGGTCGTGCTCTGCCTGAGCCAGGAGGTCGGCGGCTACCTCTTCCGGGTCCGCGGTCTCGTCCGCCAGCACCAGCGTCTCGGTCGGACCGGGCAGCTGGTCGATGTCCACAGCCCCGAATACGCGCCGCTTGGCGAGCACGACGAAGAGGTTGCCCGGCCCGAGGATCTTGTCGACACGAGGGACGCTCTCGGTGCCGTACGCCATAGCCATGATGGCCTGGGCGCCGCCTAGCTTGAACAGCCGATGTACGCCCGCGATGTCCGCGGCCACCACCATTTCCGGCCGCTGCAGGCCATCCGCCTGAGGTGGCGTGGCCAGGATGATCTCCGAGACACCGGCCACGCGCGCCGGAACGGCCGTCATCAGGACCGTAGACGGGTACGCCGCGCGGCCGGCCGGTGCGTACAGGCCAACGCGCTCGAGCGGGAGGCGCATCTGCCCCAACCCCTCCGCGTAGTCGATCCAACTGCCCTTCGGCTGCAAGCGGTGGAACGCCTCAATGCGCTCAGCGGCGCATCGCATGTCCTCCACCAACTGGGGGGGCACGCGAGAATACGCCTCCTGGATCTCATCCCGACTGGTCTCGAACCGTTCGGGCACGGTGCCTTCCAGCCGCTCGGAGATCTCCCGCAGAGCGTGATCGCCCCTTTCGCGCACAGCATTGCGTATACGCTCGACGAACTGCTCGGGCGTCAGCGCTTCGCCGAACACCGCGGCCGTCTGGGCAGATACCGTCGTATCAGTCTCCAACTCGTCCAGGGGAATCCGCCTCAGCACGCTTGCGGCCTCCGGCGTACCCGCCTTGACGATCCGCAGTGCCAGTCCGGCTTGCTGAGGCGTCACGGGCGTCATGAAACGCCCAGCGCCTTGAGTAGCCCGTCGTAGGCTGCGGAGCGCTCATCAAAGAGGTACTTGACGGGCATGACCGACATGCCCGAGCCGCCCACCTCGCGCAAATGGTCAACCGCCGGCTGCAGCGATGCCGCGTCCACAATGATGGTGGCGGCAAACCAATGGCTGCCGTCCGCCTCAGGGTTGGCGGCGAAAACCCTGGCAACGGTGGGCCCCCGCTTTCCACGCGTCGCCGGTCGTTCCAGAAGTGCCGCCGCCACCTCGGCCTCACTCTGCCCACGCAAATTGGCGGTGACCGAGTAGAACTGTTGCGCCCGAAGCCGGGCCTCCATCAGCTCAACAACTTGCCTTACCACTTCACGCTTGAAGACGCTGCCCGTGAGCGAGCGCCGGTTACAGACAAGACAGGCTTGCGTGCGGAGGATGTAGCCGTTGCGCAGCACCTTGAGATGGTTTTCCTTCAGCGTCGTGCCGGTGGAAACGAGGTCAACCGCAACATCGGCAAACCCGACTGTTGGCGCCGCCTCGACGCCGCCCTCTACCTGAACTAGCGAGAAGTGGCTGATCCCGCTCTGGTAGAAGAAGCGCCGGGTCAGATTTGGAAGACTCGTCGCGACTCGCAGCTCATCGCCTCGCTCCCGTAGTGAAGCTGCTACATCGGCCAGATCGGCCATGGTAGTGACGTCCACCCAGCTATCCGGCACTTCTACCGCCACGCTGGCGCCGGAGAACCCCAGGTCTTCATAGACCAAGATCAGGTCATCATCCTCGCCGCCATGCTCGCGCAGCACGTCAATATTGGTGATTCCCAGGTCAAGCCGTCCGTCTGTAACTTGAGTCAAGATGTCAGCTGAACGCTGGAAGATGACCGCCACATCGGGAAAGCCACGGATCTGACCGGTGAGCTGGCGCTCGCTGCCGCGCCGTACCTTGAGGCCACAGCTGTCAAGAAATTCGAAGACCTCATCGCCGATGCGGCCCTTGCCCGGCACGCCAAATCTGACGCTGTCACGACGTCCACCAGCGCCGTTCGTGACCACACTCCCCGGACGGTGCCTGACTTCGATCACGGTTGTCTACTCACACCAGTGCCCGGCGCAGTGCGTCCGATTCGTCCAGTCCGACGACCCTCTCAGATCCGTCGGCCATGTCTTTGACGCGCAGCGTGCCGGCTGCCTGTTCGGCCGCTCCCACCAGCACAACGCGCGTGAATCCTTCCTTGTCTGCGAACGCAAGCGACGCGCGTAGTGGTCGCGCTGCAACTTCCAACTGCGCGTGGAAGCCAGCCGCTCGTACACCTTGCGCCACGCGCGCCGCATAGCCCGCATGCTCCGGTTCGGACGGCAAGACGAACACGCGGGACGTCTTGGTAGGTTGCAAGGCTTGACCCTCCGCCTCCAGCGCGAGCCTCACTCGCTCCACGCCGAATGCGAACCCAAGCGCCGGCAGCGAAGTCTTTCCGCCCAGCGAGCGCGCCAGGTCGTCATACCGGCCTCCTCCGCAGAGTTGGCTTTCGCGTCCCAAGCCGCTGTGGTCAATTTCAAACACCATTGCGGTGTAATACTGCAATCCGCGGCCGAGCCCCAAGTCTACCTCGACGTGGGAGAGGTCCGCGCCGTACTCTCCGAGTAGCTGCACAGTGTGCTCCAATTGGATGAGCGGCTCCTCCCCCAGGCCGTGCTCAGCCAAGAGCTGGCGGCCGCGTGAAAGCGCCTCCTGGGGGTCGCCCCGGATCTCTCCCAGACGCGCCATAAAGCTCAACGCCTGCTCAATGGCGGCCTTGCCGGCGCTGGGACGCAGCTTACGCAGGATCCTGCCGACGACATCCTCTTCCGAGCGGCGTCCCAGCGCCTCACTCCCAAGCTCGGTGAGAAACCCGGCGACGGCGTCCCGAACGACCACCTCATCCTCAGCATCGGCGAGTGCGCGATCACGATCTTCAAACAGCTCCGGGTCAAGCTGCATTAACCGCTGGCGAACCGCGTCTATGCCGCGCCTTCGTGCTTCTTCCAGGCTCTCCACCAGGAATGTGCGCAGTCTTGTGCCGAGGCCGAGCGACGTGAGCAGCTCCGCTAGGAATCCGACGTGTCCAACGGTGACGCGGTAGCCGGACAATCCCAACCGGTCTAGCGCATGCATCGCCAGGTGGATGACCTCGGCATCCGCGCGAGGGTCATCGGCTCCAATCAGCTCCACCCCTGACTGGGTGAACTGCCGGTAGCGTCCCTTTGACGGGCGCTCATAGCGAAACACTGGCCCCGTGGCGTACAAGCGAACGGGCAACCGGGCAGGCGTCTGCGCCACCAGCGCACGCACGACGGACGCGGTCAACTCCGGTCTTAGACAGAGGCGGCGACCACCCTGGTCCTCAAATGCGTATAGCTTGGAGATGATCTCCAGGCCCGACTTACGAAGGTGCAGCTCGGCTGGCTCCAGCACCGGCACGTCGATCCGACTGTAGCCAAACGAGGCGTACGTCTCTTCCAGGCGTTCACGCACGGAGGCAAGCTGGACTGCTTCCGGCGGCCACGAGTCCTGCGTCCCACGGACGCGCTCAACCGGACGCCGCTCCACGCAGTCTTCCCAATTCCGCCGGCTACGCCGGGCCTAGGACTTCGCCGGGGCTGGCGAAGAATCGCTCTTGCTGCTGGAGCCGCTTGACGCGCTCTTGCTGCCGTCGCTACTGCTCTTGCTCTTGCTTTTGTTGTCCGAGCCGCTGTCTCCCTTGGCTTCGGACTTTCCGTCAGACTTCGTCTCTGTCTTAGCGTCAGACTTCGTCTCGGTTTTGGTGTCAGAAGTAGTCGCTGTGGAAGACCCGTTCTCGCTCGTTGACGGGCGGCTATCGTTCTTGTACCAACCGGAGCCTTTGAAGACGATTCCCGCCGCGAACAATACCTTGCGGACTGCGTTGCCGCATTCGGGACACTCTGTCACCGGCGGATCGGCGAATTTTTGGAATCGCTCAAAGCGAGTCTTGCACGCCAGGCACTCGTATTCGTACGTTGGCATGGACTTCTAGAACGCTTTCCTCAAGTATGGATTCTATCAGGCAGGCACGCCGACAAGGTCCGTTATGACCGGTAAGTCGAGCAGCAGTGACTCCATGGCAAGGCGCATATTTGCGTTGGCCTCTATCTGGACGCGCGTTTCCTGAATTCGGCGGATCGCCTGCAAACACGCGCGTGTTGACGCGCCTGCGCGTTGTGCGCGCCGCAGCGCATCCACGCGGTCCACGTTTGCAATGAGGTCGTCACACCCTTCAGCCACCAGCAGCGCATCTCGCCACCACGTTTGCCAGAGGTCGAGTAGGTCACTCGCAGCGGCTGGATCCGTGACGGTGGCTGCCGCGGGGAGACGCGCGGCCGGCGCGCGCCCAAGCAGCGCCTCCAGCGCCTCCAGGTGCGTCTCCCGGCGGCCAAGCGACGCTCCATCGTTCAACGCACCCAATGCCCATCCGGGACGCCCGCCAGAGAGACGCGCTAGGAGCGTCGCCCGCGCCGCATCCGCTCCAAGCGCTTCTAGCGCCGCCTCAATCTCAGCCGCGGAAACGGGTCGCAGCGGTATCTCCTGGCAGCGCGACGCTATTGTCGGCAGCACCTGAGAGGCATCGGCTGCCGTGAGGATGAGCGTTGTGTCTTCGGGCGGCTCCTCTAGAGTCTTGAGCAGGGCGTTAGACGCTGCGGTGTTAAGGGTGTGCGCGTCTATGATGAGCAGCAGCTTGACCTCGGCCTCATAGGGCCGCAGCGCCGCCTCATGCTCAAGCTGTCGTATCTGGTCAATGCTGATGTTCTTTTTTCCCTCAGCGAGCTCCGTAATGCGGACATCCGCATGGCGGCCTTGCGCGACCTGCAAGCACGAGCGGCAGACGCCACACGGGCGGTCTTCCAAAGGCTTTGGGCAGATCAGAGCGGCCGCGTGCCGTGTGGCAAGCGTCCGCTTCCCCACCCGCGGCGGACCGGTCAGCAGATAGGCGTGAACGGCATGACCCGATGTGAGCGTGGATCGCAGAAACTCCGAGGCTGCCAGATTGCCGATAAATGGGGTCATTTCCATTTAGAGCGGGCGCACGCGCGGAACTCTCCGTAATCGATTGCGTTCATTTTCGTAAGCGAGGTATGTGATTGGGTGGCGTGGGATGGCACAGAAGCTGCGTTTAGATGGGAATCGATCTACTTCAACAAATACGTAAGACGCAGATGATAGTTTCGCCCGAGGCAGCGCACGTACCAGCCGGCCACTTCTGTCCGGTCTGTCTGCGCCGCATCCCGGCGACACAAGCTGGGCGACGGAATCACCGCGAACCGTGCCGTTCCGGCGACATCGATATAGCGCTGCTGTTCTGCCCAATCTGCGGTATTGTTCTCGCCGCCGAAATCGACTCTCAAGCGGCGAGCCTGGCAGCACAGGCGTCCTAGCTCGCCGGTCCCGCGACGCGCTCGACTGCAAGCTCCACTTCTACGCCGTCCAGCGAGATGCGCTCCTTGTGAGCGTCAGTACCGGGCTGACCCGGTTCCAGACGCACTGAGAGCGTCTCCTGCCGGATGTAGTCACCGAACTTGCTGAAGACACCGTTCGCTTGTTCAGCCCCGGCGAAGTACGTCACGATACGGTCTTCCACCCGGAAGCCGGCGTCCTTGCGCATGTCGTTCAGACGGCGCACGAGCTCGCGCGCGAGACCCTCCTGCACAAGCTCGGGCGTCAGCCTTGTGTCAAGAGCCACAAGGAAGCCGCCTTCGTCCATGATGGCGAAGCCTTCGGCTCCGACGGTCTCCACGTCGTAGCTGTCAGACGACACCTCCACCTCCAGGCCGTCAACCACGAGCATCGCGGGTTCGCCGGCAGCGTGCCTGCGCGCCAGGTCCGCGGGATCGCCGGACTGAAGCGCGCGCGCCACGGCGTTCACCCGAGGACCAAATGAAGGGCCAAGCAGTTTGAAGTTGGGCTTGATCCGATAGGAAACAAGATCCCCGGTTTCATCCACCAGATCCAGCCGCTTGACGTTCAGCTCGTCCAACACCTGGTCCTCCAGCGAACGAAGCGATGTACGCTCCTTCTCGTTCTTGACCCGGACGAGCAGCGCCGCCAGAGGCTGGCGCACCTTGAGCTTGCTCTTCTGGCGCGCTGAGCGACCAAGTCCTACCACCTGCCGAGTCAACGCCATTGCTTCCCGCAGCTCGGGATCAATCAGGGAGGCATCCGCCTGTGGCCATTCGCAGTGATGCACCGACTCGGGCGCCGCCGGGTCTACCGACCGCACAAGATTCTGGTACATCTGCTCGGCCAAGAACGGCATGCTGGGCGCCAGCAGCTTGGCCAGCGTGACCAGCACCTCCCACAACGTCTGATACGCGGCCAGCTTGTCAACGTCTGCCTCATTTTTCCAGTAGCGCGGCCGGCCCCGGCGCACGTACCAGTTGGAGAGGTCGTCAACGAACGCCTCAACGCGGCGCGCTACCGTCGCCGTATCAAAGCTCTCGTAGCGGTCGGTGGTCAGTTGGATGAGCGCGTGAAGCTCGGTCAGGATCCAGCGGTCGAGCGCCGGTCGGTCCTTTGACTGTCCCGTCTGAGTCGCAGCCGCAACCGGATTGAATCCATCCAGGCGTGCGTAGTTCGAGAAGAAGGCGTACACGTTCCATAGCGTCAACAGGCGGCGCTTCACCTCTTCCGCGAGCGTGAATCCAAAGTTCAGGTTGTTCTCCGGGTTCGCGCCCATGAATAGCCAGCGCATGACGGTCGCGCCAATGCGATCTGCGGCGTCATTGAACTCGATGGAGTTGCCCTTTGATTTGTGCATCTCCTCACCGTGCTCATCGCGCACCAAGCCGTGGCCGAGCACCGCGCGGAACGGCTCCCGGTTCTCTAGCACTGTGCTCATGGTCAGCAGCGAATAGAACCAATTACGGAACTGGCCGGGGAAGCTTTCCGTGATGAAGTCTGCCGGGAACCACTCCGCCCATTGTTCACGGTTGTGACGGTAATCCAATGTTGAGTACGGCACGATGCCCGCATCCAGCCACGGGTTTCCCACGTCTCCAATGCGCGAGCACGCCTGCCCGCACTTCGGGCACGTGATCTTCACTTCGTCAATCCAGGGCTTGTGCGGCGTGTGTCCTTCAAACTGCTCCCAGCCCGCGACGGCGCGCTCCTTCAACTCCTCGTCACCGCCGATCACGTCGAACCAGTCGCAGGCATCGCAGCGCCAGATGGGGAGCGCCAGCCCCCAATAGCGGTTCTTCTTGGAGATCATCCAGTCGCCCATGTTGCGCAGCCAGTCGATTTCCCGGTCCAGGCCCCAGCCGGGTACCCAGCGGATCTTCCGTACGACGTCCATGATCTGCTCGCGCAGCGGCAGCAGCTCCCGTCCCGCCACGCGCGCGCGGGCTTCGTCGCTCTTGGCACCGTCCATTGAGATGAACCACTCGTCCACCAGGCGGAAGACAAGCTGGCTCCCGCAGCGCCAGCAATGCGGGTAGCGGTGGGTGTACGGCTCTGAGCGGTAGAGGACCCCTTTCAGCGTCAGGTTCTCGATTACCGGCTGTGGCACTGCTTCGGCGTACTGCCCAGTCAGCCAATCGTAACCAGGCAAGTAGTTGCCGAACTCGTCCAGCGGCGCGATCGCCGGTAGGCCGTACTGCTTTCCAAGCTCGTAGTCTTCCTTGCCACATCCCGGCGCGATGTGGACGATGCCCGTCCCTTCTGCGTCTGAGACATCCTTCCAGAGGATCACGCGGTGCGCCTCGGGCGCCCTCGCATCTATGACTGCGGGAAGCTCGTCAAACGGTCCGCGGTAGCGCCAGCCTTCCATCTGGGCGCCGGTCACTTCGCCCAGCACTTCGTGCTTTCCGTGCACCGCGTTTGGGAGTGCGCCCTTGGAGACATAGAACACGTCCTCGCCCTGGCGCACCTTGACGTAGGTCAGTTCCGGGTGAACGGCGGCCGCCACATTCGCCGCCAGCGTCCAGGGGGTAGTCGTCCAGATTAGGAGCGACTCGGAGGGCTGTTCAGTGAGCGGGAGCTTGACGAAGGCCGTGGTGTGGGTGACCTCCTCATAGCCCTCGGTTGCGATCTCATGCTGTGAGATGCCCGTTGAGCAACGCGGACACCACGGCATGGAATCAAAGCCGCGGTAGAGCAATCCACGCTCATGGCACTGCTTGAGGAAGAGCCAAATGGCGTAGTTGTTTTCGTCAGACATGGTGAAGTAGGAGTTGTCCCAGTCCATCCAGTAACCGAGCCGGATGGATTGGTCGGTTTGCACGCCGGCGAAGCGGCGCACGCGCTCCTTGCACGCATTGACGAAGTTCTCGACGCCGTACGCCTCGATGTCGCGCTTGGACTTGAACCCCAGATCCTTCTCGACGTGGACTTCCACCCAGAGCCCCTGGCAGTCAAAGCCATTCTGGAAGCGCTGGTCGTAACCCTGCATCGCCTTGAAGCGCTGGAATAGATCTTTGTACGTGCGTCCCCAAGCGTGGTGGACGCCCATGGGGTTGTTGGCCGTAATCGGCCCGTCAATGAACGACCAGCGTGCCTTGCCGCGGTTCTTCTTCCGCAGCTTTTCGAACGCACCCGTCTCTTCCCAGAATCGGAGAATGTCCCTCTCCATAGAGGGAAAGTCAACGCCGGCCGCTACTTCCTTGAACATTGCCTTGCCTTAGAAAACAAAAAGACCCCGTCCCATACCAGGGACGAGGCCAGATCAGGTCTCGCTCAACCACCCCAGATGCAATCACACCCGTGTCTTAGCTAACGAGGGACAACCCCGGCTCCGTCTACTTGCGGGCAACACGGTGGGCGACTACTAGCCCAGTGCGCGGTGCACACGTTCGCGGAGCGGCTCAGGAAGGATTTTCAGTCTGCAGTCGCTGACCGGTCGCACCTGACCCGGGCTCTCTGAGAGCGACGTGTGAGACCTACTCGATTCCGTCTCAGCCGTTATGTGCGATTCTATGGTGGTCAGTGCGAGAATGTCAATTGAGTAGAGCATGCTGATCGATCCGCAGCTCACCAACCCCGATGCCATACGCCGCGCGCTGGACGAGATCCTGCCGCTGGTACAGAAACCGGCGCGCTACTGTGGCGGCGAGCTCAACAGCGTCGCCAAAGAATGGAGCGAACGCGGGCCGGACGGCCGCACCCGCGTTTCGCTCGCGCTGGTCTATCCCGACATCTACGACATTGGCACCAGCAACCTGGGGATCCAGATTCTGTACGAGATCGTCAACCGCGACGACCGCTTCCTGTGCGAGCGCGCCTTTGCACCGTGGACGGACATGGAGGCCCAGATCCGCCGCTTCAGTCTCCCTTTGTATGGGCTGGAGACGAAGCAACCACTGAGGGACTTCGACGTGGTTGGCTTCTCGCTCGCGTACGAGCTGGACTACACCAACGTGCTGAACGTGCTCGACCTGGCGGGCGTTCCCCTACTGGCAGCTGAAAGAGGTGACGACGACCCGCTCATCATTGCCGGCGGGAGCAACACCACCAACCCAGAGCCGATGACCGACTTCATCGATCTCTTCCTGATCGGCGAAGGCGAAGAGTCAATCACTGAGCTGTTGACGCTTTACGACGAGCTGCGTGGAGAAAGGCGGCGACCCCACCGGAACGAGTTTCTCCGGGCGGCGGCAACCATTCCTGGCGCCTACGTGCCGTCCTTCTACCAAGCGGCGTACAACGCGGACGGCACACTCTCGGGAATCCGGCCAACCGAGGGGGCGCCCGAATTAGCAGCCCTGCCAATCAAGAAGCGGGTTGCGGACATGGTTGATTTCGATCTTCCGAACCGCCCGGTGGTTCCCTACGTGGAATCCGTCCACGATCGGGCGGCGATCGAGATCATGCGCGGCTGTGGCAGGGGCTGCCGCTTTTGCCAGGCGGACATGATCTACCGTCCGAGGCGTGTCCGTCCACGAGAGCAGATTGTCCACATGGCCCAGCGTCTACTCGAGAACACCGGCTACAGCGAGCTCTCGCTGCTTTCGCTTTCCAGCGCGGACATCAAGCACATTGATCTGGTCCTTCAAGACGCAATTGAGCTATTCGACGACGAAACTCTGACGGTGTCGCTGCCCAGCACACGCGTGGACGCCTTCAACGTCGATCTCGCGGCGCTCATCGAGCGAGGTAAGCGCTCAGGGATCACTTTTGCACCGGAGGCGGGAACCGAGCGTATGCGCGAGGTGATCCACAAGGGCGTATCCGAGGCCGAGACTCTGGCCGCGGCGGAGATGGCCTTTAGTCGCGGCTGGCAGACGATCAAGCTGTATTTCATGATTGGCCTGCCAACTGAGACCCCGGTTGATGTGGCGGGCATCGGCAGCCTTGCGCGAGCTGTGCTTGGGGTTGGGCGCAAGCATCACGGCAAGCGGGCGCGGGTCACGGTGGGCGTTTCAACGATGGTTCCCAAGCCGCACACGCCCTTCCAATGGGCTGGCCAGGCAACACGCGAGCAGATCACGGACAAGGTGAAGATCCTTCAAGAGGGGATGCGCGACCGCGGCCTGCGATTCTCATGGCACGACCCGGAAAGCACGCACGTGGAGGGCCTCCTCGCGCGGGGCGACCGGCGCACCGGCAGAGCGATTCTCGAAGCATGGAAGCGGGGCGCGCGCTTTGACGCCTGGAGCGAGCACCTCAATTGGGACGCGTGGCAGGAGGGAATGCGCGTCGCTGGCCTGGACATTGCCTTCTACACGTCGCGCGAACGCGACATACACGAAATCCAGCCCTGGGATCACATTGACGTTGGTGTAGCCCGGTGGCATCTGGTCGCACAATGGCGTCGTGCCATCGGCCTCGAGCGTGAGCCGGCCCGTCGCGAGAAGTTCGTGCTCCTACACGAGTCTGAGGCACTGACGGTGCCTGGCTAGAATTGCCAATACGATCATGCCCAAAAAGTACGAAGACGAGATACGCGAGATACTCAAGGGCATGGACGACGCGTCCGGCGGTACCCCGGCAGGCGGGACGCGCGCCAGTCGCCCCGAGAAGCCGCGATCCGTCGGGCGCCAGAGGCCGTCTTTCAGCGGTTTTGGCGACCTCCAACTCAACCCCCAACGCCTGATGGGCGGTGCGCTGATCCTGATCTTGTTCGCGTGGATCATGCAAGGTCCCTGGAGCTACGGCTTCCCGCTAATCAGCCGCTGGGCAGGTTACGTCTCGCTCGCCGGCACCGTCCTTTTCGTCGTTGCCCTGATCATGCTGCTCCGCAGCCGGGGATCGCTGCGCATGCCCGGCCGTGCAACCGAGACGCGCTGGCGGGGCCAGGTGATCCGCCTCCCCAACGCCCAGCCCTTCTGGATGCGCTGGCGGCGTAGCCTCACTCGCGTATTCTCTCGCTCCCGCCGGCCGGGAGATCAGCGCCGCCCAGACTCCGTTCGCTGGTAACGGTCCAAGCGCCGGTTCCAGCTATACTTCTCCGGGCTGAGCGCTCCTCTAGCTCAATTGGCAGAGCAGCTGACTCTTAATCAGCGGGTTCTCGGTTCGAGTCCGAGGGGGAGCACC
>Ga0136611_10002184_pt1 | contig 13600 bp, 23 predicted proteins | sample AntDrymUQ2232306_2_FD_106645 | JGI IMG/M metagenome (GOLD analysis project Ga0136611, IMG submission 106645) | Polar desert sand microbial communities from Dry Valleys, Antarctica - metaG UQ223 (23.06) | ecosystem: Environmental > Terrestrial > Soil > Desert | place: Antarctica: Dry Valley... | reverse complement strand
TGCGGCTGGTCCCCGCGGCGCCGCTGATGATTCGGCTGAGCCTTCCGTTTCGGTCGGAACCAGCTCACGGCGGCGCCTCCCTGCGGTTCACCCTCGCCTCCTCGGACAGGTAGGTGAGCATCTTGCCTTGCACCACGTTCGCCTCGGCCAACGCCGGGGCGGCTTCCCGGGTTGCCGCTTCGCTGGCCGCCGCCCGCTCCTCGGCCCGTCTGAGCGCCGATCCGGGCACCACCCATTCTCGGGCGAACGCCAACGTGACTACGCCGGCCACCCCGAAGGACACCCAGGTGACCGGGGACGACGGGTCGAACGGTGAAGCTGTCTCCTGGCCGAACAGGCCGGCCAGGGCTGCCACCCATGAGGGGGCGCCGCCGATCAGTCGGACCATGCGGGCACACCCTACGGCCGGTCAGCCCAGGTTACCGGCCGCGCCTCATCCGCTGACGCTCCCTGGCCGTGGTCCCCCCCCACACGCCAACGAGAGCGGTCGACGGTTGGCCCATGGCGTACACCAAACAGAAATGGGCGGCGGGGCAGGCCGCGCAGACGAGCTTGGCGGCGGCGACCTTGCGCCGGGCGACCCGGTTGTCCTCGTTGTCGAACACCCACGCCTCCGGGTCCTGGCCGGCGCAGGCAGCCTCGCCCCGCCACGAATGGTCTACGGGTGGTGCTGCCGCTTCGGCCCGTTGCGCCCGTTCGGCTTTCAGGCGCCACGAGTCCCGTTGCACCTGCTGCCGGGTGGCGGCGTCCATGCTCACCCGGTGACTGCGATCAGGAGCAGGGCGACGAGCCCGACCACGCATGCCAGGCCGGCGGCCCATACCAGGACGGTTGCCCGTTCGTTGCCGACCATCATGAGGACGAGGGCGAGGAAGGATGAGGCGATGACCACGCCGGCCCATGCGGTTACGGCTGAGGCGACGATCACCACGGTGCCTCGTCTGCGGGGGTGGGAGCGTCCGCCGGGTCCTGGCCGGCGTCAGCCCGGGAGAGGACAAGCATGCGGACGTGAGCGGCCGTGGAGCCACCGTGTGTGGCCACCACCTCCGGGTACTGCCCGTCGTCGTAGGCGGCGAGCATCGCCTGGTTCAGCTCGTGGGCGGCGGCGTCGAGTTGGCGGCGTGCGTCGGCGACCCCGTCGAGTGTGGTCCAGCACATCTCGTCAGCCACGGTCAGCCTCCTGGTCGAAGGGGCCGGGGATGAGCCGGAGGTGGGAGAGGGGCGGGCCGTGGTGGGGGAGACGTTCGAGGCGCCGTTCGGCTGCGGCGGCATGGTCGTAGCGGCCCCCGAACCAGCCGGCGGCGAACGCTGCACCGGCGACGAGGACCGACCATCCGGCGGTCATGCGTTGGCCTTCGGGGCGCTGACGGCGATGAGCCGGTCGATGAGGTCGCGGGCCGATGCCTGCAGGCTGGCGGTTGTGGGCTTCAGCGCGGCCCAAGCGGCGTCCCGAGCGGCGTCCCCAGCGGCGTCCCGAGCGGCGTCCCCAGCGGCGTCCCGAGCGGCGTCCCGAGCGGCGTCCCCAGCGGCGTCCCGAGCGGCGTCCCCAGCGGCGTCCCGAGCGGCGTCCCGAGCGGCGTCCCGAGCGGCGGCCCAAGCGGCGGCCCAAGCGGCGTCCCGAGCGGCGGCCCAAGCGGCGGCCCAAGCGGCGTCCCAAGCGGCGTCCGCTCGGCTCCTGGCCTGATCGACCACGGCTGCGCTCGCCGCCCAGGATCCGGCGTCGACCAGCTCAGGCAGCCCCTCGACGGCCGCCGCCTGATCGGCCATGCCCCCCAGCCGCAACCACGCCGGCAGGTAGGTGCGGACCATCCAGTCTGTGACCATCCACGCCCGCCGCTCCTCATCCGCCGCCCCCGTGTTCGTCCCGAGGACGAGCGGCACGAACCGCTTCAGTGTCTGCCTGGTGTCGTCGTCGAGGTCGTCCTGCCAGCGGCGGAGGAAGGCGCCGATGACCGGGGAGACGCACTTCGGGTGGTCCGACCACGGTTCGCCGGCCAGCCAACTGGCGGCTTCCATGAGGCAGGCGCCTTCCTCCGGGCCGGCGTGCTTGCCCCGCTCGAGGACGAGGCTGTCGAGGATGAGTGGAGCGGTGGTCATGCGTTGGCCGCCCTTGCGGCAGCCGCCAGGATGCGCAGCGGGGCGTGGGCGAAGCAATCGAGCCGGATGGTCCAGGTGCTCACGTCGTGCCGGGTGGTGGTGGAGAGGTCGGCGGCGGCGTCACACCCGACTGTCCCGCACTTGCCGTTCGTGGCTGGCTTGGTGGTCATGTGGGCTGTCCTCCCGGTGGGGCCGGTGGCCCCTCGCCTGGAACTATACACCCCGTGTGGCGGGGGCCGTCAAGAGCGTTTGCGGCGCAGTGGCCGCTGAGCGCACCCGAGGCACCGCCGGCCCGGGTTCTCCCGGTTGTGGTGGGCGCAGCATGCGTGCACCGGCCCTTCCTTGTCGGAGGTCCACGACAGGTCCCCGCAGAGTCGGCACGGGCCGGCAACAGCAGTCGGATGAGTCACGGCGCCAACCGTACCCGCAGTCGATACCCCCGCCGGTGTATACCTTGTAAACCCCGCAAACCCCGCAAACCCCGCACTCGCCCCCCGAATCGGCACCTTCGTGCGACACCTTACGACATCAGGAACACTTGGGGGCCACCCACGAAACCCCCCATGGTGCCCCGTGGGCGAGGGCGGGTGCGGGGTTTGCGGGGTTTGCGGGGTTTACATTTAGCCATGCGCCACTACGGGGCCGAGCCGACCACGTAGACCACCCTCTGCCCCCGCTGCCGGGCATGGGAACCCTCCACCGAATACCCCAACCCCTGCCGCTCCAGGTACGTGCGGATCGCCGCCCGCTCCACTGCCGTCGACCGCTTCCCGAGCGCAGCGTCCTGACCGTTGGCACCCAACGTCCCGCCCGCCGCCTTAGCTGCCTCATGGACCCGGTTGGCGCGCCGAGCGAACGGGTTCAGGTCAGGGGCGTCCGCCTCACGTTCCCGAACCGCCTCCTTCGACGCCTCCACGAGCCCCGCCCCCCCGAAAACGTAGAGGGTCGACGGGACCCGCCAGCCACGCCAGATCGCCACCGCCGCCTCTACATGCCGAGCCTCCACCGTGTGCCGAGGGTGCTTTACGGTGACGTCCGTCACCACGAGCAACAGGACCAGGGAAGCGCACTCAGACGGGCCACGAGACAGCAGCGCATCGAGCGGGTCCGGCATGGCCGCAACCTCGGCTGCGATCGTCGCACTCTCCACCGCCCACATCTCGGTCGCCTCAGGCGACCAGCGGAGCACGCCGAGCCGGCTGGCGTCCGAGATCACCCGGGCCAGATCACCCCTCACCGAGTCGTAATCGGCCGCCGCCGCACCAAACGGCCGGTACACGTCCTGCCGCACATGATGCCACCCGTAGCGGCCAGCCACCCCGTTACGCAACGACTGCGGGGTCATCAGCTCGCCCAGGTCCGCCGGCGTGCAAGCCACGATGCTCCCGAGGTGCGGACTCTCCGCTCGAGCCACCTTCGACCGGGAACCCGTCTTCAGCACGGCCGGGGAGTCGTAGGCGTCGCGGACCACGGCGCTCAAGGTGGACCCGCCCCGGGAGTCGACGGCCATGAGGCGCCCTATCTCCGGTTCGTAGTGGAGGAGCCGGCAGTCGCCTTCCTCGGCCAGCCGGTCGATCAGGTGCTCCCCGGAGTTCACGCCGGTAGCTGTCCGCTCGTCGAGCCATTCGCCCATGTCGAGCACGGGCCGGAGCATGTCGGTTACCGACGTGACCGTGTACCCCTTGCCCTGGCCGGAGGCGCCGACGAGACCCACGTAGTCGTGCGCCCGCCTGGTGCCGGCCGTGACGATGTGCGGGCCCGGGCCAATGTAGGTGCCGACGATCGAGCAGAGGACCGCCCACGGGCCGGCGAGACTGATCCCGGTGGAAGCGGACACCTCGACGGCGCACCAGCCGAGCAGGTGATCTTCGATGAGGGACGGGGCGAGCCTCGGCCCGTCGGCTGGGACGGCCTCTGCTTCTTCCTCGTCGGCGGCGGCCTGCCCGGCGAGACCACGCACCAGCGTGCCAGCACGGTCAACGGTGGCGTCCACATCTTCGGGGACAGCCCAGCCGAGCTCGGTGATCTCGGCGCCGACAGCGATCAGCCGGCGTAGGCGGGCTAGTTCTTCGATGATCCGGGCGTACCGGCCGGCGTTGCCGACGGCGAGGGTGGCGGCCTGTAGTGCGATGATCGCCCCCGGTCCGCCGACCTGTTCGAGCAGTCCCCGGCGCCGTAGGTCGTCTGCGACGGTGATCGGGTCGACCGGTTCGCCTCGGCCGTAGAGCCCGGTGACCGCTTCGAACACGTGGCCGTGGCCTGGGTCGTAGAAGTCGTCGGGACTGGCCACCCCGCTGGCAGCGTCGATGGCGTCCCGGGTGAGGAGCATGGCGCCGAGGAGCGCCTGTTCCGCTTCGAGGTCGTGCGGTGGGATGCGCGACCCGTCCGGCGTGGTGCGGGTGCCGCTCACGGCAACTGCATGCGATCGGCGAGGGTCAGGTGTAGAGTGGGCAACGGTGCCTCCTTGGTTGGCGCTAGGCCGGTTGAGGGCCGTTGGACGGTCATCCAACGGAGAACGCTCCCGGCATCCTAGCCCGATCCTCCCTCAGGGGTCGGGCTAGGAGCATGCCCGCTACACCTCCCGGTGTATACTTATCCGCCATGGATGAGACCGATCAGCGCCGGGCGACCGTCGCACAACTCACCGCCGACGGTGTCTCGCAACGGCAGATCGCACGGCAGCTCGGCGTGCATCATTCGACTGTGCAACGGGACGTGGAAGCGTTGGCCGAGGACACCCTGCCGGATGCCCGGATGCGCCGTGGCCGCTGCGAGGAGTGTGCGGGGCCGCTGCCCGACGGTCGGGTGGTGGTCTGCTCCGACGAGTGTGAGCGGGACCGGCGGAAACGGCACCGTCAGGCACGGTGGCGGACCGATGCGGACTGGCGGGCGAAGCGGACGATGGCGACCGCTGCGTCGCTGGTGAAGCGTCACGGTACGGAGGCGCCCAGGTGGGCGGCCGAGCTGGCGGGCGGTGCGGTGGTCGAGGTGGCCAAGGACGTCGGCGACCTGACCGCTTGACAGGGGTCCGCCACAGGTGTATAGTGATCCTTGGTGGTCAGAGAGGCCACCAGGGAGGACAGCCCCCATGAGCATCACCTACTGCGGCATCTGCGGGTCGCTCGACCACGACCTGAGCGGCCACCAGGCCACCTGCGACCACGCCGAATGCCTCTGGCCCGGCGAATGCCAGGACTACACGGCGCCCGCCCCGCTCACCGAGGGTGAGCACATCGCCGCCGCCTACGCCGAGCTCGGCCTGTGAGCGCCGCCGATTGGCGTAGCGGTGGCCCGTGGCGGGCCGGGGACGACGGCCCGGCCGACCGGGACCGCCCCGACGACTACGAACCCCCGTCCCGGCGGCGCCGAGTCGATCCGATGCCCTCCTGCGACGCTGGCACAGGCTGGACGTACTGCGCCCACGCCGAGGACCACCTGACCGTGTGCCACTGCTCGTGCAAGTGCCTCGAGCAGAGCCACTGCCCGTTGGTCTCGACGTGAGCCGCCGTACCTACAACTGGGCCGGGGCCAACTACCCGTCCGTCACGTCCGTGCTCGGGGCCGCCGTCGCCAAGCCGGCCCTGATCCCGTGGGCGGCGAAGGTGTCCGCCCAGGCCACCGCTGATGCCATGATGTGCGGCGCCCTCATGGACGTAGCCATCCACGCCGGTTGCAAAGCGCCGAACGCTGGCCGTGACGCCGGCGGCGCGAGAGGCACCGACGTGCACCGCACCTTGCACCACCTCGCCCTCGGCCTGCCCCTCCCGACCGTGGGTCCCGCCGCCCAGCCCTACGTTGAGGCGCTGCTCGTCTGGTGGGGGGACAACGAGCCGGAACCGATCCTGGCCGAAGCGACCGTGCTCAACCGCACCTGCGGGTACGCCGGCACCATGGACGCCATCTGGGCTGTCCACGGGCGCATCATCTGCGTGGACGCCAAGACGTCGGCCTACCGTGGCCCGGAGGAGGCGTTGCAACTGGCCGCCTACCGTCACGCCGAAGTGGTGTGCCTGCCTGACGGGTCGGAGGAGCCGATGCCCGACGTGGACGCCTGTGCGGTGCTGGCCATCGCACCGGACGGGTGCGAGCTGGTGGACGTGGACGCTGGCGCCGAGGCGTGGGCGTCTTTCCGTGCGGCGCTGATCCTGGCCACCTGGTTGTGGTCGCAGTGATGCATCGGCTGGCGTTGGCCGGCACCGTCCGGCAGGGCGACGTGGTGACGTTGGCCGCCGTCGACCGGGTGGTGCTCGCCGCTCACATGACAGAGGGTGGCGAGGTGGAGATAGAGGACAACGACGGCGGGGTGTGGTGGCTGCACCCTGATGCCACCGTGTACCGCTACCGCCCTGGCCAGACCGAGAGGAAGGCGCCGTGATGCCCCCGCTGACGAACGCTTCCGACGCCGTGGCCCTCCTCACGGCCCGCTCCGGTCCGCCCGACGAGGATGCGCTACTCGTCGCCCTCTGCTCGATCACGCCCGACATCCGGGCGTGGCCCGTCCTCGTCTGGCAGGCGGACGTCCTGCTGCACCTGCTCGGCCAGACGACCGATGATGTGCCCGCCGCCGTGCGCCGCCTCGCCTTGGCGGTGGCGTGATGGGGGAACACAGGCTCATGGTGGCCGTGACCGCCCTGATCGTCGTGGTCTGGATCGGCGCCGTGTTGCCGTTCGTCCTAGCGGGGTGCCCCCGATGATGATCGACATTCAGCGTCGGCACATGCGGACCTGGAACCTGCGCTGCGGGGACAAGGGGCCGAAGGGTCAACCCCGCCGGCTCGACGGGCAACTGCGGATCACCTCGCACGCCCCGGAGATCGTTGACGCCTTCGTGGCCGTCTACGGCGGGGAGCGCTCCGAGTGGGACGGCGCATGGCAGGCGTACCTGCCGATCACGGCACTCCCCGTGGTCCTGCTGCCCGGCCAGGCCATCTCCCAGTTCTGGGAGACGTGGTCTGGTGGCGGCTGCGAGCGCCGCTGCGATGGTGTCACCGAGTCGCTGTCCGGCGACCCCTGCTCGTGCCCAGCGGACATCACGGTCCGCATGGGCACCAAAGACGCATGCCGGCCCACGACACGGCTCTCCGTCGTCTGTCCCGACGTGGCTGTGCTCGGGGCCGGCATGCTCGTCTCCCACGGTCTCATCGCCGCCGAAACGTTGCCGCAGGCTGTCGGCATCGCCGAGCAGATGCTCGAGCGTGGCCAGCATGTCCCGGCCACACTCAGGATGGTCACGCATCGGGGCCGGCGCACCTACGTGGTGCCCCAGTTGGAGATCGTCGGGGTGAGCCTGGCCAGCCTGAGCGGCCCTGAGGCACCCCAGGGTCTCCCTGCGCCTGATCGGCCGCAGATCACCGCTGCGGGCCACACGGAGCCTCTGACGGCCCTGTCCGCCCCTGTGGTGCCTCCCGACCCGGAGCATCTGGAACGGGTGGCCGTGGTGCGTGAGGCGATCGGAGCGTTGGACGCCGATCAGCGGGCCGATCTGATGCGCCGATGGGTGCAGTCGGACATACCGCCGCTCGGCCAGTCGGACCTGACCGCCGGGCAACTCGAGGCCGCCGCCGCCCTCGTCGTAGCGGTGGGGAAAGCGGGAGCGTCGTGAGCGGCCCGACCGACCGGACCGGATGCTGGTGCGCCGGCACCCGCCAGCCGTGCCCCTACCACGAGGGCGCCCAGGACGCCGCCGACGTCGAAGCTGAGCGGACCGCCGCCCTGACCGCCGAGCTCGACCGGCTGCGGGCCATCGTCGCCTCGCTCATCGAGGAAGATGGCGACGGGTGGTGCCAGCCGTGACCGCCGCCCTCGCTGCCGTCTGGGAGGCGCTGGCCAACTTCGCCGCCGACCGGATCATCGACCTGCTCCAACTCGTCGGCCCGATCCTGTTCCGCCTGTACGCCGGGGAGGTGGCCGGGTGACCGTCGCCGTCGGGATCGACCTGGCGTTGCGCTCGACCGGCTGGGCCATCTGGTGTGACGACGGGAGTGGCGGGTGCGGGCGCATCCGCACCGACCTGACGGCACACAAGGGCCTGTCCACCATCCAACGACGCCGGCACATCGCCGACGCCATCACCCTGCTCATCGAGAGCGTCCACCAGACCGACCCGTCGGTGCTCGTCGTCATGGAACGGTCCTGGGTCGGCCCGGCCGCCTCCGCACTCCTCCCCTTGCACGGGGTCGTGGTGGACGCCATCGAACGGACCGGCGCCAACCTCTGCCACGTCTCCCCGCCGGCCCTGAAACGGTTCGGGGCCGGCAACGGGAAGGCCGGGAAGCCGGAGATGATCGCCGCCGCCCAAACCTGCGGCTACGCCGGCACGTCGGACGACGAGGCTGATGCTTTCCTGCTCGCCCTCCTCGGGCATCACCTCCTCGGCGGGGCCGACCACGCCTCCCCCCACCGGGCCTCGTGCCTGGCCGCCGTGGAATGGGAGATTCGCAGATGATCGGGTGTATAGTGCAGGGAGGGTCCACCGTGGACCCACCGGGAGGACAGCCCCACATGAGCGGCACCGACTACGAAGCATTCCTACGCCTCAAGTTCGACTTCCACCACGACTACGGCTTCGACGTCAACCCCGAAGACCTCTCCCCCTGCCTCCTCCCCCACCAACGGGACATCGTCCAATGGGCACTCAAAGGCGGCCGGCGCGCCCTGTTCGAATCGTTCGGGTTGGGCAAGTCGATCCAACAGCTAGAGATCCTCCGGGTCATCTGGCAACGGGAAGGCGGCAAGTGCCTCATCGTCTGCCCGCTCGGCGTCCGCCAAGAGTTCACCCGTGACGCCCGCGACCTCCTCGGGCTGGACCTCCGGTTCGTTCGCTGGGACCACGAGCTCGACGGCGACGGCATCTACATCACCAACTACGAATCGATACGGGACGGCCGCCTCTCCCCCGACCTGTTCGACGCCGTCAGCCTCGACGAAGCGAGCGTGCTCCGCTCCTACGGGTCGAAGACCTATCAGACGTTCCTCGGCCTGTTCCGGCACACCAAGTACCGGTTCGTGGCCACCGCCACCCCCTCCCCGAACCGGTACAAGGAACTGATCCACTACGCCGGCTTCCTAGGCGTCATGGACACCGGGCAGGCGCTCACCCGGTTCTTTCAGCGGGACTCAACCCAGGCGAACAACCTGACCCTGTACCCGCACAAGGAGGCTGAGTTCTTCGTCTGGTTGCACAGCTGGGCGATCTTCCTGCAGACACCATCCGACCTCGGCTATTCCGACGACGGGTACGACCTGCCACCGTTCGAAGTGGTCTGGCACCAGCTGCCAGCACCCGAAGGGGACGGCGGGTTCGACCGTGACGGACAGGGCCGCCTCCTGCGGGACGCGACGCTCGGCGTGTCCGAAGCGGCACGGGAGAAGCGGGACACGATGGGCGCCCGGGTCGCCGCCGCCAAAGTCATCGTGGACGCCTCCCCGGAGGATCACTTCATCCTGTGGCACGACCTCGAATCGGAACGGCACGCCCTGAAAGCGGCGATCCCCGAAGTGGTCGAGGTGTACGGCAACCTCGACCTGGAAACCAGGGAAGAGCGGATCATCGGGTTCTCAGACGGCGACTACCGGCTCCTCGCCACCAAGCCGACGCTGTCCGGGTCCGGCTGCAACTTCCAACGGTTCTGCCACCGGGCGATCTTCGTCGGCGTCGGCTTCAAGTTCAACGACTTCATCCAGGCCATCCACCGGGTGCAACGGTTCCTGCAACCGGAGCAGGTTCGCATCGACATCATCTACGCCGAATCGGAACGTGAGATCGTCAAAGCCCTCCAACGTAAGTGGGCGCAACACAAGGAGCTGACCGCACAGATGTCACAGATCATCCGCGAACACGGGCTAGACCAGGTGTCCATCTCCAAGGCGCTCGAGCGGTCCCTCGGCGTCGAGCGGGTCGAAGCGTCCGGGGAAGGGTGGACGCTGGCCAATAACGACTGCGTGGAAGAGACCAGGGGCATGGCGGACTGTTCGGTTGACGAGATTGTCACGTCGATCCCGTTCGCCTTCCAGTATGAATACACGCCCTCCTACAACGACTTCGGGCACACCGATTCGAACGTGCACTTCTGGGCGCAGATGGACTTCCTCACCCCCGAGCTGCTACGGGTCCTCCGGCCGGGCCGGATCTTCGCCTGCCACACGAAGGACCGCATCCTGTTCGGCAACACGACCGGGGCCGGCTATTCGACGGTGTCCCCGTTCCACGCCGAAGCGATCATGCACGGTATGAAGCACGGCTTTGAATACATGGGGATGATCGTCGTGGTGACCGACGTGGTGCGGGAGAACAATCAGAGCTACCGGCTCGGCTGGACGGAGCAGTGCAAGGATGCGACGAAGATGGGCGTCGGCTCCCCCGAGTATGTGTTGCTGTTCCGCAAGCCGCAGACGGACAGGACCCGTGGCTACGCCGACGTCCCGGTGGAGAAGGAGAAGGAGGATTACAGCCGGTCGCGGTGGCAGGTTGACGCTCACGCGTTCTGGCGGTCGAACGGGAACCGGCCGCTCACCTCCGACGACCTCGAAGGGCTGTCGACCGCCCAGCGGATGAAGGTGTTCGAAGCTTGGACGTTGGCTGGCGTCTACGACCATCAGGTGCACGTCGAGCTGGGAGAGAAGATCGACGGCGGGAAGGCTGGTATGGGGACTCTGCCGGCGACGTTCATGCTGTTGGCCCCCGGGTCGCCGCACCCTGACGTGTGGCATGACGTGAACCGGATGCGGACGCTGAACACTGAGCAGTCAAGTAAGGCGCGGGTTATGCATGTCTGCCCGTTGCAGTTCGACATTGTGGACCGGCTGATCGGCCGTTTCTCGATGCCCGGGGAGATCGTCTTCGACCCGTTCGCCGGACTGGGGACGGTGCCGATGCGGGCCGTGAAGATGGACCGGCAGGGGCGTGGCGTCGAGCTGAACCCCGGCTACTTCGTCGATTCGGTCCGCTACCTGCAGGCGGCTGAGTACAAGGCGGCGCTGCCGTCCCTGTTCGACATGCTCGAGGTGGAAACCTCGGATGCCTGACCACGACGAGCTCGGCGTGCATGTGGACGACGAGGGCCGGATCGTGTACGCCTGGCCACCGGAGGGCAGGTTCGCCGCCCTGTGGTGCCGGCTCGAGGCGACGTTGCCCTACGACGTCGACAAGTGTGAGGCGGCCGCCCTGCTGGAACGGTGGCGGGACGAGACGAGCACCCTCGTCGGCTACGTGGACGAGGATGACAGATGGCACGACGTAGGACCGGTGCCGCCGACCGTGCCGACCGGCTGGCTGGAGCCCTAGGCCACCGAGCGGAGCAATCGGCGTGGCTTACTCCCCAGGAGGTGCTGCACGCAGAGCGCCAGGGCGATCACCCGGTCATCATGCTTGTCCACGTCGTGATCGATCCGGTACACGTTCGGCGACGTCTCCCTGAGCCTCACGTCCGCCATCTCGGCCAGCAGATCTGCGTCCGGGTACAGCGCCAGTTGCCGACCCCGGAGCACCCCGTACAGGGCCATCGCCAGGTGGCCCGTGGACGACTGGGAGAAGGTGAAGGGGACCATGCGGGACGGCCGCCAGCCCAACCCCTGCACGATGCTGGTCGCCTCGTGCGGGTCGTAGCAGAGGGTGGCCCGGTGGTACCGCTCACCCACCTCTGCCAGCCACACCCCGACCGAAGCCAGGTCGACGGGTGCCCCCGGCGAACCCTGCCATGTGCGGATCAGGTCGACCACGATCGTCCCGGCGTCCATGTGGGCGACGACGGCCGCCGTCCGGTCATGAGTCAGGCCAACGTCCAGGCCGATCACGTACCGGTGAGCGACGTCCGGCTCCGACGGGCCGGGCAGGCGGACACATTCCTCGAGCGCACCGGGCGACACCAGACGGTCCTCCCCTTCGGTCCACCGGTTCAGGTGCAACCTGGCGAACACGCTCGGGGGCAGCAGTCGTTCCTGTTCGGCCAACGCTTCCGGGTCCATCCATGGCACCGGGCCGGGTACCTCATGGGCACGCCACAGCGGGTCGGCCACGGCGTGGTCACGGATGCGTCGGGTCCAATGGGCAGGGTCGCCGGCCGTGGACATGACGGCCATGCGGCACCCGGCCACCTTCGGCGCGCTGGTGACGATCGCATCCCACACGTCGCGGGCCGTGCTCGTGGACGGCCACTGGTGTATCTCGTCGATGATGAGCATGTGCGGCAGCAGTCCGTAGGCGGATGAGCTGTCGGATGCGAGGGCCCGCATCTCGACTCGCGGGTCGAGGAGGGACACGCTGTAGGCGCGGGCCGGCCCGTAGTATTCGGTCCAGTTCATCCGGAGGATGTAGCCCCACATCATGCCGATGATGCGGGCCGCCTGCTCCCGGTCGGCGGCCACCGTGTAGCACCGTGAGTCGTCAGGCAGGCTGCCCATGGCGATCAGGGCGAAGGCGGCCAGGTCGGACGACTTGGCCCCACCTCTGGGCCGGGACAGGTAGTGGTAGCGGGGGCCGTCGTGGCCGAGGAAGGCGGCGGCGTCATCCCACTGCCAGGCGGTGGCCACCTCCCCCCACAGGCGCCCGTCAGGCTGGAGGAGACCGGCGAGCTCGTGGATGCCTGGGATGCGTTCCAGGCCGCTCGGGACCGTGGTGGTGGTGAGTCGGGCCATGTGAGAGAGCCTAGAATGTGCCGGGCGACGTTCACGAGACGTCCCCGGCACCGGCCCGAACCTGATTTGGAGGCTCGAACATGGCAAAAGATACCTGCACCGTCGATGGGTGCGAGACGCCACAGCGGGCGCGAGGGTGGTGTGCGAGCCACTACTACCGCTGGGAGCGCTACGGCGACCCGGCGGTTGCGTTGGCCCGGCCCCCGGCGACCACAGAGGATCGGTTCTGGCGCAAGGTCGAAAAGGGCGGGGCCGACGAGTGCTGGCCATGGGTCGGCGCCCTTTCGCCCAAAGGATACGGCCGGTTCCGAACGACCGGGCTGGTGGGCGCCCACCGCTTCTCATGGGAACTGGCCAACGGGCGCCCTGTCCCGGCCGGCCTGCACGTCATGCACGCCTGCGACAACCCTCCATGCGTCAACCCCGCCCACCTGTCCGTTGGGACGCACACCGACAACATGCGCGACTGCCGTGCGAAGGGTCGCCACCCCGTCAACCGGGGAGGACCCGGCCGGGTCCGCAAGCACCCGGTCGAGGTGGTGGCGGACCTCCGGGCGCAGGGGATGACGCAGCGGGAGATCGCCACCCAGCTCGGCATATCACAGGCGTCGGTGTGGCGGGCGCTACGGGTAACCTCTAGCCCATGCCCCCCGTAGCCCTAACGAGATCCCCCTGGGTCAACATCCTCGAGCGTCTCCTGTGGACCGCCGTCCAAGCCTTCCTCGGGTCCATGCCAGCCACCCTCGCCCTCACCACGGACAGCCTCGCCGCCGTCGGCTACGCCGGACTCACCGCCGCCATCGCCGCCGTCATCTCCGCAGCGAAGAACATCACAGGTGAGCAGCTGGTGACCCAGGCCCGGGCCCGGGCC
>Ga0136611_10002183_pt1 | contig 13617 bp, 17 predicted proteins | sample AntDrymUQ2232306_2_FD_106645 | JGI IMG/M metagenome (GOLD analysis project Ga0136611, IMG submission 106645) | Polar desert sand microbial communities from Dry Valleys, Antarctica - metaG UQ223 (23.06) | ecosystem: Environmental > Terrestrial > Soil > Desert | place: Antarctica: Dry Valley... | reverse complement strand
GGCAAAGCGGCAAGCAGATGATTTTCTAGCGCATTAGTAGGACTGGCATTTGCTTTCATATCTTCTCCTTTTGTTTGAGTTGAAATTAAAAAGGATTGGTTTCTTTTCCCTATCAGTAAGATATGTATCAAATAGGGTCGTTTTCGAAACACTGAACATTATAGCACCACAAAATTAGGACACTACCAAATAAGGGCTAACCAAAGGACAACGGCGTTATGCTTCCCTAATTTCAAGCCTGTAATAAACTTCTTCTGTCGGTATTGTAAAGTTTCTTTTGAAGTCGAGAGTAAGTTCCGGTAGCCCTTTGCCTAAAACATCTGATTTTATAGGAACTGATTCTAAAAAATGATAACGCTCATTTTTGTTTATTTTTACTTGCTGTTTTCGTCCGACAAGGTAACATAGACTCAAGCGGTTTTCATTGCTTACCAAAAAACATATTCGGATAAGATTGTCTGTTCATCGTAAAAACAGTTTACCTGTTCCTGATTTTACTTTCTTTATTTCCAGACAAGTCCTTAAAATTTGCCGTTTTTGTCCAGCTTTTCATAATATGCAGCCTGCCTATTTAGATTTAACGACGCTTTCCGTCGTTATAATGACGGTCACGGCTTTTCTCTGCGCGACGATGCTTTTTGTTTGGCGCGTTCAGCGAACCTACCCGGGTTTTGGATTATGGACACTTGCTAATTTGGTTGCGGCGATAGGATTTTTCTTTTTAATTTTGCGCGGCATCCTCCCGGATTTTATGACGATGATTTTAGGGAATTATTTAGCTATTGCTACCAATCTGCTGTGTTTGGAAGGGAACCGAAAATTTCTCGGACTCAGCAGCAACCGATGGTTCGACGCGGGTTTAATTGCTCTCTACGCGCCGCTTATGGCTTATTTCACATTCTCTGATAACAATGTCGCCGGTCGCATCGTCGTTTCTTCTTTGTGTTTAGCGATAATCAGCGCGAGCAGTTGGTATATATTCAGCCGCGCCGTTCAAAAGGAAAAAAATTTCACCTACAAATTCGCCCGCATAACCTACTTTGCCTTTATGGTGATGATGTTATTACGCGCGATTTTGACTTTAACTTATTCACAGATAACTGATTTCTACGCGCCGGATACTGTACAATCAGCGGTTTATCTGATGTTTATCGTCTTTGCCGTTCTCTGGACATTTCAATATTTGATTTTGAACAACGAACGATTACAGCAGGAATTAGAATCGGCTCAGGTCGAACTCGAAAATTCGGCGAAAACCGATTTTCTCACCGGAGTCAACAACAAGCGAAACTTTTTTGAGATCGGCAACAGTGAAATTCAGCGCGCCGAACGCTTTCCCTATTCGCTCGCGGTCGTGATGTTTGACATTGATCATTTTAAGCAGGTCAACGACACTTACGGACACGCGGCGGGCGATTTGGTTTTGACGGAGATTGCCGAGATATGCAAAAAGAACGTGCGCGCCGTTGACGTTCTGGGACGTTTGGGCGGTGAGGAATTCGCCGTAATACTGCCGCAGACGAATGCGGAAAGGGCGGAAAAGGTCGCCGAGCATCTTCGTTCACTCATCGAAGAAAGAGAAATTGAATTTTTGTCTGAAAAAATTAAAGTCACCGCCAGCTTCGGCATTGCCGAACTAAACGGCGCGGACGAGCAAATCGAAACGGTTTTGGACAGAGCCGACGCAGCTTTATATGAAGCCAAACGCGCGGGGCGCAACCGCGTAGTTTCTAATTTTCATAAGGTGAGTTCTGCAAAATTACCGGTTGGCTGAAAATGGAAAACAGCTTCGTCAGTTTGTCTTTAATAAATCAAAAGCATTTTTTGAACCAAGCTGCCGCCAAATCGTTAAATCTTTGATACGGCAGAGCATCGCGGGATTGCGACAAAATCGTTAATCAAAACAAATCATCAACTTTAATCTCGATTTCAAAAAGCGCGACCAGACCAAACGCTGAAAAAAACAGGAAAATTTTCGTAGAGTTATTGTTTACGTTTCGCTGTTCAACCGTTTACACGGTTGAAACCACAGGAGGAATTGCTATACTTCAAGGAAGCAAATATTTCGGTAATACTTGATTCAAAAAACATTTATGTCTGACATCCGACAAAACGTTTGTTGGAAAGACGATAAAATTAATTTTATTTGAAAAATTCGGCTAAGTATTTAATTTTAACGAACAAAGGGAGTAGATATGAAAATTTTTTCAGCAACGATTTTATTAAGTTTGACGGTTTTAGGATTGGCGGGTTGCTCCGGTGACGATTCCAGCGCGCGCGGGTCTAACGCAAATACGGCTGCCAGGATTAATGCGGTCGCCTCAAACGCTAATTCAACCAATTCAAATGTGGCGACGATGATTAATTCAAATATGGCAAATGCCAACGGTAAGGCGATTGATTCGACAGAGAATATGACTGCGCCGGACGGATTTATGACCGAAGCGGCGAAAGGCGGAATGGCGGAAGTCCAATTAAGCACATTGGCGACCACGAAAGCGCAAAACGCGGATGTCAAAAAGTTCGCTCAGCAAATGATTCAAGACCATACAAATGCCAACGCCGAACTGAAACAGCTTGCCGGTAAGAAAAACGTCGCGCTGCCGACCGATTTAGATGCCGAACATAAAGGCATAAAAGATAAACTATCGGGTTTGTCGGGCGCGGAGTTTGATAAGGAATACGTCAGCGCAATGGTCGCCGACCATGAAAAAAGCGTTAATTTATTCAAGACGCAAGCCGACAGCGGCACGGACGCGGAGACACGAGCGTTCGCCGCGAAAACTCTGCCGAAACTGCAAATGCATCTCGATATGATCAAAGGTATGCAAAGCAAAATGAAGTAAACAAACTTCAGGAAAGTCTCAAACAAATAGTGTGAGACTTTGAATTTATTTAAGACTTTTAAGGAGAACAGGTATGGCGCAGTGTGAAGTTTGCGGCAACGATTATTATTTATCGTTTGAGGTTATCACGGCGGGCAACCGCCATGTTTTCGATTGTTTTGAATGCGCGATACATAAACTTGCACCCGTTTGTTCACACTGCGGGTGCAAAATTATTGGTCACGGCATCGAGGCGAAAGAGACATTTTTCTGCTGCGCCAATTGCGCCCGGCAATCGGGCGTCAGCGGTGTTGCAGACCACATTTGGGGCAAGGAAAGGGAGACGGCGGAAAAGTTGGCAAACAATAATCTATAAAAAGAGAGAAAAAATATGAACGTGGAAATTCAGCGAAAATTCGACGCTTTGGATCAAAGGAAAAAAGAAGAAGATTATAATTTTGAACATTTCAAAACGAGTATTCTTTTAGAAGACGGAAAGCGAACCGTCGAAGCGCGAGGCATCCTGCCGGGCGAACTCGCGCCGGATTTCGAACTGCCTGAAGTCGGCAGCGGATTGTTGCGATTGAGCGAATTGCGCGGGCAGCCGACGATTTTGCATTTCGGTTCGTTCAGTTGACCGATTACCGCTGGCTCGGTCGAGCCGCTCAGAAAACTTTATTTGAATTGGAAGACCAAAGTTCATTTTGTTGACGTTGTAATCAGACAGGCACATCCGGGACCGGACGTTCCGCCTTATCGTAATTTCGAGCGCAAAATGCATGATGCCGAAAAATACAAGCGTGAAGACGATGTTTTATATCCCGTGCTGGTTGACGATTTAGAGGGAACGACGCATCAGGTTTACGGCGGGCTTGCCGACCCGACTTATTTGATTGACGCGGACGGGCGCGTTTCTTTTTACAATATGTGGACGCACGCGCCGACTTTGCACAAAGCTATTGATGAGCTTTTAAAACAAAGCGGACGCGGTGTGGTGATGGGCGGAACACATCGCACGCCGCATCTGCTCGCTTCGATGACCGACGGCTGGAAAGGCTTGCGGCGCGGACTGCCGCAGAGCTTTATCGAACTCGAAACTTCGGCGCCGGGAGCGGCGAGTATGCCGTGGCTCGGCTTTCAGCTTCGCACGCTTCTCGCGCCGCTCACTTTACGCGCCGAACCGTTGCCCGTGCCAGTTAAGTTCGCGTTGGCAGTCGGTGCTGGAGCATTGCTTACGCTCGGCGTGAAGGCTCTGAGCGGCAGAGGCAAAAAAAATGATTAGAAACTAAAAATTAGCTGATAATTTTCGGCGAACGATAAAATTTTAAAGAGGAAAAAATTAATGACACTTTCAGGAAATGATAAGGCTGACGAAACAATCGGTGTTGCAAATGGCGTAACGCTCGAACGGGCGCACAAAATTATAACGGCGGCGCGGCAGAAGGCGGAAGACATCGGCGTTTCGATGAACATCGCCGTTGTGGACGCAGGCGGAAATCTGACGGCGTTCGTGCGGATGGACAACGCATGGCTCGGCAGCATTGACATCGCGCAGGGCAAAGCGTTCTCGGCGCGCGCGTTCGATATGCCGACGAAAGATTTGGGTGCGGAATCGCAAATGGGCAAATCGCTGTTCGGCATTAACGCCAGCAATCAGGGCAAAATAATAATCTTCGCGGGCGGCATTCCGCTCAAAGACGGCGAACGGGTCGTCGGCGCAATCGGCGTTTCGGGCGGTTCGGTTGAACAAGATCAGGAAGTTGCAGAAGCGGGCGCGGCGGCTTTTTGAGGAATGACAATAACGAATAATAAACTCGTTTTTCAAGAGATTTCAAGGAGGGTTTATGATTAATAAATCTAACAGCAAAGCAACCGGAAACGGCTCGTCTGCGCTGCCCGCCAAAATTTCAATCAACTTAAAAATCAACGGCACGGACAAACAAATCGAAGCCGCGCCGTGGGTGACTTTGCTCGATTTGCTGCGCGACCGGCAAGCGTATCAGAGATTTGCTGATTATCATTGATAAACTGCTCTGGATATTTATCACAATTACAATTAAAAAGAAGGAGATTTATGGCAAGCGTAAAAATTGCGTTGATTTATTACAGCGCGACCGGCACGACTTATCAACTGGCGCGGGCGATTGAAGAAGGCGCGAAAGCGGCGGACGCGGAAGTGCGTTTTCGCAAAGTAAAAGAACTTGCGCCCGAAGAAGCGATTAAGTCAAACGAAGGCTGGGCGGCGCATCGGCTCGAAACGCAGAATGTTGAAGAAGCGACCAACGGCGATTTGGAATGGGCGGACGCGATTATTATGGGAACGCCGACGCGCTACGGTTTGCCCGCCGCGCAGCTCAAACAATTCATTGACGGAACAGGCGGTTTATGGGCGAAAGGCGCGCTCAACGATAAAGTGTTTTCGGCGTTTACCTCAGTCGCAACTTTGCACGGCGGACACGAAACGACGATTCTTTCGATTTACAACATCGCTTATTCGTGGGGTTGCTTGATCGTCGCGCCATCTTATGCCGATCCGATTCAGTTTCAAGCCGGAAATCCATACGGCGCGTCGTTCACATCGAACAACGGCGCGCTTTCACCTGACGAAACGGCACTTGCCGCCGCCCGTTTTCAAGGCGAGCGCGTCGCTAAAACGACGCGAGATTTGCTTGCCGGACGCAAAGCTGAAGGGGCAAAATAATTTTTGAAAACTTTAAAGTAAAACAAAGAGAATGCTTTATGACGAATTCAAACGGCGAAAAAATCGTTTAGTTACCCGTCAATTTTCTTGAATTGGGATGTTATCAATTTAGATTTAGATAGTGAACTTTACGGTCAATAAAAGAATCACGAGTTTTGAAGTAGGAAAACTTGCTGGATAAAATCTACGGTCGAATCCGCGAAATCGCCGAAGCGTCCGACGGCTCGATCGGTTTTCGACCTCCAATCGTGACGGACGCAGTTTCGGCGGCAAAGGAAGGCGACCGCATTTTGCGGCTCGTGCCGGTTAAATAAAAATTTTTGAGCGGCTGTCCGTTTGTCATTTCTTAGGCGGAACTCAGGATAAAGGAGAAAATTTATGAATGGTCTACAGAAAACAGAATCGAATGTTCAATCAATTAACAATAATTTATCGAAAGTGGCGGACGGCGTTTTTCACACGAAAATAATTTTCGTCAATTCGTATTTTGTGGACACGCCGGAGAACGCGCCCGGCTCGTTTGTGCTGATTGATACGGGAATGCCGTATTCTGCTGCGAGAATTAAATATGCGGTCGAAAACTGTTACGGCGCGGGCGCGACACCGACGGCAATCGTCTTGACGCACGGGCATTTCGACCACGCGGGTTCGGCTCTCTCGCTGGCTGAAGAATGGCAAGTTCCGGTTTACGCGCACCGCCTTGAGATGCCGTATCTGACGGGCAAATCCGATTATCCGCCGCAAGACCCGACCGTTGGCGGCGCGATTGCTCAAATGTCGCGGTTTTTTCCGCACAGCGGCTATGATTTGAAAGCGCATATTTACGCTTTGCCGGAAAACGGCGAACTTACGGAGATGCGCGGTTGGCAATTTCTGCACACGCCCGGACACACTGCCGGACACATTTCTCTGTGGCGCGAAAGCGACCGGACGCTTTTAGCGGGCGACGCGCTGACGACAATGAATCTCGATTCCTGGACTTCTCAAATCACGGAAAAGAAAGAATTTTGCGGTCCGCCGAAACCGTTCACGACCAACTGGCATGCCGCGCGGCAGTCGGTTGAACAGTTGGCGGAATTGGAGCCGCGCGTTGTCGCCGCCGGACACGGACAGCCGATTGACGACGCGGATACGGCGGAACAATTAAAAGAACTCGCCCGCCATTTCGACGCGCCGCGAAAGGGTCGTTACGTTACGCATCCGGCGATTGCCGATGAAAACGGCTTACTCTCCGTGCCGCCGCCCGTTACCGACAATGTGAAAATCGCTGCCGCCGGTATTGCCGCCGGAATTCTCGTTACCGCTCTGCTGCGCCGAAGTCGAAACCAAGGTGAAAAGTAAAAAAGTGAAAAGCCAGATTTTTATTTATACAAAATTGAAATCAAGCAGAAGCTGACAAAGTTTTACAATTTCCCGTCGGCGTGTTTGATTCGTGAATTTCAAATTCTTCCGTCGCGTCTTTTTCGCCTTTATTGTGCGAAGTTATCAGCACGACCGAGCCGACAATGATTCCCGCGCCGATGAGCATTTGCGCCGTAAATGTTTCGCCTGCAATTAACCATCCAAGAAAAACGGCGACCACCGGATTGACGTAAGCGTATGTGGCGACCATCGCCGGTTGCGCGTTTTTCAAAAGCCAACTGTAAGCCGTAAAGCCGATAAGCGAGCCGAAAATTATCAGATATGCGACGGCAAACCACGAACTTGCCGAAACCTCGGCGACGTTAAACGTCGTCCATTCGCCTTTTAGAGTGCCGACCACAGTTAAAACCGCACCGCCCGAAAGCATTTGCATTCCGGCGGTCAGCGCCGATGATTTCGGAGTCGTCGCCCGCAAACCATACATCGAACCTAATGCCCATGAGAATGCTCCGCAAATAACGAAAAACGCGCCAAGAATTTGTCCGCTTCCGCTGCTGGACGAATTTTCCTGTCCGCCGATTAGCAAATAAACTCCCAAGAATCCGATAAGCAGTCCGAGCGCGACTTTCCAGTTCGGGCGCGTTCCTTTGAGCCAGAGCCAGCTCAATAAAACAATCCAGAACGGTTCCGTCGCGACGAGCAGTGCCGCCAAACTCGATGAAATATAATGTTGAGCGAGAACGACACCACCGTTTCCGCCTAAAAGCAAAAGCGTTCCGACGACAAAACTCGTGCGCCAATGTTTAAAACTTGGCTTTTCATAATCTTTTGAAAAACGCGCCCAAAGATAAAGAATCGAACCGGCGAAAATAAAACGCGATCCCGCCATCAGAAACGGCGGCATCGTTTCAATCGCGTATTTGATGGCGAGATATGTCGAACCCCAAAAGATGTAAACCGCCGCAAACGCCGCGATGAGCATAATCAAAGCGCGTTTCGCCGTGCGATCTGATTTCAATACTTCCTGCATAACTTTCCCTCACTCGTCTAACTTCATTTATTTTTTCGTGTCTTGCGTCGGGCGGCTGATTCTTCGGCGGTTTCGCCGAGATTTTCGAGCGGTAGAGCCGTCGTTTCCTTAATCGTCTGCAAAACAACCGTCGTTTTGGTGGCGGCGACGTTCGGCACCTTTTTCAGTTTTTCGCGTAGTAGCCTTGAAAGCTCTTCCGTGTTTTTAACGCGTACTTTAAGAAAATACGAATATTCGCCTGCCACATCGTGAACTTCCAGAACTTCGGGAATTGCCGTCAGATATTTGTCCGTTTCATTGCAGCACTCGTTCGTGCGAACGGCGATGAACGCAGTCAGACCGAAATCAACCTGTGCCGCGTCAATCTCCGCCGCGTAACCGCGAATTACGCCGCGTTCTTCCAACTTCCGCACGCGCTCCAAAACCGCCGACGGCGCAAGACCGACTTGTCGCGCGATTTCGGCATTGGCAATTCTGGCATCTTGCTGAATAATATTCAGTATCTTTGCATCTATTTCGCTAATCATTCTCTTTTATCTCCGTTTTAGAGAATAATCGCTCATATTTTTATTGTCAAGCGTTTTGTTTGATAGTCAAATTATTAGTTGACTTTCCGGCGCGTTATAACAGCGGTCGAAAATTCTCATCAAAAATGTTTTAATGAATTATTCTTCAATCGAGAGGTGTAAATATGAGCGCGGTTCTTTCATTTCCAACGACGCAAAACGAAATCATTTCTTATAATCCGGCGACCGGCGAAGAGTTCGGGCGCGTGGAGAATTCTTCAGCCGAAGAAGTCAGAGAAGCAGTTGAAAAATCCCGGCAAGCATTTGAAAAATGGAGAAAAACTTCATTTAAGGAACGCGCGAAATTTGTGATGCGGGCGCGGGAAGTAATTTTGGATGAACTCGATGCAATCGCGCGTTTAATCTCCGATGAGTCGGGCAAACCCGTTGCCGAGTCGCTTTCGATGGAGATTGCGCCCGTGCTTGATTTAATGCAGTATTTCGCAAAAAATGCAGCTAAAATTCTCAAACCCGAACGAATCAACATTGGACTTTACGCGACGCTTGGGCGCACCTCGAAAATTATATACAAACCGCTCGGCACGGTCGGAATTATTCCGGCGTGGAATTATCCGTTTTCGATTCCTTTAGGCGAAGTCGTGATGTCTTTGATGGCTGGCAATGCGGTGATCGTCAAACCGTCGGAACTCACGCCGTTTATTGGTTTGAAGATCGGAGAGATTTTTGAAAAAGTCGGTTTGCCGGAAAACGTTTTGCAAATTCTAACCGGCGACGGGCAAACCGGCGCGGCACTTGTTGATTCGGGAATCGAAAAAATTATGTTCACCGGCAGCGTAACGACCGGCAAGAAAATTGCTGAATCAGCCGCGAAACATTTAACTTCAGTGGTTTTAGAATTAGGCGGCAAAGACCCGATGATTGTTTTCGCCGACGCGAATCTCGAACTCGCCGCGCAAGGCGCGATTTGGGGCGCGTTTTGTAATTCGGGACAATCCTGCTCCTCGGTTGAAAGATTGTATGTCGAAGAATCAATTGTTAATGAATTTACGAATCTGATTGTCGAGAAAACGAAAAAACTTCGACAAGATTCGGGCGATAAGGAAACGACCGATGTTGCCGCGATGTCTTCGGAAAGACAAATCAAAATCGTGGAAGACCACGTTGAAAGTTTCCGGCAGGAAGGCGCGAAAATTTTAACCGGCGGAAAGAGAAACGCGCAATTCAAAGGCGCGTTTTACGAGCCGACGGTGATTTCAAATGCGACGAACGAGATGCGCGGAATGCGCGAGGAAACTTTCGGTCCGACTTTGCCGATTGCCATTTTCAAAACCGAAGAAGAAGCCGTTCGATTAGCCAACGATTCGGATTTCGGTTTGACGGCGAGCGTCTGGACGCGCGATTTAAGGAAAGGAAAACGTGTGGCTGAGAAGATTTTGGCGGGAACGGTTTGCGTCAACGAAGTTCTTTATACGCACGGCATCGGGCAAACGCCGTGGGGCGGTTTCAAGCAGAGCGGCTACGGCAGAACGCACGGCAAATACGGACTGCTCGAACTCGTCGCGCCGCAGCACATTCACGTCAACCGCGCGTTGCTCGCGCCGAATGCGTGGTGGCTTCCTTACTCGCCGACGGCGGTCGAAACGTTTCGCGGTTTCGCCAGGTATTTTGCCAGCGGTTCATTGCGGCAAACCATCAAACTCGCGCCGCAACTGATCAAACGCATCAGAGAATTGCGCGGCAAATAAATTCTCACAAACAGTTTTCAAATTTAAAAATTCTGCTCTCGTCACAGATTAAAACAAGACTTAAATATAATGAAAACTAAGGAATAACTGATTATGTCCAATTTAGCCTGGCTTATTATTATAGTCACCCTTCTGACAATTGTCGGTAGTCTGGTCTTGGGTCTGACGGCAAAGCATTATTACTGGGGATCGAGAAAAGGTCCGCTGCCTAAAAAGAATCAAAATTATAAAAATTAAAAGGTTATTTTTGAAAACGCGGCTTTAAATAGAATCAAGCAATCGGGTGTTTATCTCAAATCTTAACTTCTCAGGAGAATTTCCTGCCCGGCATCTGGTACGCGCCGGTCAAAAACGGATTTGTCATTCTCTCTCGTTCAATGGTCGTATCATCGCCGTGTCCTGAATAAACCGTTACATCGTCGCCGAGCGGCAGAATCTTATCATTTATCGAATTTAACAATTGCTCCGTATTTCCGCCCGGCAAATCCGTTCTGCCGATTGAACCGGCAAACAAGCAATCGCCGCTGAAAACTTTTCGCTCCCGTTCTTCAGCAAAAATAACGTGACCGCGCGTATGACCGGGACAATGCAGAATTTTGAAACTTAAATTTCCGACCGCGTAAACTTCATCGTTCTGCCAATTGCGCGTCAGGCGCGGCGGCACTTCGTATTCAAGACCGAGAGCTTTTAGCTGGTGGCGCGGGATTCCCATAAAAAGCGGTTGCTCGGGCAAACCGTAATATAAATCTTCATCGTCTCGGTGCAGAATAATTTCCGCTTGCGGAAAAAAATTATGTAAATCGGAAACTCCGCCGATATGATCGAGATGAGCATGCGTCAAAGTTATCGCCTGCAAATTGAGATTGTTTTCGTTGATGTATGCGGCAATCTGTTCAGCCGAATCACCCGGATCAATGCAGACGGCGCGATGCGTTTGTTTGCATACTAGAACTCGTGTGTTCTGCTCGAAAGGCGTGGTGATAAATGTTTTGATAATCATTCTGCAATCAATTTGTTAAGATATGCTTCAACATTAAAATCTCCGACTTTTCTGTCTTTCAGCACGAACAAAATCGCGCTTCGATAAGTTTCTGCTGTCGGTTTGCCGGTAAAACACGGCGTTTCAATTTCGGTGAGGCTCAGGTAACTTATCAAACAACTCAAAAGCATCCAGAACAGTGTTTCCTCGCGCGTTCCGATTGGATTGTGTTTATAAATTACCTCGCGGTCTTCGCAAATGCCTTCGCAAATCCGCCCGAATTCCGCCTCGCTGATTTTAGTCATCGGTATTATTAAATCACAAAGAACTTTTCATTTCATAATGAATCAAAATAAGACAAAGCATAATATGCGAACAAAAAAAGCGTATGACTAAAAGACACCGTTACCGCTCGCATTAAAATAATACTATGTTGATGAAACGAGTAATTTTTCAGTATCGAACGACATTAATAAACAGCATAATATCTTGGCACAATGTTTGCCGATAGCAGTCGTGCCAAGGATATAGAAAGAGTATCAGACAGGCAATTCAGAATGGGTATCTGAAGGATTAATGATTCGGGGAGACAACGAGCAAGGGGCAGTTAAAATGTCAACTTCTTCCATAAAGAATAGGTTTCGGGTATTGTTAAATGGGTTTGCTATATCCGAGACGGAAGTTGATAAGCGAGTGTTTGGAGAAAAGGTTGGTCTACTGGGGAGGTTCTTCGGCTGCTGGCACGAAGAAATGAGCCGACCTTTCTCCCACGAAAAGGTTGCTTATCGAAGCTGTTTAAGGTGCGGCTCGAGAAAGCAATTTAATAATAAAACGCTTGAAACGTTCGGGGGATTTTATTTTCCGCCTGCTATTGAAGCGGGAAATTTCATTATAGGGCATTTGAAAAACAGCAATTTTTAGCGCATTCATAAACTAAGGGTAAACATATTAAACTCTTCTAATCTCATATCAAAACGTTCGCTTTTAATTTTTGTTTTTCAAATATTAGCAGAGGCTCCGGCAACAGAGCTTCTGCTTTCTTATTTGGCTTGCGCTTCATACATCAGATAATGAGAAGTTTCCATCCCAAGTTTTTCATAAACTTTACGCGCCCGCGCATTTTCTTTTTCGACATATAGCCGAAAGCCGCACACGTCGCCGGATGTTTCCGCCCGATTCATCACGAAATTGTAAAGGCTGCGGTATATGCCCTGACCTCTGAATTCAGGAAGAATGTAAACGCTCTGAATCCACCAGAACCAGGCATTGCGCCAATCGCTCCACTCGAAAGTTATCATCAGGCTGCCGACAATTTCGTTATCGCTTTCCGCGACGACATAGAAACCTTTCTTTTCGTCCGCAAAAACTGATTCCACACCGCTTTTTAAAGTCTGCGGGTTGAGCCGTTTGCCTTCGGTTTCGAGTGCCATCGCCTGATTAAATTCAACTAACAAAGGACTGTCTTTATAATTTGCAATCCGAATATTCATATTCTTCCTTGACGTTGCGCGTTTTGATAACTACTCTAAAATGTTTTGTTCATCGAACGAAACAACGCTTATTATGAAACTTCGCTTCATAACCTCTATATTTTACATATATTTACAGAGTGTTATGGAGTGTTACATATTGTAGCTTTCAAAGTATTCTATCACTCTAAAACACTATGTAATAGCCTGTATCAGCTACGTTTTTAGATACAGGTAAATTGCTAAGTCTATATTGAATTTGATAGACTGCTTTTGCATAAACAGCTATTCAGTTGTCAAAGAACTGAAAGAGACGGTTTGAGAATGGACGCTCAAGCCGTTTTTCTTTTTTCAAAATTATTTTTTGCTGATTTCCTTTTTCGGTCTGCCAGCCTTTTCGTTTATCTGAATGTTTTTCAACTCGTTTTCACGCACCATATAATCACGCCCAATCTTTTCAGCTTTTAATTGATTATTTTCGATGTATTGCCGGACACGTCGAACGGACACATTTAATTTTTCAGCAATTTCTTTTGTTGTTAAAAATTCGCCCATACAAAAATATTACACCGTAAAAAATTATTCCGCAAGAGGTAAGATTTAACTTGACTAATCCTTCCCTTTGCGGTAGAATTATTTATAGATTGATTAAGTCAATCAAATTCAAATTACGGAGTAAAAAAATGTTTATATTAAAAGGAATCGAGCAACTGGAAAAAGCAATCGCAAAGGCTTTGAAAATTCGCCCGCGTGTCGAGTTTGACCATTTCGGACGTTATCGCGTTTCCGGCTCAAAAGGTTATTACACGGTTATTTGCCGCAAAGACGAGCGCGGCTATAAAACAGTGGCTTGCACTTGCAAGGGAGCGGAAAAAGGCTTGGTTTGTTATCACAGTGCCGCCGCGTTAAGTCTGCATATCGGACTGGCAAGACAGCAACAAACGGCATAAAGACGAAAGGCTTTCATAAGCGCGAACTT
>Ga0136611_10002182_pt1 | contig 13620 bp, 9 predicted proteins | sample AntDrymUQ2232306_2_FD_106645 | JGI IMG/M metagenome (GOLD analysis project Ga0136611, IMG submission 106645) | Polar desert sand microbial communities from Dry Valleys, Antarctica - metaG UQ223 (23.06) | ecosystem: Environmental > Terrestrial > Soil > Desert | place: Antarctica: Dry Valley... | reverse complement strand
GTGCCGTTCGAGATTGGATTTTTCCACGTCGGTGTTCATAATCTGCCGAAAGATCACGCCGTCGAGCTGACAAAAACTTTACTCGATTTCACTTTTAATAAAGAAGATCATCGAACAGAAAAGCTGAACGAAATGTTTGCGATGCTCCACGCTTTGCCTGAAGTTCTGGTCATTCTTAATCATCCGCTGTGGGATATTGAAATCGTCGGCAAGGAAAAACACGCGCTTCTGCTAAAGAACTTTTTGAAAGAACACGGACGCTGGATTCACGCGCTCGAAATCAACGGTTTTCGCAAATGGTCGGAAAACAAAGCCGTCATCGAAATGGCTGAAGCCCTGGATTTGCCGATTGTCACGGGCGGCGACCGGCACGGATGCAAACCGAACACGGTCATCAATCTGACGAACAGCAGAACTTTCGCAGAATTCGTTGAAGAAATCCGTGTGGACAAATGCAGCGAAGTCGTTTTGATGCCCGAATATAAAGAGCCGCTTCATTCGCGTCAATTGCAGTCGTTCGGCGAGATTCTGAAACATTATCCTGAATTTTCCGCAGATCGCCGCCGATGGTTCGACCGCGTTTATTACGATTACGACGGACTCGGACTTCGCAAACTTTCGGTGCATTGGGAATTCGGCGGACCGCTCTGGCTGCAATGGGCAACGTGGACGCTCGGCGTTTCGGGCAATCCGCGTCTGCGCCCGCTTTTCCGTCGCGCGATGAAACCCGAAGACCGCGTGCCGCAAGACGTTTCGCAAACGAAATTTGAGATTCCCGATTTGCAGGAAATCGTCAACAGTTTAACGGCGGAACAAATGAAAGTGAGTTAATTAACCGAGTTCAAAATTTAAGGTTCAAAGTTCAAAGTTGATTTTTAGATTTTGAACTTTGAACCTTAAACTTTGAACTTTAAACTTTTTTGTGAATAAAATTCTGCGGGTCGCATTTTTCCCCGATTCATTTTTGGAAGTTAACGGCGTAGCAATGACCAGTCGTAGATTAGTCGGATACGCCAAACAAAACGGCTATCCTTTTTTGTGCGTCCACGCCGGAAAGAAAACCGCAAACACGCAAGACGGAAGCGTCACTTACCTGTCGCTCAAACGCTCGCCCGCGGCTATTAAGATGGACGAGGATTTGGCTTACGACCCGCTTTTTCAACGCCACGCAAATCGCGTCATCCGGGAAATTGTCAAATTTCGCCCCGACGTTTTGCACATCACGGGATTAAATGATGTCAGCATCATCGGCGCGTATCTGGCTTGGAAGCTGCAAATTCCTTCGGTCGGCTCGTGGCACACGAATCTGCACGAATTCGCCGCTCACCGCCTCGCCCGGATGTTCAGTTTTCTTCCCGTTTCGGCGGTTTCCACATTAAGCGAATTTGCCGAACGAAAAATTTTCGACGGCGCGATTCTCTATTACAAAATGCCGCAAGTTATCCTCGCGCCGAATCAGGAATTGATTGACATTCTGGCTAAAAAGAATAACCGCAAAGTCTTTTTGATGAGTCGCGGCGTGGACACCGAAGAGTTTTCGCCTGCTAACCGAACTACTAACGACGGTATTTTTCGCATCGGTTTCGTCGGCAGACTTCGCGCCGAAAAAAACGTTCGAATGCTGGCGGACTTGGAGAAAAAGATTCTTGCCGCCGGAAAAACAAACTTTAGATTTTTAATCGTCGGCGAAGGCAACGAACGCGAATGGCTGGAGAAGAATCTGCAGCGAGCGGACTTCACCGGCTTCCTCGACGGCAAGCGTTTAGCCGAAGCGTATGCTAATATGGACGTTTTCGTTTTCCCGTCTGAAAGCGACACTTTCGGTAATGTTATTCAGGAAGCAAACGCTTCGGGCGTTCCGGCAATCGTCACCGATCAAGGCGGACCGAAATTTATTGTGCGCGACAACGAAACCGGCTTCGTCGCCAAGAATTTTGACGATTTTGTAAAATTTTCTTTGGTGCTGATGAACGACGCGGAGAAGTTGAAAGAGATGAAAATCGCGGCGCGGGAATTTGCCAAATCGCGTTCGTGGGACGCGGTTTTTGAATCGGTTTATCGGGCTTACGCGGAAGCTTGTGCAATCGCGGCGGAAAAGACAGCAAATGACTAATTCAGAACATATCCATCGCTCGATTACCGAAGCCGACGATTTGGAAGAAATTCGTGACGGGCAAATCTCGGTCGGCGATATCTTCCGCAGTCTCGCCGCGCATCCGGCGCAGATTATCACGCGTTGGAATTGGAAAGCCGCGCTGCTCGGCGCGCTGCTGCGGGCATCTTTTTACGTCGGGGTTTATAAAGCGAGCAAGGAAAATTGGCGGGCGGCATTAGCGGCGGCGGCGGTCGAATTTACTTTTCGATTTGTCACTTCCGGCGCGTCCGGCGCGCTCGTCCAATCATTTCGCCGCGCCACACCCGTTTGGCTGGCGACTTTAATAGTCACCATTTCGCTGCCGACCATCAGCCATTCAATCGAATACTTTACGCATTACGCGCAGGAGCAATATTTCAGCGGCATATTTCCGGCTTCAGAGAACAAGTCCAGGCAGATTGCTTTTGCCGTTTCGGTTTTGTTTTCGGTCATGTCGGCGATGTTTAATTTATTCATTATGCGGCACGGCGTTTTACTCGTCGGCGCGGGCAGCGAATCAAAATCTCTCTGGAGCGACATTAAACGCTTTCCGCTGCTCATCGTCGAGTTCCTTTCGTTTTTGCCAATCGAGATTATCAACCACGTCAAAAACAGAAATTATTTTCCGGCAATCGGCATTTTTCTGGGATTCGGTTTCGTCGTCGGAACTATCTTAGGCGTGTTTCGCGGCAAATGGTCGTGGGCGTGGACAACTGCGCTCGGCGCGTGGGCGGTTTTTTTCGTCTTTACGTCGTTTGTCGCCGTCGTTTTACAAATTATTCAACGGCGCAAATGATTTGACTGAAAGCGCAGACGGCTCGTCCGTTATTCGCCGCATCAGTGCGAATAACCGCTTCGAGTAAAATCAAATTTGAATTCAATCGAAACTTTTTAGATTGCTGGCGCAATCTGTGCGGGCGAGCCGTCCGCGCTCCCGGTGAGTTAATGAACGATTTTCCGCGAGTAGCATTATTCGCCGACACTTTTCACGAAACTAACGGCGCGGCGAATTTCCTGCGCCGACTGGTCAATTTCGCCAAGGAAAAAAACTACGAATTTCTCTGCGTCCGTTCGGGCGAGCGAACACGTTATTACCGGGAAGGCAGCGTTTCGTTTCTCGATTTAAAACGCGGACGCGCTTCGATTCCGTTGGACGGCGCGCTCAAGTTCGACCCGCTTTTGTGGAAACATAAAAAACTCGTCCGTGAAATTTTTGAGCAATTTCAACCGACCATTATTCACGTCACCGGATTGAATGACATCAGCCAATTCGGATATTTTTTCGCTCACTTCAAACGAATTCCGGCAGTCGCCACCTGGCACACGAACGCTCACGAATACGCCGCCCATAGGTTGATGAGCGCGATTCCGTTCGTTCCTGAAAATGCCCGGCAAGAGATTGGCAAAACTGTTGAAAATATAGTTTTCAAAGGCTTGATGAAAGTTTATTTTCTGGCGCAAATGCAGATTGCGCCGAATGAAGAATTGGTCGCCGAGATCGAGCGTCTGACGCGCCGCCCGTCGTTTCTACTCGGGCGCGGAGTTGACACGGAATTTCTTTCGCCGAAAAAACGCCAGCGCGAAACGGACGAGATTATTCTCGGATTCGTCGGCAGATTGCGCCCGGAAAAAAACGTTCGATTTCTCGGCTGCATCGAAACGGCGTTACGCGAAGCGAACATCGAGAATTACAAACTTCTCATCGTCGGCGAAGGCGGCGAAAGAAATTGGCTGGAGAATAATTTGCAAAACGCACGATTAACGGGCGAAATCTTTGGTGAGAATTTGGCGCGGTCTTACGCGAATATGGACTTATTCGTCTTCCCTTCGCAGACCGACGCTTTCGGCAACGTCGTTTTAGAAGCGATGTCGTCGGGCGTTCCGGCGGTAGTGATGAGCGAAGGCGGACCAAAGTTTTTAATCGAACACGGCGTAAATGGTTTCGTCGCCGAAGACGAAAAGGATTTCGTCAAAATCGTTCTCAATCTCGTTAAAAATCCGCAACGGTTGTCAGCTTTCGGCGAGGCGGCTCACCGCTCGGCGCAGGAATATTGTTGGGAACGCGTGTTTGAAAAGCTGTTCGAGTATTATAAAATGGGAGCGGGCTTTAGCAAAGGTATCCGAGCTTAGTTAATTTACGGTTAACGGATGCTGAATTTGTTGAGAAATAAAACTTAAATTTTTCACTACTTGGCGGATTTTTCAATGCTAAATCAAAACTGTCCTACGCAACTAGAATTATTAATCAGTGCCAATCAAATCTGTCCATATTACAAATTACTATCACAAAAATTCCGGCGGCATCAGCACGTCTTTTAATAACTTGATGGCTGCCGCCGAACGTCACCGGCGTTTCGTTCGATTGATTGTGCCTGGCGAGACGGAGACGGTTGAAGACGTAAACGAGTTCGCCAAAATTTACTACGTTCCCGCGAGACAATCGCCGATTTTCGACAAACGCTACCGCGTGATGATGCCCTGGGATTATATGCCGGGCGATTCGATTATTCGCCGAATTCTGCTTGCCGAGATGCCGGAGATGGTCGAAGTGACCGACAAATATACGCTCTCGATGTTGGGAGCGATGATTCGCGTCGGAAAATTCAAACAACTCGGCAGACCGATGCTCGTGCATTTTTCGTGCGAGCGAATGGACGACAATATCGGTTCGTTTCTGACGAGTGGCGGCATCGGTAAATGGATTGCGCGGCGCGTGATGGGCAATTACAATTTCCCGCTGTTTGATTTTCATATTGCCAATTCGCCCTACACGGCGCAGGAGTTTTACCAATCGGTCGAAAAATCGGAAAACCCGAGGCGTTCCGATTGGTTTTTCAATTGGTGCTGGCGCGTTTTCAAAGCTCCGCGCGTTCCGTTTGAAGAACGCATCGCCGTCTGTCCGCGCGGCGTGAACGTCGAGCAGTTCTCGCCTGATCGAAAATCCGACGCGGTAAAACGCGAAATGAGAGACCGCGCCGGCATTCCCGCAAACTCAGTAGTTTTGCTTTACGCCGGACGAATTTCGCCGGAAAAAAATATTAAACTGCTGCCGGAAATGATGGAAATTCTGGCGAAAGATTCGGAGAAAGATTATCGCCTTTTGGTGGCGGGCGCGGGACCGCAAGCCGATTGGCTGCGGGAGGAGACCGCTAAACGAATTCCGAATAAAATCGTTCAGCTCGGACATCTCGACAAAGAAACGCTGTCGGATTATTACGCCAACGCGGATGTTTTCGTCCATCCGAATCCGCGCGAACCGTTCGGCATCGCGCCGCTCGAAGCGATGGCTTCCGGCACGCCGACGCTCGCGCCGAACGCGGGCGGTTTGCTCGCCTACGCGACCAACGACAACGCCTGGCTGGTCGCGCCGACGGCGACGGATTTCGCTAACGCCGTTCGTGAAATTGTCGGCGACGAAGAAGCAAGAAACCGAAAAGTCGAACGGGCGTTTGAAGCCGTCAAACAAAATACCCGCGAGATTTCAACCGACCGACTGCTTTCGACTTACGATAGAATGTATGAAGATTTTCAAAGGCGAAATGAATTATTTACCAATAGAGAGAAAGCGAAAGAATTTGATTTTGTCAGAGAATTGTTGTTAGAAAAATAAATGCTCGAATTAGTTTTAGCCAATTTAAAAACCCGACCGTTCCGCACGTTAATCAGTATCGTCGGCGTGGCACTCGGCGTGATTTTGATTTTGCTTTTCACGGGGTTGGCGCGCGGAATGTCGGAAAGTATGGTGAAACGGGCGGCGAACTGGAAAGCGGAAATTATTTTCACCCGTCCCGGCGCGATGGATCCGACGAGTTCAAACGCTTCGGTTTCGACGACCTACGCTCAGAGACTTTTAGAAATCGAAGGCGTACAAGCGACGGTTCCGGTAATCCGCTATATCACGCCTGACCGAACCGGACGTTGGGGGCTTCGCCAACTCGATGGCGTTGAATGGAATTCGTTTGCCGCGATGAACGATATGCGTATTGTCGCGGGACGCGCGCCGAACGCCGTTGACGAAATTATTTTAGACGAACGGCAAATGGCTGACGATAAATTGAATGTCGGCGACACGATGGAGCTTTTCGGCGACCGAAAATATAAAATCGTCGGCGTGTTCTCGCCGCCCTCCGGCGCACGAATCAAAATTGTCGCTTGCCGCAATGCAGGACGCGCTCGAAACCGACAAATGCAGTTACATCCTCGTTAAAATCAAAGACGACGCAAATCTGGATGAAACTGCTGCCCGGATCAATCAAACGCTTCCCGGCAATAAAATAACTCTAACCCGAGATTTTGTAATTGACGCGCAGGATCGAATACCCGCGCTCAAAACTTTTCTGCGCGTCATGGTCGGGTTAGGCGCATTCGTCTCAACGCTATTCGTGCTGCTTTCGATGTATACGACAATAACGGAACGGCGCAAGGAAATCGGCATTTTGAAATCTTTGGGCGCGTCGAAATCCTTCATCATCAGTGTCATCGAAGGCGAAGCGTTTTTCATCGGCGTTCTGGGAATTACGCTCGGGTTCGCCGCTTCGTTTCTCACGTCTTATATTATCCAATCGAGTTTCGACATCCAGTTTGAGTTCAGCAACTATTGGGCTGCCGTCGCCGCTTTAATCGCAATTGCCGGAAGTCTCGTCGGCGCGCTTTACCCGGCGTGGCGTGCTTCCGGCATTGATCCGGTGGAAGTGATGATGAACGAGTAATTTCTCAACGCGGAGGCAAACAAAAAAAGCCCGCCCGTTTGTTTCATAATCCATTTTTATGAACATCAACCAAATAGTCATATAAATTTAACGCTGATTTAATACTAAACGATTGACATTATTCGTTTTGTCAATCGGGAATATATTTTGCCTGAATATATTATAGTAATTACCAATCTTCGCTTTACTACGTTCAAAACTAAATTTAAACCTAAAAGGAGAGCTTTATGAATAAGAAGTTTCAATCACTATTATTTGCAGCACTGATGATTTTAAGCGGTGTCGGTGTCGTATTCGCGCAAACGACGACCGCATCAATTTCGGGAACGGTGACGGACGAAAGGCAAGCCGTCGTTCCCGCCGCTACCGTGACGGCGCGAAACACCAACACGGGTTTGTCCCGCACCAATCAAACCGACGGCGAAGGGCGGTACAATTTCGTCAACCTGCCAATCGGCGCGTATGAGGTAACAGTCGAAGCCGCAAACTTTTCCAAATATGTTCAAACCGGAATCACGTTGGACGTTAATCAGAATGCCGTCATTGATGTTCCGCTAAAAGCCGGCGGCGTGCAGGAAATCGTGACGGTAACGGAAAACGCTTCGGTTTTAAATACAACAACTTCCGAAGTCAGCACCCGTTTTGACGAGCGAAGATTATCGGAGTTGCCGATTGCCACCAACCGCAACGTCTATAATGTTTTGTTGTCAGTGCCGGGCGTTAGTGCCTTGGGCAGCGGTCAATCCGGCTTTGCCAACGGCATTAGTTTTTCGTCGAATGGCGGTCGTCTGCGCTCGAATAATTTTATGATTGACGGGCAGGACATTAATGATCCGAGCGTTTCAGGCGGACAGATAGCGCTTAATAACCCGGATGCGATTCAAGAAGTTCGTATTATTACCAACCAGTTTCTGGCGGAATACGGACGCAATTCCGGTTCGGTCGTCAACTTTGTCGGCAAATCCGGCACCAACGAATTTCACGGTTCGGGCTTTGTCTTTCATAACAACGAAAGATTAAATTCTTGCAGCAACCTCAACAAACGCGCCGGTTTTTGTAACCCGAACGCGACGGTTGATGAAAGAACTCGCGCTCCGTTTCGCAAGGAATTTCAATACGGCTTTACCTTCGGCGGTCCGCTGACTTTTTTGAAATTCGGCGAAGGCGGTCCGACGGTTTTCAAAGCCAAAGACCGCACGTTTTTCTTCGGCGATTTCCAACGCTGGACTGACCGCTCGCTCGGTTCGGGTTTTACTTTGAGAGGTGCGCCGACCGCCGCCGGACGCGCTGTTTTGCAGCAATTCGCTAACCGTCCGCAAGTCGCGGCACTCTTAAATTTCGTTCCGGCGGGAACTCCCAACGGAACTTCGGCGACCTTTACATCCGGCGGACAAACTTTCACCGTCCCGCTCGGCGACTTAACCGGCTCGTCGGCGGGTGCGTTCAATGACAATCAAGGCTCAATTAGAATTGACCATCGCATCAGCGACAAAAATCTTTTATACGGACGTTATCGGGCTAACACCAACGTATCTTCCGGTGCCGGACAAGTTACGCCGCCCGGATTAACAAATCTCAGCGAAACAAAAACGCAAGCCGCGACGATTGTTTTGAACAGCATTTTAACCAGCCGTATGTCGAATGAGGCGCGTATCGCGTGGACGCGGTTCGATTCGTCCACCAATGCTCAAGACCCGGCGGCGGAATCAATTCCTTCGATTGAAATTGCAGGTTTGGGATTGAACGGATTTAACGCCGCCACCAACCGCACGGCAATCGGTTTAGGAGTCAACCTCCCGCAATTTCGCATCAACGACACTTATCAGATTCAAGATTCGCTGTCTTACACGACCGGCAATCACAACTTGAAGTTCGGTATTGACGCGCGGCGCACCGATGTGAAAAGTTTCTTTTTCCCGACCGTGCGCGGTCGTTTGCTATATAGTTCTCCAACGCCGGCAGCCGGTCAGCCCGTTTCGATTCAAAATTTTATTGACGACGTGGCGCAAACGGCAACCATCAATCTTCCGCTGCGCGGCGGCGACACTATCGGCTTTTATCAGTGGTATGAATTTTACACTTACGCGCAGGACGAATGGCGCGTTTTGCCGAATCTTACTTTAACTTACGGCTTTCGTTATGAATATCCGGGCGATTCTTTCGGTTATTTGAAAGATTTGAACGACCGCATTCTGGCGGTAAACGGCAACAATCCGGCTTTTCAATTTACACCCGAACCGACGGTTGATAAAAACAATTTTATGCCGCGCGTCGGCTTTAACTGGAATCCGCGCACGAGCGGCAAAGGCGTTCTCGGATTCGTCACCGGCGGCGATAAACTCGTGATTCGCGGCGGCTATTCGCGCACTTACGACGCGAATTTTATCAACATCAATTTGAATGTGTTTAGTTCGTTCCCGTTTGTCGCCGTGGAGAACGTCAACACCGTCGGGGCTTTCACTAATCTGCGAAACACGACCGCGCCTAATGTGGCGGCTCCGAATCGTTTGACCAGAACGATTGTTTCGGGAGATTTTCGCGCTCCGGCGACCGACCAGTTTTCACTCGAAGTGCAGCGCGAACTGACGCGCGATTCGGTGATGAAAATCGGATATATCAGAACGCGCGGAACGGGACTTTTCCAGACGGTTGACGGCAATCCGTGTTTGCCGGGTCGCATTTGTCGTCCGGTGGCGGGAAATCCTAATTTCGGGAATCGGGTGAATCCGAATATCGAAACGATTCGTCTGCGAACCAATTCCGGCAGTTCGACCTACGACGCGCTGCAATTCAGTTTCGACAAACGCCTGAGCAACAGTTTCAGCGCGGGCTTCCATTACACTTACAGTTCGTTTATTGACGACGGTTCGGAAATTTTTAACCCGTCCGGCGGTGAAGTCGCCGTCGCGCAGAATTCGTTTGACCGCGCCGCCGAACGCGCCCGTTCGAGCTATGACCGCCCGCATCGCTTTACGGGTAATTTCGTTTATGAATTGCCGTTTTTCCGCCAGCAGAGTAATTTCATCGGACGGGTTCTCGGCGGATTTCAGGTTAATTCGTTTTTCACTCTGCAAAGCGGCGCGCCGTTCACGGTTCTGCTCGGCGCGGATCCGGCTTGCGCGGTGTGCGGTATTGACGGTTTAGTCGGAAATCCGGTTCGTCCGAATCTGAACACAAATCTTAATCTTTCAACGCTGACAATACCGGAAATTTTAGCAGCCGGCGGCGCGAGTTTGTTCAGAGGATTATTTCCCGGACAGCGCGTCGGCAACGCTGGACGAAATATTTTGCGGGCTGACGGCATCAGAAATGTTGATTTCGGCGTTATCAAAAACACTCGCATCAGCGAATCCGTTCGCTTTCAGCTTCGCGCCGATATGTTCAATGTCTTTAATGAACGCAACTTCGGCATTCCCAATACAGCCATTAACTCCGGGGCGAATTTCCTCAACCAATGGGGAACCGATGGCGGCAATCGGCGGATTGTTGTAGGCGCGAGATTAGTTTTCTAATCTAAATTTATCGTCCAATAACTAAAAGCGCGGTCGGAAAATTTTCCGCCGCGCATTTTTTATCAAAATCGTTCTGCTGTTGTTTACTCGATTACCTGTTCGATTTCCCTTTGCAGATTTTTGCGTTGAACCAGCAGGCGCAGAAACAGAGCGCGTTGGCGAAACAGCAGCCACGCCGATTTTAGCCAGACGCGCATATCAACGAGCGTTTCCGACGAGCGAAGCGCGATGTAGCCGCACAAAATGACAATCGGGATTGAAAGCAAAGCGATTTGCCAGCCGTAAAAATAAAGAATTATCAAAGCCGTAACGAGCCACGTCAGCGGCATTAGCCCGATGGCGGCGATGATTTTCGAGCTTGAACCGGCGGCGTCCGCGTCGTGAGTTTTGAACATTTGCCCGATGAGATTCGAGAACAGATAAGCTGGCGAATGGATAATCGCGCCGACGACGGCAAACGGCGCGAGCAAAATTAAAAGCACGACTCGCAAAATTAGATACCGGAAAACATACCACGTCGGATGCTGCAAAACCGACAAACTTTCGCCTGTGACGCCGCTTTTTTTCAAATCGTTTTCATAACTGGAAACTTTTTCGTTCAACTCGCGCATTTTCTGCGGGTCGTTTTTTTCGAGCAGTTTGTATCGCGCCGCCAAATCCTGCAATCTTTGAAACGTCTTTTCGAGCGTTCGTTTGAAAATCAGATTTTCGTAAACCGATGAAAACAAGACTTCGGCTTTGAGAACGGTGTCGAGTTCCGATTCGGTTTCGAGATTCAAAGTCACGCGGCGCAACGCGGCTTCGATTCGCGCCGTTAGCGCGAGAACGGCTTCGCGCGGCGGCTCGCCCGTTTCGTCGAGCGCGACCGGCTCAACATCGAGCGTTTCGCCGTAACGAATCAAAGCCTCGCTGCGAAACGCGGTCTTCGATGTGTAATAAAGCCCGACCGCCATAATTTTTAAATCGAATTCGTCTGTCGTCCGTTGTCCGCTGTCCATTGTAAATCGGTCGGCGGTCGGCGGTCGGCGGTCGGCGATTTCCCGCTTTTCTTCTTCTCTTCTCCCCTTTTCCTCTTTTTGATTTACGCCCAACGCGCCGAGCGCGATTCGCGCCGCGCCGGTTTTTATCGGCTGCAGTTTGGTCGCGTCGTGCGAGATGCCTTCAGGGAAAATGGCGATGCAGCGTCCGCGATGCAGAAGTTCAAAACAATTTTCAAATGTCGAGGAATTTTTCGACGAATCCGTGTTCGTATCAATGTGCCGGTAAACGGGCAAAATCTCGAATGTCCGCAACAGAAACGCGCCGATTGGATTGTCGTAGAGCGTAGATTTAGCAAGAAAAGAAACGCGCCTGCCGAGCGAAACGAACACGAGCGCGGGATCAACCAAGCCGTTCGGATGATTGAGAACAAAAATAATCGCGCCGGTTTTCGGCACGTTTTCGACGTTCACGGCTTCGATGCGACGAAAAAACAATCGGAGCGCGATGCTGATGATCGCGTGAACGAGCTGGCGAGCGAGCGTGCCTTTGCCGAGGAAAATCATCTGCCAAAGACTGAGAGTTTTCACGCTATCGGTCATTGGCGGAATTTCGTTTTGTTCGTCGGAGTTTTTCAATTTTCCGCAAAAATTGACAGAGATGAAAATGGCAAACAGGACTCTTCAAATCATTTGTTTTCATTCCTGTTCGTTCCGTAAATCCCCGTCAATTTTTTGTGCTGATTATTCTTCTTCGTCGACTTCTTCCTCTTCCTCTTCTTCTCCGTCTTCTTCGCCGCCGATTTCGCCGAATTCCCAGCCGTCGTAAGTTCCGATTTCGTATTCGTCGGCGAGCTTTTGAAATTCGACGTTGCGCTGCGCCAGAGATTCGGGCGTGTGCGTTTCGACTTTATCAATGTGCAGCAGATATTCGCCGGTTGATTCGTCGGTTTTCTCGTCGCCGAGTTCAAAAACGTCCAGAAAATCATAACCGTCGGCTTCGAGCTTTAAGCCGAGCTTTTCCAATTTATCAACATTTTTGTCCACGAAGTAATAGCTGAAAAGCATTTCTTCGTCTAAATTCCAATTGTCCTGTGTTTTCGCATCGTTGAAAATTTCCCTGATGCCCGCGAGTTGCGATTCGGTATCTTTGAATTCCATATTTACTCCTGTTCGTCATCCGCGATGCGCGCCACGTCCGAAGTCGTATCGCTGCTGTTTTGAATTGCGCCAACGCCGCTCGTCGGCATCGAATCCGCATAATTTTCAAGCGAATGATCTTGACCCGTCTTTTTGCGTTTGCCGCTGTCATCAATCTTATCTACGTCTTCATCGGAAACCGTGCCGTCGCCGTGCGGCAAATTGCTGCCCGTGTCAATCGTTTCCTTTTCGTCGGTTCGATAGGTGTCTTCTTTGTCCTGTGCCATTTTTTCTTCTCCCTTGATATTAAATTTAAGAATTTATCTTAGTACTTTGTTCTGCCCAATTGCCAACAGTTTCGGCAAAATCTAAAACTTCCTGTTCAGCAGCTTTCATTTATTTCTCCGCGTCGCGCTCACGCTCCTAATGTGTTGGGCTGCGTCCTATTTAACGAAATAGCCTGAGACACGCCATTCTCCGTCTGTGTCTTTCATTGGCACAACTGTTTCCGTGCCGTTTGTTTTCTTCTCAAAAGAAGTTTCATATTCGATAACGACATACTCTCCGTCCGGTGCGCCCGGTAATTGTTTAGTGTATTTTTTGGATTTTAACTTACGCGAAACAGCCTTTCCAAGCGGAGATTGCGCCGCCACTAAAGAGGATTTCCATTGTTCTGAAGTAACGGCGGTTTTGAATAAAGATGCGGCTTGCGTCCAACTTTCGCCCGCGTCATCTTTATCAATCAGAGCTAACCAGTTTTCGGCGGCGGTTACTGCGGACTGTTCAACGATTTCGCTGTGTTTCTGTTCGGGTCGCATATGCGGGAAAAGAATCACATCACGAATCGAATGTTTATTCGTCAGAAGCATTACCAATCTATCAATCCCGATGCCGATTCCGGCGGCGGGCGGCATTCCGTAGGCGAGGGCGCGAATGTAATCTTCGTCCAAAATCATCGCTTCCTCGTCGCCGGTTTCGCGTTCCTTCATCTGGTCAACGAACCGCTCGTATTGTTCCTGCGGGTCGTTGAGTTCCGAAAAACCGTTGGCGCATTCCATCCCGTTGATAAACAATTCAAACCGCTCGGCAATCTGCGGATTCTCCGGCGACGCTTTCGACAAAGGCGAAATTGATTTCGGGTAATCAAT
>Ga0136611_10002181_pt1 | contig 13622 bp, 6 predicted proteins | sample AntDrymUQ2232306_2_FD_106645 | JGI IMG/M metagenome (GOLD analysis project Ga0136611, IMG submission 106645) | Polar desert sand microbial communities from Dry Valleys, Antarctica - metaG UQ223 (23.06) | ecosystem: Environmental > Terrestrial > Soil > Desert | place: Antarctica: Dry Valley... | reverse complement strand
GAAGAGAACGTTGGACAAATTGCAGTTTTGAACAAGATGGTGTCACAAAATTCTAAACTCGGTCGAATCGTAAACGCATCGGGACATTTGGTGGGCGTGGTCCTCAGAGACCGATTGATCGCTCAAATGATCCAGCGTAGTTGAAGGCACGCGGCTGTGATTGGTCGTTACTAGTGGTCGAGTGAGCGGCAAGGCACTAGCCGCCGGTGTCGTGTCCAACTGGTGCAAAGCACACTGAATTCGACGGAAAGCCCCGATAGGGGCGGTAGATGAAATGCCGGTGGTGACAACACCGGATTTGCGTGGCCAGGAATCCAAAAGCCCCGATAGGGGCGATAGAACCTACCTTGGCCCCATGCGTTCTATCGCCCCTATCGGGGCTTTTTGTAATCAGCAGGGCCCCAACCGGTGGTTATCACCACCGGCAGTACATCTGTCCGCCCTATGGGGCCTAACCTGACTTTCTAGAATGCCAGATCTAAAGGCGAACTCCATCGGAACAAAACTTGCGCAAACCAAAACCGGTTGCAATACCAGTTTTTTAACAGCCTAGGCTTGCGCCTTGCCGGCCACAACCTCCCAATCTTTTATAACGGCTTCCGCAACTCTGCGTCCGGAGATCATGGCTTACGAGTAGAGCTGAATGGCTCGCACGATGGCTTCCATTTCGTTTGGAACGGCTATGGCTCGGTTGGCAAAGGAAGCTCTTGAAACGCCGCGGCTTCCGAGCACTTCGTTGAACTTGTCCTGATCGGTTGTGTGGTACGCAACCGTTGCCGTTGGATCTTTGAGCTGATGTCCAGTTAGAATGCAAACCACTCGGTCGTCCATTCCAATAACACCTTGTTGACGCAGCAGCTTGGCTCCTGCCACGCTGGCGGCACTGGCGGGTTCGCATCCGATACCACCCGCTCCCACTTGAGCCTTTGCATCCAGTATTTCTTGGTCGGTTACTTTGCGAACGACTCCGTCGCACACTTCGAGAGCTCGCAAGCACTTCTTTAAATTGACGGGACGATTGATTTCGATGGCGCTCGCAATGGTGTCCGCTTTGTGTTTGGCTTTGTCCATTTCATCGTAGTACCAACAAGCGATCTCCATCCGGGGTCGACCTCGGCTCCATCGAAGATTGCGTCGGTTGTAGACCACATCGAGTGTATCGGCACCGGCTGCGTTGATCACCGCCAATCGCGGAATTCGATCGATTAACCCTAGCTCTTTTAGTTCCATAAAGGCCTTGCCGAATGCGCTGCTGTTGCCCAAGTTCCCACCCGGCACAACGATCCAATCCGGCACTTCCCAACGGAGCGATTCCAGGACCCGGTACATGATCGTTTTTTGGCCTTCGAGACGAAATGGATTGATGCTGTTTACTAGGTAGATGCCAAGTTCCTTCGAAACTTCTTTGACTCTGGCCATCGCATCATCGAAGTCGCCCGAGATTTGCACTGTGAGCGCACCGTATTCGAGTGCCTGCGAAAGTTTGCCATAGGAGATTTTGCCTGAACCGATGAAGATCACGGCCTTCATGAGTTGCGTAACGGAACAATACATGGCGAGCGATGCACTGGTATTTCCGGTTGATGCACATGCGGCTCTTTTGGCTCCGATCATATGCGCGTGTGTAAATGCCGCGCTCATGCCATTGTCTTTGAAGGAGCCGGATGGGTTCATCCCCTCGTACTGAAGATATAGCTGGCCCTGGCGGATACCGACGTAGCGTGCAACAGAATTGGCTTGCTGGAGCAGTGTTTGGCCTTCGCCGACAGTGATGACACGTTCGGCGGGCGCGAACTGTAGCAGTTCATGAAATCGCCAGACTCCGCTGAAGCGAAGCGGTTCGTGGCGTCGCGTCCACATCTGTTCGAAGTCGCTCATGCGTTTGGGGACTTGAATGCGATCCCAGTTATAGGCGATGTCCAGAAGGTCGCCGCAATGTTTGCAACTCGTCAAAGCTTCGCCGGTCCCATACGTTGCACCGCAGTCCACGTTGATGCACTTCTGAAATGCCAAATCCGATTGGATTGCGGTTTGGATGGGAGCGGGAGCGATTGCCATGGTGGTTTGGAGATGGCTAGGGAATTGGGTTTTGGTTCAACGCTGCAACTGGAAATCGGCATTTGGTGACTGCCAGGCTCGTCATTTCCGGAATATCCCGTAAGGTCAGCAAACGATATTCTGCCCAGCTTACGGAATCTGTATAGTTTACCCGTAAACCAGTGTCTCAGGGACATCCGTTGAAAATCCCTGGCGAACTCTTTCCATTCAGCACAGCAGTATCGACTTATATGGCAGAACCCAATTCCCCCGTCGCCGAACGAGCGAGCTTATCCGTCGGCGAACAACCGAGCCTGTCCATCCCGAAGAGCCGATACATTGTTTTTGGCCTGTTGATGGTTGCGGGTGCCGCTGCGGATTTGCTGACGAAAGAGTGGGTTTTTGCATGGCGAGGCTTACCTGGGCAACTTCCTCCGTGGTGGCTGATTGAATCGTATGTAGGCATCGAAACGGCGGTCAATCAGGGAGCTTTGTTTGGCATGGGGCAGGGCCAAGGTTGGCTGTTCGCAATATTGTCACTCTTTGCTTTGGTCGGCATCTGCGTTTGGCTATTCGTTTTCAAGGCAGCCCAGTCCAAATGGATGCTTGTGGCCATGGGGTTGGTCACCGGAGGCATTATTGGAAACCTTTACGATCGGTTAGGAATTCCAGAATTGCCGGTCGATTTGCGAGGAGGGGTGCGGGACTGGATCTTGTTCACGTATCAGGATTTCGTGTGGCCGAACTTCAACATTGCGGACTCGCTATTGGTCGCGGGCGCGATCATGCTAGCTATCCATTCGTTCTTTTTGAGGCCCGCCGAACCCGCAAAGCCTGAGACAAAACCCTAGCTGGTTAGCCAGCAAAAACAAAACCGGGGTGGCATGCCCCGAGGGCGTGATTTTTTTATTGTCGCCTTTCGCCCCGCGAAAGAACGTGGCATAGATTTCTAGCGTCTCACACGCCCTTGGTGTCTCAGGGCTTGCCACACCTGCGCTTGATTGCACCGAAATCTTTTCGATAGATCTTGGCTTAAATGTCCGGATTTGCTAAAGCCTACCTTTGTGGAACTTCGTGTTTCAAAAAACAGTGATCGCAGGAGGTGATCGACTATGATTTCTGCAATGGATATTAGCACGAGCGCTTTGGTGGCGCAACGCGTTCGGCTCAATACAATCTCTGGCAATATCGCCAATATGTCGACGCTGCAAAACGAGGCGGGCGAAAACAAACCGTACCAACCGCGTTTCGTTGTCTTCGAAACGGGTGAGGGGCAGGCGGAGGGTGGAGCCGCTGGTGTAAAAATTGCCAAGGTCGAGATTGATGAATCCGAGCCGCTGCATCGTTACCAGCCGGAGCATCCGCTTGCCATCACCGAGGGGAAATGGAAAGGATATGTCGCGTATCCCAACATCGATATGAACGAGCAGTTCGTCGATGCCTTGGAAGCCTCTCGCTCGTATGAAGCGAACATCGGCGTAATGGAAGTCACTAAAGGGATTGCCCGACAGACGTTGAGCATTTTGGCATAGGTTCTCCATGCAAATCCGATCCGAATCCTTGTTGGCGCAACACGCAGACAAAGCCGCGAGCTTTCTGCAACGGGCGAACTTGAAGTCCGACGGTGCAGCTTCGGCTGCAGCGTCTAACGTCAGTTCAGGCAGCCCGTTTTCCGACATGCTTGTCAATGGAGTGGCGAAAGTGAACAACATGCAAATGTCGGCAGACGGCCAGATGGAGCAATTGTTGACTGGCGGCGACGTCAATCAAGCGGAAGTCTTTACGAGTATGCAGAAGGCTGATATGTCGTTTCGAATGCTCGTGCAGATTCGAAACAAACTGATGGACGCATATCAAGAGCTTAATTCAATCCACGTCTAGTCGGCTTCACCGGTACAGCAACTTATGAATCAGTTCAATCAATTCATGCAACAAATGCGGTCTCTCTTTGAGGGTATGACACCTCAATCAAAATTGATGGCAATTCTGCTTGTCATTGGAATTGGCGTGAGTTCGGTATTTTTAATTCAGGGCTCGGATACGGGCAGTGGAACCATGGTTTACCTATTAGATGGCAAGCCACTGAGCGAGGAAGCACTCGACAAAATTGAGTTTGCACTTGGGAGCTCAGGGCTCCGAGGATTTGAACGTATTGGCAATCGGATTCGCGTTCCAAAAGCGTCGAGCGATGTTTATTACAAAGCCATTTCTGAGGGCAAAGCAGTTCCCGACGGAATGGGCAACGCCGTTGAAAAGGTATTCAACAGCGGCAGCATGTTGGATAACACTCAGACTACGCAAGCTAAGCTTTTATCTGGAAAACTCAAGGATCTCTCGGATGCGATCAAGCGAATGGACCAACTGATTCAGGATGCATACATTACCTACGACGAAAAACGTGCAGGATTTTCGGGGGACCGAAAACAGACTGCCAGTGTCGCAATCCAAACCAAGGGAAGCAAGGAGCTTAGCGGCGACCGACGACGTGCCATTATTAGCTTTGTCGAAAAGTCATTCGCTGGATTGAAGCAGTCCGATATTGCCCTTTACTGCAATGGCGAGACGATGATCGCTAGCGACGATCCGATATCGATGCAACAATCCAAATACTATCAGTTGAAACGTCAACAGGAACAAGAATTACGCAGTCGAGCAGAGCAACTCTTGACGGACTACGGCAATGTTCGATTAGATGTCAATGTTGAACTCGACCCGATGGCAAGCGAGGAAACGGAAACTCTAAGTTTCAATGAAAAGCCGACGAAAATTCAATCGGCCACCAGCAAGAAAGATGCTAAGTCACAGCGGATGCAGCCGGGTGGTCGGCCTGGTACCGACCCAAATGCCATCTCGAACAAAGGGCAGTCGCTCAGCAATCCAGTCCAAAATATGGAATCCAAGGAGCAATTCGAAAGCGAGAAAAGCGTGACTGGGAACACGCTCACGAAAAAGGAAATCGTTGGCCACCAAACGACGCGAGTTTCGGTTTCCATATCGATTCCGTTTTCGTACTATCGAAAGAATGCGACATACAAATGGCAGCAACTGAATCCAACGAAACAGGTCAGCGAGATGCCAGAAATGACCCCTGCCGATTTTACGTTGGCCCAGACAGAAACAGAACGCAGCATTCAGGGAAAGATCAACCCGATATTGCCGAAGGTGGCCGCTGGTGAGGACAAATTCCCACGTGTTACGGTAGATTCTTATACTGACTTCCCAGTCCAGGAGCCGCCAGAGGTATCGCTTGCAACAACCTCATTCGTGTGGCTGTCGCAATCTTGGCAAACATTGGCTCTAATAGGGCTAGTCCTGGCGGCATTGCTATCGCTTCGCAGTTTCGCAAATACGATTCCTGCTTCCAATGATCGAGACTTTGAACGCGGTTTTGATTTGCCGCTCGATGACGCGGTCGATATCGATTTAAGTTCGCTGACCGACGAAGAAAACGATTCCTTCGATCCGCAGGGCAAGGGTGAGACGGTCCCACCGAGACTTCGAACTACGGGTGGCGACATCAAGAACGATTTGACGTCGATGGTACGAGAGAATCCCGATGCCGCGGCGACCATGCTGCGAAATTGGATCACAGAGTCGATGTAGACAGGTATACGAAATCAGTACTGAAAATCAGAGTGAAATCAATCCTTACGCTGCACCTGGTGTAAGCAAACTCGAATCCGAAGAACCTCGTCAATCGGCGGCCATGGCTTTTGGGCCGAGTGCATGGCACCTTCTCGGCAGCCACATGGCACCTTCTCGGCAGCCAATGCGAAATGGGTCGAGGCGTGTGAGATGGTTGCTTTGACAGGATTAACACGAGCGACAGGATGAGAACAAGCATTTTATCTTGCCAATCCTGACCATCCTGTCCATCCTGTCTAATTCCCTCGTTTGAAGTTTCTGAATTTCCAGGAACAAAGACCTTAGGGGAATCGTCAGGAACGCATTTAGTCGAGCGGCAGGTTGTTTTTGTAGCGGCAGAGCGCGAGCCCACTGCTTTGGCGGCATTAATTAGTTACTCACCGGACTGGTTGAGCCGTACTGCTAACAAGGTGAGTGGCACTGGGCTGAAGCCTAACCGCACGCCACAGTAACATTCCGAATGCGATGATTATGCCGGCCATGACGGGATAAACGTCCGAGAATCATGCCAATCTGTCGGTGGTTCTTTGCTGCAACGGCGAATTCATTACCACAGGCTTTGCGGATTGCGTAAAATGGATGGCGTGGGCGATTTCTCGGTTACCCAATCAGGGGCCTTCATTCTCCTCGCATTATTTGGTTTCGCGTTTGAATCAGGCATCATCGATTTGTAAACCCAATAGACTTTGCGGATTTTTCCCGTGGCGTTTGCTTGCGCTGATCCTGGTGGCTTCGTTTTCGAATCAGCCGATGGCTAGCTATGCGCAAGATGAGGATGTGATGCCTCGCCTACCGCTGCCGGAGCAAATGCCTGACGTTCTTGCACCGGGTATTCGTCCCGATGCGGTGATTATGCGAAATGGAATGGGAGAGAGTATTTTCGTCCCACGCTCCCGATATGAAGAGTTCGAAAGGTTTCTTCGCACGGAGAACAAGCTTCCGTCGGAAAACCCAATCGATGCATTAGAACACATGCAACTATCGATACAGGTTGAAAGTTCCGTGGCGAAATTGGTCGTGGATGCACAAGCAAACATTTCTGAACCCAATAGCCGATGGCTGAGCGTTCCCATTGGCTTGGGGATATTACAGCTGAAACCGTCTAGCAAGAGTGGCCAGGAAGTGCCCGAGTTTCCGCCAGTTCGCGTTTCGAATTCTGGCTACGTCTGGCGAGTTTCCCCAGGCCCAGCGGGGAAACGTGACTTGCATTTCGAGGGGTTGTGCAACCTACAGACATCTCCACAGGGTCAGTCGCTTCGGCTGGATCTGCCAAGTGCCGCGACAGTTGTTCGATTCGAGTTGCCGATTGGCCAATGGGAGTTGAATGCGTTTGGTAATGGAGCTGAAGTCGTTGAGGCGTTTGAGGAAATTGGGTCAAAATCCGTTGCGATAGTTCGAACCAAAGGGGGCGGAATCACTTTAGCTTGGGCAAAAAAATCTGTCGCCATTCAGATTCAAGCGATTGAAGTTGAGAGCGTAACAAAATATGCCCCTCAATTGGACGCCAGCGGGTTTCGTGCATTTGCAAACGTAGCGATTCGCGGCCCCAAAGCGTTAGGAGGTCGACGGTTTCTCATAACGCTACCAAAGGGAAGTCAGTGGCGTGAACCGCTTGCCGCTCCCGCTTCCTTTTCCGGATATCGCTTTGGCAGATCCGAATCGGATTCCGACGATTCCAAACAAGTGCTGCTCTTGGAATTCGAGGAATCATTCTCTCGAACCGAGATCGAATTGCCGATCGAATGGCAGACTTCGAATGCGACCGATTCGAAATTGCTCGACAGAGAAAACGTTGCTTTTTCTATGCTGCGTGTCGAAGGAACACAGCGTCACGTTGGCAACATCGATATCGCTGTTCCTCGTAATGTCTCATTTGGTTGGGAGCCGCAATCGGGGATTCAATTTGTTCGGCAAACGCTTTCCAATGATGGTAGCGAAACCATCACGTACTCATTTAGGTTTAATCAACAGGATGAGCCGTTGATGGGTCGATGGAACTCGGGCGAAATTGCTTCCGATTTGAAGGCGATGTACGGCATTGTCTGCGATTCGACTGGGACTCGATTAAACGGTTCAATTGACATGTTTGGGGATGTGCGATTACTTCCATTTTTGCAACTCGATGTTCGGGGGTGGATAGTTGATCGAGTTCAATTCCAGCCATCTGGTCGCGACTTGGATCTCGTGGCAATTCAGAGTCGTTCCCCTCAGGCCGCGGCAGGGAACCAACAAAATACAACGTCGATTCCGCTAAGTTTGGGTGAACTGTTGGATGCAAACCAACTCAAAAACGGGACCATTTCGTCGAGTCGCATGCCGCCAGATGGGACGGGCATCCCATTGGAGTCAAGTCCTTTGACTGCCATTCCAAACTCGCAGGAGGAGAGTACTCGCTCATCACCCCGTGGGATTTCGTTTGTACTATCTCGACCGATGGAGCGAAGGCAAGACCAGCCAGGCCAAAAGTCATCCATTGCATTTTCGTTGCCAATGCTTTCTTGGCTGGACGCCGAATCGCAACAACGGCTTTCGCTTGCCGTTGGTGGTGACATGACAGTCCAGTCCTCGACTTTGAAGTTAGAGCAAGCGGACGGATTGCCGGAACAACTGAAGCCGATTGGCGAAACGAATGGGAAGCCAAGCGAGGCGGCTGTTAATGGAGCAAGTCAATCGCCCGTTCGACAATCTCTTCTTAGATATAGTGTAGGCAAGTCGACCTCTTGGTTGGATTGGCATGGGAGTTCCGAATCTATCGGTACGACCGTTCAGGCAAGCGTCGACACAAACGTCGCGGTGACCAAGGAGGGAATCGACTTTACGCAAACTTGGGCTTTGGCTTGCAGCGGCGGATTGGCCCAGAAATTGCGGATCGCAGTTTCGAAAGAATGGCTCGACGACGAAATGAGTTCGAATGCGATCAGCACCGCAGCGAATCAACTCCAGATAAGTGTCGATGGCGTTCGGGTAGCCGCAAACGCGATTGGCAACGATCAGGAGAATGCTTGGTTGCAGATTGATCTGCCAGTACCAAAAGGTTACTCGGATTCAAAGCAGGAGCGGACGCTGGTTTTGCGAAAGCAATTACCTCACCGGGAGAAATTATTATCGACTCCAACCGCCTTCTCGTGGCTTCTGCCTTCGATAGCGGCGGACAAACAGGACGATACAGTCAACACCGTCAATTACACAGGTCGAGTTGTTGTTGATGCTGGAGTACGTTGTGTGCTGCAGAGTTCGCTGGGTGGTGCAGACGATATCGCGATGGGGGGAGATGGCGGACAATCGGTCGTTTCATTTAATCGCACTCAACTCGAACCGCGACTAGCGGGAAGCTTGAGCGTGCCGATCGTCATGGACGACACTACCTGTGACATCGAGTCCGTCTGGCTCCAGACTATTGTGAATGCAGTAGAAAAGAGAGATCGGTTCGTCTTCAGAATAAAGACGAGGGGAACATCAATCTCCCTGAGTCTACCAGCCAATCGCATCGCAAACGCGGAGATCTTAGTCAACGGCAAGAAGTCGATCTCGAGCCTCAACGCGAGCAACTCTAACCGCGTAGATATCTCATTGGCTTCAGTTGGAACCGATGCAACAGAATCGACAGCAAGGACTTTTGTCGTGGAAGTGTTTCTTTGGTCAACCAATAATTCGCAGTGGTTGAAGGCGCTTCAAGCCGAATCTCCGGCAATCATCAACTGCAAATCACGGGCGCCTTTGATTTGGCAAATTGTTGTGCCGACGACTGTACACGTAATAGGCAATAGCTCATCGCTGTCCCCAGGGTACCATTGGAAATGGCAAGATCTATGGTTTGAAAGATCCAGTGACTTGAACCAAGAATCGATTGCGAGCCAAATCGGTGCGACGTCTCAACGATTCGTCAGTGAGCAAACGAATCAATACGTTTTCTACTCACTTGACCATACCATCCCGATGAGGGCTTGGACGGCCCCTCGCACTTTGCTTTGGGCGCCGGTTGCATTGTTCGTTTTGGTTGGGTCCTTTCTCCTGATGGAATTCAAGTGGGTACGAAAACCCTGGGTTGGCATTTCCTTGTTGTTAGCAAGTCTAGCTTTTTCGCAGTGGGTATTTGATCTCTCCATTGCACTAAGTCAGTGTTTTGTCGCAGCGCTCGTCGTCGCTGCTTTGTATGCAATCTTGAAGTGGGTTGTAGATCGCAGGGCCCGTCGTCGGAGCGTCTTTGTCTCGCGTCCGTCCTCTCCAATGATTCCAATGACGAGAACTCCATCGCAATCTGGTTCTGCGGTGTTGCCAGGTCCTGTTGGTGCAATAGCGGTATCGGCTTCTTACGGTTCGGCAGCTGAGCCACCTCCGTCTACCACAATTGCATTAGAAGCAGACGGTGGGAAATGACACGTCGAACCCGCGCTTTCCAAAATTTATTGCTTCTTGGTTTCTGTGCGATTTGGATTTTTGTTGTGACGCATTCTATTGGAAGCGCGCAGCTTGCCGACTTGGAGCCAAACGGAATCCCATACAGACGAGTATTTGTACCAAGTCGCGACCTCGACGCTTTAGGTATTGAATCGTTTAGTGCAATCGACATTCGCACACTGGAAAAGCTTCTTCAGAAGGATGCGGAAACTAGACGTCAAGACCATCCAAGTGAACTTACGACCGATACGTCCGAGACAATTCGACTCAAGTCAACTTACTATGTTGCAAAGCTTGTTGGCGCGGATCTGCTCTCGGAATGCTCACAATTGACATTGGTCGGTACCCCTTTTTTCGGCGATCGGTTGACCCTCTCACCTTGGTTTTTAGCGGTTCAATCTCCAATCATTCGAGGAATAAAATCGGAATCTCAAGTTCCCACAAATTGGCTATTCGACGAACGAGGATTCCCGCGAATCTCAGTCTCACCCAACGGTCCCGCTGGTGCAGTTGATTCAAAAAAACGGGAGTTCCTGTCTCAATTCGGTTGGTCAGCGAGAGCGGAATCTACCAGTACGCCGAACAAGCTTCGCTTCTCGTTTGAAATACCGAAATGCGCAAACAGTTGCTTGGTTTTGGCCATGCCGCCTTACGCGGAAGTTCAAGAGTGCTCCACCGTAGCAAAACGAGTAAGCGATTGGAGCGAAATCGATGGACGCCTGGTAGGTTGGAACGACTCGGGAAAAGATTTTACGCGAGAGCCCGGGGCCGAAAGTAGTTTGGAATCGTTGTGGCTGATCGAACTTGGAGGTAGTCAAATCGCTTCGTTTTCGATCTCCTTAGGTGCTGGCACACGACCACAAGACGATCGGAACGTGGCGGACGGACATCGATATAACCAACTGATCCGATCTCAAGGTCTAGAGCATTTTGTGGATGGGCAAGAAATACGAACTATCTGCGATGCAGAAATATTTGTTTCACCAGAAAAACCTCGGTTGCGAATGAGTTTGGCTGATGGCTCGAAACTTCGTCGCCTCAGTGTCAATCAGCAAGAGGTAAAGTGGGAAGTGAACGATGGTTGGATTGAAAGTGATATGGGGGCTGTTCTTAAGGGGGCTGTTGCTTCAAATCCCGTGAATGTCGTCGCGGAGATTCTTACGCCCCTTTTGTCCGACACATTGGACAACGTGAATACTCCCAGAGTACTGTTTGATCGAGGATATGTGATGACGGGAACTACCGTTGTCCAAAGCTCATCGCCATGGCGATTCACCCAGGTCACTTGCGACGCGAGCCGTATCATCGAGCCTCAAAGCGAGGCAAAGTCTACCGACGTGAATCGACTTGAATATTCTTGGTACGCCACTCCGCCGAGTCTTGTCTTTGGATTGGAAAAGAGTCGGCAATCCAGGCGATGCGAGGTCATTACCCATTTATCAAACGACGCAAACGGTACGACCGCCGTCGTTCGGGCAAAGCTCTTTTTCGCGGAACAAGATTCTAGCTACGTGGATCTGGAGGTCTCACCAAGCTGGAATGTTCTGTCCGCCCGATCTGTAGACCCAAGCGACCCAGCTACAGCCGCCCCGATTAGTTTTGCTTCCGTTACATTGGAGAACGAAGTTCCAGGCGTCGTCGAAAAAAACACGCTGCGGTTGAGTTGGGATCGTGTGCAGAAGAGCCGAGTCTGTGAGTTTGAACTACGCGTTTACCGCAATACCGATGACTTATCGATTCTTTCGCGACACCTTGCAAACACCGCTATTTTTCAGCTGCCTGGTTGGAAACGCAGCAACACATTGGTTGTCGAGGATAATGGTTTATTTGAATTAAAACTAAACGATGCTCTGCTGGATTTGATGGCAACGGCAGAATCCATTCCGGATTGGCAACGGCCACTGTTGGCCAAAATGGGGAAGCACAAGATCTTCACAACAGAACTGCAATCGCTCGACGGCACCGTTGAATTGAAATTCAAGACAGCACCCGAATTCATTGCGAGCCCCGATCAACCTGGATTGGACTGGACGGTAAAACCTAACCGGCATCACGCAAGTACCATGACCGAGATCGACCATGCTTCGGACACTCATTTGCGAGCCAGGCATGAGATTTTGCTGAATCTAAGCAGTGACCGCAATGAGCCGATTTCCATTCATTTGCCGTCGGACAACGTGGTTTGGCGACTGAAAACAGGAAGCGATTGGACACCATTGGTGCCACTGGGCACTCGCGTGGTGCCACTGGGCACGCGCGTGGACTCGAAATCCAATGAAGAAGGAGTCTGGCGTTTCGATCCTCGCCAAATGACTTCCGAATGTACAGTTCTCGCAGTCGTTCAAGCCAAGGAGAACAAAGAAGGTGAGGTGATTTTCCCGGTACCCAGCGTGCTCAATGCCGACATGCAGTCGCAGAATGCGAGAAGCAGACACAACGATATGATGGTTCGAACCGTTGGCACCCCTTCCACCTGGAGCATCGACGATTCTGGACGAAGTTTTTTGCAATGCAACTCTTCCGGACTGCAGGCCGAGATCGTTCTAGCGGCAAAGTCGTCCCGCCGATCTCTCAATGAAAAATGGTTTGTTTTGGGGAGCGAATGCCATTTGGCTATCGATACCCTTGGTTCTCAAAAGGCAACTCTCATTTTTCGTTCCAATACATCGATTCGAAATACGCTTAAGATCGAACTCGACGATGGATGGGAGCCTTTAACGGTCAAAACGCGAGCTGCCGATCTCACAATTGACTTTCCCTTTCGAATTGAAGGTCGGCGTTTGATTGTGGGTGACGAAAGCGAGTTGCACACAGGCGCCACGGGACTACAAATCGATTTGATTGGGCCGCGATTGCCGAAGGATTTTGGCTTCCCATCGGAGGGCGAGTTCTTTTCTTTTGGCTGGCCCGATTTTGTGAACGATGCCAACACCGTTAGCCAGCGAAAAGTGTTATGGTTACCGAGCGAGCTAACGCTGTCCAATGTGGACAGAGCAAATTCGATCCAACAGGAGTATCGATGGCCGCTTTGGCAATGGAGTCGACAATCGCTAGTGGGGTTGTTCGGAAAGTCAGTCAAACCAAACCTCTTTGCCGCCAGCGAGAATCAGGCAACATCTGAATTATTGGCATTGCCCTTGGACACACGGCCAAAATGGGCGGCCGATGGATGGCGAGCAATATCTATCGACGCGTCAGAGTTTGATTCGCAACCTTCAAACGGCAAATCGCTCGATCGAACGAAGTATGTCGTCCATCGAATCGATTCTGACCGAGCCTATTTGGCATTGGTTTTCACAATATTGATGCTGCTTACTCCCCGCATCATCCTGTTTCGTTTTCATGTTGCGGCGTTGGTTACCGCTTGCTTGATCATGTGCTCCCATTTTGCTCCAATCGGTCTTGCTCGGTTTGCGACGACGGGACTTATCGGAATGAGTTTAGGCTTTATGGCCTTTGTGATTTTTCGCGTGCTTTCGAGACCCCTCAACGTGGACAAGAGCATATCGCAACGGCACAGCGCGAAATGGTCCACAAATCTT
>Ga0136611_10002180_pt1 | contig 13627 bp, 13 predicted proteins | sample AntDrymUQ2232306_2_FD_106645 | JGI IMG/M metagenome (GOLD analysis project Ga0136611, IMG submission 106645) | Polar desert sand microbial communities from Dry Valleys, Antarctica - metaG UQ223 (23.06) | ecosystem: Environmental > Terrestrial > Soil > Desert | place: Antarctica: Dry Valley... | reverse complement strand
GGGGAACCGGTCGCCTGCATTTCCTGCGTCGCCTACGACGACGCCTTCGGCTTCCTCGGCCAGTACATCGTGCGGCCCGGCTTCCGCGGACGCGGCTTCGGCCTCGCCGTCTGGCGCGCCGGCCTGGAGCACCTCGGGCACCGCAACGTCGGCCTCGACGGGGTTGTCGATCAGCAGGAGAACTACCGGCGCTCGGGGTTCCACTTCGCGCACGGCCACGTCCGCTATCGGGGCATCGGCGGTGGCGAAGCGAGTTTCGATACGGTGCCACTCGCCGACGTGCCGTTCGGCGACTTGGTCGCATTCGACCGCCGCCACTTCCCGGCGGCGCGTCTCGACTTCCTGCGTCATTGGATCTCGCTCCCCGGCGCGACCGCACTCGGCTGCGTTCGCGATGGGAAGCTCGTCGGGTACGGCGCGATTCGCCCCGCCGTCGAGGGGTTCAAAATCGGCCCCCTCTTCGCCGAAGACCCACCGATCGCGCATACGATCTTCCGGAACCTCGTCGCGAACGCGGCCGGTCAGCCGTTCGTGATCGACGCACCCGATGGAGCGTCGAACCCCCACTTCTCGGAATTCATCGGGACCTACAAGCTCGAAGAACTCTTCCGCACGGCGAGAATGTATACCGAAGAGGTGCCGACGATCGCGCTCGGGCAGGTCTACGGAGTCACGAGCTTGGAACTCGGCTGAGGGCCACCGATGGATTCGACGGAAGCGGCGCCGCCGCGCACACTCGGATTCTGGGCCGTCTGGGCCTTGGGCGTCGGCGCGGTCGTCGGCGATGGCATCTTCCTCCTGCTCGGTCAGGGCATCGAGAAGGCCGGGCCGAGCGCGTTCCTCGCGTTCCTCGTCGCGGGGCTGTTCCAGATGTGCCTGATGGTCGCGCTCGGCGAACTCGCCGTCGGGATGCCGACCTCCGGGGCAATGGCCGATTGGGCCGGAAGGTTACTCGGGGGCTGGTGGGGCTTCCTCGCGGGCATCGGCTTCGCCCTCGGCTGGGTCTTCGCCGGCGGTGCGGTCGGCATCGCCATCGGCCAGATCACCTGCTGGTTCGCCTTCCCGCCTCCGCCCGGCGGCGTGCCGTCCACTCCCGATCCGATGTGGACGGCCATCTTCGGCATCGGCTTCCTCACGCTCTTCGCCGGGCTGAACTACCTCGGCGCGGAGATCGCCGCGAAGGCGCAGTTGATCCTCGTGGTCGTGCTCGTCGCGCTGATGGGCGCCTTCGCCGTCGTCGGAGCTTTCTGGATCGAGGAGCAGAACTACCGGCCGTTCGTCCCGCACGGTTGGGGCGGATTCTGGGCCGCCGTGCCGCTGGGCACCTACGCCTACCTCGGGGCGATCACCCTCACGACCGCCGGCGGGGAGTGCCGCAACCCGCGCGACTTGCCCCGCGCACTCGTCTGGTCGAGCGTGACTTTCCTGCTGCTCTACACTGCGGCGCAGTTCGTCGTCGAAGGGATCGTGCCGTGGCAGGACGTGCAGGCCGGCACGTCGCCGTTCACGACCGCGGCCGATCGCGTCTTCGGCCGCTGGGGAGGTTGGGTGCTGAATCTCGCGGGCTGGCTCGCGGCCGCGACGACCCTGATGATGGGCACGATCTACGCCACGTCGCGGATCTTCTACGCCCAGGCCCAAGCGGGGCAACTCCCGAGACCGCTCGCGTACTTGCACCCCCGGCGCGGGACGCCCGCCGTCGGCATCGCCATCGTCTGGGGGGCGAGCGTCGCGCTGATCCTGATCGGGATGCGCGATCCGAGTTTCTACTACGAATTCTTCGGTCTCCAGTTGGTGTTCGCCTGGATGGTGTCGTGGTCGCTCGCGCTCGCGGCGGCGGTCGCGTACCGGTTGCGACGACCGGCCGAGGTGCGGGCGTTGCCGTGGCGGCAGCCGCTCTATCCCCTCTTCCCGATCGCCGGATTGATCGGCATCGCCGTCGTGACGTACTACACCGTCGAGAGCGCCCCGATGACCGCGTGGATCGGCGCGGGCTGGATCGCCGCTGGGGGACTCTATTACGGGTTTGTCGTCCGTCCGAGGGCGGCGCGGGTTCCGACCCCGTAGAAAAAACCCATGCGCATCCTCGTCACCGCCGGGAACACGCAGACGCCCATCGACGCGGTCCGTTGCCTCACGAACATCTTCACGGGGCGAACGGGCGCGCGCATCGCGATGGAAGCGTTCGGCCGCGGTCACGACGTCGTCCTGCTCACGTCTCATCCGGAAACCGCCTCCGATGCGCCGCTCGACATGCGGGCCTACCGGACCTTCGACGACCTGCACGCGCTGCTTGCGAAACTCGTCCCGGCGGGGATGTTCGATGCGATCATTCATTCGGCAGCGGTCGGCGATTACGCACTGGCCGGGGTTCATTCCGGCCCGCGGGCGGAACCGTTGCTCACGCTTCCGGCTCTGAAAATCAAAAGCACGCACTCCGAACTCTGGATGCGATTCGTACCGACGCCGAAGCTCGTCGATCTCATCCGCACCGCGTGGGGTTTCCGCGGCGTCCTCGTGAAGTTCAAACTCGAAGTCGGCATCGGCGACGACGAACTGATCGCCATCTGCAAGAGGTCGCGGGCGCACTCCGACGCCGACCTCCTCGTCGCCAACACCCTCGCCGGCTACGAACGCGAAGCGCTCCTCATCGACCGTGCCGATTCTGCCGAACGGGTCGGCCGCCTCGAAATGCCAGCGCTTCTGCTGGATCGCATCGAGCGGATTTTCTCCGCGACAGACCGCGCCTCTGCTGTAAAATAGCGAACCTGCGGGACGCCGGATCTTCCGGTTGTGCCCGCAATGCGCCCCGCGAAGCGAGTCCGCCGGCCGTCTGCCGACGGATTGTCCGGCAAGGACGGAGTCTGCCGGTCGATCTCTATCACTGGAACCGGGCCTGCGCCCGATTTTGTAGGAGACGACCCCATGAAGCGTATCGCCGCGATCCTCACCGCCGCCCTCGGCGTGGCTTCCGCCCAGCCCGCCGCCGCATTCGATCTCGGCCTCGGGTTGTTCAAGAAGAAACCCGCCGCCCCATCGCCCGCCGCGCCGAAGCCGGACGGGTCGCTCAAGACCAAGCAGCTCGTGGCGACGCTGCAGTCCGATCCGGATATCGACCGCCGCAAGGTCGCGGCCGAAGCCCTGCGGACGCACGACCCGCGCAACAATACCGACGTGATCCCGACCCTCGTCCACACTCTGCAGAACGACCCGAATGCCGGTGTCCGCGCCATCGCGGCCGAGTCGCTCGGGGCGATCAAGTCGGTCTACCCCGCGGCCGGTTCGGCGCTCGAAACGTCGGAGAAGTCGGATCCGGACGCCAATGTCCGCGCCGTGGCGAAAGCGGCCCTCTGGCAGTACCACCTGAACGGCTACAAGACGCCGAGTTCGGCGTCGTCGAGTCTGCCGAGCCAGACGGGGGAACCGCCGCTGGCCGCGCCGCGGAAGCCGTTCGTGCCGACGACCCCGCAGCCGACTGTCGCGGATGTGTCGTTCCGCCACATCACGCAGGGAATGGGGAAGGGGCCGCCCCTCGCGCCGACGGCCGAACCGCCGCTGGCGAAGAAAGCCCCGCCCGCGGTTGTGCCGGACGTGAAACCCCCGACGCCGATGATCGAAGCGCCGCCGATCCCCGTCCCGATGCCGATGCCGGCGCCCGGATCGTCGATCACGCTCCCGCCGGTCGCGATTCCCGATGCGCCGATGCTCCCATCGGGCACCGGCACGCCGACCGTGCTTCCGCCGAAGCGATAGCAATCACACGCCGCGCCCGACAAATCGGAACAATCGCTAAACTTCCCGCAGTTCTCCGGCCGATAGATACTCCGAGTGTCCGTCGGCCGGGGTTGCGTTCATGCCGTGGAAAGCCCTGCTGCTCGCGCTCTCGGTCGCGCCCCTGTCGGGTTGCCTGTTGGCCCAGCACACGGCGCGGAACCTCTTCAACGAACCGGCCGAACTGCACGACAACAAGAAGATCGCCCGCCAGCTCCGACGCGATGCGCAGACCGTTTGGGCCGAAGTCCGCAGCCAATATCCGCAGCGCACGTTCACGGCCGATTACGCGGACGGCTTCGCCGACGGCTACGTCGATTACCTCGATTCCGGCGGCACCGCCCAACCGCCGCCCGTCCCGCCGCTGAAGTACCGCCGCAGCCGCTACATGAACTCCGAGGGGCACGCCCTCATCCGCGATTACTTCTGCGGGTTCCAGTACGGCTGCCAAGTCGCGGCCGCCTCCGGCAAGCGCGGCCTCATCACCGTGCCGATCCTGCTTCCCGAGCCGCCGGTCGATTCGCCCGTTCAAGCCCGCTTGGCCCCGCGCTCCGAAGTGCTGTCGAAGCCCAAGCCCGTCGGAGGCGGCACCGGATTGCCGATGCTCGACCGTCCGCTCGCGGCGAAGCCGGAACCCGTCTCGGTGCCGGTGGCGATTCCGGTCGCGAAGCCAACCGAACGCGCGGAACCCGTTGTCTCCTCACCGAGTTATCGGTCGGAGACCGAGATCGTGCCGCCGCTGCGCGACGTTCCCGACTCGGCGACCAAGCCGTACCGCCCGCCGACCGAGACGAAGCCGCTCCCGCCCTGGCGCGGGGATTGAGCGCATGGCCCCGAGCCGATCCGCCGCACTCTTGATCTTTTTGGGCGCGACCTGCTGCGGCGGTTGCGCATCGCTGTCGAACCCCGTCGCCGACGGCATCCCGGTGCGCCGCCTCCAGGACGAAGTCCTCGGCCGACCGAAGGCCGATCTCAAGCCGGTCCCGCTCACTCTGCTCCGACAGCGCGAAATCGAAAGTTGCAAACTCGACAAGGGGGACGTGCTCGCGGTCGTCGCCGACGAGATCATCGCCCCGGCGAATGCGCCCGTTCCCGTGCGCCTCCCCGACCAGTTCAACTCGAACGCGGCGCTCGGCTACCCCGTCCCCGTGAACGACGACGGCACGATCTCCATCGCCCGGTTGCCCGCGCTGAACGTGCGCGGCAAGACGCTCGCCGAAGTGGAGCAGCTCATCAAGGACGCGGCGACGGGCAAGAATGGCGGCCCGGAACTCGTGAACCTCAAGAACGCCCGCGTCTCGGTGCAGCTCCTGCAGAAGCGGGTCTACACGATCACCGTCGTCCGCGAGGACACGCAGCCGACGCCGCTGACGGGCCAAGGGGGCGTGCTGCTCGGGGCGAACAAGCGCGGCAGCGGCTTCACCCTGAAATTGCAGGCCGGCGAGAACGACGTGCTCCACGCGCTCAACGCGACCGGCGGCCCGCCCGGCCTCGACGCCAAGAACGAAATCGTCGTGATGCGCGGCGGCTACGATCCCGCCGACCCGGCCAAGAGCACGACCCGCATTCCGCTGCGCATCTACCCCGAACAGCAACTGACGCTGACCGACGCCGACATCGTCCTCAAAGACGGCGATGTCGTGCTGATCGAAACGCGCGAGAGCACGTCGGAGGTCTTCTACGTCGCGGGGTCGCCGGTTCGCGCCAGTTCAGCCTCCCGCGCGACTACGACCTCGACGTGATCCAGGCGCTCACGCTCGTCGGCGCGCCGCTCGCGAACGGCGGCTTCACGCAGAACGCCTTCATCGGCAGCGCCGTGAATTCGGGGCTTGGTTCGCCCTCGCCCGCGCTGCTGACGGTCCTGCGGCCGCTCTCGAACGGCCGGCAGATCCCGATCAAGGTCGATCTCAACCGCGCGCTCCGCGACCCGCGCGAGCGGCTCCGCGTCCGCGGCGGCGACATCCTCGTGATGCAGGAGCGGCCCGGCGAGGCGACCCTCCGCTACCTGACGCAGACCTTCCGGCTGAACACCGCCGCGAACACGTTCCAGGGCGGGACGATCACCGGCGCGGCGACCAGCATCAACCCCTGATCCGCCGCGTACAACAGCGGCATGTTCCTCCAATCTCGCGACCTGACGCTCCTGCGCGTGGCCCGCCGGGCGATGGCGACGACCTTCGAAGTCGCGTTCCCCGCCGGCACGCCGCACGCCTTCGACGCCGGCAGCGCCGCGCTCGACCTCATCGAAGAGATCGAAGAGCAACTCACCGTCTACCGCGACAGCGGCGAAGTGGCCCGCACGAATGCGACCGCTGCGAATGGGCCAGTCGCCGTCGGCGCAGAGCTGTATCGGCTCCTCGAACGCTGCGCCGCTTTCACCATCGACACCGCCGGAGCCTTCGACGTCGCGGTGGGCGCGCTCGTCGATGCGTGGGCTTCCGCGAAGCGCGTCGGCCGCATTCCGACCGCGCAGGAGTTGAACGGCGCGACCGCGCGCTCGGGCTTCCGCCACGTCATGCTCGGCGAAGGGACGGTGGGCTTCCGCCGTGCGGGATTGAAGCTCAACTTCGGAGCCATCGGCAAGGGCTACGCGCTCGACCGCGCCGCGGAGCATTTGAAGCGAGACTGGGGCATCGGATCGGCTCTTTTGCAGGGGGGCGGGAGCAGCATGTACGGCCTCGGCGCTCCGCCGAACGACCTGCGCGGTTGGCCCGTGGCGATCCGCCATCCGGAACCGGAGCGACCGGGCCTCGGCACGGTTCACCTGAACGATCGGGGCTTGGGCACTTCGGCCGCGACCTTCCAGTTCTTCGAGTTCGCCGGCGAGAAATACGGCCACGTCCTCGACCCGCGCACGGGCCGCCCGGCGGAAGGAACCGAGAGCGCGTCCTGCATCGCGGAGAGCGCCGCCGAAGCGGACGCCATCAGCACGGCGTTCTTCGTCGCGGGAAGGGAATGGGCCGCCGAGTTCTGCCGCAGCCGACCGCACCTCGGCGCCGTCATGCTGAACGCTGGAGATGACCGCCCGATCCGCATGGGAATCTCGGAGGCGGTCGAGTAGGCTGATTGCGGCGATTCCCCGTTCACGGGTCGAGAGGAAGACGAGTGAACCGGATTGCCTTCAGCGCCCTCGCGGCATTCGCATTCTCCACCGGCGCGGATGCGGCTCCGGTGCCGAGAGAACCGATCGATCCCAAAGCGGTTGCCCTGCCCGCCAAAGCCTTTTTGTGGTTCACGCAGGGAAAGTGGCGGATCTTCCGCAGCGAGACACCGACCTATCTCGAAGCGACGGACAAGACGAAAGCCTGCACCGTTCGCTACTACCTCGCTCCGCTCGGTGTCGAGTCCGGCCGCTTGATCTACGAAGCGGAGTGCGCGCGGTTCGGCGGATGGCAGCCGGTGTGGGTCGCCGAGGATCGCTCGGTGCTGTTCCGCTCGGGGTCGGTCCACGCTTGGTACGACCCCAAGAAAGTACCGCTGGCGCTGACCGGCGGCGAGAAAGGGCTCGGCCAGATCAAGATCCCCGGAACGGAAGGGGGCGCCCATATCCACGTCGCGAACGAACTGGGGGCCGTGGTGAGCGCGTCCGTCCAATTGGAGGGGCCGTACTATTCCGAGCCACTCTTCTTCGTCCCCCTCGACGGCAAGGAATTCCTCCCGGAAAAAGCCGTTCGGCTGAGCGATCACTACACGCATTCGTTCGAGTGGAACATCAAGATCGACGGGCATCGAGTCGCTTGGGGCGAAGGCGTCTACGACACGAAGGCCAAAGACAAATGGTCGCCGCTGCCCGCGAAACGCAAACCCGAACTCCGCGCGCTCTCGGGCGATACCGCAGTCTACGAAGCGCTCGCGGACAAGGGCGAAGCCGGCGACAAGGAGTTGATCGCTTTCGATCTCGCCACGCACAAGGTCTTATCCGCCGGCCCGCGCAAACCGAACGAACTCCTCGTCGTCGCCCGCGATCGCACCGGCCTCTTCTTCCGGGCGACCGGCGCCGGCACGGAGTGGGAAGTCTTCGCCCGGGATCTCGCCGACAGCAAGGCCAAAGAACTCTTCGCCGCGCCGATCGGCAAACTCGATTCGGTACCCAAGTATTTCATCACCCGGGAAGGCGTGCAGTTCTTCCAAGGCGACCGCATCAAAGCGGTCGGTTGGAATACCAAGAGCGAGAAGTGACCTCTCCAACTCCGGTGTCGGCACCGCCCAACCCTCACCCCACATGCACCCAGTGCAAGTTCCCCTGCCAGCCGGGGGCGAACCCGTCGAAGATCTGGTGGAGGTGCAAAGCGAATCTCACCGGCCGCCGTAGCCGAGCAGGCCCTTCAGCAGGCGGACGAGGCCGAACCCGGCGAGGGTGAAACAGACGAGTCGAAGGAGTGAAATGTCCCAGTCGAAGTGGTAGACGACCGCCGAAGCGGCGAGCGACCCCGCACCGGTCACGATGCTGCGGCGATGGAAGCGCCGGCGGGTGCGCCTCCGTCGAGTGGCGACCCGTTCGTAAAGGGCGAGGGCGGCGGCTTCGGCGTGGCGAGGGGGATCGGTGCGCGGCGGCGGGCGATCCGGTTCGGGCGGATCGTCGCCCCAGACGACGACCGGCGCGGCGCGGCCGCAGCGGGCGCACGCCGGATCGGCACAGGGGCAGGAGGCGGGGGAATTCATCCGGGAAATCGTAGCACCCGCTCAGTCTTTCGACTCGGTCTTCCCCTTCGCAGGCACGATGTACTTCATCAGTTGCCCGTATGTTTCGAGGGGATAATCCTCCTGCTCGCTCCCGGCGGCATGGCAGCGGGCGCAGCGGTCGGTGATGATCGACTTCACCTTCACGGCCTTGGCTTCCGTAAGGTATTCGGGCGTGATCGGCTTTGCCGCGAGCGCCTGCGGCCGCACGAAGCTGTCGTCGGCGAAGGCCTTGTCCCGCGCCGCCGGTTCCGCGTTCAGCCACGCTTGAAGGGCGAGGCGTTCGCCGTCGCGCTCGGCGTCGAGCTTTTCTTTGATCGCGGGATTATCCTTGACCTGCTTCTTGTAAACCCCGCCGTCCTTCTCGAAGAAGGCGGGGGCCATCGTCCCCTTGCCGCTGAAGGGGAAATCCTTGCCGACCACCTTCGGCCCTGCGATCAGTTTTTCGAGGTGGCTCGGCTCCGCCTTGACCGGCATCGGCGCGGGTTCGACCGCCTTCGGCCCCTTCACGACGTCGATGAGCTTCGGCGGCTTGGCCGCCTTCGGGTCGTTCAGCGTGGCGGCGAGGCTCTTGGCTTCCTCGGCCTGCTTGCGCTCGATGTCGAGCGCCGGCTGGATCACCTTCAGGCCGACGAACCCGAGGGCCGAGGCGACGCCGAAGAGGACGAGCAGGACGACGATCTTGCCTTTCAGGCCGTACATGTTCAGCAGGCTGAGCACGATCTGCATCGTCATGCCGATGCCGACGATGCCGCCGGTGCCGAGGATGCCGTAGGCGAAGTAGACCCCGTAGTGCGGCACGCGGGCCAGCCACCAGAAGGAGATATCGACGACTTGGGCGATCAGGACAATCGGCCCGAGGACGGCGCGGATGCCGGCCCAGTAGGTGCTGAAGGCGAAGGTCAGGCCGGTGAGCGCGAAGAGGATGGCGAACGTCAGCAGGTGGGCGTGCGTCGATTGGGTGAGGTGCTCGACGGATGTCTGCTTCGTGCTCCGGACCCACTTCCCGTCGATGATCTCGGTGCTCGGCGCGGTGATGAGCGGTTCGAGTTGGGCGTACGTTTCGAGCGTCGGGGCTTGCGTACCGCTGGAATGACAGTTCAGGCAGCGCGCTTCGACGAGCGACTTCACCTTCACCCCGCCGTCGGCGGCGACGAACTCGGGCGTCACCGGGAGATCTTCGATCTCCTTCGGTCGGGCGAAGCTGTCCTTCTCGTAAGCCTCCTTCTTTGTGGCCGCATCGCTGCGCACCCAGGCGAGCATCGACTTCAACTCGCCTTCGCGCTCCCCCATCAGATTGCCCACTTCGCGGCCGCGCGTTTTCTGCTGGGTCGCCCAGCCCTTCGACTTCGCGAAGAACGCCGGGGCCATGTTGTCCTTGCCCACGTCCTCCGTTTTTTCGTCGGCGCTGAGGAGCGTGTCGATGCGGCTGCACGGCGCCGCGACGGTCGGATCGTACGGCTTCAGCCCCGCGAAGATTTCGACGACGTCCACGCCCGTGGGCAGCGGCTCGCCGTCCTTCTTCGAGTGCTTCATGTGGAGCTGCACCATCGCCGAGAAGTACCCGAGGCCGACGGCGATGAGGAAGACGCTGAGGACGAGGCGGGCCGCAAAGGGCAATTCGCGGAGGGTGATGCGCGGAGCGGGGGGTGCGGGGTGGGCGGTCATGGCAGGACTCCGCAGGCGAGTTGGGGAAGGGATCGCTCGGCAGAACATCCAGCCTAGCACACCCGCGCCGGCTCGCAAAGGGCGAGGGCCGCTTCGATCTCGCGCAAAACCAGCTCTTTCGCCGCCGGGAGGTCGAGGTGGGATCGCGCGCCGCTGGCGAGGCGGTGCCCGCCGCCGTCGAACTTCTCGGCGATCTTGGACACGTCCACCTTCGAGCGCGCCCGGAAGCTGATCTTCGTGCCCCCCTCGGGCTGCTCGATGAAGATCACGGCCACTTCGACGCCGTCGATGCTGCGCGGGTAGTTGATGAGGTCTTCGGTATCCCCCGGCAAGGCTCCCGTCTCGGCGTAGTCCTTCAGGTACACCTCCGTGGTGCCGATCTGCCCGTTGGCCCGCGTTTGCAGACGTTCGAGGGCCACGCCCACGAGCCGCAATCTCGCCACGGGAGCGCACTCGAAGAGCTGCTCGAACAGCGGCGGCGGGTTCGCCCCGAGCCGGACGAGTTCCTCGGCGAGCTTGAAGCTCTCGGCCGTGGTGTTCGGGTGGCGGAACCAGCCGGTGTCGAGGGCGAGCGCCATGAAGAGGTGGTTCGCGGCGGTCGGGGAAATGGGGGCGCCGAGGGCGCGGATGATCTCGTAGGCCATGCGGCCGGTGGCTTCGGCGCCGGTATCGACGAACCGCGTCGCCCCCAAATCATCCTGCGTGCGGTGGTGGTCGATCACGACCTTCGGGAGCTTCGACGCTTTCATCCACGGGCCGAAGTCGCCGAGTTGATTCCACGTCCCCGTGTCCATGACGACGATGCCGCCGCACTTGCCGAACTCCGCATTCGACGGGTCGAAGTTGACGATGGTCGTCCGGCACGGATCGAGGAATTCGTAGCGCGGCGGCAGCTTGCTGGCGATGACGACGCGGGCCTTTTTGCCGGTGCGCCCGAGGGCGTCGGCGAGGGCCATTTGGGAACCGAGTCCGTCGGCGTCCGGTCGGATGTGGGTCATCAGCAGGAAGTCGTCCTTGTCGCGCATCCATTCGACCAAGGGGGACCAGTCCAGAGGCATCGTCGGCTCGCAGGAGGCAGGGGCCTGAACCGGCATTATAGGCGAAAGGCTCCGCGCGGGCGGGAAAGCTCGCGTTCCGGGGTCGATTCCGATTCCGGCCGATATCCATCCCCCCTCCACCGGAATCAACCCCGGATCGTCGGAATCTCGGTACGTGCTAGGCGCGTCAAGGCTTGCGGATCGGCGAGTCCGACGAATCGACGCTCGGTTCGGATCTTCCTTGCCGGATGACTTGGATCCCGCTATCATTTAATCGATTGACCCGTCAGTTAATTATTCTCCCGCTCGGCGGTTGACCGTTCATGACCGATGCGCTCCGCAAACCGGGCCGACCCAAAGACCCCGACCTCAAGAGCCGCCGCGAGGCGGAAATCCTGACGGCCGCGGCCGCGCTGTTCGCCGATGCCGGCTTCGCGAACACGAGCGTGCAGGCCATCGCGGATCGCCTCGGGATCGGCAACGGGACGATCTTCTCGTACTTCCCGACGAAGGAAACGCTCTTCCTCGCGGTCGTCGAACGCGGCCTCGCCGCTCTGACCGTGGCCATGGATCGAGTTATGGCGACGGACGAGGCCCCGCTGAAGCTGCTCCGCGAGGCGATCCGGACCTACCTCCGGTTCTTCCACGAGCGGCCCGAGTTGGCCGAGATGTTCATCCAAGAGCGGGCCAACTTTCCGCACCACCATCGTCCCCTCTACTTCAGCAACCTCGACGAGCGCGAGTGCCAGAAGCACGACGCTTTCTTCCGGCGCTTGCAGGAGGGAGGCGTCCTGCGGCCGATGCCGCAGGAGCGCTTCATGGCCGTGGTCGGCGACCTGCTCTACGGCACGATCATCACGAACCTGCTTTCGGGTCGGCCGGTCGATCCCGAGGCGCAGGCCGAAGCTGTCTTCGACGTGCTCGGCCGGGGCATCCTGAGCGACGCCGAGCGGAAGCGACTGTCGAAATCGAACACCTGAGGGGACGACGATGCCACGCCGGATGATCGCGTTCGTACCGCTGGGCCTCCTGCTCGGCTGCGCACCGAAGACCGCACCGACGGGGGCGAAGGAACTGCCGCCCGTGAGCGTCACGGTGGCGCCGATCCAAGATCGCTCTCACCAGCGGCGCGTCCTCGGCACGGGCACGCTCAACGGCACCGAAGACGTGCCGTTGGCGCTGAAGGTGGACGGCCGCGTGCGGGCCATCCACTACGACGTAGGCGACCAGGCGCTGCCGGGGGCCGTGCTTCTCGAACTCGACACCGTCGATTTGAAACTCGCCGTGGCGGAAGCGCAGGCCGCCCTCGATTCCGAGATGCGGGCGCTCAACCTCACGACGGCGACCTTCGCCGCCTTCGACGTGAACAAAAACGACGCCGTCATCATCGCCAAGGCGAACTCGGACAAAGCCGAGAAGGAGTTCGAGCCTTACCCGAACTTGCTGGCGACGAAGGCCGTGTCCGAGTCCGAATTCCTGCGGGTGAAACTCGACGCCGACGTGACGAAAGCCAAGACGCGCGACACCATCGCTTCCACGAATGCCGCCTACGCCCGGGCCAAGCAGCGGCAGGTGGCCCTCGCCATCGCCGAGCAGCGCTTGGCCGACGCCGACCTGCGCGTGCCGGAGCCGCCCGAATGGCAAGCGTGGGCCGCGCTGATGGGGCCGAGCGCCCCGCCGATGCGCTTCGCGGTGGCGCAGCGCATGGTCTCGGCCGGGGAGCGCGTGCAGAGCCTGCCGATCACGACCGCCTATCGCCTCGTGATGAGCTACCTGCTGAAACTGCGCGTGACGGTGCCGGAGCGCCACGCGGCCGAAGTGCGCGTCGGGCAGCCGGTCGAAGTGCGCGTCGATGCCTACGGCGACAAGCCGTTCGCCGCGCGGGTGGCCCGCGTGAACCCGACCATCGACCCGCTCAACCGCACGTTCCAAGTCGAGATCGAAGTGCCCAACATCGCCGGCAAGCTCAAGCCCGGCGGCTTCGCGCAGGTCGCGATCCTCGGCGACTCGGTGAAGCTCGTCGCGGTGCCGCCGCAGGCGCTGGTTTCGTATGCGGGGGTGAGCAAGGTCTTCGTGCTGATGGGCGACAAAGCGCAGGCGGTGCCGGTGGAAGTCGGCATCCGCGAGAAGGATTGGATCGAAGTGAGGGGGGCGTTCCCCGCGGGCGCCCCTGTGCTGACGAGCGGGTTTTCGCAGGTGGTAGACGGGAGCAAGGTGGTGGTGCGGTGAGTGTTGGAGTTCAACCTTTAGGTTGTGGGTCGGGCGGAGTCTGCGACGCCCGACCTCCTGTGAAGGGGAAACCCCGCATCGGGAATCGCCAACGGTTCGCAAAACGGTCGGGCGGAGTCTGCGACGCCCGACCTCCTGCGAAGGGGAATCCCCGCACCGGAAATCGCCAACGGTTCGCAAAACGGTCGGGCGGAGTCTGCGACGCCCGACCTCCTGCGAAGGGGAATCCCCGCATCGGGAAT
>Ga0136611_10002179_pt1 | contig 13627 bp, 13 predicted proteins | sample AntDrymUQ2232306_2_FD_106645 | JGI IMG/M metagenome (GOLD analysis project Ga0136611, IMG submission 106645) | Polar desert sand microbial communities from Dry Valleys, Antarctica - metaG UQ223 (23.06) | ecosystem: Environmental > Terrestrial > Soil > Desert | place: Antarctica: Dry Valley... | reverse complement strand
GTTGGTGAAGGCCCAAAAAACCGCCGGCACAGTGGCGCGCATGGCATGGCTTTCCGGGCGGGGCGCGCCTTCGCGTGCGGCGCGTTCAAACTCGGCCATCATGGCCGGGTCGGTGATGGAAGCCGGATCGATGTACGGAAGTCGCTGGGTATCGTTCATGCAATGCTCCTGTTTAAAAATACCGCCCCTGGCTTCTGGCAGCCGCTATCCGGCTGTGCCCAGGGCCCGGCTGTAATAAGACAAATCGAGATACCGGTCCGCCGCCGGCGGCGTACCGCCCCACATGCCCTCCATCTCCGCGCGGATGGCAAGCACGCTTGAAAAGCCTTTCTGGTCGAATGCAGCGTCTACCGCCAGGCCCGAACCCGGCTTGATGAGCGCTTCGTAGGTTCCCTCTGCCACAGCCGGTGACAAGCCGAACTTTGCAGCCAGCAAATCAACCATGGCCGCGCGATTGGCGGGGTCCAGCACAGAACGCTGGCCTTCAACATAGGCGGCAAGATAGCGCTGCAGTGCCTCGGTGTGGGCGACGGCCCAGTCCCGCATCACGAACGCCCCGGTGGCCTGGTAGGGGCCGAGCAGGTCGAACTGGGTGCCCAGGCTTTTCAGGCCATTCTCACGCACCGTAAAGGAAAACGGCGGGTTGATCATCCCGGCAGCAAGTTCAGGGTCGGACGCCATCGCCGCCGATCGCGGACCGGTGCCACCGGCGAGCTTGACCTTGTAGTCGCGGTTTTCAAGCAGGCCATGCAGCTTGAGGATTTTTTTGGCGGCCAGCGCATACGCCGTGTTGGGCGCATCCACCGCGAGAAGCTTGCCGCACAGGTCGTTCATCGAATTGATCTCGGCGCGCACCATGAAGTCGTTCATGCCCGCATCGCCACCCGAAACAATGACGGCGTCGATCCCAGCTTCGACCATGGCCACCGCGTTGTCAACAGCGGCATGCGCGATTTCGAACCTGCCCTCTGCCAGACCGGCGCGTTGCAGGTCGGAGTTGGGCGTGTTCTGTACTTCGACGGTCAGCCCGCGCTTTGCGAAACCGCCGTTTGCCAGCGCGGCAAAAAGCGGCAGGTTGCTCGACGTGTTGAAGATGTTGACGCGCAGCAGCATGGCGGGTTCTCAAGTTTCCTGGACCAGCGCGGCCTGGGTGATGTTGTCGGCGGTAAGCGGCATGTCGCGTACCCGCACACCCAGCGCGTCGGCCACCGCATTGGCGATGGCGGCGGCAACCGGCCCATGTGTCGCCTCCCCGGCGCCCAGCGATTTCTCGCCCGGCCGGTCAATCACCTGTACCTCGACGGCGGGCACTTCGGAAAAGCGAAGAATGGGGTAGTTTTCCCAGGTGTTGCTGAGGACGCGCATGCGGTCGAACTGCACCGCTTCCTTCAATACCCAGCTAACGGTCTGGATCGCGCCGCCCTCGACCTGGTTCTTCACACCATCGAGATTGACCACGCGGCCCACGTCCACGGCAATCCAAAGTTTGTCGACCCTGACCTCATGGCTGACGTCAACCGCTGCTACCACCGCGCAATAGGCGCCCATGTTTTTGTACCTGGAAAACGCCAGGCCCATGCCCTTGCCTTCGGCCTTTTCACGCGTGGCCCAGTCGGCCATTTGCGCGGCCGATTCCAGCACGGCACGGCCGCGCGGGTCGCTCAAATGGCGCAGGCGAAATTCCAGCGGGTCAACGCCCAGCTCAAGCGCAATTTCATCGAGAAAGGACTCGATTGCAAACACATTGCAGTGCGCGCCCAATGAACGCAGCGACGACGTGCGCAGCGGCATGACGAGCGAACGGTGGCAGACCGCACGCCATTGCGCAAAGTCATAAAACGGCACACTGTTACGCTCGGCGCCGCCGCCGTTCGACATCGGCACATTGATGGCGATCTGGCGCTCGAACGGTTGGCCGAGCAGCGGTGCCGCGTGCAGCACCGGCACTTTGCCGCGCCCGGGCCGCATGCTGTGCCCGGTGGACCAGACGTCGTGTTGCCAGCGGGCGATGCGGCCGTCTTCGCCGATGTCGGCCTTGATTTCAACCGCCATGGCGGCGCCGAACGGTGCGCATGCGAGTTCGTCCTCGCGCGTCCATTGCAATTGCACCGGGCGGCCGGGGACGGCGCGGGCCAGCAGCGCGGCATCGCAGGCCGCGTCGTCGGCGCCGTTGTGGCCGTAGCAGCCGGCCCCCTCGACGTGTTGCAAAACGATGGCGGCCTGCGGCAGGTCAAACACGAGCGCCAGGTCTGCCCTCAGGTTGTAGATGCCCTGGCTGTGGGTCCAGACTTCCAGAGCGCCGTCCTCGTAACGCGCAATGGCGCAGGAAGTGCCTATGGAGGCATGCGCCAGGAACGGCCGCGAATAGGTCGCTGCAAAGCTGCGCGCCACCGTGCCGGCTTTGCTTGTGCCTGCCGGTATTTTTTCGCCAACCAGCGTGGTCTCAGCCGGTTGAGAGCGCAAAAGGGCCGGCATGGCACGCATGTCGGGCAAGGCGTTTGTTTCGTGCCAGGTCGCGAGCGCAGTCAGCTTGCCGAGCGCCCGCACAGCGAGGTATTCGTCATCGGCAACGAGCCCCAGAAAACTGCCGTCCCGCACCACCGCCACGACACCAGGCATGGCCTGGACGGCGGCCAGGTCCATCTCCGCCAACACGGCGCCCGGCGACGGCGGATGGGCTACCCGGCCATGCAACATGCCGGGCAGCACCATGTCCTGGATAAAGCGCGGCCGGCCGCTGACCTTGTCGGGAATATCGAGGCGCTGCATGACCAGTGCCACGGGCGATGGCAGGCCTGCCGGGCGGGCCAGCGCAACGCTGCTGGCCTCGCGATCGAGCAGCGCGTCTTCGGCAAGTTCCCAATAACTGGTAGCGGACTGGCCTGCCGCATCTTTGGAAAAGATGCGGCCGTCGGCGACGTCAAGGCCTGCCGCCGCCTCCGGTTCAAGGCCGAGTCGCGTGACTGCGGCGCGCAGGTAAATGGCCCGCGCCTCAGCGCAAACCTGCCGCAAGGCATTGCCTGAATGCGCGATGGACATGCTGCCGGCCGTCATGCCTTCGTTGGGGCCGGCTGCGGTACTGGCTGCCAACATCCGGATTCGCGCGACGCTGACGTCAAGCTCCTCCGCAACGATCTGCGCCAGCGCAGTGATGATGCCCTGGCCGAGCTCGACCTTGCCGGTGCGAACGGTCACCGTACCGTCGGCGTGGAGGGACAACCACTGCGAGAGATTCGGATTGGTGGCGAGGCTGCCGGGCAAAATCGGCGCAAGCGCCGCCGGGCTTTTTTCGGGCAGCACAGCGCTCATGACGTGACCTTCATCGCTGCGGCCGCGCGCAACACCGCCCGAACGATGCGGTTGTGCGTGCCGCAGCGACAAAGATGCCCGTCCAGCGCCTGCCGCACTTCAGCTTCGGTAGGTTCAGGTGTTTTGTTCAGGAGTGCCGCCGCATGCACCAGGATGCCGGACAGACAGTAGCCGCATTGGGCGGCCTGCTCGTCGATAAAGGCCTGCTGCAGCGGATGCAACCGGCCTTCCTCGCCAAGGCCTTCGATCGTGACGATCCGCTTGCCCTGAGCGGACCACAGCGGCGTGTCGCATGACGGCACAGAAACACCATCGACCATCACATGGCATGACCCACACTGCGCCACTCCACAGCCGAAGCGCGTGCCCTTGAGGCCAAGATCGTTGCGCAGCACATAAAGCAGCGGCGTGTTTTCGTCCGCCTGCACCGTGCAGGCACGACCGTTTACGTCAAGATCAATTTTGCGAGCAGCCATCACATCAGCTCTATCTGTTCAAGGAGGGCAGTACACGCAGTGAGCGAAATGTGCGGAATTTCCTCTACACCAGCAGGGGCCGCGGATCTGGCTTCGCCAGTCCGCAGGCGCAGCGGCCCCCTCGGGGGGCAGGGCGCTACACGCAGTGAGCAACCGTGGGGGCATTATTTCGGCGCAGCCTTCATGATGGCGCCAAGCGTGGTGTACTCCTCCTTGATGTAGGAATCGAAACGCTCTGGCGTCATCGGCATGGGTTCGGCGCCCAGTTTGGACATGCGCTCGATCACCTCCGGCTGCGCCAGCACTTTGCGCACCTCGGCATTGAGCTTGTTGACGACAGGGCGCGGCGTTTTTGCCGGCGCCAGCAGGCCGGTCCAGAAATCGAAGACAAAACCGGGCAGCCCGGCTTCGGACACCGTCGGAACGTCAGGCAAGGCCGTCGAGCGTTTTGAAGTGCTGACAGCCAGCGCACGCAGGCGGTTGTCGCGGATGTTGGGAAGCGATGCGAGCACTGGCGTGAACATGAAATCGACGCGGCCGGCACTCACCTCGACGATGGTTTCAGGCGTGCCCTTGAAAGGAATGTGCGTGGCCTGGATGCCGGCCAGGGCGCGGAATTTCTCGGCATTGACGTGGGTCGCGCTGCCGACCCCGGCCGAGGCGTAATTGAGCTGGCCCGGCCTGGCCTTGGCCGCCGCGATCAGCTCGCTCACCGATTTGATCGGGCTGCTCGAAGCCACTACCAGCACGCTGGGCACTGCAGCCAGCGGCGAAACGCCGGCAAAGTCCCCAACCGTGTCATAAGGCAGGTTGCCGTATAGCGCCGGGTTGACCACATGCCCGGTGGATACCACCAGCAAGGTGTAGCCGTCCGGGTCGCTCTTGGCCACCTGGGCCGCGCCAAGGGTGCCACCGGCGCCGGGCCGGTTTTCAACCACCACGCCCTGGCCCAGGCTGGCACTCAGCCGCTCGCCGACGATGCGGGCCATGATGTCGGTGGCGCTGCCGGCCGTGAAAGGCACGATGATCTTGATGATCTTGTTCGGGTAGTCGGACGTGCCGCCGGCTGGCGCCTGAGCCCAGGCGCCAGCAATCGCAAGCACACTCGAGGCAAGGACAAATAAGCGTTTGTTCATGGTCTTTTCTCCTGATTTAACAATAAAAACACGCTGCAGCGCCCTGTTTACGCGCGCCAATAGCTATTTGTTTCATAGCGCCATGGCGGTAATGATCTTCTGGCTAGACGTACGCAGCGCTTCGAGCTTCGGCGCCAGGTCGACGCCCAGCAACTGCCCGTTTCGTTTTTTCCACTCGCCAGCGACCATCACGCTGTCGATATTGGCCAGCGAGGTCTGCATGACGACACTGTTGAGCGCATCGACCACCGGCTGCATGTTCAGGTCGCTCGCGCGAATCATCACCAGGTCGGCCTGCTTGCCGGCGGTCAGCGAGCCGATGCGATGCGACTGCTTGAGCATTCGCGCGCCCTCGACGGTGACCCATGAAAGCGCCTCGCGCGTCGTGACGGTCGAGGTCGGCGGAATGCCGCCGTGCGCCTCGCGAAAGGCGAAATTGTCCAGGCTGCGCTGCATGCCCAGCGCGACGCGCGCCTGCGTCAGCATGTCGCCGCTGAGCACGCTTTCCAGATCGACGCCGAGCGAAGGCGCCCTGCCCGCCGCGCGCAAACGGCCGGTAATGGGAAAGCCGTGGCCCTGGCTCATTTCGCTTTCGGCGGCAGCGGAAAAGCTCATTCCCAGTTCGCAAAAGCGTTTCAGCTGTTCGTCGCTGAGCGCATGGCCGTGAACGATGTTGATGTGGTCGCCTAGCAAGCCGGCGGCTTCGAGCTTTTCCCAGCCATCGGGCGTTCGCGCCGGCCCGCCGCCCTGGTGCAGCGAAGCGATCAGGCCCAGCTCCTTGGCCATGGCGAAGTCATGCAGCGACACTTCAAGCGTCGAATAATGCGGCCCGAGCACGGCGGCCTGCACGCTCAGCAGCGGGTTGCCCTGGTGGCTTTCAAGCAGCCGCTCAATCTCGGCGCGCGGATGCGGCACTTCCCAAAACGGGCTCTGGCCGGGCTTCGGGTCGGGCTTGGCGGTGCCGTGGAAAAAGGCGGCGCGGATGCCCGATTCGAGCAGGCCGGCGATCGCCGCGTCGTTGTGCTCAGGCGTCGGATTGTTGTGGCACCAGTCGGCGAGCGTCGTGGTGCCGCAGTTCAGCTGGTTCAAGCTGCCGACCAGCGTCGCGATGTGCAAATCTTCAGGCTCGAACAACGTCGCCAGCCCGGCGTGCATTTTCTGGAAATACTCCAGCAGTGTCCAGTTCGCCGCCAGCCCGCGCAGCGCGGTTTGCCAGGTGTGCATGTGGGCGTTGACCAAGCCCGGGATGATGATGAATCCCGCGCCGTCGATGGCTTCCGCATCGTCGGCATGAATCGCCGGCGCTATTTCCGTCAGCGTGTCGCCCGTCACAAGGATGTCGCCCTGCGGCAGGTCGCCCTGCGCGTCCATCGTGATGATGGAGGCACCCTTGATCAGTGTTTTTCGGCTGTGTTGCATCGGTGCGATCCCTGAATTGCTCCCTCCCCCGCAAGTGAGAGAGGGCTGAGGTGAGGGTTCTACGTTTCTAGAGCCCGTCGCTCATCGTGACGTTCTCGGACTTCAGTTCCAGCCCCGCGTCTTTCGCGGTCTCGTCGAGCAGCACTGCGAAGTCGATGTTGTCGTGCCCGCGTCCGACCATGCGCGACACCGATTCGCGCGTCGCCGCCGCCGCCGGCATCGCGACGCCATACGCCTTGGCCGCCGCCATTCCAAGGTCCATGTCTTTGAGCAGCAGCTTCGGCGTGAAAGTTACCTGGTCGAACGTCAGATTCGTCAGCATCGGCGTCTTGTAGCGCGTGTACATCGACCCCAGCACCGAATCGTTGATGCTTTCCAGGAATACATGGCGCGGGATGCCGGCTTTTTCGGCCAGCACGGTGATTTCGCACAGATTTTGAATGACGACGCCGAACATCGTGTTGTGGGCAATCTTCCAGATGCGTGCCAGTTCGCCCTCGCCGACCCACATCACCTTGCGCGCCATCGCCTGCAGGTAAGGCTCGACCTGTTCGTAGAGGGCGCGAGGACCGCTGGAAACCGTCAGCAGCTTGCCGGCCTTGGCCACCTTGGCATTGCCCGACACCGGCGTGCAAAGATAGGCAACGCCGAGCGCTTCGAGTTGTGCGCGGATTTCGGCCGATCCTTCCTGCGAAATCGACGAGCTGTCGACAACCACTTTCGGCTTCGCGCTTCCCGCCGCCAGCCCGCCGTCGCCAAACAGCACCTGCTTCAGGTCGTCAGTGGTCGAGACCATGGTGAACACCACGTCGCAATTGGACAGATCCTGCTTGCTGGCGGCGATCGTTGCGCCGTACTCGACCAGCGGCGCCGCCTTGGACGCGGTGCGGTTCCAGACGTTGACCGGATGCCCGGCCTTGAGCAGGCGTTTGACCATCGCCTCGCCCATGCGTCCGAGGCCGATCCAGCCGATCGTATGTGTTGTCATGTTTTCCTCCGTTTTGCTTCGTTTTGCTTGGGGCCGGCGCAGTAACGCCAGCGCCGGTTTGCGGCGACTTCGAAGTTTGTGCACAGCCGCGCCGGCTGGCAAGCGGCGCCGCGAAATTCAGTTTTCCGTTGGCTGAAACAACTGCCGGGGTGTGCTCGCGGGCCTCAGGCCGGCTGATTTTCAACGCTGTTTCGCAGCACGCCGATGCCCTCGATGTCGATCTCGATGGTGTCGCCGGCGACCATCCACACCGGCGGCTTGCGCGCATAGCCGACACCGCCGGGCGTTCCCATGACGATCACATCGCCCGGCTCCAGTGTCATGCAGGCCGACATCAGCGCGATCGTTGGCGCAACGTGAAACACCATGTCTGTCGTCGATGCGCTCTGCATCACCCGGCCATTGAGGCGCGACTCGATGTGCAGGCCCTTGCAGCCCGGCGGGAGTTCGTCGGCGGTGACCAGATAGGGTCCGAAACCGCCGGTCAGGTCGAAGTTCTTGCCGACGGTCCACTGGCTGGTCTTGCGCTGGTAGTCGCGAAACGTCGCGTCGTTGAAGCAAGCGTAGGCGAACACCGATTCGAGCGCGTTTTCTTCCGAGACGTTGCGCGTGGTTTTGCCGATCACCAGCGCCAGCTCGGCCTCGAAGTCGAGCGACGTCGAGATCGGCGGAATCGGAATCGCGCCGCCGTGCGCCAGCAGCGACGACGGCCCGCGAAAAAAGATCACCGGATAGTCGGCGACCGTGTTGCCGCCCTCGGCCGCGTGGTCGTGGTAATTCACGCCAAGGCAAAGAATCTTGCTGGGGCGCGGAATGCACGGCAGGAGCCGGACCTGTTCCAGCGGCACTGGCCTGGCACTCGAAGCGCGCGCTGCAATCGAGTCCATCAAGCCGATCCGGCTGCAGGCCAATGCAACGAAATCATTGATGCTGTCGGGCGCGTTGTCCATGCACAGGCGCATGTCAACCATGCCGTCCGGTAGCAGCACGCCATAGCGCGCCTGGCGGCTGTCCGGGGTCTGGTAGCTGATGAGTTTCATGGTCGAAATAATCCCAAAAGTCAAAGTGAAAAAAAGGTCAATCGACCTTGGCCCCGGTTTGCTGCACCACGCCGCCCCACTTTTTGGCTTCGCCGGCGATGTAGGCGTCAAGCGTCGGGCGGTCCATTCGCACGGCTTCGAGCGACTGCGCCGCGAAGCCTTCGTTGATGCCGCGGTTCTGCAAAATCTTGTTGATTTCGAGGTTCAGCCGGTCGAGCACCTCGGGCGGGGTCGCCGACGGTGCGAGCATTGCAAACCAGGTGTTCGCCTCGAAACCCGTGTATCCCAGTTCAGCCACCGTCGGCACATCGGGAAACGCGCTGCTGCGTTTGCTGCTCGTGACGGCCAGCGGCCGCACCCTGCCGGCCTTGGCAAGCTGCACCACCGGCGGAATCGATGTCGAGCCCACAGGCACCTGGCCGCTGACCACCGCATTCGCTGCCGTCGCCGGCGCGTAGGGCACATGCAGGATATCGACTTTCGCCAGGTTCTTAAATAGCAGCTCAGCGCCCAGATGCGTGGTCGTGCCGTTGCCCGACGACGCGTAGCTGAGTTTTTCAGTTTTCGCCAGCGCCAGCAGTTCCTTCAGGTCACTGGCTTTCACCGATGGATGCACATAGATGATGTTGGGCGACACGGCAGCCATCGCCACGCCGGTCAGGTCCTTGCCGACTTCGTAGCCGGCTTTGGAATAGAGCGACGGATTGACCGAATACGCGACGCTGTGCATCAAAAAGGTGTAGCCGTCCGCTGGCGCCCGGGCCACCGCCACCGTGCCGATGTTGCCGCCCGCGCCGGGCCGGTTTTCAATGACGACCGGCTGGCCCAGCGCCTCGGACAGCGGCTGCGCCAGCGTGCGCGCGACGATGTCGGTCGAGCTGCCTGGCGGAAACGCCACGATGATCTTGATCGGCTTGTCGGGATAGGCCGCGTGTGCCACGCCAACCATCAATGCCAGCCCGGCGGACCACAAAATTGAACGACGTTGCATGAATAACCTCATGTTGCGGGCGGTTTGCCATCTTCATATTACTGGATAAAGCGCGTGGCCCGGGCTTTGGCCAGGCCGCTCTACACTGGGTTTTTTCAGGAGCTGACTCATGTCCAAAGACTCGCGTTTCGATTCGCTGCACGACTCATTGAGCGCACGCTTCCCGGGAAATCCGGCGGGTGGCCCCGGCGGTCAGCCCGAAAAACTCCATCTCTACCATGCGCCCAATTCGATCTGCTCGCAGAAGGTGCGCGCTGTGCTGGCGCATACCGGCCAGGCCTACGAGTCGCATTTGCTGAATATTTTTGAAGGCGAAAGCTATGACCCGGCTTACGTGCGCCTGCGCATGTCGGGCTGCCTGGCGACAGGCTTGCCGCTCGTCAGCGAGCACCTCGGCTCGACATCGGTTTCGAGCGGCGGCTGCGACGCCTGCGTGGTGCCGACCCTGGTCGATGCCGATGCGGCGCAGGTTAATGTCGATTCGCGCCGCATCTGCCTTGAACTTGACCGCACCAATCCGGCCGCACCAGGCGCATTGGTGCCGCCGGAGCTGCGCGCGCGCATCGAAGCGGAAATCGCCATCGTCGATGAACTGCCGAACTATCAGATTCTGGCCGCTGGCGTAGGGCAGGCTGCGCAATCGGGTCCGAAAAACGGTTTTGCGGCCGGCAAGGTCGCGCGCTGCGATGCGCTGCTGGCCGCGCATGCCGGCGACGAGGCGCTGCGCGCGGCCTATTCGTCGAAACGGTCGAAGGAACAAATGGCGGCGGAACGCCTGTTCGATGCGGCCGCCATGGAGCGCGCGCATCAAGCCATGGCGAAAGCGCTGCGCGAGCTCGACGCGCGTCTGGCCGCGGCGGACGGCGACTACCTGTTCGGCGACACGGTCAGCATGGCGGATCTGTTCTGGGGCGTGGAACTGATACGCCTCGATGACCTTGGTTTTTCCATCCTGTGGGCAGACGGCCGGCTACCCGAGGTTGCGCTCTATTTCGAAAAGCTTTGCGTACTGCCAGCGATTGCGCAAGCAGTGGTCGATTGGCCGGGTGGGCGGCTGAAGCGGCGGCCAGAGCTGGACGCGGGCCTGGTTGCAACGCTCACGGGTTCGGGTAGTGAGGCGGCTTGAGTAAGTCCCTTGACGACAAGGCAGACATCCTTATGTCACTTTGCGCAGGCGCTCGGCCATTCGTGTCTGCCAACCTGGCCCTGTAGCCTTCCACTTTTCAATCAAATCCGCTGGCAAGCGCAGCGATATCAACTTGCGAGGATTCGCTGACACAGGCCTGCCGCCCTTGTTGATTCTGGCCCAACTGAGCAACTCTTCGGTAATCTCGGGAAGCTCCTCATACTCCTCCGACTTGATCAGGTGCGAATCGACGCGTGCCAGGTCAGACTTCAAGGAGCGTACCGATGCGGGCTTGTTCGCGTTCATTGGCTTTCCTCATACTGAAAATGTGACGGTCCGCGCCACGCGGTGTGTATCCCAGGACAATAAATCGCCCGTCAAGCTTCCCGTAGCAGATGAAGCGCCGCTCCCCGTAGTCCTTCCGTAAATCCTCAGCTTCCAGGGTTACGCCTGAGAATACGATTTCGGTATCGGCGAAGTCCAAGCCACGTTCCGCCAGTGTCTTTTCACGTTTGGCCGGATCGAATGTAATTGCGATGGGTTATTGTATCTACAACAACTAGGTTTGGCGAGCCCCGCAGCCTGACGAAAGAAAGATGCCGGGACAGCCGCCCTGCCATTTTCAGAACAAAAACAGCCGCTAGGGGAATAGCAGCGGGCGCAAGCAGCTATTAAAACAGGAGCATCCAACCCCGCCTGCCGAACTCTGCGCCAGTTTAATGGCGTGTTCGCGAAGACGCTGGCCAGCCGCTGCGCCGCTATCATGGCCTGATGAAATTGAACGGCGGACTGGTGAAAACGCGCGACGCCTGGCGGCGCGTTGCGGGGTGCCTGGCGCTGGCCGTCATCACCACCGCCGGACAGGCGCATGCCCAATCATCCGCACCAGACCATTCGCCGCTGCTGCGCGCGCTGAACGCGGCCCGGCTCAAAGGCTGCGAAGGGCGCCCGGGACTGACCGAGCCGCTGCGCGAAAACACCCGGCTATCGGCCGCCGCCGCGCGCATCGCCGCTGGCGGCCAGCTTGGCGAAGCGCTGCAAGCCGCCGGCTACCGAGCCACGAGGGCTGCGTACATCACTTTGCAGGGCTATAGCGGCCCGGCCGCGCTGGCGCAGGGCGCGGTGGACAGTTCCTGCGCGGCGCTTACCCAAGGCGATCTGGCCGAGGCCGGATTTCACCAGCGCGCCGAGCAAACCTGGATCGTGCTGGCCGCACCGTTCTCGCCACCCGGTGCAGCGCAGGCCGAGGACGTGCAGGCGCGGGTGCTGGCCCTGGTAAACGAGGCGCGCGCCAAGCCGCGCCGTTGCGGCACCGAGTCGTTCGCGGCGGCGCGCCCGGTGCGCTTGAATGCCCAGTTGCAAAGCATCGCACTCGCCCACGCAAGCGACATGGCGCGCCACAACTATTTCAGCCACACCGGCCGCGACGGCAGCCAGGTGGCCGAACGCGCCAGCCGCGCCGGCTACCCCTGGCGCGCCATCGGCGAGAACATCGCCGCAGGCCAGATGAACGCCGAAGCGGCCGTGCAGGGCTGGATAAAGAGCCCTGGCCACTGCGCCAACCTGATGGCACCGGTTTACACCGAAATGGGCGCGGCCTTTGTGGTGAACGAGCGAAGCAAGGACGGCATTTACTGGGTGCAGGTGTTTGGCGCGGTGAGGTAGCGGGTTCATTACTATGGTTTGCATCTAAAGTTCCCGTGTTGCTCACACCGGGCCTCTCGTACCTTTTTCGGAAATGTATGCCTAGAATTACCTCCATTTTTCAAATTTTCGTCGCGTCACCATCCGACGTCGTGGAAGAAAGAAACTTATTGGAAGGTGTCATCGCGAACCTCAACCAAATATGGAGCTCTTCCCTTGGCGTCGCTTTTGAACTTGTAAAGTGGGAAACCCTCGTGCACCCATCATTCTCTACGGATCCCCAAGCAACAATTAACAAACAGATTGGATTGGATTACGACGTTTTTATTGGCATTTTTTGGGGCCGAATCGGTACTCCAACGCCGCGCGCCGATTCTGGAACGATAGAAGAATTTGAACGCGCATATTCGCGCTTTGAAACGAGCAATACCTCACCGGAAATAATGATCTATTTCAAGGATGCGCCCATACAGCCTTCCAAGATTGATACAGCGCAATTGCAGCAAGTGAAAAATTTTCGCGAGTCACTTACCGGAAAAGGTGGGCTTTATTCAATATTCGAGGATCAAGCAGGTTTCGAGTCATCGTTGCGGGCCCACTTGTCAGCTCTCGCGCAAAAATTTTCGATTCAACAACGGAGTGGTGCGCCCCAACGCGGCTCTACTATTAGCGAACAGTCAATGCCGGAGCTCACCGAGGAGGATGACTATGGCTACCTTGACTACATCGAGATTTTTACATCGCGACAAGAAGAAATGAATACCGCTGTGAATGTCATTAATGAAGCAATCAGCCGCCTAGGTGAGCAGCTAGGCCAAAGGACGGCCGAGATGGCGACTATAGACAAAAGCAGCACAAAAGACGTGCGACGCAATGCAAAACGTGCGGCTGATGACATGAACAGCTTTGCGCATGTGATTGCGACTCAAGTTGACAACATGTCAACTGCCAGAAAAGTGTCTTTCGACGCTCTCAGCAACGCCCTTGCACTCCAAACTGATTTCACGACGAATCAATCAGAGCTTATGTCGTTAAGAGAATCACTCGCGACTGTGATTAATACTGTTGATTCTGCGAAGGGCAGCACGTCTGCGATGCAAGCCTCAACAGTAAGCCTGCCACGCCTTACCAAGGAGCTGAACGTAGCTAAGCGAGCAGTTGTTTCTAAGCTTGATTTGGTGATATCAGAATTCGAAAGCGTCGGTTCAACCATGAGCAACATAGTAGAAGCAATTGATCGGATGTTGGGAGCAGGCGGGGACACTGCGAAATCTACCTAAGACCTTACTTCAGTAACCAGTTCTCAGAATCGCCTACGTCGAGAAGCCGAGTCGCTCACGGAGAATTCGGGGTCGGGTCTCAATGCTGTTCGGTTAAACCTAAGCCGGACGAGCCGGAACCAAACAGGCAAAAAACATCCTCGGTCGTGCGCAAAATTGTTGGACGTTCAACCGATTTACGTCCTTGCAAATGTTCTCGAGCAAGCCGAGAGAAATGT
>Ga0136611_10002178_pt1 | contig 13628 bp, 12 predicted proteins | sample AntDrymUQ2232306_2_FD_106645 | JGI IMG/M metagenome (GOLD analysis project Ga0136611, IMG submission 106645) | Polar desert sand microbial communities from Dry Valleys, Antarctica - metaG UQ223 (23.06) | ecosystem: Environmental > Terrestrial > Soil > Desert | place: Antarctica: Dry Valley... | reverse complement strand
ATCGTGCAGACGTGCATCATCCACCTGATCCGCAACACCTTCCGGCTCGCGTCCAAGCGGGACTGGGACGCGATCAAGCGGGACATCAAACCGATCTACACCGCGGTCAACCCTGACGCCGCCCGGGCGGCGTTGGAGGACCTGACCGAGAAGTGGGGCGCCAAGTACGCGGCGATCATCCGGTTGTGGAACAACGCCTGGGAGGAGTTCATCCCGTTCCTGGACTACAACGTGGAGATCCGCACCGTCATCTGCTCCACGAACGCGATCGAGAGCCTGAACGCCCGCTACCGGCGGGCCGTCAGAGCGCGGGGTCACTTCCCGACCGAGCAGGCCGCGTTGAAGTGTCTGTACTTGGTCACCAGATCCCTGGACCCCACCGGACGGGGCAGGGCACGATGGACGATGAGGTGGAAGCCGGCACTCAACGCGTTCGCCATCACCTTCGCCGACCGCTGGCCGGCAGCTGAAACCTACTGATGAACACCGCCGGAAACACCGTCAGCGAGACAGTCCCTACCGAGGTGGACGCATCGCGAGAACGGATAGCAGTAGCTGATGTTCCGTGCCCTCCAAAACGTGCAAATGACGAGGGCCGCTCTACTTCTCGCCGGCGCGACCAGGCGCCAAGGCCGAAGGCCGTGCCGTCGGAGCCGTAAGATCAGTCTCAACCGAAGACATTGTCAGCAGCTGGCTCGCGATGTCTGCGTTGGAGGATGGCGTGCCTAGCGGCGGAGGCGACCAGTACGGAGCACAGACTCTCGGCCATATCATCAGCCGTTTGGGGCGAAGCCTCCTGTCCCTTGTTGTGGCACCGGAAGGTTCGCTCGACCGCCCGTTGACCGGTGTGACCGTCAACGACAACCTGCTCGCCCTGCCACAGGGGAGCGGTCACGTTCTCCTCGCCGTCGGTATCGATGCGCGTACCGATGAGGTAAGCGACCTCATAGAGCGAGCCGCTACCCAGGGCTACGCCGCCGTCGTCCTCCATGTCGATGATGCCTTGCCGGAGAAGAACCTCAAAGCTGCCCGGGAAGTGAGGGTCGCCGTGCTGACTGCGCCCAATGACGTCCCTTGGGTGCACATCGCAACCATGCTGCGTGTAGGCCTCTCGAGCTCGCGGCATGACGACGAGCTGGCCGGTGTGCGGCTCGGCGACCTGTTCGGCTTCGCCAACTCATTGGCGGAACAGGTCGGTGGCGCCGTGACGCTCGAGGATCCGCAATCTCAGGTGCTCGCGTATTCGAGCGTGAAGGACGAGGTTGATGAGCCGCGGAAGGAGACGATCCTAGGGCGGCAGGTTCCCCAGCGATACATGCGTGTGCTGCAGGAGCGCGGAGTCTTTCGCCAGCTGTTGGCCAGTGACGACGTCGTACATATGGACCCGATGCCAGAGGTTGCGTTGAGTCGTCGGATCGCCATCAGCGTGCGCGCCGCAGGCGAGCTGCTCGGCTCGATCTGGGTCGCGGAGATGGGGCAGCCTCTCGCCGACGACCACGACTCGATCCTGCGAGAAGCAACGCAGACGGCCGCATTGCATCTCATGGGTCACCGCATGGAGTTGCAAGCGGAGAGCAACCTCCAACGGTCGATGGTGCGCGACCTACTCGACGGGACAGCCGCGGACGTCGCAGCGGTACGCCTCGGTCTGCGCCCGGATGCTCCGTATGCCGTAGTGGCGTTCGAGAGCATTGGCGGAGCCCTACCCGTCAACAGACTGCTTCCGGTCCTTGATGTCTACTGTTCCACCTTCCGCCGCTCAGCCCTCACCCTGGCCGTCGGGCCGCGGGTCTACGTCGTGTTGACCGACAACGTGACCGATCCGAATGACCTCCGTCGCTTCGCGGCCGACGGGGCACGACGAGCCGCGAGCACGGTCCGGGCGCAGGTGCGTGCGGCCATCGGCGAAGCCGTGGCCTCGGTCGACCGCGTTTCTGACTCGCGCCATGCCGCCGACCGCGTGATGCGGGTGCTGCTGCGCGCCGAGACCAGCCGGACGGTCGCCAGCCTCAACGAGGTAGGCGCCCAGGCTGATCTCCTCGAGGTGCTCGATGTGCTCCGCGAGCGCCCCCACCTGCACCAAGGTCCACTGCGACAATTGAACGAGAAGGCAAGCGGCAAGAGTGATGCCCTTGTGACCACGCTCCGCGCCTACCTGGACCACTTCGGGGACGTAGCGGCAGCAGCGGCGAGCGTGCAGGTTCACCCCAACACGTTCCGCTACCGGCTAAAGCGTGCTATCGACCTGACCGAGGTGGACCTTGACGAGCCGAACGAGCGGCTGATGCTCTGGTTACAGTTGCGTCTTCTCGGCTAGGGCCGATGGCTACGGCTGCAGCGTCTCGACGCTCGTGGTGAGCGACTCCAACAGATCCGGCCGAGGATCGACACCGATCCCGGGCGAGGTCGGGACCGACAGCATCCCATCGTGCAGGACAAACGGCTCGGTGATGTCCTCGATGTAGTAGCGGTCCGAAGCCGATGTGTCGCCGGGAAGCTTGAAGTTAGGCATTGCGGCGAGTGCAACGTTTGCGGCTCGACCGATACCGGTTTCGAGCATGCCGCCGCACCAAACGGGCACACCGAGGGCAGCGCAGACGTCGTGCACACGGACCGCCTCGAGGTAACCACCCACGCGCCCCGCCTTGACGTTGACGATGCTGCACGCACCCTGGCGCACGGCATCTGCTGCCCCCTGGGCCGAGACGATGGACTCGTCCAGGCATATGGGGGTTCGCATGCGGAGCGCGAGCACGGCGTGTTGGTGGAGATCGTCCTCGGCAAACGGCTGCTCGATCAGCAGCAGCCCGAAGTCATCCAGGGCCTCTAGTCGAGAGCTGCTCGCTGGGTCATAGGCAGTGTTGGCATCGACCTGCAGCCGCAAGTCAGCGCCGAAGGCTTCGCGCACCGCGCGCACCGGACCGACGTCCCATCCCGGTTCGATCTTGAGCTTGATGCGGCGGTAACCCTTCTCAACGTATTCGCCGACCTCCTCCAACAACAGATCGGTGGACTCGGCGATACCGACGGACACACCGCATTCGACCTCCGTGCGGACGGCTCCGATGTAGGCGGCGAACGACATGTCGTGAGCACGCAGTTCGGCATCAAGGATCGCCGTCTCGACGGCGGCCTTAGCCATTCGGTGGCCGAGGACATCCTCGAGCAGCGGCGAGACAGTTCGGGCCGTCACATCCGGCTGCGCCAGCAGCCTCGGGATGAGGTAGTCGCGCAGAACGGCGTGGGCGCCTTCGACGTACTCGCTGCTGTATACCGGGGCGGCCAGCGCCACGCACTCCCCCCAGCCCTCGCTGTCGTCCGACACGGCGTGGACGATGAGCACGTCTCGGCTCGTCTGCACGCCGAACGACGTGCGGAAGGGGCGCACGAGCGGAATCTCGATGCGACGCAGCTCGACGGCTTGCAGCTTCACGGCTGTTGCTCCCTGAGGTGGTCGATGAGCGCGGAGACGAGCGCGGCTCGTTCCGGCATGGCGGCGGTCAGCACGTACTCGCCCTCGGCGTGGGCGTGGTCACCCACTGCGCCGAGGCCGTCCAGGGTGGGCACGCCGAGGGCTGCGGTGAAGTTCCCGTCCGACCCGCCGCCGACGTTTGCTTCCTCCAGCGGTTCGAGACCCAGCTCGCCTGCGCATCGGGCGGCTAACGCGAGTAGGCCCCCCGAGGCAGACGGATCAAGCGGTGGCCGGTTGATGCCACCGGCCAGCACGATCGACGCGCCAACAAGCACAGGCACCAGGTCCCTGAGCGCGGTGTCGACCCGCTGCTGCTCCGCCAGCGTGGCCGCTCGGACGTCGATGGACAGCTCCGCGGTGGCGGGCACTGTGTTGACTGTGCTGCCTGCCGACGCGGTAGTCGGTGTCACCGTCGTGCCGACCGCTGCGTCGGCCAGCTGTGCTATGTGCGGCAGTTGGTGGGCGAGCTCGGTGAGAGCATTGATGCCACGCTCGGGCTCGAGTCCGGCATGGGCCGCCCGCCCACGGACCTGCAGGCGGTAGATCGAGATGCCTTTTCGCGAGGTCTTCAGCGCACCCGTCGCGCTCGGCTCGAGCACGAGCACTGCCCGCGACCTGCGCGCTTCGCCCTCGACGAGCGCTCGACCGGTCGGGGAACCGATCTCCTCGTCGGTCGTGACGAGCAAGGTGACATCGTCGGCATGGGCCAGCGAGCTGATCGCATACAGTCCTTGGACGAGACCGGCCTTCATGTCGAAGACGCCGGGACCGCTCGCACGACCGTCCGATACGCCGAAGGGCCAACGCCCGGTCGTTCCCCTCGGCCACACCGTGTCGAGGTGGCAGAGGACGAGCACCGGTCGCTCCGCTGAACCTCGAAGCCGCAGATGGGGACGCCCGTCGACCTCCACCGTCTCGGGGACCTGGCCCAGCAGCCGGTGCACGACACCGGACACGAACCGTACGCCGTCGTGCACGCTGCTCAGGTCGTCGCTGGGGGTCTCGGTCATAACCAGGTCTTCGAGCACCGCCAGCATGGAGTCCTCCAGCTGACGCAGCCCTGACAGCAACCGCGACTCAACCACGCGCACCTACGAGTGTCTCTCCGTCTCGTCCTGGCTCGGAGACGACGAAAACGTACCCACCGCTGCCCCACTCGGGACGCAGGCCGGCCGCGAAAAGTCGAGCGAACTCCTGGCGGGTAGCGAGGCGCAGCTCGGAAGCAGCCTTCCGGTCACTGCGCCGCAGTTCGTCGAAGTCGGCCGGGATAGTGACCGGCGGCCCCGTCAGGGCTGGACGTCGGTCAGCGTTCTCCAGCGCCGCGACCGTGCGGTTGGAGGCCAGCTGCCACGTCACCTCGAACCTGTCGCTGTGGTCCCCGGCATTCACCGCGTCGTCCATTGCACCGTAGAAGTCGGGAAAGAAGTGCTGCACCTGGGCACCTAGTTTGACCAAGTTGAAGTATGCGTTCCGCGCGATCAGCGGGTCATAGGTCCAGCGCATCTCGGTGACGCCGTGCTCGAGGCACAGGGCGCGCTGCCAGGACTTCAGGGCATACCCCACGCCACGTGATTGCTGACTGCGCACCACCGCCGTCATGTGCGAGTGAAGGTGCACCCCGCCGCTCCAGCCGAGGAAGCCGAAGGCGACGCCCGCGGGCCGCCCGTCGCGCACAGCTGCGAGAACAGCATTGCCGGCGTGGGACAGGGCCTGCAGCAAGTTGCTCTGCGGCACCTGCTGGGGGCCCCAGGCCTCGCGGACCACGTCCTGGCCCGCCGTGACGTCCGGCCCGCGGATCTCGCGCACCTCGATCCCGCACGCCTCGGCGGAACGCCTGGCGTGGCGCCATGCGGCCGCGAGAACGTCCGAGTCGATCACGGCGTCGCTCATGCCGCAGGCGCGAGCCGGCGCCCCGCGCGACCGCCAACATAGCTGCCGTCACGAACCACAACCTTCCCATTGACCATCACCCAGGCGATGCCTTCCGGGGCACGGGTCGGCTCGGTGTAGTCGGCAAGGTCCCGGACTTTCGCCGGGTCGAAGGCCACCAGGTCGGCTGCCATGCCCGGCGCGACCACTCCACGATCGTGAAGACCAAACGACTCTGCCGGCAGCGAGGTCATCCGGCGCACCGCGTCGGGCAGTTCGAGCGTGGCGAGCTCCCGGGAATACCGGGCGAGCACGCGCGGGAACGTGCCGTACATGCGGGGATGCGGTTTGCCCCCGACGCCAGGCGGCAGGCCGTCGGAGCCGATCATCGTCTTCTCGTGACTCATCGCGAGGGTGAGATCCTTCTCGTTCATCGAATGGATGATCATGCTCACCTGGAGCTGCTCGTGGATCAGCACATGCACTAGGGCATCGAAAGGCTCGGAACCACGGTCTGACGCGATCTGGGCCAGTGAGCGACCGTCGAAGTCGTGGCTCGCCGAGGACGCGATCACGATTCCCTCCCAGCCGGCGCCGAAGATGTGGTTCTCCCACGTCCCGTCGTCGCGACCGAGCTGGTCGCGGAGCTTGTCCAACGCGGCATGGTCTGCGAGGCGGCTCAGCAGGCTCGGCTCTCCTCCCTCTTGGAACCACGGCGGCAGTGACGCTGTCAGCATCGTGCTTCCCGCCGTGTAGGGGTACACGTCGTGGCGGACGTCGAGCCCCCGTTCGCGCGCGCGGTCGAGCGCGTCGAGCGCGGCCTGCATCCGGCCCCAATTCTGCCGTCCCGCCGTCTTCAGGTGCGACACGTGGACACGGCGGCCCGAGCCCTCGCCGATGCTCAGCGCCTCCGCGATGCTGGCCATCAGTTGTGACCCCTCGCCACGCATATGGGTGACATAGGGCCGGCTCTCCGGCAGCCGCTTCGCCAGATCGGTCAGCTCCTCGGTCGCCGCGAACAGGCCTGGCGGGTAGATCAGCCCGGAGGACAAGCCGAAGGCGCCGGCCTCGACCGCCTCGTCGAGGAGGTCACCCATCCGAGCCTGCTGCCTGTCGTCCGGGGCGGCGTCGGACATTCCCATCACGGCGACACGCAGGGCGTGGTGCCCGACCAGGGGCGCGTAGTTGGTGACGTACCCGCGAGCATCTGTCGCGGCAAGCAGGTCAGCGAAGCTGTTCCAGGACCATGGCAACTGGGGGAAGATGCGCGCGGCCAGCGCCTCGAGAGCCGGCGCTGTGTCGACCAGCCTCGGAGCGAGGCTGAAGCCGCAGTTGCCAACCACCTCGGTCGTTACGCCCTGCATGATCTTGGATGTGTCGTCCTGCGCGAGAAACGGGGCGTTGTCCGCATGGGAGTGGACGTCGATGAAACCCGGGGTAACTGTCTGCCCACGAGCCGTGAGGACGACCCGCCCTGACTCAGACAGCCGCCCGCATTCCTCGACGGCCTCGATGATCCCGTCGGCGATAAGGACGTCGGCTCGATGGGACGGGGAGGCGGTCCCGTCGAGCAGGTCGGCGTCCCGGATCAGCAGTTGGTCGCTCGGTGGCACTGCATCTGCTCCTTCGTCGTAGGTTCGGGGCGCCCGTCAGGACGCGTAGGCCGTGGCGACCGTTGGGGCCGAGTCGCGGCCGTCGGGCCACCAGTGTTCGACCAACGTCTTGCCGACGAGGCCGAGCAGCACCGAGCCCTCGGCCTCCGGCAGGAACGTCTCGTCCTTGGATCCGTGGTTGAACATCGCGTACACGAACCCACCGCCCCCTCGGAAACGGAAGATGCCGGTGTCGGCTCGGGTACCGGTGAAGAACCCGGTCTTGTTCGCCACCCTCACCCGTGGGTCCAGACCGAGCTCCGCAGCGTAGGGAGACACCTCCACGTATCGGGGCGCCTGGTCGAGGTATTGCTGGGCTGCCAGCACTTTTTCAACCGACTCGCAGACCTGCGTCCCGAAAACGGTGCGTTGCGCAATGCCGCGGACGAGGGCGCACATGTCCCGTGCCGACGACTCGCCAAGTCGACGCACGTCGTCGCCGATGAGTTCGAAGTCGATGCGGTTGTGCAGTCGGATTGTCGCGAGGCCGAGTTCGTCCATCGCGTGGTTCACCGGTTCGACTCCCCCGACCGCGTCGATCGCCATGTTGGTCGCGGTGTTGTCGCTGAGCACGATCATCAACGTTGCGACGTCGCGCAGCGTCGGGCGTAGCCCGGCGTCGAAGGCCTTGAGGATGCCCGAGCCACCTCGCTTGTCCTCGTCGCCGAGCTGCACCCTGTCGTCGAGAGACAACTGACCGGTCACGGCCTGACGCATGAGCTCGACCAGTACCGGCAGCTTGATGACGCTTGCTGTCGGAAAAACCTCGTCAGCGCGGAACACGACCTCCTTCCCGGTGATGAGGTTGCACGCCGCTACGCCCAGGTCTCCCGTGTGTCGCCCGGCGACTTCGGCCAGTGCTTGCACGATGGCGCCGTCGTCCGTGTCGGACATCTACAGCCCCTCGATGTTGCCGACTTCCTGCAGGAAGCCGCCCTTGGTCAGGAACTGGTTCGTCTCGTCAAGCGGAGGCAGCAGCTTGACCTCGGCGCTTCCCGCCTCGTGATACTGGTCCACTGAATCCTTGTCGAGGACGATCTGAGGTAGGGCGGTCACGTCGCTCGGCGGTGTTTCACCCTTGGCCAGCGCCTGTGCCATCGCGACGGCGTACTCGCCCCACCAGCTGATGAAGATGTCACCCTCGGCGACCCAGCGTGGGTCTTCCCGCAGCGCCTTGATGCCACTCTCGTCGCCACCCAGACCACCCATCAGCAGCGTGTCGGCGTCACCGCGGCCCGAGTCCTCGAGCGCACGGAGGGCGCCGTTCGTCGAGTCGTTGTTCACGGTGTAGAGGATGATGTTGTTGTCTTTCGGGATGCTCGGCAGCAGGTTCTTCACCGCCTCGAAGGACGGTTGCAGCGTCGACGCGCCGTCGAACTGGATCGCGTTCGCACCGATCTTTGTGGTCTTCGCCGTGATGCTCGTCGCTTCCACCTCCTCCAGGCCCAGGATCGGTGCGATCGTCGAGTAGAAGTAGCGCACGCAGTCGTTCACCTGCTCACCGGCGGCCGCGTTCTGCCCGAGGATCACCGTGGTGTTGGAGGCGTTCCACCCGCGTTCCTTGGCGATCTTGCCGATGATCTCGGCCGTCCCCTCGCCGAGTGCCCGGTTGTCGATGTTGAGGAAGTCGCAAGCCTCGGTGTCCAGGTTGACCGATACGCAGGGGATCTTGCCGTCGGCGAGCACCTTCCCGACGCCCTGGGTGGCGGTGGACACCGGATAGATGACGATGGCGTCGGGCTTGTCGCGGACCATCAGCTGGGTGTTCTGCAGCATCTTCGCGGGGTCGCCGGCGTTGTCGTACCACTTGACCTTGACGTCGGCACCTGTGTCCTTGATGGCCTTGTCGAGGTTGGTGTGGATCACCCGGAACAGTGGCGCTGCCTCCGTGTAGATGGAGAAGCTGAGCTCGAAGGTGTCGTCGCCGCCTGCCGAGGAACCTCCCGAAGACTCGGTGTCCGACCCGCCGCAAGCGGCGAGCACAAGTGCCACGGATGTGGCGATGGCGAGCTGTACAGGTGTGCGCATAGCGCGATCCCTTCTGTGGAGGCTACCGGCCGACGCGAAAGCGACGGACCTGGCTGACGCCGACTGCGAGCAGGAGGACAAGCCCGGTGGTGATGGTCTGGTAGAAGGACGGCACGCTGAGAATCGCCATGCCGTTTGCCAGCGTGCCGAGGATGAGCACGCCGATGAGGGTTCCGGGAACGCCGCCGATGCCACCGGCCAATGACGCACCACCGAGGATGACGGCGGCGATGGACTGCAGTGCCGAGTCGGTACCGGCTATGCCGGACCCGGTCAGCAGCTGGCTGGCGAGAACAGCGCCAGCCAGGGTGGCCAGCGAAGCCGAGAAGAGGTAAACGCTCACGGTGACCGCATCGACCCGGATGCCGGCTAGGCGGGCCGCTTCACGGTTGCCGCCCACGGAGTAGAGGTACCGGCCGTACACCGTGAAGCGCAGGACACAGAACAGAGCTACGCTGAGCGCGATCAGGATCCAGACATGGTTGTTGACACCGAAGAGCGACTGCTCGGCGAGTACGGCCTTGTCGGGGTCGTCGAACGGGATCTGAATACCGTCAGCGACGGTCAGTGCAAGACCGCCCGTCACGGACATGGTTCCGAGCGTGGCAATCAGCGGGTTGATGTGCGCTTTGGCCACGATCAACCCATTGGCCAGGCCGCATACTGCGCCTAGGGCCATTGTCGCCGCCACGGCGGACAGCACACCCCAACCGTCGTTGACAAGGATGGCGAACGTGACTGCCCCCAGCGGGACTGTGCCGCTGACCGACAAGTCGAACCCGCCGGAGATGATCGTCAGCACCTGGCCGAGCGACACGATGCCGATCACACTCGCGTTCACGAGAATGTTCAGACCGTTGTCCGCGCTGAGAAATGATGAGTCCTGCGAGGCGAAATAGGCGATGATGAGGACGAGGAAGCCGGTGAGTAGAAGCGCCCGTGATGTGTTCTCGTTGAAGGCGAACCACCCGGAGGAGACCTCGAGGTCTTCCTCGGCGTCGTTGCTCGTCTTACCGGTCTCGATGGCCATCTAGTCGAGCCCTCCTGCTGCGTGCAGGGCGTCCGCCTGCGAGTTCAGGGTCGGTTGGTGGATCTCGCGCACGATCTCCCCATCACGCAAGATCAGGAGCCGGTCGCTGAGCAGGACGGCCTCTTCGATGTCGGAGGTCACCAGAAGCGTGCCCGTTCCCGCGTCGGCGAGCTTGCGGAGCAGTCGGTGGATCTCCAGACGCGCCCCGATGTCCACGCCACGGGTGGGCTCCTGCAAGACAAGAACCTTCGGTTTGCTGGCCAGCCGGCTGCCGACCAGGACCTTCTGCTGATTGCCTCCGGAGAGTTCACCAACGGCCTGACCCAGCCCGCGCGCGCGTAGCCGCACCTCGCTGGCGAGCTGACGGGCGGTGGCCTGCTCCTGGTTGCGGGCCACGATGCCGAACCGGCTCAGCGCGCGCATGACGAGCAAGGACAACGACTGCACCACGGGCAGGGTGAGGACTAGGCCCTGGGACTTGCGGTCAGCGGGGACGTAGGCGATGCCGGCGCGCCGGCTAGCCACCGGGTGGCGTAGCGCGCGCAGCGCCTGACCTGCGACGGTCGTCTCCCCGCGGACGTCGGCGTGCAAGCCTCCGAGAGTCTCGGCGATGGTCTCGGCGCCGGCCCCGCGGACTCCGTACAGGCCCACGATCTCTCCCTCATGAACCTCAAGCGAGACATGGCGCAGCCGAGGTGCCTGCATGCGCTCCCAGTCGCAGAGCTCGAGCACCTTGGTGCTGCGCTCCACACGCCGTTTGGGCACGGCAGCTTCATCAGTGCTGCGACCGAGCATGTGCTGGATGATCTGGCCCGGGCTGGTGCCACCGACCGGTGACGAGTGCACGAGGTGCCCGTTTCGCAGTACATGAACGGTTCGGCAGGCCCGGAACACTTCGTCGAGACGGTGCGAGATGTAGATGACTCCCGCGCCGTCCTTGACGAGGCCAGTCATCAGGTCGAGCAGCTGCTGGCTGTCCTCGCTGTTCAGCGCTGCTGTCGGTTCGTCGAGCACGATGATTCGTGAGCGGCGCGCGACCGCCTTGAGGATCTCCACGGTCTGCTGCTGCGCAAGGCTCAGAGAGGCCATCCGGCGGTCCATCGGGAGATGGAAGCCGTACTTGCGTGCCTCCGCCGCGGCCTGCTTGCGCACCAACGACTGGGAGGTCAAGCTGAATCGGCGAGGCCAACGACCCAGCACGACGTTCTCCGCGACGGTGAGCTCGGGGACGTAGACGAGTTCCTGTGGGATGAATGCAATGCCGCGCACAAGTGCCTCGCGCGGTGTGGAGAATGACACCTCCTCACCGTCAATCCGGATGCGGCCGTCGTCCGGTTTCTCGGCGCCAGCGAGGAGCTTGGCCAGTGTGGACTTGCCGGCCCCGTTCTCACCGAGCAGGGCTGCCGTCTCGCCCGCCTCTAGGGTCAGGCCAACGCCCTCCAGCACCCGGTGGCGCCCGTACTGCTTGGTCAGGCCGTCGAGGGCCAGCAGCGGTCCCGTCACAAGTGCTATCTCCTTCCGGGCGAGGCCGCTGCTGTCGCGTGAACGCTCTCGCGCGGACGCGAAGCCAGCATCGACTGGCTGCCAACGTACGAGTCGCTGCGATCGGCTTCTATGTCGTTGCGAACGAAGCTTGGACAGAACTTCTGTCTGTTTGAACGAAGGAACCGAGGCGAGACTCAGCCACGATGGCGACTCTGTCTATGGAACCGTGACAATGGAGGTCCATCTTGAGCCGCCCGGTTCTCGTCGCCACTGCCCAGATGGGGCCGGTGCCCGCTGCCGAGTCGAGGCGCTCAGTTGTGGTTCGGCTCGTCGACCTGCTCCGGGAAGCGGCGTCGCGCCGAGCGCAGCTGGTCGTGTTCCCCGAGGCCGCCCTTACGCCGTTCTTCCCCCATTGGCTTGTGGCAGACGAGGCCGAATTGGACTCCTACTTCGAGGACTCCATGCCTCATGCCGTGGTTCAGCCGTTGTTCGACGAGGCGGCCCGACTCGGGGTCGGGTTCTACCTCGGCTATGCCGAGCGCAACACCGAGGGCGGCAAGGTACGCCGTTTCAACACCTCGGTCCTTGTCGAGCGGGATGGATCGATCGTGGGCATCTATCGCAAGATCCACCTGCCGGGCTACCACCAGGTCGACGATTCGCACCCCTTTCAGAACCTGGAAAAGCGCTATTTTGACGTCGGCAATCTCGGCTTTCCCGTGTGGCCAGCGTTCGGCGGACGTGTCGGAATGTGCATCTGCAACGACCGTCGTTGGCCGGAGACGTATCGGGTCATGGGCCTGCAAGGGGTCGAGCTAGTCGCCCTGGGCTACAACACACCCGTGCACAATCCGGCAATGCCACAGACCGACCGGCTGGCCGACTTCCACCACCAGCTCAGCATGCAGTCCGGCGCCTACCAGAACGGCACATGGGTGGTCGGCACGGCCAAAGCCGGCCTCGAGGAAGGCGTGCGGCAAATCGGCGGTTCCTGCATCATCGCGCCCTCCGGAGAGATCGTGGCGCAGGCGACCACCGACGAAGATGAGGTCGTGACTGCACTCTGCGACCTCGACCACTGCAAGAGCTACAAGGAGAACATCTTCAACCTCGCTGCCCACCGACGTCCCGAGCACTACGGACAGATCACGGTGCCACACTGACCTCACATGAGAACGATGGGTGACGAATCATCCTGGCTGCCTGTGCTTCTCCGGCCCTAACTTGGCCGCATATTTGATCCGCAGGAAAGAGCGACTGGAGCACGGGTAACCAGCCGATCTTCTGCTGGCATGGGCACGCCCCGTTGCGGTCGTGGGCGTGCTTGAGTGCATCCAGTAACGGCCTTGAGAATTTGCTGCTAGAAACAGGCTGCCAACCGGGACTTCGGTCCCCGCCTCATCGAAGTGCCCGGGCCAACTCTGCAAGCGGACGTCTACCCTGCCGGGCGGTTGAACCATACCGCTGTGTTCTGAGCCGTGCGTGACGGTCAGTCCGGCGCCCATACCGAGTGACTCCGCGGCGTGTTAAAGCGGTAGTCCGCGACGCGGGACTCGAACAAGCGGCGCCCCAGTGTCTCAGCGGCGGCGAGCGGGTCTGCCGGATCGTGCGCGACGTCGCCCCGGCTGTTCCCCACGCCGACAACGACGTCCACGAGGTCCTGTTCGAGATAGCGGGTGAGTTCCTGGAACTCGGCCCACAGGCCGAGGGTGGCACCCTGGTAACTCTCTTCGCAGGCGATGAGTACGCCCACACGCTTGCCGGGAAGCCCCTCGAGGACGGTTTCGGACTTCGCCCAGCTTGGCGTGTGGGGCCCAAGATCGGCCGGGGCTGGTTCGGGACGATCTGGTGTGATTCTGTCGGTTGGCTATGCCGTGGCTCAACGCCTGTTTGGTCTCGTGGTCTTGTGCGGTCGGGGTGAGGCGTCGAAGGATGTCCCAGCTGCTGGTCTTGCGTCACGAGGTGGCGATGTTGCGTCGCCAGGTCACTCGGCCGCTCCTGCAGCCGGCGGACCGGGTGGTGCTCGCGGCGTTGACCCGGCTGTTGCCGAGGCGGTTGTGGCATACCCGAATCGTGACGCCGGGGACGTTGT
>Ga0136611_10002177_pt1 | contig 13629 bp, 19 predicted proteins | sample AntDrymUQ2232306_2_FD_106645 | JGI IMG/M metagenome (GOLD analysis project Ga0136611, IMG submission 106645) | Polar desert sand microbial communities from Dry Valleys, Antarctica - metaG UQ223 (23.06) | ecosystem: Environmental > Terrestrial > Soil > Desert | place: Antarctica: Dry Valley... | reverse complement strand
GTGAAGGGTGGCGGCGGGGACCGCGTCGCCGAAAACCTCCCTGATCGAACGGCGGGCCTCGCGGGCCGCGTCGGGGGTCGGCGCCAGCTCGAGCTCGATATCGCCCATCACCCGCAAGTAGCCACAAACGCCCCCCCTAACACCTCGCGGCGTCTCAGCGGGCTCGATTTCGCGCCCAGACGCTGCTTGCCCTACGGCTCGCGCCGAAGGTCGCCCGGCACCCCGACGTCGTCCGCCGAGCATTGCGCCGGGGCTGATCGGCGCTCAGGCGGCGACCACCTCGAGCGTGCTCTTGACCCGATTTCGCCCCGCCGCCTTGGCGCGATAGAGCGCCGCGTCGGCCGCCTCGATCAGCCGATCGGCGGTGGCCTCGTGGTCGGGGTAGGCGGCGACGCCGAAGCTGGCGGTGACCTCGCGATCGAGTCCCTCGACCTCGAGCTCGGCGATCTGCGCGCGCAGCTTCTCGGCGACGATCAGCGCGTCGTCGGCGCTGGTCTCGGGGAGGAGGAGGAGGAACTCCTCGCCGCCGAAGCGCGCCGCGTGGTCGCTGCCGCGCAGCAGCTCGCGGGTGGCGCTGGCGATCGCCCGCAGCGCCTCGTCGCCGATCGAGTGGCCGAAGTTGTCGTTGATCGCCTTGAAGTGATCGAGATCGAAGAGCACCACCGCGAGCGGACGCCGGGTGCGGCGAGCCGCGGCGAGCAGGCGCTCGAGCACCTCGTCCGCATGGCGGCGGTTCGGCAGTCCGGTGAGCGCGTCGGTGGTGGCAAACTGCTCGGCGAGCGCGAGGCGGCGCTGCGTCCGCCGGGCACCGGCGATCGCGAACGCGAGCATTGCGACGAGCATGCCGATCGCGATCTTCACCGGCGTCGGGACGACGCCGACGATCCGCTCGAGCACGGTCGAAGCGGGCTCGTCCGCAGCAGCGCGCAGGCGCTGACCCTCGGGCCTGGCCCCGGTTGCTGGGCGGACCGGGGTGGCGCCGGTCGATGCGTCGGCGCGCGCTCCGCCGTCCTCAGTCCGCGCGACAGGAGTCTGCCCCGATCCTGGCGACGTCAGCTGGTTTGCCGGCGAGTCGGCGACACCGACCGCAATCGGTTGCGCCCGCGGGGGCGGATCGCTCGAGCGCGGATCAGCCGGCGGCGGATCGACTGGCTCGCCTGGCCCAGGCTCGGCGGGCTGTGGGTCACCGCCGCTCGGTCCGGGATCGACGACGTCAGGCGCCAGGGCGCCGGCCTCTCGCTGCACCTCCCTGGTGAGCTCGTCGGCGAGGGGGATGCCGGTGCTCGGCGGCTCGATCGGCAATGGCTCCTGCGCGGCGGCCGCCGCCGGAACAAGCAGGCAGGCGGCGACGATCGCAGCCGTAAACGACTTGAAGCCCGTCCGGGCGTCCGACCGCCTGCACCCCTCTGGCATACCTGTCTTATCGGATCCAGAGGGCTTCGGCTTTAGATCCGGGTGAGCGTCTCGTAATCGCTGTCGGCGAGCTCGATCTCCCGCGCCGCCAGATTCGCCTTCAGGTGCTCGATCGAGAGCGTTCCCGGAATCGGCAGGATCGCCGGTGACCGCTTCAGAAGCCACGCGAGCATGATCTGCTGAGGGCTCGCCCTGTAGCGTTCGGCAACCTCCCGCAGGTTCGGGTCGTCGCCGGCCAGCGGATAGAAGGGCACGAACACGATCCCCTCCCGGGCACAGAAGTCGACCACGTCGTCGTGCTTTCGTTCAGAGAGGCTGTACTCGTTCTGCACCGCCGCGATCGGAACCACGCTGCGCGCCCGCTCGATCTGTTCGACGCTCATCTCGGAGATGCCGACGTGCTCGATCCGGCCGGCGTCGCGGTATTCCTTGAGCACCGCGAGCGTCTGCTCCAGCGGGGTTTCCGGGTCGACGCGGTGAAGGTAGTAGAGGGCGATCGTCTCGACCCGGAGGCGTTCGAAGCTCTGCTCGAGCTCGGCGCGCAGTCCCTCGGGCCCGCCGCCCGGGTGATAGCCACCCTTGGTGGCGACGACCAGGCCATCGGCGAACGGGGCCAGCTCGGCGCCGATCGTCGATTCGCTCTCCCCGCCGTTGTAGAGGTGGGCCGTGTCGACGAAGTTCACACCGGCGCCGACCGCCGCCTCCAGGAACGAGCGGTTCTCCGCGGTGTCGGTGAGCCGATTGGTGCCGAGCCCGATTCGGTTCAGCCGATGCTCGCCGAGGGCGATCCGCTGTGAAGTCGATGCCACAGGCGCCATTCTGACCGAGGGGTGACTCGGCGGCCCGTGGCCTCCGCGGTGACGCTGCGGCTCAGAGCCGGCGGTGCATGACGTGAAGGCCGACGTAGCCCTCGGTCGGGTGCCGAAAGGCCTCCGGGATCGTCGCGAGCACCTCGAAGCCGAGCGATCGATAGAGCGCGACCGCGCGCGTGTTGGACTCGGCGACGGCGTTGAACTGCATCGCCTGATAGCCCTGGCTTCGCGCCCACTCGAGCGCGTGCTTGGTCAAAGCCCTGCCGGCGCCCTTGCCCTGATGGGCGGGGTCGACCATGAAGCTCGCGCTCGCCACGTGGGCGCCGGGACCGCCGTGGTTGGGGTTCATCTTCGCCGAGCCCAGCACGGTCCCATCCGAATCGAGCGCGATCACGGTGCGCGCGGGGGCGTCCAAGAGCCAGAGCTCGCGCGCCTGAGCCTCGTCCATCTCCGGGTCGTAGGCGAAGGTCTCCCCGCCGGCGACGATCCCGCGGACGAACGACCAGATCGCCGGCCAGTCCTCGGCTGTCGCATCTCTGATCAGCACCTGCGCTGCGGCAGTGTGCCATGGCGGCGGCGGACCTGCCCTCAGCGAGCTCGCCGTTGCCGGTCCGCCCGCGCGGGTAGCAGGGTTGAGTGGAACGACCAGCTGGCAGCGCCACCGCCGAGGCGAAATCCGCGCCGTCACTCCCAAGCTCCACCGAGGCGGAGCGAGCGTCCGAGGGAGGCAGTCTCAGCGAGGACCTCGAGGGATGGCTGCAGGGCGCCGGCGAGAAGACCCTCGGCAGCCTGATCGAGCTGTTCGAGGAGAAGAGCTTCGCGATCCTCTTCGTCCTCCTGCTCGGGGTGCCGGCGCTGCCGGTGCCCACGGGCGGAGCGACCCACGTCTTCGAGGTGATCGCCGTGCTCCTGGCCGTCCAGTTGATCGCGGGGCGCGACCAGATCTGGCTGCCCGAGCGTTGGCGCAAGCGCGAGCTCGCGGGCGACAAGCAGGAGCGGTTTCTCACCGCGCTGATGAAGATGATCCGACGCCTCGAGCGGATCTCGAAGCCGCGGCTGCGATTTCTCTTCAATCACCGCATCAGCAATATCGTCTTCGGCCTGCTGGTGATCGGCGGCTGCGTCGCCGCCTTCCTCGCCCCCCCGTTCACAGGTCTCGACACCCTCCCCGCCCTGGCGGTGGTGCTGCTCTCCCTCGGGGTCCTGCTCGAGGACTTCGCGGTCGTGATCGTGGGGCTGGTGATCGGGGTTGCCGGGGTCGCCCTCGAGATATTTCTGGGAAAAGCAGCAATCGACGCTGTCGGCGGTCTATTTTGAGGTGGCCAGTGTCAGCCAAGTAATGGCAAAGCGATCAGAGAGGACAGGATGTCCGAGCGCAGCGAGGGGCCGCCGTGGGAGCGTCGGGAGACGCCAACCGCTCGTCTCATGGTCGACCCGACACCGCTGAAGTTGCGCGAGACCCTGGGCCGAGCCGATGCCGCCCTCGCCTCGGCTCCCCCGGCCGTCGCCCGCCGCGTGAGGATCCTGCTGACCGAGATGATCGGCCGCTCCTCCGATCCTCGGCGCCCAGCGCGGGGCCCGATCAGCATCGAGATCGACATCATGGATACGGCCGTGCGGGTGGACCTGTCCGGGCCCGCCCTGGTGACCCCAGGAGAGCCGAGCGAACCCGGCGGCGCCGACGATGCGGTGCTGCCTCCCTGGCTTCTCGACGACATGGCCGACCGCTGGGGCGTCGACGCCCGCAGGAACAGTGAGCCGGCGATGTGGTTCCTGGTCGAGTTCTGACCCGCAGCGCCGATCCGCGCGCCCGGCTGCCACGATGAATCTTCTCGAAGTACCTGCTACGACCCACTTGATCGAGGGAGGAGCACATGAGCGAAACGCCGACCCTGTACGTCTGTCACGGCGACGATGGTGGACCGCGGATTCACCCCTGTCGGCGGGTGCAGGAAGCACTCCGTTCCGCGCGAATCGAGTACGAGAAGGTGATCGCGGCGCCCGGGCATCCGATCCCGTTCCTGCGCAAGGGCTCGCGCGGCGAGCTGCGCCAGGCGACCGGTGACGCCAAGCTGCCCACCCTCAAGCTGCCCGACGGCACGGTGATCCAGCATTCGCGGGCGATCCTGACTTGGATCTCGGCGCACTGACGCTTTCATCCTTGTTTCAGGTGCCATCCGTATGACGGCAGTGCAACCACCTAGGAGACACCAATGAATCGACGTACCAAACTCATCGCAGCCGGCGTATCGGTTCTGGCGATCGGGGCTGGCGGTGCCGCGGTCGCGCTTGGCACCGGCGAGGATGACTCAGCCGAGCAGGTATCGGGCGCCGGGGCCGACAAGGCCGTCGCCGCCGCGCTCGAGATCACCGGCGGCGGCGAGGCGAACTCGGTCGAGCTCGACTCCGAGAACGGCGCCGTTTGGGAGGTCGAAGTGACGACGCCCGACGGCAACACGGTCGACGTTCGACTCGATGACAACTACGGCGAGGTCGCGGTTGAGGACGACACCGAGGACAACGAGGACGGCGACGAGGACTGAGCCCTCGATGGGATCAGGTCCCGTTCCTCGGATCGTCCCCTACCGGACGCTCGCGAAGCGCTTCGACGATGTACCCGGCGTACCAGGGCGCCCACTCCTCGTCGCGCGCTCCCCCGAGCTCCTCCCTCTCGTACTGACCGTGCGCCTCCTCCGCCTCGCGGAGCAGGCGAGTGAGCTTCTCTTTCGTCAGGGCCATTGCGCCACTCTGCTCGCTTAGGTCGTCGCAAACATTCTCGCCGCTTATCGGCCCAGGTCAAGGCTGGGTGTCGGGCGCGTAGTCGCACTCGCCGCCGACATCCGGTAGTCCGAGCCGAGCCGACCCGGGATGACTCGGCCGATCCGGAGTGGGCCGGGGAGGATTCGAACCTCCGCCCTACGGATTATGAGCGCCCCAGCTATCTAGCTCCTGGGTTGCCCTGTGCCCGGCTGGTGCATTCGAGTTGCTCCCCGTTGCGCTCCGAATTGCTCCGTTCGACACCCAGTTGACACCCAGGAAAACCGGGTGTCGGGCCTTGGGGATAGCTCGCGTCGCTAAGTCAGGATCTGCTCACCGGGTGCAGTGGACTCCGTTTCGCCCGGCCCCGGCGCGGGGTCAAGGACAGCCGCCAGGTCAACCGAGTCTTCGTCATCCTCGGACACGAAGTAGTCGAGATCGAGACGCATCAACTCGTACTGACGGGAGGGCGTAACCCCGACCGAGTGCTCGATCATGAGTTGTGCGAGTTCCTTTCCGTCCACCAAGATCACCCTCGGGGTCACGCCCTCGGCATACGCGACCGCCTCCTTGCTGAAGCCGGAGGTCGTGATGAAGACGCCTTTCGTCGCCCGCTGACCGTGAAGAGCCCCAAAGAACTTCTGGATCTCGGGTCGGCCGACAACGTTCTTCCACCGCTTCGCCTGGACGTAGATGAGGTCGAGGCCCAGTCGATCCTCCCGGATCACCCCATCGACACCCTCGTCCCCACTTTGCCCGAGGCGTTCTGCTGCGTCATCCCGACTCCCCCCGTAACCCATCGCATGGAGCACGTCGAGCACAAGCTGCTCGAAGAAGTCAGGCGACTGATCGAACACGCGGTCGAGTAGCTCAGCGGCCAAGGCCGAGCGCAACTCCCGATAGGCGGTGTTGATTCGTTCCTCTGGCGTTTGTTCCTCGCCACTTGCCGGGGGCGCAGGCTTGTCGCCCGCGCCGGCCGTTGGTTTGGAGTGGCCCGCCTGGCGAAACTCCTCGAACTCCTCGAACTGCGATAGCACCTTGAGATCGACCCGGTCTGAATTCTGCTTCAGCACCTCACGACCGCGATCGTTTATCCGATAGACCGCGCGCTTCGGACGGTCGATTAGCTTCGTCCGGTAAAGGTACGTTGCTGCCCATCCAACGCGATTGTGGAAGGCCGTTACTCGTCCGCTTGGGAGCAGTTCATCCATATCGGCCTGGTCGAGAGAGAAGACCTTGGCGAGGTCCCCCCGGATTTCCTTGATGCTGTGGTCCTGACCATCTTCAAGCGCGACGAGGAGCGGGCGCATCAGGGTCTGAAAGTCGGGCACCGCCATGGGGAAAACCTATCGGCTGCCACCGCCTGCAGCCTTGGCGACTGAGCCTCGCACGTCCTCAGCCGGCTCACCCGAATCGATCAACTGGTTGAGCGCCTCGGCCGCGTTGTGCTTCGGCACGTGGTGCGCGTAGATCTCGGTAGTCGTGATGTGCGCATGCCCCATGTACGCCTGAAGGTCCCGGAGCGGCCAGACCTGCGCTCCCAGGGTGCCGAACGTATGGCGCAGGTCATGGAACCGGATCGGCGGGTCCTCCTGGCGCTTGTGGCCAAGCCCGGCCCGCTTGAGCGCTCCGTAGAAGCGCAGGCGTAGATCCTTGTCATCGAGGTAGTTGCCGGTCTCGTTGATGAAGACGAGGTCGCTGGCCTCGGTGAAGTCTCCCCTCCTACTCAGCCGGTCGAGCGCAGCAGCAGCCTGGTCGATCAAGGGCACAGAGCGCACCTTGCCGCTCTTGGGCTTCCGCAGCTCGGCGCGGACCCGGTTCTGGCGGACGAACACGCTCCGGTTGGCGAAATCAACGTCGCCCCAGCGCAGCGCTCGAAGCTCGCCCATTCGCAGGCCGGTGAAAGCCGCCACCTGAAACAGCGCTGCGTCCTGATCGTCGTCAGCTGCTCGCGTGACCGCGGCTACCTCCTCCGGCGATAGCACGTTGAAGTCACCGCTCCGCGTGACGGTCACCCGCTCGGCGTCCTCGGCCGGGTTGCTCGGGATCCACTTCTTGCGCTTGGCCCGCTTGAGGATCGAGTAGTTCATCACCAGCAGCTTCTGGATCGTGCGGAGGCTCAGCTTGCCTTCCTCGAGTAGCTGCTCGCGATAGGCGTCAATGTCCTCGGTGGTGATGGACCGGACTGGCGTCTTCTGGCCGAACGCCGGCAGCAGTCGTGTGCGGATTGCATTCGAGTAGTCGCGCACCGTTGACGACGACCGGCGCTTCTCGCGCTCGATGTAGCGCAGGTACTCCCAACAGGCATCCCCGTAGGTCTGATCCCCAGTAGACGGGTCAGCGTGCGGCAGGGCCCCACGGCGGGCGTCGGTCAGGAGCGCCTGAAGGACCTCGTTCGCGCTGCGCTTCGTGAAGTAGCCGTTCGGCGGGCGGCCACGCTCCATCCACGCCGGGCCGAGGAGCCGGTTGAACCGGCGATCCCCGACCCGATAGCGCAGGTACCACTTGTCGCCACGCTTGCGGCGACGCAGGTAGACCGACCCGCTGACGCGGTTACTCGGCATCCGCCTCCGCCTTCTGCGCGGCCTTGAACCTCGTGGCCAGCGACGTCGCCTTCTGCGGCGTGAAGACGTACCGCTTGCCGTGGCCACCGGCTCCGAGTCCTTCGGCGCGCAGCCACTTGCGTAGCTCGGCCGGGTCGGCTCCGACCTTCTCGGCCAGCTCCTTGACGCTGACCTCCTTCGGCTCGTCCTGCTGCTTGATGCTCATGCTTCCCTCCTGGGTCGATTGCGCAGCGACCGTAAGAAAGATCGGAGGCCTATCGGGGCGTTTTGGGCGGGCTGAATCAACGCTGAACAAGTGCGTCTCGGTCGCCACAAGGGCACAGGGGCGGGCAGCCGTTCTGAGGCCACCCGCCCCCGCGCTTCCACTAGGCGGAGCGAGCTCGGTCGAGCCACCCGCGACACAAGAGAAGGAACCCCTCCTCGTCCAGGTCGCCAGCCATGTCCGCCTCCATGTCCGTCATCGACACGGCGCGATCACGATCAATACCAACGAGCACGTGCCACCGCGCGTCGCCGAGCTCATCTCCGGGCGCGTGCTCCGGGATATCAAGCACTTCGGTTTCCACTGGTTTCTCCTTTGCCTTCCTGTTCCTGAATCTCGTTGTTCCACGCGAGACCCAGGGAGGCGCTCGTTGCCGATTCATGGGTATCCCGGCGCTAGCTGGCGCGCTTGCGCTTCTTGGGCCTCCGAGGCGCGCCTAGCGATGCACCGTCGGAAAGCTGCTGGGGCATCAGCGCCGGCACGTCCCGAATTTCGGCGAACGGCGAGCCCGGCAGGTCGCCCCACTCCAAGTCGCCTAGGGCGATAAGAGGACGCCAGCGCTCACGCAGCTCGACCCACTCGCGCTGGGCCCTGCGACCCTCCTCAGCCAGTGGGGCGTAGCGCTCGGACAGCTCAACCCCGAGCGTCCCGAGTTCCACCACCAGGTCGTCGAAGCGAGCGCGCAGGTAGCGGTCCAGCTCCGCCTCGGCCGCACTGAGCTTCTGACGTGCCCCTGCCAGCTTGCCCTCGACCTCGGGGTTGATCAGCTCTACCCGCGCCCCCTCGGTCTGCTCAGCGCGCGGGTTGTAGGTGACCTGCGGGGCGATGCTTGCCTGCGCCTCTGCAACCGCTCGCTTGAGCTTGGCCTCCCGGTCGGGGTCCGGCTCGACCTCGCCACTTTCGAGGCCTCGGTAGTAGCTCTGAAGCGGACCAATCGCTCGGTCGAGGTCACGCCTGCTCGAGTGCGCCTCCGCTTCGAGCTGGTGCACGCGCTCTTGGGCTTCGGCTACGGCTTCCTCGCGCTCGGTCAGCCCATCCAGGGCTGTCGTTGTCTCGGTGCTCATTCGTCATCTCCTGTCTCGGGGTAGTCCTCGTTTCGCTTCACGCCACGAAGGCGCGAAAGCCCGTACGGCAGCTCGGCCTCCTCGCGCAGGTCGTCGTTGGCCTGCTGGACGGCCCTCAAGTCGTCCACCTGTTTCTGCAGGCGCTCGATTTGCTCGCGCAACTCGTCGTCAGCCACGTGGTGCCTCCTTCCTGGTCGCGTTGATCCGGTCCATCAAGTCCTCGGTGCGCGGGTCGCGCTCGCGCGGGTCCTCGCGCTGACCGGGCGCCGTTGTCTCCGGCCCTCGCACGCTCTGCCACTCGGGCTGGCGCGGGACGTGGATCGCCTCGAACTCGTCGGAGTGCGCAAGCTGGCCGAGCATGGTGATCCAGCGCCCGCGTCTATCTCGGTAAGGCCCGAGGGCGAGCATCAGCGCGTCGGCGAGGTCGTCGTGCCCGGTCGATGCCTCGATTCGCTCAGTTCCTCCCGGCGTGAGGTCCACGCGCAACATCAACAGCTCGCGGATCAGATCCTCGGCAGAGGCCGGCAAGAGCAGGCGCTGGCGGTCGATCAGCAGGCGCAGGGTCGAGTAACCCGCGGCCTTGAGCTCAGCCGTGGTGTGAATCGGCTGCTTGCGCGTGGTGAACGGCCGAGACACGTCACCGCCGAGCTGGCGCCGCAGGCCTTCACGCTCGATCTTCTTGCGCAGCTTGCCGAACTCGAAGTCCCAGACGTTGACCAGAAAAACTCCGCTCGGACGCCCTCCCCCCTCGGCTGGGTCGCGCTGCTCGATCTTGCGGGCAAGCTCCTGGGTGCACGGCATCCCGAGCCCGTTGGTCTCCATCGAGAGCGTGTCGACATGAGCGGGCGAGGCAGCTATGGCCTCGATCACGTGATGCAGGGGCACACCTGAAGCCCACCGATGGGCGAGGCGAACGGCGAAGGTCGAGGTTCCGGCAAGTCTCCCGACTGCGCAGATCGCGGAATGGTCGACCGTCGCCCCCCAGTCCACTCCGGCCAGCACTCGGGCAGGGCCCTCGATGGTGCCGAGCTCGTCGGTGGCGTAGTCCCGGGTGGCTGCCTCGATTGACTGGCGGGTAAATAGCGCGTCGGCACCGCTTGAGAAGACGCCCTCGTACTCGGCCCTGAAGCGCGTCTCGCTCATCGACTCCCGCGCGGCCTCGATGACGCTCGGGCTGATCCAGGCACAGTCCGTCAGCGCCCAGCGGTGAAGGCGAATGTGCTCGGACCCGGCCTCGGCCATCCGAACGTGATCGAAGAACGCACCTGCGGCAACGGTCGCTGACGAAGCCAGCACGATCCGCGCATCTGGCCTGGCTGCCGTCGTCGGCATGGCCGCGCCGAGCAGAAGGTCGTCGGAGACGAGCGCCGCTTCATCGACTAGAAGCAGGTCCACGGTCCAGCCTCGGATCTGGCGCTCGGATGCCGGCACACTGCGGATGACAGAGCCGTTTGTGAGTGTGATCAGCCCGGCCATTTCTTCCACGACCGACCCGGTGAGCACAGGGCTGCTGGTGACCAGCTGCTTGACCTCCGCGAGCAGGCGACGGGCTGCGCCCTCCCCCGCGCTGACGATCAGCACGTGCTGGCCGGGCCTGCGGAACGCCCACTGGGCTGCCTTGATCGCGAGGCTCCGGGACTTGCCTGACTGGCGTGGCGCGAGGATCACGCTGATGCGGGTGGTGAGCGTCAACGCCCGCGCCTGCCATGGCGTCATCGGCCAGCCCGCCAGGTCAGCGAAGGCGAGGATGCTGCGCCTCGCGCGGTCAAAGTCAAAACTGCCTGGGGCAAATTCAGGCATGCGTCTCCTCCCGGACAGGCGAGTGCAAAAAGGGAGCCGGGGGGTGCCTATGCATCTGCATCAGTGGCGCTCCCCTCGATGGAGTCACGCTTGCGCTTCGACTTCTCCTGCTGCTCCCACTCACGAGCGAGGTCGAACTGACGAGCCTGGTCGAGCCCGAGCTTGGCTCGGCTGCGTGGCGTCATGCCCAGCGAGTCGAGCTGGTCCATCAGCCTGCGCACCAGGCGGTCCTCCATGACCACGGCGCGCATCGGGTCCCGGCTGCGGCGCGTCTTGGGCCTGCCCTGGCGGTTCTTGAGGTTCTTGGCCTTCTTGTGACGGCGCTTCTCGAAGACCCCCTCCTGGTCGATCCAGGCCCGCACGTCCTCGAGGCGACACAGCGTCTCGGCGGCCAGGCGGACGGCCACGGTGTCTGCTGCTGGCAGCCCCCCATCGGCCTCCCTCACCGGCGCGTCAGAGGCCATCGCCTCGAAGACCTCACGCACCTTTGCGTCGAGTCGGCTGGGCGCGACCTTGGCGTACGCGCCGTGGGTCACCGCGAGCTTGTTGCCCTTCGGCGCTGGTGGCAGTGACCTAGCCACGGTGACCCCCTCCCCGCTCCTGGACTGACACCCGGGCACAACAAACCCGCATGGATGCTGGGCACAGCGACGGATTAAGCATTAGCTCCGCCCTCTCTTTCCCACTCTTCGATTTCCTCGACGCGGTACCGGAAGTACCGTCCGAGCCGAACGACTGGAACTGCCCCTTGGCGAGTCAGGCGATAGACGTGCGGCTTCGGCACCTGCCAGCGCGCGGCTAGCTCAGTGGCTGTCAGCAGCTGGGATGCAGTAAGCGTTTGAGGGCCTTGCGGGGCGTCGTGCGGGCCTCGGATTGGGCCGGACGGGGAAACCTGCCCCGGAGCGCTTTTGGCGGAAACCTGACGCCTGCGAGCTCGCGTGCTCGGTGCGCTCATGCGTTGCCTCCTGACCGACCAGGCCAACGGCCGTCTCGCGAGTGCCCCGACTTTCTGGACTTACTTTTCTTTTTGCCTAGCGCTATCCAGCGCTGCTTTGGCCGGCCACCCGTCTTCTCGCTGCGCGTCTCAACCAGCCCCTCTTCCTCGAGGTACTCCAGCGCCTCGTCCAGATCCGCCCTGCTGATGTGGCCACCGAACAACTGGCGGACCTCCATCCGCGTCATGCCCTTCGGCCGATCACTCAGCGCAGCGAGGATGCGATCCCCATGACGGTCGCCGGACTCGGTGCAGAACAGGTACGCGGCCGACTCCTCGCAATAGCGCCAGACGGCAAGCCCGGCCTCTAGATGACCGACCCCGATCTTGTCGTCCTCTTCGAGCAGCGCGTAAAGAACGACCAGTCGCATCACCTGAGCTTCGGCTCGGGCGGTGACGGCACCGACTAGTCCTCGACGCCCTGCGGATAGCTCGTTGTAGATCTCAGCCCAGCGAGCCTTCGCCTTCTTGCCGCGATTCAGCGGCCCGCGGGACCGCGCCATTTCGATGGCCGACTGGAACCGCCTCCCGAACGGCGCGAGCTTCTCTGGATTCAGCCGACCCCCCTCCGGTAGCTGCTTGCTCCTCTTGACGCAAACGAAGAGGAACCGGTTGGCGAACCCGTTCGCCGCATCGACCTGCGTTAGCTCCCGCTGCAACTCCTCGCGGGTGATGTGAGTGATGACCGAAACGTGGGCATTCGTCGCCCGAGTCGGAGAATTCTTCGTCAGCACCCGCAGGTGGCCGGTGTCCCAGGCCGACCGAAGCACAGCGGCCAGCGTGTTTCCCTCGCGCCTCATCACCCGAAGCGGAGAGGCGAACTCCTGCTCGACTACCAACAGGCGCTTGTCTGGCACTCCGGCATCGAGCGGTTCCTCGTCCGACTCCTTGCCTCCCTTCCAGGTCGGATCGCGGACGGCATGGATCAACCCTTCCCCGCTTGATAGGCCGGTAGCGATGCAGGCCTCGTGCCAGTCCGGGTCGGCCAGCGCCAGCGGCCTCAACGCCTGAGACAGGCTGACGCCCTTGCGGCCCTTGCTCGTCTCACCGACTAGGCAGACGTAGAGGTTCGGGTAGTGGCGGTCGGCCTCTACTCGGAATCCGGCGTGGCGACCGACAGCGCTCCCAAAGCCGGTCAGAAACTGGAGCGCGATGCCCGCAGGGTCAGCCTCAGTATGGGGCTCGATCAGCCCAATCAGCTCACCGAGAGGGCCACGAAGGGCCTCGGGCTGCAAGCTGCCGGGGTAAGCAGAAAGATAAGAAAGCCCAGAAAGTGGCTCAGCCATAGCAGCCTCCCCAACCGATGGCCCGCTCAATCCGAGCCACGTCCATCAGCTCTTGAAGTGGCGACGGCTTCCAGCCGGTTAGCTCCTGAATGAACCCGCCCTTATGCGCTGTGCCCGGTCGCCAAAGCTTGTCGGCAACTGGCAGGTTGGTCCATCGGATGGGCTCCCCGCCGTCGTCAACCGGCCAGGTGAAGTGGGTCAGGAAATCCCCTAGGTCAGGATCGACCCCTTGGAATGGAGCGAACTCGAAGGTGCCCAAGCCGGGTCCTTCGACGTACCAATGAATGGGAACGACGCTTCCCGGAACCGTGCGGCGCCAGTGGGTCCATAGCTCCGCTGCGTCGATGTCATCCGGCGAATAGCCGTCCGAAATCGGGTCGCCTTCTATCTCCCACAAGAGAACTATCGAACCGGTTCGCTCGAACCCGTACTTGCGGTTGCGGCATGTGAAGGTCATGCCGACCTCCGAGAGCGAGCAGCACGGGTCGCCGCCTGCTGACCCAGCAACGGCGCCCGTGTGCTCGGCTTCTCCGCAGGTGGGTCAGTACCTACGAAGCTGATGCGTATCCGGTTCCGTCAGGTACGCGCCCTACGGTGCGCCTGTGGCTCGACCAGGCTTCCCGCGCACGATCATGGAGTTCCAGGACCGCTTCGGCACTGACGCCGCATGCCTCGAC
>Ga0136611_10002176_pt1 | contig 13629 bp, 12 predicted proteins | sample AntDrymUQ2232306_2_FD_106645 | JGI IMG/M metagenome (GOLD analysis project Ga0136611, IMG submission 106645) | Polar desert sand microbial communities from Dry Valleys, Antarctica - metaG UQ223 (23.06) | ecosystem: Environmental > Terrestrial > Soil > Desert | place: Antarctica: Dry Valley... | reverse complement strand
CGAGCTCGAGTAGCTGTAGTGCCCGTCGGGAGAACGCAGGCGCTCGACGTATCCGAGGGCGTCGTCGAGGGGCTCGCCCCCGGCGCCCGCGGCGACCAGCCCCTGGATCGCCCAGGCGGTCGACTGGGAGTTGACCACGCCGCTGGTCGAGAGCGCGAAGCCGCCGCCCCGCTGCTGGGCCCTGTGCAGGTAGCGCACCCCTGAGCTGAGCGACCCGCCGCCCGAACCGGCGGCGGCCAGCGCCTGCACGGTGGCCCCGGTCGAGTCGGGATCGCTCGGCGCTTGGGGCTGAAAGCCCCAGCCGCCGTCGTCGCCCTGGGCGCGGCGCAGCCAGTCCGCCGATCGCGAGAGCTCGGAGGAGTCGACGCCGGTCGCGCGCATCGCCAGCACGTAGAAGGCGGTCAGGTTGGTCTGCCCATCGACCGATCCGTCGCCGTCGCGGCGTGAGCGCAGCTCGGCGACGAGGTCGGTGCCGGCGAAGTCACGCGGCTCGAGGCCGGCGCCCTCGAGCGCAATGATCGTTCGCTCGAGATCCCCGGTTGAGCGCAGCCTGTCGACCTGCGAGTGCAGGTAGGAGACCGGCGTCCGGCCGGCTTCGCGGAGGTCGAGCGGGTTGCGCCCGGCGGCCTCGAGGCCGAGCATCGCCCACCCGGTCATCGCCGGGCTCGAGGGCCCGCCGGGTACCGCAGCGAAGCCTCCGTCGGGGTTCTGCTCGCCGATCAGCCACGCGGCAGAGGCGCCGGTGGAGGCTCGCGCCGCCGCTTCCCCCCGTACCTGAGCGGTGGCGGGCGCCGGAGTAGCCGACGAAAGGGCCGACAACGCGGCAGCGCCGGTCGCCAGCGCCACGACCGCGCACGGCAGGGCGGCGGCGGGCCGCCAGGTGAACTCCATCCGGGTTCGGTAACGGGCGATCATCCGCACGAGCGCGGGCCCGGCGGCGAGTGCGATCGCGAAATTGCCCGCCGCATGGGCCAGGTTGAACGGGAGCCCTCTCGCCGAGAGCGCCAGGTAGCGGTCGAGCGACTGCTCGCCGCCGTAGGTGACCATCACCGAGAGGTCCAGCAGGGCGCCGTAGGCAAAACCCGCGGCGCCACAGGCGACCGCCAACCTCAGGCGGCCGATCTCGCGCCCCCCCGCGAGCGCGAGCCAGGCGCCGAGGAGGCCGGCGAGGCCCCAGCCTCCCATCTGCCAGACGGTCCACGGGCCCTGGCCGAGCCAGATGTTCGAGACCGGTGCCGCCAGGGCGCCAACCACGAAGCCGGGGGCTCCGCCGAGTGCATAGCCGGTGATCAGGGCGATGTCGGTCGTGGCAACCACGTTCGGCAGCGGCGCCAAGACCAAGCGCCCCGCCACGGCGAGCGCTGCGAGCACGGCGACCAGCGCCACCAGCCTCGCCGGCGGGCGCTCGCGCTCGTACCAGGCAAAGCCCCCGACGAGGACCACGGCGAGCAGCGCCCAGGTGGTCAGTTGCCAGCTCACCGCAGCTCGACCTCGAGTCCGGCGCCGAGCTCGCGGATCCGCGAGCGCAGCAGCTCGGCGCCGCCCTCGGGGGTGATCGCGCCACCGCCGAGGATGCGGGCGACCTCGGTGGCGAAGTACCAACCGCCCGCGAGGATCTCGGCGGGTCGTCCGTCGGCGATCAGCTCGCCATCGCCGAGCAGCACCACCCTGGTGGCGAAGCCGGCGGCGAACTCGACGTCATGGGTGGCGACCACCACCGCCTGTCCTGCGGCGGCGATCGCGGCGAGTCGCCCTCCGAGCTCTCGCTTGCGCGCACCGTCCATGCCCCGTGTCGGCTCGTCGAGGCAGACCGCGCCCGAGCGGCCTCCAGACGAGCGACCCGCGGAGACGATCGCGATGGCGAGCCGTTCGCGCTCGCCGCCGGAGAGGTCGCGGGGGTCGCGCTCGACCGCCTGCTCCAGCCCGACCGAGGCGAGCGCGCGCAAGCCCTCGTCACCGGGCAGCTCGTCGCCGACTCGCTCGTGCACGAACAGGTCCGACGGGCTCTGCGGCAGCAACGAGCACCCATCCGGCGCCTCGATCGAGCCGCGCACGGGCTCGATCAGCCTGGCGGCGGCACGCAGCAATGTGCTCTTGCCGGCGCCGTTTCGGCCCATCAGCGCGACCCGCTCGCCCGGCCGGATGGTCAGCTCGACCCGCCGCAGGACATCCCGGACCCCGCCGCCCGTGTCGCGCTCGACCCAGAGGTCGCGGGCGCTGAGCGCGATCGACTGGCGCTCGCGGCGGCCGCGCCACCGCGGCCGAGCCTGCTCGGGCTCCTCGGAGTCGGGCTCGCCCGCGCGAACCGCGATCCCGAGCTCGCGCAGGCTCGAGCGTGCCGCCTTCACGGAGACGGGCAGAGGCCGCAGACCGGCAAGCGCGAACATCCGCGCGCCCGGCGGCGAGAGCTGCGGGTCCGACTCGTCGGCCCAGGCACAGAAATCCTGCGGCGAGCCGTCGAAGGCGACCGCACCTTCGTCGACGGAGATCACCCGGTCGGCGGCCCCGAGGCAACGCTCCAGCCGATGCTCCGCCAGGACCACACCCATCCCCCACTCCTCGTTCAGCCTGCGCAGCAGGCCGATCAACTCGTCGCCGGCGACCGGATCGAGCTGTGAGGTCGGCTCGTCCAGCAGGATCAGGCGCGGCCGCAGCACCAGCGCCGCCGCCAGCGCCACCCGCTGCAGCTCCCCCCCGGAGAGCGTGTCGGTGGGCCGGTCGAGCAGGTGCGAGATCGCCAGCGCCAGGCTCACCTCCTCCAGCGCTCGCGCCCGCGCCGCCGCGGACTCGCCACGCAGCTCCAGCGGCAGTTCGAGCTCGCCGCGGACGGTGGTCGAGACCACCTGGGTCTCGGGCTCCTGGAAGACCATGCCGACTAGACCGCCGAGCTCGGCCGGGCCGTGCTCGCGCACATCAAGGCCGCAGACCCGCAGCTCACCCGAGGCCTCGCCGCCGTGGTAATGCGGCACCAAGCCGCAGAGCGCCCGCAACAGCGTCGATTTGCCCGATCCTGAAGGCCCGGCGAGCAGGATCAGCTCGCCCTCGCCGAGCTCGAGCTCGAGCGAGCGCAGGGCCGGCTCGGCGGCGTCCGGGTAGCGATAGGAGAAGGCGCGCAGGTTGGCAAGCGGCTCAGCCACAGGGGTGCCTCCGCTCCCCGCCGCGGTCGAGTCCCGCGTAGGGAAGAGCCACAGCGAGCGGCAGGGCCGCCGCCAGCGCCAGGGTCAGCGAATCGAGATCCAGGTTGATGGTCGGGTAGGAACCGAAGCCGCCGAGCCCGCCGATCCGCGTCGCCACCGCAGCGGCGACAAGCAGCAGCCCGCAGCCGGCGAAACGCCAGGAGTGGCGGCCGCCGGGTCGCGATGAGGCGCGAGCGGGGGCGCCGCGGCCGTAGCCGCGCAGCTCGAGCGCAGCGGCGACATCGACGGCGCGGTCCAGCGATCCGGCGACCAGCCTGCGGGCGAGCGTCGCTCGGCCCACCGGCGCGGCCGCCGGGCCGCGTAGGGCGACCGCCTCGCGCAACCGAGCGTAGTCGGCGGCCGCGAGCGGCACCAGCCGGGTGATCAGGGTCGCGGTCAGGGCGGAGTGGCGGGCGAGCGGACGGGCCAGCCGCAGCAGCCGGTCGGGGTCGACGCAGGCGCTGTGGACCGCGAAAGCAGCCAGCACGACGAGGATGCGCAGCGCCAGCACCCCGCCCTCGCCGAGGGCCTCGGCGCTGATGTCGAGCTGGCCGAGCAGCGGCAGCTCCCACCCGCGAACGAGAATCGTATCGCCGCGCTGGGCGACCAGCCCGTTGATCGCGATCACGAAGACGCCGAGCACAAGCCCCCACCTGCCCGCGGCTGCCAGCGCCCGGCCGGCTCCGGCGAGCAGGCCCGCGACCACGGTCGCCAGCCCGGCGCCGGCGATCACCAGGGGATTGGAGAAGATGAATGCGACCGCGGCGGGAGCAAGCAGATACGCGGTCGCCGCGAGGGCGCCGGCGTCGGCGAGCGGACCCGGGTGCGGTGTGTAAGCGATCGGCGACCTCATCACCTCACCGGGGACCTTGCGTTGGCAGCGCCAGCTCGTTCCGGGGCGACGCGGCGACGGCGTAGCGGTCGGTGAGATGATCGGCGTCGAGCAGCCGCACGGCGCGCTCGACGCCTTCGACATCGGTGCCCGTCACCAGCCACGTCGGCTGCTCGGAACTACGCCGCAGGGCGGCCACCAGGCCGCTGGCGACCCCGAGACGGGCCGACGGTTCGGCACCCGCATCGAGGGTGATCAGCGACCGGTTCTCGAACCGGGCAAAGACGCCACTGGCCTGCGGCCCGCCGTCGAGCAGCGCGGCGACCGGGTCGTCGCCGATCCGATTCCAGGTGCCGACGAGCACGCGGGGCCCAGGCGCATTCCCGCTGCCGGGCGCCGCGGAGGCCTCGATCGGCGCCTCGACACCGGCCTGCTCGAGTCGATCGGTGACCTCGTCGCAGGCTCGCCCATCGATATGGCATTCGACCGTGACCGGATCGGCAGCGGCCTGCGCCGAGCGCTGGGCAAACGGCTCCGGCCACGAGCCGACCACCGCCGGGGTGCGCAGCGCATCGGTCCAATCGCGGTAGTCCCACCAGATCCGGTCACCGCCGCGGACCGCGACCTCGGCGGCGCCGGTCGACGACTCGATCCCGTTGACGAAGAAGAACCAGTCGACGCTGCGGCCGTTCTCGAGCGTGCCCTCGATCCCGTCGATCGAGTGCACGAAGCCGCCGCCGTAGCGCGTGGTCAGGTCGGCCGCGGAATCGAGCATCCGGATCACCGTCCGTGACTCGGGCGGCTCGGCCTCGGAGGCCTCCAGCAGCCGCTCGGCGCCGTAGTCGCGTGTAACCGTCAGGGTCGCCTCCCCCTCGGAGCTCTCGCCGGCGCCGAACCCGCAGCCGGCGGCGGTGGCGGTGGCAATCGCCGCGACCGCCGCCCAGCTGCGGCGGCGCCTCATCGCCTCCGAATGCGCTCGCAGTTGCGAGAGATGTCGTCGTCGGCGTCGGCGCGCTTGACCGTCACCCGGTCGTCGCCGGCGCCACAATCGACCTCGTCGAGTCCGCCGGAGCGGATGTCGATCTTGTCGGCGCCCTTGCCGGCGCTGATCTCGTCCGAGCCCTTGCCGCCCTTGAGCCGGTCGCCGGACGAGGCACCGACGAAGCGCTCGCCGAATGCCCGAGGGCAGGCATCCAGGTCATCGTCGACGCAGAGCTCGAGCTTCTTCGTCGGGATATCCGAGCCGCGGGTGCCGCTCAGCCGCAGCGAGCCCGCCGACTTGGCGGTGACGGTCGCGATGCCGTCAGACCCGGTGGTTACCGGTTTCTCGCCACCTCTGACCTCGACCCCTGCGGCCGGTCCGGAGCCGCAGGTCGTCTCGAAGGTCGTCTGGTCGGTCGTGCACGAGCGCTCGACGACGCGGACGTCGAAGGCCTCACCCGGCTGCACCCGCGCCGGCGACTTCAGCACCAGCTCCGCCGGGTTCGGATCGGGGAAGGTGCTCGGAGAGAGGTAGAGCAGCACCTCGTCGCCGTTGCGGACCGCGAGCTGGTCGATTCCCACCGCAGCTTCCTCGCCGTTGGCCTTCAGGTACCAGAAGCTGTTCGAGTCGGCCTCGGCCTTGCCGATGCTGCAGAGCCCGAGCCCGAAGCCGAACTGATCCGTGAGCCCGAGAGGGTCGAGCTTGCGGTTGTCCAGCCCGCCGCTGGCGAGCAGGCCGAGTGCGTTGGGCGAGCTCTGCCTGTAATCGGCCCCGGAGCCCCCCGGTTGCCCGAAGCAGTCGGCGTCGGGGCTGGTGGTGACAGTGATCGGATCCTCGATCACGTAGTTGGTGCCGGGATCGAGAACACCGCTTGGGGTGAGCACGCGGAGCTCGGCAGTGGTCGATGCCTGCGCCGCCGCGGCGGAGAGTGAGAGCAACGATGTGCATGCGGCAAACACCGCGACGGCGTGTCGCGGCCGGGGGACGAGCGTGGTCATATGAGCCACCCTTTCCTCGAGGGACTTCGTTGGCTGGCCGACGGACAGGTCTCCTGGCTTCCGGGCCGGTCTCCGCGCCTTCCCGAGGCCGCTGTCGCGGACTCAGTGGCTGACTCTCGTCGTGCGAAGCCGTGCTGCCCGGTCACAGTGGCGGGACCGCGCCGGTTTCACACCGGACTTCCCTTGACCACCGACCGTATTACCCGCGGGAGTCTACGCCGCGGGACCGCCGAGCGCTAGCTCGAGCGCTCCTCGACCTTGCGCCGCAGCTGCTCGACCACGTCGGGCATCGACTGCCTCATCCGCGAGAGCTCCCAGTGCTCGATCTTGATCAGGCGCACCGGCGAGGTCGCGACCACGCTCGCCGAGCGCGGCTGCTGCTCGAGCAGGCCCTGCTCGCCGAAGATGTCGCCGGGGCCGAGATCGGCGATCTGCTCGCCGTCGCGCTCCACCGTCGCCGTGCCCTCGTCGATCACGTAGAAGTCGTTGGAGAAGCCACCCTCGCGGATGATCGTCTTGCCCTCGGCCACGGACTCGAGCGAGGCGAAGGTAGAGACCTTCTTCAACGCCTCGTCGGGCACGTCCGCGAACAGGGGGGTGTTCTTCAGCGCGCTTACGTCCACAGCACAGCTCCGCTCTTTCGTGCTCGCCCCCACTCGGAGACGCGCCTGGGCATGGCCGCCGAGAACCTAACCGATCGCCGGGGATCGAGGCGCGGCCCCGGCTCAGGAGCGCTCGGGCTCGCTCCGTTCGTGCGGCTGCTTGTCGCCGTCGGCGGGATCGCGCGGCGTCAGCGCGATCGTCTGCTCGGGCGGCACTCCGGCCTCGAGCTCGCGCGAGCGCTCGAGCTCGGCGTTGAGCTCGGCGCCGAGCAGGATCGCCAGGTTGGTGATCCAGAGCCAGACCAGGAAGACGATCACCCCGGCGATGCTGCCGTAGGTGGCGTTGTAGGAGCTGAAGCTGGCGACGTAGAAGGCGAAGAGCGCCGAGGCGAGCACCCAGAGCACGACGGCGAGGATGCCGCCCGGGGTGATCCACTTGAACGCCGGCTGCTTGACGTTCGGCGCGGCCCAGTAGAGGATCGCGAAGAGGGTGGTGACGACGAGCGCGATCACCGGCCACTTGGCGATGTCCCAGGCGGCCACAGCGGCATCGCCGGCGCCCACCAGGTTGCCGACCTGCTCGGCAACCGGCCCGGTGACCACGATCGCCAGCGCGCAGATCGCGAGCAGCGTGATCATCACGGTCGTGATCGCGATCTGGATCGGCCGCAGCTTCCAGAACGGACGGCCCTCCTCGACCTCGTAGATCGCGTTGGAAGCGCGCGAGAAGCCGCCGACGTAGCCGGATGCGGAGAACAGAGCCCCGGCGATCCCGAGCACCAAGCCGAGCCCGGCCGCGCTCTCGCTCGAGGTGATGTTCTCGATCGCGTCGGTGATCACCTGGTTGGCGGTTCCCGGCGTCAGCTTGGTGAGGTTGTCGAGCAGCGCCTGGGTCGCGGAGTCGCCGACCAGCCCGAGGATCGAGATCAGCGCGATCAGCGCCGGGAAGATCGCCAGCACCGCGTAGTAGGTGAGCGCCGCCGCCCAATCGGTGAGGTTGTCGTTCTGAAACTCCTTGACCGTGCGCTTCAGCGTCGCCCGCCAAGAGCTCTTCTTCAGGTCGGTGGGGTCATCGGGCGCCACCGCGCCCCGCGCCGAACCCTCGGCGGCGCTCACTTGGCGATCCTCGCCGTGAGCTTGTCGAGCAGCGGGTCGGGGATCAGCGGCTTCAGCGCGCCAACCAGCCTGGCGCTGGCGCCGACCGGATAGCGAGCGCCCGGAGAACCTTCGCTGAGCGCCTTCTCGATCGTCGCCGCGATCTCGTCGGGGTCTCCCCCGCTCTCGTCGGCGCTCTGCAGCCGCGCGGAGAACGCATCGAGGCGATCGAGGTAACGCTCGGCCCCCGGGCGCCCGCGCAGCTCGGCGAGCTTCGCCTGCGCCTTCTCCCAGATCGCCGTCGAGATCGCCGCCGGCTCGACGATCGAGACCGGGATCTGCTCGGGCGCGAGCTCGACCCGGAGGGCGTCGCCGATCGCCTCGATCGCGAATTTCGACGCGTGGTAGGCGCCGGCGAAGGGGAAGGCGATTCGCCCGCCGACCGAGCCGACGAAGACGATCCGGGGATCGTCGGAGCGCCGCAGCAGCGGCAGCGCCGCCCGGGTGACCGCAACCTGGCCGATCACGTTGACCTCGAGCTGGCGGCGCAGCTCCTCGCTGGTCAGCAGCTCGAGCGGACCGGCGACGCCGATCCCGGCGTTGTTGACGACCGCGTCGAGGCCGCCCTCGCGCTCGATCTGCGCGAAGGCCCCGGCGATCGAGGCCTCGTCGGCGACGTCGAGCTCGAGCGGGCGCGGGCGGGTGCTGTGGCCGCTCGCCACCGCGGCCCCGTCGGCGAGCTCGCGCACCCCCGCCCAGACCGTCCAGCCGGCAGCTTCGAGGCGCTCGGCGGTCGCCCGGCCGATGCCGCTCGAGGCGCCCGTGATCAGGGCGCTGCTCACGGCTGGAAGACCACCTTGAAGGCATCGTCCTGCTTCTTCTGGAACACCTCGTAGGCGCGCGGCGCCTCGTTCAGCGGCAGGTGGTGGGTGGCGAAGTCCTCGGTGCCCAGAGGGTCCTCTTCATCGGTGACCAGGGGCATGATCTCGTCGATCCAGCGCTTCACGTGCGCCTGGCCCATGCGCAGCTGCAGACCCTTGTCGAACAGCTGCAGCATCGGCATCGGGTCGACCGCGCCGCCGTAGACCCCGGAGATGGAAACGGTGCCGCCACGGCGGACGCTCTCGAAGCAGGCGTAGAGAACGCTCATCCGGTCGATACCCGCCTTCTGGATCATCGGCCGCGCCAGCGAGTCGGGCAGGAAGCCCGCCGCGCGCTGGGCGAAGGCGCCGATCGGCGCACCGTGGGCCTCCATGCCGACCGCGTCGATCACCGAGTCGGTGCCGCGACCCTCGGTGAGCTCGCGGACCCGTTCGCCGATCGCCATCGCATCACCGGCGCCGTCGGAGACGTCGAGCACCTCGATGCCGCGCTGGCGCGCCATCTCCAGACGCTCGGGGACGAGATCGATCCCGATCACCCGGGCACCCCTGTGCTGGGCAACTCGCGCTGCCATCTGGCCGATCGGGCCGAGCCCGAAGATCCCGATCGAGCCGCCCTCGCGCACATCCGCGTACTCGACCGCCTGCCAGGCTGTCGGCAGCACGTCGGAGAGGTAGAGGAAGCGGTCGTCGGGCGGCCCCTCCGGCACCTTGATCGGGCCGAACTGGGCCTGCGGCACCCGCAGGTACTCGGCCTGACCGCCGGGGACCTGTCCGTAGAGCTTGGTGAACCCGAACAGCGAGGCACCGGTCTGAGTGTCGCGGTTCTGGGTCGTCTCGCACTGGGCGAAGAGCTGCTGGTCGCACATCCAGCAATGGCCGCAGGAGATGTTGAAGGGGATCACCACGCGGTCGCCCTTGCTGATCTGCTCGACCTCGGACCCGACCTCCTCGACGATGCCCATCGGCTCGTGGCCGAGGATGTCACCGGCGTCGATGAACGCGCCCAGCACCCTGTACAGGTGCAGGTCGGAGCCGCAGAGCCCGGTCGAGGTGACCTTGATCACCGCGTCGGTCGGCTTCTCGATCTTCGGGTCGGGGACCTCGTCGACCCGCACGTCCTCGATTCCCTGCCAGGTGACCGCCTTCATTTCGTCCTTTCGTCGCCGGATTCGCCGTCACCCGCGTACCCGGGGCGGCCACGGGTACTCGCCGCCGGCGCTAGAAGGAGGTGCGACCGACGCCGGTGGCGAACTCGCGGGCGCGAAAGCGCCCGCTGGAGCCGGGATCAAGCGGCGGGGTGGGGTAGCCGGCACCGTCGCGCAGCCCCTCGAGCAGCTCGGTGAGCGCCTCGGTCGCCGTGTGTCGCGGGCTCCAGCCGAGCTCGTCTCGCGCCCGGCCGATGTCCATGATCGGCACCCCGAGGGCCATGTCCACCCACCCCGGCGGGGTCGGCTGGAGCCGCAGGCGCCAACTCACCGCGGCCGCTCCGCGCAGCACCCCGGCCGCCAGGCGCAGGCGGCGGGCGTCGAGCAGCTCGGCGAGCACCGCAGGGTCGATCACCGGCTCGGCGGCGACGTTGAAGGCTCCGCTCGCCTCGCCCACCACCGCCAGGCGGTAGGCCTCGCCGACGTCCTCGCTGTGGACGGCCTGGAAGCGCAAGCGCTCGAGGTCGGGAACCACCGGCAGCAGGCCCGGCCGCGCTGCGCCGCCGGGGAAGAGCGGCCCCAAAAAGAGCCGGCGGATGCCGGTCGCCGCCTCCCGGCGAAAGATCAGCCCCGGGCGCAGTCGGGCGACCCGGATCCCCGGGTTGCGCGTCTGGAAGCGGTCGAGCTCGGCTTCGACCTCGGACTTGTGACGCGAGTAGAACGACGTCTCGATCCCAGCGGTCGGCCAGCTCTCGTCGACGGCGCGATCCTTGGGACCGCGCGAGTAGGCGCCGACCGAGGAGGCGTAGACGAGGGCGGGCACCCCGGCGGCGGCGACCGCTTCGAACACCCGCCGCGAGCCGTCGACGTTGACCGCCCGCAGGACCGGCTCTCGCCGGGATGGCTGGATCAGCCAGGCGAGGTGGACGACGGCGTCGGCGCCGCGAAAGAGGCTGACGAGGTCGGCATCGACGATGTTTGCCGTCCTCCACTCGACCTTCGCGGCGCCCACCCGGGGGCGCCGCCGGGCGACCCCGACTATCGACCCGACTCGCGGGTCGGCGGCGAGGGCGTCGACCACGGTCGTGCCGGCGTTGCCGGTGGCACCGAGAACGACGACTCGCAGGGGCTCGCTCACGCCTCGCGGCTACCCCGGTGGGGACGGCGCAAGCGCGCGGGCTGGGTCGAGCCAGCCGTCGGCGAGCCAACCCGCCAACCCCTCGATGCCGACCTCCGTGGCCGCCGCGCGCTGGCGCATGGCACCGTTACGGGCGATCAGCTGCCGGGCGGACTCGAGCTCGGACTCACACCTCAAGGTCCCCGCGACAGCGCCGAGCTGGCCGACGCGCTCCAGCAACAGCTCCCGGGTCGGGCGCCGCTCGCCGCTCTCGAGGTCGGCAAGCTCACCCTCGACCCCGTCGCGAGCCGCCGACCAGCGGTTCTCGGCGATCCGCCAGTCATCGGCGACCGGCAACTGCTCGCCGGCGTCGAAGCGCCCCGCCAGCCACGCCACCAGGCACTGGGCGACCGCGGCCACCGCGGCCGCCTCGCCCAGCGTCGTCTGCGCATCCGGTACACGCAACTCCAGGGTGCCGAAGCCCGGATGGGGCCGCAGCTCCCACCACCAGGAGCTGGGCTCGGCGATCGAGCCCGCCGCCGCGCCCCAGCGCAGCGCCGCCGCGTAGTCGTCCCAGCTGGCCAGCGCCGGCGGCACGCCTTGGCGCGGCAGCTCCTCGGCGATCTTCGGGCGCACCGAGGCGAGCCCGGTGTCGCGGCCGCCGTGAAAGGGCGCGTTCGCCGCCAGCGCCGCAAGCTCGGGCAGATGCGACCGCAGCGCGTTGTAGACGGCCAGCGAGCGCTCGGCGCCGCCGGGGGCAACGTGGACCTGCAGAGCGAAGACGAGCTGGCGGTTGGCGTAGACGCCGAAGCGCTCCGCGGTGCGCTGGTAGCGAGCGCCGGGGTTGAGCCGGCCCTCGGTCGCCGCGAATGGATGCACGCCCGAGGCTGCGAGCCGGACCACGCCTTCGGTCGCCCGCGCCAGGTCGGCGCGGCCGCCGGCGAGCTCGCCGATCGCCTCCGCCACCGTCTCCCGCGGAGTGCTCAGCAGCTCGAGCTGGGCGGCGGGCATCTCGAGCTTGAAGCGCCCGTCGCCCTCGAGGCGCTCGAGCACCTCGAGCGCCCGCGGCGCCAGATCGAGCGTGCCCGGGTCGAGCAGCATCAGCTCCTCCTCGAGTCCGACCGTGAACGGCTGGGGCGCGTCGAACAGCTCCTGCAGCTGCTCGCCGCTCGGCGGCCGCCGGTCGGGGTCGGGGTTCACGGTTGCGGCCGCGCGCAGCGGGAAGAGGAGCCGAAGATGAGACTGCTCACGGTCCCCGGCGTCTTTCGCCCGCGCAGCGACAGCCGCATGCTCGCGGCGCGCGTCGCCGAGCGAGCGCAGCCGGGGATCAGCTTCCTCGATCCGTTCACGGGTAGCGGCATCCTTGCAATCGCCGCGGCCGAGGCCGGGGCGGCGGCGACGGCGATCGACATCTCCCGCCGCGCGGTCGCCTGCACCTGGCTCAACGCGCGCCTCAACGGCACCCGCGTCCGGGCTCTGCGCGGCGACCTGCTCTCGCCGGTGGCCGGCGAGCGCTTCGACCTGATCGCGGCCAACCCGCCCTACGTTCCCGCGCTCGGCGGCGCCCAGGCGCATGGTGCCGCCAGGGCCTGGGACGCCGGCGTTCGACGGCCGCGCGCTGATCGATCGCCTCTGCCTCACGGCGGCCCAGCACCTGGCGCCGGGCGGTCGCCTGCTGCTCACCCACTCCTCGGTCTGCGACCCCGAGGCGACTGTCGCGATGCTCTCGAGCAGCGGACTGGAGGTCGCGGTGCTCGAGCGTGAGCGTGGCCCGCTGGGGCCGTTGATGGCCGAGCGGGCGGCGCTGCTCGAGCGCCGCAGCCTGCTCGACCCCGGCGTCCGCGAGGAGGAGGTGCTGATCTTCGAGGGCCGGGCGCCGCATGGTTCCGCGCGGCCTGCACGGGTACCGGCATCGGCATGAGCCGAGCCCGCATCACCCCCTATCCCGACGGCCCCTACCTGATCCGCGGCGACTTCGAGATCACCGATCACCACGGCAGGCCGATCGAGACCCGGCGCGAGACGATCGCGCTGTGTCGTTGCGGCGCCTCGAGGACGAAGCCGTTTTGCGATGGGACCCACAAGGTGATCGGGTTCGAGGCCGCAAGCGCCCCTGCGGAGCAGCCGCTGCGCTAGACCGACACCGCTGCGGGCCGAGCGCTGAGCAGCGAGGACTCGCCCTTGCGCCAGGCGCCGAGGATCTGGCCGGCGAACAGCGCCTCGCAGTGAAGCAGCGCCCGCAGGCCGAAGACGATGTCGCCGGCCAGCTCCGGCTCCTGGGCGGCGAGGCCGCCGGCGAGGTCGTAGGCGGCGATGTTCTCGTGCACCGAGTCCGCCTCGACGTGCTCGTCGTAGAACTCGGTTGCGTCGCCGGCGAAGCCGAGCCGGCGCAGGCCGTTGCCATAGCGGCGGTTGGGCTCGGCCGAGGTGATCTCGAACCCGGCCAGGTGGCCGACCAGGGCACCGCGCCAGCGGCGTCGCAGCCCGAACAGCGAGATCAGGTTGAGTGTCGCCAGGGTGGTCGCCGGCAGCTGCGGCACGTAGGCGCCGTAGGTCGGATCGAGGCCGAGCGCCAGCATCGTGTTCGCGAACAGCCGCGAATGCATCCGGCCGGGGTCGCCCCCGCCGTACTCGTCGGACTGGACCTCGACCATCGCCGCCTTCGGGGCCCCGGCGATCCGGGGGATCGCGAAGGTGTGCGGATCGGCCTCCTTGAGCTGGTAGGCGGATCGCTGGATCACGAACTCGCGGAACTGCTCGAGGCTGGCCTGGGTCTCGATGAAGCGCGCCAGGGGCGG
>Ga0136611_10002175_pt1 | contig 13633 bp, 9 predicted proteins | sample AntDrymUQ2232306_2_FD_106645 | JGI IMG/M metagenome (GOLD analysis project Ga0136611, IMG submission 106645) | Polar desert sand microbial communities from Dry Valleys, Antarctica - metaG UQ223 (23.06) | ecosystem: Environmental > Terrestrial > Soil > Desert | place: Antarctica: Dry Valley... | reverse complement strand
GTTTTACTGGCGCGCTCAGTCGTGCCGCAGGTGAAGATGCAGGTAACTATGCAATTTCGTTAGGTTCGCTTTCAGCAGGTAACAACTATGCATTGAGTCTTTCAACACCAGCAGTAAACTTTGTTATCACTGCTAAGTTAGTGACAGTCACGGCTTCGAGTCCATCTGGTATTCAGTTCGGTGCGGCAACTCCGACCGTAACTGCGGGCTATAACGGATTCAATGGATCTGACGCTGCAACAACCGCAGCCACTTGTGGAGCGGTTAGCTATACGGCAGGCACTTCTGGCGTGGGCAATTATGTGACGCGCTGCTCAAGTGCGGTGGCAGCCAACTACTCATTCACCTATGTTGACGGCAGTTTTAATGTCGTCGCCAAGTCGGTAACAATTACGCCGACCAGCGGACAATCAAAAGTCTTTGGTACTGCTGACCCGGCATTGACCTTTACAAACGATGCGTCGTTGACAGGCAGCAGTTTCACCGGCGCACTCAGTCGTGCTCCAGGTACTGATGTTGGCAGCTATGCCATTAACCTAGGTTCGCTTTCAGCAGGTAACAACTATGCATTGAGTCTTTCAACACCAGCAGTAAACTTTGCAATCACTGCCAAACCTGTAACGATTACACCAACCAGCGGACAATCGAAAGCCTTTGGTGCGGCAAACTTTGCAATGACTTTCACCAATGATGCAGGATTGACGGCTGGCAGTTTCAGTGGCACTCTTGCTCGCGTTGCAGGTGAAAATGTTGGCAGCTACCTGATCAGTTTGGGCAATCTCTCAGCAGGTAACAATTACACGCTGAGCTTGTCTTCGACACCGGTGAATTTCACAATAGTCGCGGCAAACACTTCGACAACCGTAACTATTAATCCGCAGCCGGTTCAATACAGCGATGCAGTAACTTTAACAGCAAGCATTTCGCCTGCTTCGCTCAACAGCCAATCGGTGTCCGGCAATGTGCAGTTTTTCGTTGACGGTAATGTGTTTGGAAGTCCTGTGACAATTTCCGGCGGAACTGCTTCGCTGTCGTTCAACAATCAGTTGAATCCGACTGTTGCGCACACAGTTAGAGCGGAATTCACCAGCAGCAATCCGAACTTCGGCGGAAGCGTCAGCGGAAACACGCTACTGACAATAACAAGGGAAGATGCAAGGGCGACTTATACGGGAATGACCTTTGCTTCCACAGCTAGTGCAACTGCCAGCACCGCAAACGTTATGTTGAGCGCGACAATTCAGGACATCACAGCCGTAGCAGGTAACCCAGCCTTTGATTCGGATGCAGGAGACATTACTAATGCAAGAGTAACGTTCGCTCTTTATAACGGCAGCTCATTCACTAACATTTCGACGGGATGTACTAATTTACAAGTTGGTTTGGTAAATGCCGCCGACAGTAAAACTGGTACAGTGACATGTAATTGGGTAGCGGACATAGGCAATCAAGACAGCGTTCTATATACGGTTGCCACTATTGTCAACGGCTACTACGTCAACAACAGCGCAGGTGACACTTCAGTTATTACGGTTTCCAAATCAATCGGCACGGGCTTTATTACCGGCGGCGGTTATCTGGTCTTGACAAATTCGGCAGGTATCAAAGCCGGAGACGTTGGCTCGAAGAACAACTTCGGATTTAACGTCAAATACAACAGGAGCGGAACAAGTCTGCAAGGTAACATCAACACGATTGTTCGACGAATTGAAAACGGAGTACTTCGCGTCTATCAAATCAAAGGCAACGCGATGAGTTCGTTATCAGTCAATCCGACAGCCGGTTGTCCGAATGCAACTGCAACTAATCCTTGCACCGCTGTCTTTACTGGTAAAGCCAATATCCAGGACATCACCAACCCGCTCGCTCCCGTCTCGGTTGACGGCAATGGAAGTTTGAAGGTTACGATGACTGATAAGGGCGAACCGGGAGTTGCCGATTCAATCGGAATCACACTTTTGAACAGAGACGGTGGCGTCTGGTTCACGAGCAATTGGAACGGCACGAATACAGTCGAACAGTTACTGAAAGGAGGTAACTTAGTCGTACGTTAATTCTTAGGCAGCCATTCTTAAGGTTGCTCTGATTAGGACTGGCGGTGATGAGGATCCTCATCACCGCCTTTTACAATAAACAAAATTTTGCTGATGATTGAATGGCAGGTTAGCAACTAAGTTTTTAGCCTAAAATTCCTGAACAGTAAAGCGAATTAGAAAATCATCACAGGTAAACATTTCAACAGACTAAATTATGCAAACGCTCGGACAAGAAGCAATTTTAACGAAAGCTGTAGAATCAATGAATAACTCTTGCCGCGAAACTATTTTAATAGCTGAAGACGACGATGATTCTCGCAGTATGCTGCGAACGTTTCTTGAGCTTCACAGTTACCGGGTAGTCGAAGCGCGAAACGGTGAGGAAGCCGTTGAAACAGCCTGCTTAGAACTGCCCGATTTGATTATAATAGATTTGAATATGCCGAAACTCGACGGTATCGCCGCCGTCCAACAAATTCGTCAATTTAAAGAATTAAGCGAAGTTCCGATACTCACTAATTCGTCTTCAGGAAAATTCGGTATGGAGCTTTTTTTAAATATCGAAAAAGTCGGCGGCGGATATTTGGAATATATTCCAAAACCTTTTAATTTGAAGCATCTGGCAGAGTTGATAGAAACAATTCTACTAAAAACCAAAAAAGCGGCGTGAAGAGATTCACAGGAGGGCTGAAACCATATCTGCTAAATACTAAAATTTCGCTAATCACTAAAAATTCTTAATGAAATCTTCCAAAATATTCCTCTATAAATTAGCAAAAATAAACCGGACTGATTTAACTGATATTCAATGGAATATAGCGAAGATTTCTTTAAAAAGCGCAGGCAAATATTCAACTGGCGGATTTTTATTTGAAGATAAAGAACATTTTATTTTTCAGATTTCCCTTAAAAACTAACGCCCGCGAACTCCTCCTCAGAAAATACCAGCGGTTCGATTTGCGAAATTTCCGCGTCGGTTAATTTTGCATCTCCCGTCATTGGCTCCGCATTTAAATGTTCATAAACTTGCACGTTGTTTCTGCCGTGCCGCTTCGCTTCGTAGAGCGCGTTGTCCGCCCATTTGACTATTTCCTGTTCCGTGCAGATATTGTTAAAACAACTTGCCACGCCGATGCTGATTGTAACTTGCCGGTTCGGAAATTCGGTTGACGCGACTTTTTCACGGATACGTTCGGCAATCGCTAAGGCTCCGTCGGATGCCGTCTGCGGAAGAAGAATCGAAAACTCCTCACCGCCGTAACGCACCGCCACGTCCGCGCCGCGCAGCGTATTTTTCAAACAATCAGCGACAAGTTTCAAGGCTTTATCGCCTTCCGTATGTCCGAAATCATCGTTGAAAGATTTGAATTTATCAACGTCAATCATCAAAAAGCTCATCGGAAAACCTTCACGGTTTGAACGCCGTATTTCTTCGGGAAGACGTTCATCCAAATACATCCGATTGAGCAACCCGGTCAGAGCGTCCGTTATCGAGAGCTGCTCGAATTTCCCCGCTTTGTGTCTCAACATCGCGCTTTCCGCCAGCAGAGCCAATTGCGGCGTAATCGCGTTCAAAATTTCTAAATCGAGTTTGTTGAAATTCTCGCCGCCCGCGCGGTCGGAAAAATTCAAAACACCAATTTTTCGCTGCCCGATCATAATCGGATAGCTGATAAAAGAATTTGATTTATACTTCCAGCCGACGGGCGCGGCGGAAATGCCGGTTCTCCGCACATCTTTGACAATCAGCGGATGTCCGTTTTGAAAAACTCTTTGCGCGACCCTTTCGCCGAGATTTTCCTTTGCTCTTTTGAGAACGTCGGCGCACGCGCCTGTCGCGGCTTTTGCCGATAAGGAATTTGATTCTTCATCAAAGACAAGCAGCGAACTTCGCTCGGCTCGCATTAGTTCGGCGCAAGTTCGCACCAGACTCGACCAAAAATCAGGAGCGTCTATGTCTTTGACGCTTTTGTTAAATTTCTGCACGGCGCGTTCCAGCCAATTGCGCCTGCTTAACTCTTCGCGCAATCGCAAAATTTCGAGTTCCGGCGCGACAGTCTGACAAAACTGCGTGATGTATCGTTTTTTTTGATCGCTCGAAATTTTGTCGCCGACCACCAATGCGCTCCGAATTTCCCCGGCGACTGCGACGGGAAAAAAACTGATTATTTGCGGCGCGCGAATCATTTCCGCGCTTTGCCGCTCACGCAGATCAAGCGAAACTTCTCTTTTTACCGCATCGTGAAGGCGTTTATCGTCAGCCGAAATGCTTAACTGCGCTTGTTGCGAGTGTAATTTCCCGCTTGCAACAACCGCTTCGAGTTGATTTCCTTTGCGTTCGAGCCAAGCCAGCGAAGAAAATGAATAACGCTCGGAAACGAACTGCAAAATCAGTTCGTAAGCCTGCGGAAAACTTAAGTCAAAGAGCGAGTCAAGCAGTGATCGCAATTCGCGACTCTCCTGAGCTTCTTTGCTATTTTGTCTGGTGATTTTTACGGAGTGAGCCGTCAGCAGATGAGTTTTCAGCGCATTTTTTGTATTGGTGGCAACGGACATTTTTCTATATATTGTTCTTTTTTGTTACTGGACAAATAATTAAGACAATACCGAATAACAAATAATTTAAAGCGTGAAACTTTACAATAAAAAAAGAAGTTTATATTTGCATTTACGCACAAAATCACAAACATCTAGATGTGTTTACTCAGGGTAAGGGCTTAATTTGAATCCTAACATATGCCAAACACTCAAGCAACATTAAAACACTTGTTTAACATTCTTTTTTTTCATTGTTCTCTAAGTTTCAAAATACCTTTTCATCTTAGACAAAAATTGATGATTTTTTCTGTAATTCAGCGAACACACAAAGGATTTTTAACGCAAATGAATCAAGTATGAATTCAAGTCAACCAAAAGAAAGTAAGATTCCTGTCCGCAGTCGCCTCATAATTAAAATTCCCGATATTATGCGATTTCTAAATGGATATAAACGCGTTTTTGAAAAAGCACATAAAGGAAAACTTCCCGGTTACTACTCCGTTCACTCCGCTTAAATTTTCAGCGTTCTTCGCCGAGAGCCAATGCAACGGCTTTCTCGACATTCATTTCGCTTCCTTGCCGATATGCCGCCGAAAATTTTTCTTCGTCAAACGCGGCACGCAATTCAGAAAGATAAGCGGCGCGGAAACGGCGTTCGGCGGGTTCAGTCTCAAAGCCGAGCGATTCGCGTAAATGTTCCGCCGCACCCGCTAACCGCGCCGCGACCACAAAATTTTCTCCTTTAGAGGCAAGCGCGGCAAACCCATCCAGCGAATAAGAAACCGAAATCTTATCTCCCAACTCCAGAGCAATTAGCACCGCTTCAGCATAGTACGAGCGAACCGCTTGATAATCACCTTCGCCGTGCCGCCCGTCGTCCGTTTTTTGTCGCTTATCGCCGTCGGGTAAACTTTTGAGCACAGACATCGGAAAGCTGGCAACCGACTCGGCGGCTTCAATTGTAAAGTCGCCCGCAAAAACCGCCAGCCGCCCGAATAAAACACGCTCGCTTTTATCGAGCAAATCGTAACTCCATTCGATTGCGCCGCGCATTGTTTGTTGACGCTCAGGCAAATTTCTCGCCCCGCCGGTTAACAATTTCAAACGGTTTGCGAGACGCTCTAAAATTTGCGACGGCGAAAGAATTTTTATTCTGGCGGCGGCAAGTTCAATCGCCAGCGGCAATCCGTCGAGTTTGTGACAGATCTCCGCGACGGTCGCCGCATTGCCTTCGGTTAAATCGGTTAAAGAAAAATTTGTTTTAGCCGACCGCGCTCGCTCGGTGAAAAGTTTGATTGATTCGTTTTCTGAAAAACTTTCAAAAGCGAATTTTGAACCGTTCCCCATCGTATGCAGTTCTGAACAGAGCGGCAGGGTGAGCGACGGCACGTTAAATTCGCGTTCCGCTTTTAAATGTAAAAGCGCGCGGCTCGTCGCCAGTATTTTCAAATCGGGCGCGGCGGCGAGCAATTCGGCTAGAATACCGGCGGCGGGCAAAATTTGCTCGAAGTTATCAGCGACCAGCAACAGTTCTTTTTCGCCGAGAAAATCTTTTAACGCATCAACTAAAGTTTTGCCGCTCGATTCCTTCACGGCGAGATTCTGCGCGATTTCAGATACGACAAGTTCGGCATTTCTGACATCGGCGAGCGCGATAAAAAAACGCCGTCGGCAAATTCCGACAGCATACGGCAAGCGACTTCCTGCGAAAGCCTGGTTTTCCCCGTTCCGCCGACTCCGATGAGCGTGACCAAGCGATTGTGCAGAATTAAATTTTCTACTTCAGCGATTTCCTTCTCGCGCCCGACAATCGGAGTGTTCGGCAGCGTGAGATTGTTCGGCAAGGTTTCAAGAGCGGCGGTGTATTCCGGCAATGTGTCAGCGTCGTCAAATTCTTCGACGATCCGGCGCACGCGCTTTGTCACGCGGCGTTTCAAAATTATTTCCGTCTCGCCCGTTAGCTCTTCGACTTCGCCGCGAAAACGATAGCCGCGCTTCGGAAAAGTTTCGATAAACTGTTCGCCGCCCGCGTGAAGAATTTTCCGAAGGCGTGAAATATTCGATGTTAGATTCGTTTCCTCGACAAACGAATCCGCCCAGACGGTTTCCATAATCTCGTCTTTCGAGAGCATTCGCCCGTTATTTTGGACAAGCAGCAGAAGCATCTCGAAAATTTTCGGCGTGAGCGCCACAATCTCACCTCCGCGCAGCAGGAAACCGTCGCCCGAATTAATTTCAAATTGCCCGAAACGATAAATTGCTTTTGATTTTATGAGCTTTTCCGTCATCAAGAAATTTCCAAGATTTTTCCAAGAAGTTTACAAGGACTTTTACTTCTCTGTTGGACGATGATGCTCGTGTTCGATATTTCGCCAAATTGTAACGCCGAAAGAACGATTCAAGCAAGAAAAAAATGAAACGAACCATAACCGAAATTTACGTCGAGGTCGAAGAAACCCTCGAAATGCGTTCGCTTAAATCAAAAAAAGCCGACCGGCAGAATGCGCCGCCGACCATCGAGCAATTCGTTTGTCCGCATTGCGGGCGGACGATTCAGCAGATCGAAAAACTTCAAATTGGAGAATCAAAAAAATGAAAAAAATAATAAATACACTGACAGTTTGCACAATGATTACTTTATGCGCCTGCGCCGCTTTCGCGCAGAAAACAACGGACTCGAAAGACGAAGCGATGATTCGCGCCAACGTCGAGCAGATGGTTAAGGGCTGGAATATGAAAAGCGGCGCGGAGTTTGCCAAGCCGTTCGCCGAAAATTCGGATTACGTCGTCATCAACGGAATGCACATCAAAGGTCGCGCCGCCAACGCCGCAGGGCATCAGCAAATTTTCGACACAATCTACAAAAACAGCAGCCTCGCCGCCGCCGTCAAGCAAATACGCTTCTTGCGCCCCGATGTCGCCGTCGTTCACGGCGAGTCGAATTTAACTTTCAAAACCGGCGGCGAAGAGAAAAAAGGCAGCGGTTACATCACGCTGGTAATGACTAAGGAAAACGGTAAATGGGAAATCGCCGCGTTTCAAAATACGGCGATTCAACCGCCCGCCGCGCCGGAAGGAGGAAAATAAAATGTTAGGCAACCACGAAAAATCTTTTGAGGAAACCGACCTCGCTTTTGCCGTTGCTGTCATGTTGCTAAATGCCTCCGTTCTCGTCGCCACGTTCAGTATCGGTTGGCTATCATACTGGTTAATAAAACAATCAGTTCAACTCGAATCATTTCTGCGCGTCGTTCAGGTGAACTAAATAAGTAATAAGACAAAAGACAAAAGCGAAAAACCGATTGCGAACTTTTGTCTTTTGCCTTTCGATTTTTTGACTTGGCAGAAGCCGTCCGTTTCTTCTCACAACCTTTTCCTTTTCCCTCTCGTCTAAAATTTGTTATTCTGTTCTCCCAGAATTTTCTTTCCCGATTTTACAAATCAATGAAAAAAACAATCGCTTCCATCTTCGTCATCTTCGCTTTTTCAATTTGCCTGTTCGCGCAAAATTATAACGACGCGACGCTCTCGCGTGTGCGCCAGCAGGACGCGACGAGCCGCGACGCTTCCGGTAAAATGCAAACGCTCGCCGCCGCCGAACACGCTTTTCGCGCCGACGTTTATTCGTCGAATCGTTTTTTCCCGCAAGCCCGCGAGCATTGGCAGAAAATTTTTGACGTTTATCCGACCGATGCGAGCGTGCCGAAAGCGTTGATGCTGACCGGGCGTTCTTTTATGTGGGAGCGCGATTACGCGCAAGCGGTTGTTTGGTTTGAAAAAGCATTTAAAGATTACGCCAATACGAAAGAAGGACGCGAAAGTTTGGCGTTCAAAGGCGCGTCTCTTGTGCGTTTGGGAAAGAATGCGGAAGCGGCGAACGCTTACCAACTTTACACGACGATGTTTCCGACGGGAGAGAAAATCGAATCGTCGTATTTAAATATCATTGACGCGCTGCGCGAAGTGAAACATTACGACGAGGCGAATCTTTGGGTTGATAAAACTGCGCAGAGATTTTCCGAAATGCCGACTGCCACGAACGCTCTGCACGCGCGGCTGAGAATGGAAATCAGCCGTCAAAGCTGGCAGCGAGCCGTCGAAGCCGCCGACGCGCTTCGCCTGCTAAATAACTTTCGCGGCTCGATGTCTTCGCTCGACGAAGTGAATTTCTTGAAAGCTCTCGCGCTAGAAAAGCTCGGTAAAAAAGGCGAAGCAATCCTTCTTTACGCGGCGATTCCGAACAATTCATATTACGGCGGTTTGGCGAACGACAAAGTCAATGCCGCCTCGAACCGCGTTTCGCGCACGGGCAGCGCGACAGCCGTCAGCGTCCGCGATTATCCGGTTCTCTACCGCGCCGAACTTCTCCGCTACGCCAAATCGAAAGGCGTTGACCCGCGCTTCGTGCTGGCGATTATGAAACAGGAAAGCAGTTTCCGCGCGAACGCCAAATCGCCCGCCGCCGCCCGCGGTTTATTGCAGCTCGTTTACGACACGGCGTTAAAATACAACCGACAAGCCGGATTTCCCCAGATGCAAGCCGACGACCTTTACCAGCCGTTAGTCAACATCGCCATCGGCAGCCAGTATATCGCCGCGCTGAAAAACGAATTCGGCGGAATGTATGAAGCAATCGCGGCAAGCTACAACGGCGGCGAAGACAACGCGGCGCGCTGGCTCGCCCGCTCAAACCCGAAAGACGCGGGCATCTTCGCCGCCGAAGTCGGATTCGCCGAAACAAAAAATTACGTTTTCAAAGTAATGAACAACTACCGCGTTTACCGAGAGCTTTACACAGACGATTTGGTTAAGAGATAGCCGAGCATCTTCATAATTTGATTTGCCTTTTTGGTGGACTATTCGGTTTATAACAAAAAGGCTCTGTCACAATCATCAATCTGATTTTTAACCGCTTTCCACAAATCTCGCAGAGTGAACTTAAAGTTTTGCAGAAAATTCATAATTATATCGTAGCCGAAGTTATGCAAATGCTCTGATAAATTTGAACCAGTGTAATTGGTCGGAAACTTAACAGATTTTCAATGTATTTTTTGGTTATCATTGAATTCTGTCAAATCATATTTTATGAAAAAGCGAAAGTTCTTTATAACAATACCGACATATCTTTTGTATGAGATATGAATGCTATAAACGCGGCGTAACAAGAACACTATCAGGAATTAAATCAAATCTGGGATTGATAAGCTACAAAAATTAATTAGGGAGACCGACACGCCGCAGCAAATTTTGAAATCGCGAATCTGACCTTAAAGGATCGTATGCAGCATCAACAGCCAGAGACTGTAATTGGAGATCGTGGGTTGCGTATGCTTTTTCGAGCGACACAAATGCTTGTTCGTACTCTTCCAGCGCAGCGTATAAAATTGCTAATTCAGCCGGCGAGACATACTCTTTACTATCCTGCAATTGCTTGAGAATCTTTCGCGCCTGCTCGGTTTCGCCTTTACGCGCATATACAACGCCCTGATATATTTGCGGTCCCGGAATATCAAGCCCAAGTCGGATTGTCTCTTGATATTCGGCGATTGCCTCTGCAAACATACCCTTCGCCATATATATATAGCCGAGAATGTAATGCGCGTCCGGGTTTTCATGCTCTATTTCAAGTTCTTTTTGTATTGCTTCAATTGCTTCGTCGTGACGCCGAGCTAAATACAATGTCCAACTAACATTTGCATTAACAATAGGTGAGAGTGGGTCAAGCTCTCTGGCGATTTTGATTTCAGCAATGGCTTCGTCGTGTCGTTTCATCAAGCTGAGATAAATGGCGTAACCGCTGTGCGCTCGGGAAAGGTTAATATTCAACTCAATAGCCCGCTTGAATTCGCGCTCGGCTTCTTGCCACTGCCAAGCGTCCCGTTTTATTATTGCTAGCGCAAAATGCGCTTCGGCTAAATTTTCGTCCAGTTCTAAAGCCTTATAAGCGGCACTTTCGGCTTTCGGCATTCCTTCTTTGGGCTCCATAAAGCTCTGGTCAACGAGATTACGGTAAGCTATGGAAAGCCAAACATAGGCAAGGGCATAGTTTGGGTCAAGGGCTATCGCCCGATTGAGATATTCGAGCGATTTATTCATATTTTCCCGCCCGCCTTTGCCGTTGTAGATTTTGCTTTTGAGCAGCAATTCGTAAGCCTCCGGGTTTGTGGTCTCGCGCTTGGCGATCCGCTGCTCCTGCGCGCCCGTCAAACGAATGTGCAATTTTTCAGCAACTTCTTTGGAAATCGCTGATTGCATCTGAAGCAAATCTGATGCTTTGCGGGTATATTGTTCGCCCCATATTTGTGTTTTGTCGTGCGCATTCATTAGCTCGACATTTATCAAGAGATTGTCACCACTCTGTGCGACCCTGCCCAGTACAATTGCCTGTACACCCAAAGCATTTGCCACTTCCTGCGGGTCTATCTCTTTTCCTTTAAATTTGAAACTTGAACTGCGGGCGATGACTTTCACGCCGGGTAGTTGCGATAGATTGTTGATAAGACTTTCAGAAATACTATCAGAGAGAAATTCAGTGTTCGAATCATTACTGACATTGACAAAAGGAAGCACGGCGATTGATTCGATTTGTTTGGTTGGAAACGTACGGTTAGTGAAAACCCAATAGCCTAATCCACTTAACGCGAGCAATAAGATCGACAAAGAAACAGCCAAAATACGTTTATGATTTTCAACCCTACTTGCAATATATTCAGCACTCGAAATAGTATGCGACTTTGTGATTGTCCTATGTTTGACTGAAATGTGGTTGATTACCGCCGTTGCTTCGTTCTGATTCGGATTGGTGTTGGTAATAGATTGGAGGTAATCATAGACTTGTCGCTGCAAAATTCGTAAATCGTGAATTAGTTCCTTCGCTGATTGGTAACGCAGCCCGACATCTTTTGACAAAGCCTTTTCAATAATTCCATTTAGAGACGGAAGTTTAGTTTCCAGTGCTAAAGATGCAGGTTCTTTCAACAAAATAGCGGCTTGCACGTCACTCGCGATATTGCCCTCAAACGGGCGCTTCCCGCTTATCATTTCGTAAAGAACAACGCCTAAACTCCATAAATCAGTTCGTTCATCAATCGCTTCCCCGCGCAGTTGTTCGGGCGACATATAAGCGGTTGTTCCCATAACCAAGCCTGGAACAGTTTCAAATGAAGAAGTGTCTTTGCGCAGTCTTTTTTCACCCAATTTGGCTAGCCCGAAATCCAAAACCTTTACCAAAACCTCTCCGGTTGCTATCGCTCTCTGACGGAGAATGATATTTTCGGGCTTGATGTCACGGTGCGTAATATCTTCCGCATGTGCGGCTCCCAATGCATGCGCGATTTGCAGCGCGATTTCGACGGCGGCGGAAATTTTGATTTGTTTTTCGTCGAGCGAATCACGCAACGTTTTGCCGGGAACATACTCCATTGCGAAAAAAAATATTCCTTCGTATTCTCCAAATTCATAAATATGCGCTACATTCTGATGTGAGATAGCTGAAACGGCTTTTGCTTCCTGCCGAAAGCGAGCGGCGATTTCGGAGTTATTATCCAAAGTAGATGGTAAGATTTTGAGGGCGACAAAACGTTCAAGCCGGGTGTCTTCGGCTAAAAATACCGCTCCCATCCCGCCTCTGCCCAAGAGTCTTTTCAATTTGTATGAAGCGAAATCAGACTTTTCAAGCAGTTCGCTGAAATCGTCGTCCAATAATTGCGCGACAAGTGGAAATACCGGCTGCTCCAAAATTTCGTCCGACTCTTTATCGGCGCCAAGCAAAGAAATAACTTCGGCACGTAAAACGGCATCTCCATTGCAATGATTCTCGACAAATAAATTTCTTTTACTTGCCGATACCAGTACAGCTTGATTAAAAATCTGTTCAATTTTGTTCCATTTTTCTTCTTCCATTGAAATTATTTAGACAACTTTTTATTTATCCAGCCCGACACGCCGCGTTAATTCTTCGAAGCGGGAATCAGACCGCAAGCCGTCCAGAAGCGGATCGACCTTGACGAGCGTCATCCGTCCTTCGCGGTCACGATAGGCTTTCTCAAGCCACTCAAATGCTTCATCTTTATTGTCCAGGGCAGTGTAAGTGATGGCAAAATAATAGCTGGATACATAACGCCCTTTTGATATATCCTTCATTTGATTCAGAATCAACAGCGCTTTATCTTTCCTTCCCATTTTACTGTAGTTACAAGCCATCAACATTAAAATCCGCGGGTCATCGCTTAAGGACTGGGCTTTCTGAAATTCCAGGAGAGCTTCATTGAAAAGCCCTTTCATCATATAAGCTCTACCCAGATAGGCGCGCGCATAATAAAAACTTCCGTCCATCTCAATTGTCTTTTGGAAGTGTTCGATTGCCTGGTCGGTTCGCCGGGCAAACAAATAACTGTTTCCTAAATCAGCATTGTTAATAAGCGATAACGGATCTATTTTTCGCGCTTTTTCGAGTTCTTCAATAGCTTCATCAAAGCGCCCAGCGGCAAGCAAGTTTGCGTTTCCATACCAGTTATGAGCGATTGCATAATTCGGATTTAGCTCAAGCGCCCGCTTCATATGCTTTTCAGATTCTTCAAAGTTCCAGTCGTAGTTAAAAAGCGCGTATCCTAAAGCAACGTGAGCCTCGGCAAGGGTTTCATCAATTTCTAGAGCCTTGATTGCCGATTCTTTCGCTTTCGGGAATGATTCTTCAGGCGTAGCGGCGCCGTAACCGGAAAACAACACATAGGATTCCGCGAGACCGGAAAAAGCCAGCGCAAACTTCGGGTCGAGAGCAATCGCTTGATTGAAATATTCAGTTGATTTTCGCAAATCCGAAGCGGTGCGCTTATTCCAGTAAAAGCGTCCTTTCAGGTAAAGTTGATATGCCTCGACATTTTCCGTGTAGATTTTGTCCAATCTACCTTTCTCTGTTTCGGAAAGTCTGGTTTGAAGTTTATTCTTTGAAACACGCAGGTCAAAACCTTGCACTTTCAGTGCAAGACTTTCAGTAATTTCCGCTAAAATCTATTCGAGGTTAGCGAAAGATGAAAGAAAACCGAAAAGGCTCGCACACG
>Ga0136611_10002174_pt1 | contig 13634 bp, 13 predicted proteins | sample AntDrymUQ2232306_2_FD_106645 | JGI IMG/M metagenome (GOLD analysis project Ga0136611, IMG submission 106645) | Polar desert sand microbial communities from Dry Valleys, Antarctica - metaG UQ223 (23.06) | ecosystem: Environmental > Terrestrial > Soil > Desert | place: Antarctica: Dry Valley... | reverse complement strand
GGCTGTCAAGAGTCAGAACAGCCGGGTTGGGCAGAAGAGGATGGGCGGCCATGTGCCGTTTCTACCCGACTCGGTTAATCTCGTGTTTAGCAGGCAGGCTTCACCCAAAGACCGGGAGAACCAGATCCTCGCGCGGTTTAACAAAGGCTACCTTTCAAAACAAGAAAAACAGGATATAGTGCCCTGTCATGTGCGGCTGACACGGTCGGGCCGCTGGTGGATCGCGGACGAGAAGGACGAAAGGACGAGTGCGCGCGTCGTGAATGGGGAACGGATCGACATCGTCATCGTGACCGTCATCCCGGAGGAGTTTGAGGCGGTGTGCAAGGTCTTCGGGATCAAGGAAATGGTGTTCTTCCCCGACGGATCACCTAACCTGTACTCATGGCGGCGCGGGACCGTGCGGCACGAACCGTCCGGACGCCATTTCAACGTGGTAGTGGGGATGTCGGGCCGGCCGACCAACGCCTCATCCGCCGTTACCGTCATCGACGCCATCAATCTGTTTCGCCCGGACTACATCCTGCTGGTCGGCATCGCGGGCGGATTCGCCAAGGATGGCATAACCAAGGGAGACGTCGTCGTCTCCAATTTTATCTGCGGTTATCAGTACGGCAAGATTGAGAAGGTCTTCCAGCCCCGGCCGCATTTCTCTTACCAAGTCGATACCGGCCTCTTCAATGCGGCACAGTCCGTAGCCGCCCTCGCGCCATCCTGGAGTGCCCGCGTCAGCAGACGGCCCGAGAACGGTAAGCGTCCGAAGTGCGTCCCCGGTCTCGTCGCATCAGGCGACATGGTCGTCGATGACGCCGACAACGAGTTTTTCGCCCAGGTGCTCCATCATTATCCCGGCATCGCGGCTGTGGAAATGGAAGGTGCCGGTGCGGCGCTTGCGATTCAGCACGCGAGGGACAAGAAGATAGCGGTGGGGTTCCTGATGATCCGGGGTATCTCCGACATGCCCGGACGTGCGCCCGCCTCTTCACCCGTCCAGAACCCTCCTGATGGAGACCTTTCTACGGCGGCTCCGGAGCAGGCCTCGAAAACACTTGCAGGCTCTCCCGCAGTCGGCGCGCACACCACCGGCGGCAGTGGATCGCAGAGCGAAGAAAGGAACGCCTGGAAGCGCTACGCCGCCAACTCGGCTGCGCACTTCACCTTTTTCTTGATTACCAAAGCATGGCCTGTCATGCCCCTTTCTCGAGCGTCCCTCGCCCTGGGTTTGGACACTGAGACTTCGCCTGACGCCACACCCAGTCAACAGAGCCGTCTCGTCGGACAGGTGCCGGGTGAGGTGTGGCAACTCTTCGTCCAGTTGTATCCGCTCGGGCCTCTTCAGGAGAATATTTGGACGCGTTCCGGTGGCGAGATAGCTCGTCTGAACCTCAGGGATTCAGGTCGCGCCCAGTGGTTTTCCGCCATCGAGCTTGTGAAGAACGGCGGTGGCGGAACGTCACTTCAGCGTCTCGCCAACACCGCTCTTTCTGATCACCCTGGGAATGAACAGATCAGAAATTTTGTGGCGCACTTAGAATAAGCGGCGTACATGGGGCAGATCCCTGCCGGCATTCCGCTCAAACTGGTGCAGAAGTGGCTCGGCCACGCGCAACTCTCGACGACGCCGATCTACGCCGACGCACTGAGCGCCGAGGAGAAAAACGTAGCCGCGCGCACGTGGTGACCAGGCTTATCGCAATAACAGGTTCCGCATCCTGGCACACGGCCACACTCAGGACGTTCCCAGTGGTCTTTCAGGCGCAAATCTGTAAACCGATCCTTCATCCGCTGGTCCCAGCAGTAATCAATGAAAGGACTCGGACAGGGCACGTTCCCTTTTCACAAAAATACGGCTTTCCACGGCTGGTCGCTGGACCACATGCGCCATGCATGGAGCGCCGAGGCGAACCAGCGCGTTCACGCTCGCCTTAACAGACGCAGGCCTTTGAACATTTCGCGCACTTGCCTCTGCGTTACCCGGTTTCTTGGGGCAACAGAGCGAGGTAGGGTTCACAACGTCAGCATACAGATCGGCCGCTACACAGATTCATAACAGGCTCTAATTGCTTGGCCGATACCGTCACGTTGTCGTTCCGGTCGAGCATCATTCTGCCGTACCGCCCAGGGCACGCGGCGCGACCGCGCGCCCTACGAACGCCACCAGCGCGATTGTGGTCAGCACATACGGGAGGCTATCGAGCAGAGCCGGGCTAGCCCACTCTATCCCGAACAATTTGGCTCGGATGCCGCTGATTTGAACCTGTGTCTGAAGCGCGTAAAAAAATCCGAATAAAACGGCTCCCCCTGTAGTCTCAAGTGGCTTCCATTTCCCAAAAATGACTGCGGCCAGCGCCACGAAACCTTTACCTGCTGACATGTCGCGGGAAAACGTTCCCACATCGGCCAGGGAGATGTACGCTCCACCCAAGGCTGCCAACATACCCGAAATACTTACTGCTATGTAACGTATGGGGAGGGGGTCAATGCCCGAAGTACGAGCACTTGTCGGGTTCTCGCCCACTGCTCGCAGGCGGAGACCGAACGGAGTTCGATAGAGTACGAACGTAATCAGAGCGGCAAGACAAAGGGCAAGAATCAAAAACGGTGCTCTGTGTAGCGTTGGCACCTCTATCCCGGACGGAAACAAGCGCATTGAAAGGAAGCGTGTGACTCCGGCAGCCATCAGGTTAATTGCGAGGCCGCTAACGAGATGGTCGAGTCGCGCCTTCTGTGTGAGGAACGCATGGAGCAGGCCAAGAAGGCCGCCCAACGCCAATGCGGCCAAGACTCCTATTAATGGCACCTGCTGCCCCGCCCATACGCCGACGAACGCGCCCGCGAGAAGGAAACCTTCCAGGGCAATATTGGCCACGCCAGACCGCTCTGATATGACTCCTCCCAGACCGGCGAGAACAATGGGGACGGCGCCGTACAGAGCCGCCCAGAATAGTGCCTCAGCCCACAAAGCGGAACCGCCCCTGCTCTTTTGGATCCCTTCCTGTTCGGATCATGAGGTGGCCTCTTTCCGGGAGAATCGCATGAAGCGCAAGCCCGCACCGGCGATAATAACTGCCTGCACGATGACCCCGACCGCCGCAGGCACGCTGGTCTGCATCTGCATGTAGTTTGCACCGCTCAGCAGACATCCGAAGAAAAGCGCGCTCACCGCAACTCCTAATCCATTCATGCCGCCCAACAGGGCGACAGCGATACCGTCGAAGCCGTAACTGCCCGATACTCCGGACAGGAAGCGGTGGTGTATGGACAGGACTTCGAGTGCTCCGGCGAGGCCAGCAAGGGCTCCGGAAACCGCCATGGCCTTCACTTGAATTCTGGAAACGGCGATTCCCGCCACGCGGGCCGCCTCTGGAGCGAGCCCAACCGCCCGGATCTCGTAGCCCAAGACTGTTCGCTTCATCGCAATTGAAAACAGTGCCGTGCAGGCGAGCGCTAAATAGAAACCGGCAGTCAAACCACTTCCAGGAACAAGCGGGGAAAGCCAGACGGCCCGGGCGATCTCTCGCGTCTGTACCCCGATGCTTGCGGGATCTCTTAGATGATAGGTCACCAGGTAATCCGCTAGGTTGATCGCAATGTAGTTAAAAAGGATCGTTGTAATGACCTCATGAACTCCCCGCCATGTCCGGAGCCAGCCGGGAATTGCGGCCCACACAGCTCCGGCTAGCGCGGCACAGCCGAGCAATAGAGGCACGAGAAGCAACGGGCTAACAGGGTACCTTGATGCCGCTGCTCCCACAATCGCTGCTGCTAGCGCGCCAAGCGTCATCTGCCCCTGCGCGCCGATGTTAAACATGCCTGCCCGCAAGCCAAGGGAAACCGCTATTCCCACGAGCAACAACGGCGTCGCTCGTGCCAGGGACTGGGCGAGGAGGAAAATATTGAACCCCGACGGCTCCAGCCCGGTTGACCCATAGAACAGTGAGGCAAGAGCGGTGAACGGATCGGCGCCAGCTAGGCGGATGAACACGCCAGCGACAATCAGCGCAGCCACGAGACTTACCAGTGCGGGAGCCACCATGCGAGCGGCTCGGAAAAGGAGGACGGAGCCGCCCGTCATGAACCGGACTGCCAATGCCGTCCCACCACGTCCAGAACCTCACGGCACGTCAAGTCAGCGGACCGGTCTGTACAAATTTCACGCCAGCCGTGGGGCACGGTCTCCAGACCAAGCCCAAACTGTCGGTCCAGTTCTTTGCCGTCCCCGTCGGAAAACAGGTCACTTCGGTTAGCGGCCCGGTCGCCTACTCTTTGCCGGATAATATCCGCCGGGGCAACGCACCAAAAGCAGAATAGTGGCACTGCGGCCCGCTCAGCGGCCTCCTGAATTCGACGGCGATTGTCACTGCTTGTGAATGTAGCGTCCGCCACCGCATAGCAACCGGCTTCCGCAGCGCGGACGGATTCCGCAATCAGAAGGTCGTAAACACGCCGCTTGAACTCGTCCGAGTACGCTTCGTTTAGCCGCTTTGCGTCCACGCCGCCGGGAGCGCGGACCCCGGGGGGCACGCCGTAGATCGCCTTGCGAATCAGGTCACAGCAAAACACACGTACCCGCATCGGCTCGTGCATCGGCTCGGCGCCACGCCCGTCCAGTGCGTTAAAGATTGCTCTTCCCAGGGTCGTCTTCCCGGGACCGGTCAGCCCCCCTAACGCTATAAAGGGGTATTTGTGCCGTTCAGGTCGCTCCATTTATCTTCAATCCTCAGGTCCGGCGGGCGATAGGCCACCAGGGCGTCCAGCAGCAGTTCCGGATCATCGGAGGACAGCACGAGCTCCTGGTGCTGGCGCAGGATGAACTCCGATGTGGCCATTTGACCCACCTGGGCTAACAGAAAGTCGTAAAAGCCCTCCACGTTGAGCACCGCGCAGGGCTTGCGGTGCGCACCGATCTGGAACGCCGTAACCGCCTCGAAGAACTCCTCCAGCGTCCCAAAGCCGCCTGGCAGAGTCAGGAAGGCGTCCGACAGGGAGAAGAACAGTTCTGTGCGTTCCTTCATCGAAGAAACCGAGCGCAGGTCGGAAAGTCCCCGATGAACAATCTCCTTAGGGAACAATGCCTCCGGCATCACGCCGATCACGGTGCCGCCCGTTTCCAGGGCGGCGTCGGCGACAGCGCCCATCAACCCTACACGCCCACCGCCGTAGACAAGCTCCAGTCCGCGCCGTGCAATTCCCGCACCGACGCGCCGGGCCATTATCTCGTACACAGGCAAGTTACCGCGGTTCGAGCCGCAGTAAACGCAGATGCGATTCAACAGCCACCCTCCGCTTTATGGTCCAGGCTTACGACACCGAATATGGAGGAACGCGCCGATGATCCGCGCGTCCCGCAGTAGGGGATACTTTTCCATGGCTTCCTGAGTCGGACATGGCTCACAGAATCGTTCGAGGATAAAACCCGTGTCGAGTAGCAGGTTCAGCCAGTATGTCAGTGTATGCGGGAATACTGGCACTTTAAACTTCTCGTACTTTTCGAGCAGTTCCGGCGGCGTGGCCTCGAACAGCCACTCAATAACTTCTCCCTGCTTCGCATCGAAGTAGTCGCCCGCCAGCACGCCGCGGCGCTCCGTTTTGCCATCTTTGTCCGTCCAGTCGATCCAATGCATACGGAGTTTCTGAAAACAGGGATGTGAAATCGAGAACTGAAAGAAACCACCGGGCTTCAAAACACGATACGCCTCTTTGAGAGCATCGCCGAGTTCCGCGAACTCCATTATGCTCATAGTTGCCATGACGAAGTCGAAAAAATCATGGGAAAAAGGCAAATCTGTCGCACTCGCGTATTTGTATCGGATTTTGAGCGGTTTCTTTTTTTCTGCATCAATAGCGTGATGCAAAAACCTTTGTGAAGCGTCGACTGCTGCCATAATCGCGCCACGTTCGGCAACTAACCTCGTGTTATGTCCTTCTCCACAACCAATATCAAGCCCTTTTAGGCCCCTCACGTCAGGAAGGATCTCAAGAAAGGCCGGCGTATTCAGGTGATCGCGGTAGATGTCATACCCAGCCTGGACCAGTTCGGTCCAGGTGTCCGCGTTGTTGTCCCAATATCGAGCAACTTCTTTCCAATTCACGCCTGCATCCCCGCTGAAAGGGCTGCCCGCAAACACCTCCTCTGGCAGATCACCATGTAACCACATGAAAAGCCGTTACGTCGTATAAGTTTGCTCCAGTTAAACAGAACGTTCATGGCTTTTCAAGTATGCAGTATGCATACCAACAGCGTTTCCCTTACAGTTTACGTTCCATCTGTGCGTTGTGGCTGTCGTCGCTACATTTTTGGTGCCTGAAAAGCGGCGGCGGCTTCAGGTGTGCTTGGAGGAACTACCCGACCTTCGGCCACCATACGCGATAGCTTTTCCAAGCGTGCCAACACAGCAGCAGGAATGTTCTTCCTAGTGTACTTCATCTCGGTCAGGGCGACGCCGCCATCCTTCAAACCATACACCCGTTTGCCAGGAGTGAAACGCCCCTCGTTGACCCGTTTCACGGTGTCGAAGGTGGCCACATCGACGCGTTTCAGCACGCTTGTGAGAACGCGGCCCGGGGCTATGGCGTCTTGGTTCTGGTCCACGCCAATCGCGTAGAAGCCCGCCCCCTTTTCCCGCGTCGCCTGGATGACGCCGAGGCCGGCCTTACCCGCTGCGTGAAATACGATATCGGCACCGTTGGCAAACTGCTGGGTGGCCTGCGACTTGCCCTTGCTCACATCATTCCAGTCCCCGGTATAGGTCCGCAACACCTTGACGCGCGGGTCCGCCGTCTTCGCCCCCGCAATGTAGCCGGCCTCGAACGTCTTGATAATGGGTATTTCTTTGCCGCCGACGAATCCGATGGTTCTCGTCTTGCTCATAGAGGCTGCCAGGTAGCCCGCCAGATATGTGCCCTCCTGGGATCGGAACTGCAGCGAGGCGCAGTTGGGCAGGTTCGGTGCATCGCCATCAATAATGGCGAACTTCACCTTCGGGAACTGAGGAGCCACTTCCTTGAGAGCGTCGGCGAAAGCATAGCTTCCAGCAAAGACTAGGTCATAGTTCTGGCTGGCGAACGCGGCGAGGTTCGTCTTGTAATCGGAAACCTCACGGGCCTCCACGTACTTAACGCTGCCCTCCCCCATACCGAGTTCGGTTCTCGCTCGCTGGAGGCCTGACCAAGAGGCAGCGTTAAAGGATTTATCATCAACGCCGGCAATATCGATGGCGAGCGCCGCGCGCGCACCTGTATTGCCGGTGACACGCCGATCAGCACTGCGCTCAGGCGTTGTTGGGCCATTACTGCCGGTCTTCGAAGCAGGGCAACCTCCAAGCAGCAGGGCAGCAACCGCGAGGATAACGCCGCTCTGCCACGAACGCCGATGGTGCTGGACAGGTTGCGCAGGAGTCAGTTCGTTCTTTTTGTTCATTGATGCACCTCAGTCTTCATTTTTGCTGCCTTCAGCGAGAAATCGGATAACGCGTACCTCATCGAGCTGCTTTCCTTCAAGCAGATGTTGAAGTATCTGGATCTTGGATGACCAAGCGCGTATTACTGAGAGATGGTTGTGAAGAATCCAAACACATTCTGGTTCTCTGGGACGAAGTTTGATCTTAAATACTTTTTCAAGGAACTCTTTCGTTTGTGGGGAGGCAATACGACACTCGTATTCGACGTGCTGCGTACCACGGTTCTGAAATAACCACACTACCGCATACAGCGGTTCAATGAACATCGGCCACTTGTTCGCGTTCGTGATCCGGAAGCCAACTAGACGGTGGCGCTGTTGGTGGCGTGCCTTTTCCCGATGCTGAACCGGTGTTAACTGGATATTTTTCTCGGCTTCCTGGTCTTCAAGGTACACGTCTTCGTTTTCATCGTCGCCAAGTCCTAGAAGAAAGGGGTATTCCACGTCCTCAAAGGATTTTTCCGCTTCAGACCGGCTTGGATACACAAAGCAGAGGGTTACTCCTTCACGAGTGAGGCGCAGGGTTTCTTCCACAATGGAACCGCTTTCGCCAATGGAACCGCTTTCGCCGAACAGAAATCGATTGCTCGAGAAGTGCCAAATCTGGCGTAACTCACGCCGGCCTGCGTCGTCACTCCCGAACTCCCTGTTCACATAGGCAGGGGTTGTCCTGTTCAACCGCCGGACGTCCCGCCAGCTGGCAAACCCTAGCGTCAAAGGATCATGGACCGGCTTCGTCCAGTTCAGTTCTTCTTCCGGGTTTAGATCGCGGTTCTGGATAAATTCCTCGATCAGGCTGTCCATGTACTGTACGACGTCGCGGCTGGGAACGGTCGGTCCCTTTCCACTGACCGCCTTCTGCCAACGTTCCACAGTGATGGACGCCACATCGAGCCGGCCAGCCAGTTGATTGGGCGTACAGCCGAGCGCATTAAGGATTCTGCTGCACAGGGAAGCCGTTTTGGGAGTGTCGGCCTTCCTCCCCCGTCCGCCTTCGCCGACCAACTGCAACAATTCCCGAGTGAGCTTTTGAGCCTCTTCAAGATCAGGCATTCTTACAATCTCCGCCGCGAGCCAATGCAACACCCAACAAGCCGGTCCTGTGTGGCCACACATTGGACGCGCGCCTTACCAAAATTCTACCTTACTTTTCTCGTGACTATCGTGGCGTCTCATTAAGGGATCTTCACGATTTTTCACGCCCCTGTGTCAGGACCCGAAAGCATCTTCGACTTTTCGTGTAGTACACCAACCCCATGTTTGCCTTCCCTCCCGGCTCATGACGCTACCATGCCGAAGAAATTTAAGTATTTTTGAAGAACTTACGTTTGGGTGTTTACACAACCACCTCTTTGATCTATAGTGTATTAACACATTGTGGAGGTGGGCGTTGGCCGTCAGACTGCAAATCCTGCTGTTGAACAAACCCCGTATCCTGAACCGACCAAGGGTCGTCGTCGCGGAGGCACGGACCAAGCGTCGCCAGGTTCGCGACCACCTTGTTTCACTATTTCGCGACGGGGAGGTGCGCCCATGACCATCGGGGAGATACTGGGTGGACGGGTCGCTTCCTTCGCTACCCTCTCCCCGGACGGCAGCGAGATCGTCCCTGTCGCCCCGCCCCAGATTTTTGCGCACCTTGCTCTGCCTGTTGCGGGCGATGGTCACGTACTCAGCGAGGTCCAGAAGGCCGTGGCGTGGTTCGACGCGAACGGCCACCTGCTCGGCCGTCAAGACCAGCGCGGCCTGCTGAATACGCTTGCCGCCGTGGTGACGATTTACTACCGTCATCTGCGGACTTTCGGCGAGACCGATCCCGTTCAGCAGTTCCTGCATGACTGCCTGATCGGGTTCGGGAAGTCGCTCGAAATCTACCTGCCCGCCCTGCGTCCCGGCATTAACCTCGCCGAACTGGAGGACATAGCCGCGTTTATGCCCGACCTGTTCGTCGAGTTGCGAGCGAAGGTTGACTCGATTCAGGCGGCGCCTAAAGTGCCGGCCCGCTCTGTTGCGCGTAAGCCGCATCAGAAACGCCGGCCATCCACGACCCGCGATCTTTCCGACGAAGTGCGGCGGGTCCGGGCGTTCACGCGAGGCCGCCGCCTGTTCCTCTTAGGCGGCATCTGCAAAAACGAGGCGCTCGAACGAATCAAGTGTGAACTCGACTGCGAGGCGGTCTGGCCGGACGCCGAGAAAGGCGCACCGTTTAGCAGGTTTGAGGAGGAAGCGCGCCGGAGCGATCTGTTGATCGCTCTGATTAGGCTATCGAGCCATGGCTACACCGACGGCTTAAACCGCGTCAGCAGACAAACTGGTACCCCGATTATCCGTGTAACCGGAGGTTATGGCAGCGCCCAGATCGCTCACGAAATCTACGAGCAGGTGCTCAGGGTCGGCATTGCTTGATGCCGCCTCCTTTTACGAAGCGACGCTGAAAGCCAGTAAGCATCTACCTCTAACGATGTGCTCCAGTCGATAACTTCCATCGATGACTTAAAAGAACTCTGAGATCAGGCCGTACCAACGTAAGGACGTAAATTCCAATGACATATCAGGATGACAGAACCTACAACACCTTTTTACGAGCCGTCAATAATTACCTCGATCACCAGTCTCGCGGCTACGTTCCCCAAGAAGTAAGGCGCAAGTTGATCGAAGCTGGGCATCACCTTTTGACTGTGAGTCGCGACTGCGAAACACAATCGGGATTTAAGGGTGAGAACCTGACAACGCCGCATGACAAATTCTAAGTAGATCGTGGGAGACCATCGTCCAGCCCCAAGAGACAGCTATGCTGGGTCACAACTACGACTTCCACAACATCGGTGCCATATAACGCAGCCGCAGGCCACCTGTACAGTGCCACTAAGCCGCCCGGAACACCGTCAGCGGCGCGGTGGACAGACTCCCCAGCAAGATAACGACCCTGAGGAACAACGGCACTATGAAAACCACCCGGACCATCTTTTTTTTGGGCGCCATCGTGGGTGCGCTACTGATCACCCCTTCCATTCTCGCGGGGCGCCCGGCACTCGCCCAGACCGCGGCACCAACGCCCGCCATCTCCCGGCTCAACGCCCGCCCCGACAAACCCGTCCAACGGATCATCATCGTCTTCGACCCCACTTGGACGTTCGCCGATGAGATGCCGACGGCCCGTCCGGCGGCCTGGAAGTATATCAACGCGGTAGCGACCACCGCGCGCGACGCCGAGGTGTTCGTCATCGGCACCGGCCGGAACAATCGCCAGGCCACGTACATCAAGGGCATTCGAAGTCGAAGAGCGGCGAAAAAGGAGTTCTTCGGCGCCTTCGCCGGCCCGAACGAGGCTGACAAGGGGACTGGCACCGACTGGGTCGGCGTCCTGAAACGCGCTGCCGCCTACGCTGCACTTAATCCCAAACCCGCCGCGACCCACCTGCTGGTCTATGGCGACCTCATTGCTGACCCGCACAAACAGGGCAGCCAAGTCGTTGAGCGCTTCGAGCGAGTGGAAACGTGGGATTTCTCGCCGCTCGGCGGCTTAACGACCGCTCAGTTCCTTTACGCCGACGACGAAGTGCGCCTCAAGTTGATGGATAACCCCTCATTCTTGGCGCTCAACGTGACCATCCGCACGTCCATGGAAAGCCGCGCGCGCGCCGGTGAGATCAAGCCACCAAGCCGCATCGCCCCCACATCAGGAACGACGTCCCACGCTCCGCAAACTCCGTGGGCGATGTACGGAATCGCCGCCCTGATCATCGCTGGTCTGGCCATCGCCCTGCGCCGCCCCGCTGTCCCGAACCGCGGGCCGAGGAACCGCTAAACCGATGAGCCCAAATATTTCCAATCTTTTTGTCCAAGCCGCTATCGGCATCATCATCTACACAATGATCCTCATGGCCGCCCGGCGGTACGCCGAGGACGCCGGCTTCCGCGGCGCACGGGCCGCCATGAGCCTGCTCTTGTGGATCGCCGTGGACGGCATCCTGATGCTGACCAGCTTTTTCCTCGCCAGTTCCACCTATAAGATGTGGCTTCCCACCGAGGGGTCGGTCGACGAAATCAGCGCACTATTCCGGGGCTGGTTCGAAGGATCGGACCTGGAGATCGCTGATCTCTTTGCATTAGGCCTCACTCTGCTCGTTTTCGGCGTCGCCCATGCCTTCGCCTTCGCGGCCATCCTCGTGCGGCAGAGCGTTACGTCGGAGGGCGAGGAACGCCCTAGTCGTCCGGTTCTCAGAGGCTATATCGCGGGACTTTTCCTGCTGGGCGGCGTCCTGTTCTACCTGCTACGCAACTGGGAATGCCCGGTAATCGCCGTCCGCATCGCCCAGATGCTGGGGAGCGACAAGTTTGACGCCCAAATCGAGGACATCCTTAAGATCAACGACATTTGGGACGAACTCATCTCCAAGTCCTGGCTGATGACGACTATCGTTTGGGTCTGGTCCATAGCCATTGTCTTCACGAGCTGGGCAACCGTAAAGGGATCCATCGCCTTTGAAAACGCGATGACGACGCTTGCCGGGCAAAATGCGCCCGAGGACACAACACCGCCGGAAGCCGAAACGGGAGTGATTGCTGACACGGAAGCGATTACCGCCAGTGGGCCTGTGGTGCCTGTGGAGGCCGCGCAAGAGCGGATGACGCCAAATCAGACGGCCGAGGATGAGGCCGAACACGCAGAGCGGCGCGCGACTGAAGCGCGCGCCCGGAACGCGCGACATCACGAGATGGATGCCATTCCGCAGCCCGTCGCGGTCGCCCGGTCGGCGGCCGAAACGAACGCCACAGATACAGCAGAAGCCCAGGCGCTGCTCGACCAGAACACAGATCTTCAATCCGAAAACGACGACCTGCGGCGGGAGATTACGGCTGTGCGTGCGCAGGGTACGCGCAGCCCGCTAAATCTACCCAACCTTTCCCCTCCGGCGTTCGCGCTGAGCAACGCCTTCGCCACAACTCCGGCTGGTCCAGACACCGAAGCGAATTTGGACGAGCCGCTGACCGGCGCGACGAGCGCCACCTTCTCCCGAAACGGGAGCGGAGACATTTAACGCCATGAGCGAACTCACCTTCGGTTTCATCACGGAGTCGGCCGACCTATTGTGGCCGCCTTCTGCGATCCGCACGCAAAACCTGGCGCGTAACGCAGGCGCGGCGCGCAACTTCATCCGTGCGGAACTGGCGGGGCTTATCGCCCCAGCGAGCGCTCGGATCACCACGAGCACGCCCACCATCCTCCAGATGCAGGCGCGACTTGCCGAGCGGACCAGTCGCATCGCCTCTGCACCGATCACTGTCCGCCACGCGGAGCAGCGTCTGGCCCACGCGGAGCAGATCACGGTTCGCGTGAACGAACTGCGAATCAGCCGCACTCTGCCTCAGATGCCGGCGGCTACGGTGCGCATCCAGACCGCCGTGCAATCTTCCGATGCCGCCCGGCGGCGCGGAGACGACGAGGAGGCGAACCGCCTCGCACAAGTGGCCGCGGCCGAAGCGAGCGCGCTGGAACGGGCCGTGCAGGAGGCTACGGCCGAGCGCATCCGAACCGCCGGGCAGGCAGGTGACGCCCTCGCGTGGGCTGCTGGCCTATTTACTGGCCTGATGGCCGACGCAAATTTGGCAAACATGGTGAGCGCAAGCCACACCGAGCAGGTGGGAGGGATCACCACTTCGATCCGGGAAGCGCAAAGCGCCTATATTGACGAGAACTACTCGCTCGTGCTCCACCGCGCGCGCGACATTGAGACGCAAACCGCCGCTTTGGTTGACGCCGCCGAAAACGCGATCGCGCGCCAGCAGCAGGAGGCAAACGCGGCGGCGGCGGCGCTGACCCTGAACGAGATGGGCTTCGCCACGCAGACCATGGATAGAGAGGGCACTCTGGTCCTGACCGCGCGCGACCGGGGCAGGGCCGCCCTCGACATCGCCTTCGACGCTACCGGCCAGTTCACCATAGACAGCCATACCCATGGCACCTTTTCCGGCGCGACCTGTAGCGTCGCGGTCGGCAAGTTCCTCAGGGCCTACCGGGAGAAAGTGCGTATCGAAGACGTCCAACGTAATTTCGTCGGCACCGGCGGGGCGCCGGGCAGCGGCCAAGTGAGGGACGCCCAACCGGCGGGACGGCGGCGTCTCTCCGCACAAGAAGTCCTTGCCCAGGCGAACGACGCTACGGGGGCGGGTC
>Ga0136611_10002173_pt1 | contig 13637 bp, 12 predicted proteins | sample AntDrymUQ2232306_2_FD_106645 | JGI IMG/M metagenome (GOLD analysis project Ga0136611, IMG submission 106645) | Polar desert sand microbial communities from Dry Valleys, Antarctica - metaG UQ223 (23.06) | ecosystem: Environmental > Terrestrial > Soil > Desert | place: Antarctica: Dry Valley... | reverse complement strand
GCTGACCGCGATGCCGATGCGACGTTCGCCGACATCGACGGCCATGGTCCGGACCGGCGGCGCGCCGCCGGTCCGGACCATGGCCGTCGATGTCGGCGAACGTCGCATCGGCATCGCGGTCAGCGACGACTCCCGCCGGGTCGCCATGCCCCTGACGACTCTGACCCGATCCGGCGACGACCTGTCCCACCTCGACGCGTTGGCGGCGGAGTGGGATGTCGGGGAGATCGTCGTCGGGATGCCGACAGGTCTCTCTGGCCGGGAGGGGCCCCAAGCCGCCGTGATCCGATCCTGGGTGGCTCACGCCGAACGCCAGATTGCCCGGCCGTTCCGATTTTGGGACGAGCGATTCTCCTCGCTGATCGCCGAGCGGACGCTCGCCGCCTCCGGGGTCAAGGCCGATCGCCACGGGGGCGAGATCGACGCGATGGCCGCCGCCGTGATCCTGCAGGGATATCTGGATGCCCAACGGCGACGCGACCCCGAGGTTCAGGTCGGGGATGATGGGGGGTAACGCCATCGCCGGACTCCTACGCCATCGGTAGATGAGACGACCGGACGCCAGGAGACGGGTGGTATACTCGGCCATCGTTCAGGGCCGGGACGAAGCCGTCGCGCCGTCGTGGGGTGCCCTTCCCGGCCGTCATCGCCACGCGGGCCGCATCGTCCCCGTGGGGACCGAGGGATCATGCGTGAAGAAGTTGATCATCGCCGTCGTTCAGAACGAAGACGCCGATACCGTCGTCGATGCCCTGCTCGAGGACGAGTTCCGGGCGACCCGGCTGGCCAGCACGGGCGGTTTCCTGCGCCGTGGCAACACGACGCTGATGGTTGGTGCCCAGGACGACCAGGTGGATCGCGTCCTCGATTTGATCCGGACCAATGCGCGTAACCAGTCGGCCCCCGCGAATGCCGCCGAGCAACAGTCGGCAGCCGCGACGGTCTTCGTGCTGGATCTCGAAGAGTACCAACGGCTCTAGTCGCGGTCCGGTCGCCGGGCGGCCATCATGATCCCCATCGACCCGACCCTCCCGCTCCCGGGCAACCATCCCACCGTGTCGATCAGGTGGAGTGCGGCGGTGGTCGCCGTCGTCACGGTCATGGGCCTGAGCCCCGATCCGGTCGCGGCCGTCCTCGCCGCGTCACTGGTGTTCGGGACATACGCGACCCACACCTACGTCCGCACCCGCCTCGCGCGCCGTCGCACCGACCGGCCCGTCACCACCCGGATCGACCTCGCGGGCCCCGTTGCCGCACCTGACCATGACGCGGCCTCCCCTTCCGCCGAGTGTCGAGATGCCATGGTTGGCCTCTTGTGCGTGACCGCCTACGCGGCGACCTGCGTCGTGCTGTCCCGCGTCATTCCGGGCGATGGCGTCGCGGGCAGGGCCCTGGCCGGTGCCGCTCCCCTGGTCGGCGGCTACGCGGTGCTACAGGCCATGCCCGCGCTGCCGCTGGAGGGAGGCCGGCTCTTCCGCGCCTTCGCCTGGTCGGTCACCGGGTCGCGGCCCGGCAGTGCCCGGGCCGCCGACCGCTACGCGGGATGGATCGCGACGGCGATGATCCTGACCGGGGTCTGGTGCTTGCCACTGGACGCACCCCGGCCGTATATAGGCTTGGCCCTGACCGCGACCGGGTGGCATCTGGCCGTCACGAGTGCCTGGTCCCGGCGCCAGATCGTCTGGCAGCACCGGAGCCAGTCGATCCTCCTCTCCCGGTACGTGCCCGGACTCGTCCTCCCACCCGAGGCCTCTCTGGCCCAGGCCGCCCGGCTGGTGTTGGAGTTCAGGGTGCCTGTCCTCGTCATCGCCACCGACGGGTCCGTCCCCGGAGTCATCACCCGTCAGACGCTCCGGGAACATCCTCGTGCGGACTGGGCCCGTATCCCGCTCGGTCGTGCGATGGTCCCGATCGGGTCACTCCCGGCCCTGCCGGTCGAGGAGACCGTGACCACCGCCGCTACCCTGCTCCGCGACACCGGTCAATCCATCCTCGTCGTGTATTCTGGTGGTCATCCCCGGGCCGCCGTGACCCTGGCTCAACTGGTCGAAACGCTCCCCATCTGATTCGCCGGCAACACCGTGGCGCTCACGCTCCCCGCGCGAGGATAGCCTCGACCAGCGCCTCCAAGGTCGGGCCCGCTTCCGACCGCAGCACGGCATCGGCGATGCCGTCCAAGGGTGTCGGGGTGCGGTTGATGATGACGAGCCGTGCTCCGGCCCGATGGGCCAGCTCAGGCACCTGGGCGGCCGGTTTCACCGCCAATGAACTGCCGACGACAAGCATGGCGTCGCAGTGGGCCGCCGCCCCGGTGGCCCTGGACAGTGCGACCGGTGGCAACGCCTCGCCGAACAAGATCGTCGCGGCTCGCAATGGCCCCCCGCAGACGTGACAACCGGGCACCGATTCGCCCGCCGACAGGCGCGCGTGGATCTCGGCGCCGGACCATCTGCGGTCGCAGTCCAGGCACCGGATCACGTGCGACGACCCGTGCAGTTCCAGGACCCGTTCTGGATCGTGCCCGGCGGCCAGATGCAGCCCGTCAATGTTTTGGGTGATCACGGCCGCGAGTCGTCCCGCACGTTCCAGTCGCACCAGGGCCTGGTGGCCCCGGTTGGGCCGCTTGGCCACCATCTCGGGATATCGGGTCCGGCGGCCCTCCCAATAGGCTCGCCGGACGGCGGGGTCATCCCGGAATCCGGTCATCGTCGGGATCGCCCCCGTGGTCCAAACCCCGTTTGGTCCCCGATAATCGGGGATCCCGCTCTCGGTGCTGATCCCGGCCCCGGTGAAGGCGACGATCCGCCCCGCCGAGCGGAGCACCGCGGCGGCGGCGGGCACGGTGTCCATCTCGCGCCGATCCTCCGAGACGGCCGCATCTCGCACCATCACACCGCCTCGATCGTCCTCGTATCACGACATCTCGCCATCGGTCGCGGGGTACGGCGCTGGGTATCCCGTGCCCTGCCGTATGACCGCCGGATTGGCGCCTTGTGTACGTACAGGTCCCGTGATAGTATCGAGAACACCAGATCGCCAGGTACAGGATATCAAGGAGCACGGCGCCCCGATGCTGCTGTCACGACTGTTGCGCCCGCGAACGGCCAAGCGCACCCTCCCGCCGGCGGACCCGTCGCCCGGCGCACCCGCCCCTCCTCACCTCGCGCCGGTTCCCCATTCGCGAACTCCCGACGTGCGGCTCGCTCCGGCTGACCCTGTCCGGGGAGAGGGTCGCCATGGTGACCTCGATGACCTCCCGAGCGACCGGACCACTGCCGCGCCGGCGCAACCACCCCGGTCCGCACTGTTCCCCGTCCGCCTGCGCGGGGAGCCCGGCCGGGAGTATGGGGCTCTGCTAGCGATCCCCGCGGACCTCGGTCCAGACGCTCGCAAGGCACGTCTCCTCGCCGTACAAGGTATCCTCCACGCTCGACAAGGGCGCCCAGACTCGGCCAGGGCCGCTTTTGCCCTCGCGCTCACCTCCGATCCGACCCTCGATGTCGCCGCCATGCCCACCTTCTGGGATCTTCCCCGGACCGGCTGCCAGGCGGCTGTCTCCGCCTGCGAGGACGCGGGCCTGCCACGTGAGGCGGCCGAACTCCAGACCCGGATCACCTACCAGCTCCGGCCCAGGGCCCTCAGATTGGTCCGGGCTGCCGACGAGCGCCAGTCGTCGTGACGGTCGCGCCGGGCGACGGCGAATGGGTCCCGGAATCGGACGGGGCGGAAGAGGTGCGACCCATTCAGGACACGGCCCCGTCAACCGGCCTGCCGCGCCGGAGCAATGCCTGGCTCACCGCTCCGAAGCGAGCCCGGTCGACCGCGTAGTACTTGACGCCCCGGGCCGGGCGGACCGTCACCAGGCCGGCCCGTTCGAGCTGAGCCAGGTGCCGCGATGCCGCCGACTGGGCGATCCCCAACCGGCCCACGATCTCCTGAGCATACCGCTCACCAGCCCCGAGGAGGTCCACGATCCGGAGCCGGGTCGGGTCGGCCAACGCCCGCAGCGCCTCCAGTAATTCGCGATCGTCTTCCACCTCCTCCACCGGCCCGACCGCCTCGCCGGGCTCTCCAGGGGTCAACGGACCCGTGCCTAACCGGGACAGGATGGCCGGGGCGGAGAAGAAAGCCACCATGTCGGGGGGGTAGACGATATAGCTGACGAAGGCGCCGACAGTGGCCGACGGGCAAAACACGACCCGCTTCACCCGTCCCAGATCGGCGGCCAGGGTCGAGGGGAGCCTATGTCCCGTCAGCGTGGAGAAGACCTGTCCGACGCCCCCGTCGAGCGATCTCCGGGCGACCGCCGTCGCGCGTTCGAGCATCGGCCGATGTCCGGCGATCGCCGCCCCGTAGTGCCCTTCCCAGATCGCCCGGTAGAGCCGGATCGTCTTGTCCCGCAGCACCGCGGGCTCGATCAATAGCGGGACGACCTCCTCCACGGTCGCCGTCGTCAGCGCGGGGCCGACGAATTCCTGCCAGGCTCCGGCGTCCGGCCCCGTCGGGGTGGGGAGGACCACGTCGAGGTCGCGATGGACCCGCTCGACGGCGTGGACCGCCATCGCCCGGTACATCTCCGGCGGCAGCGACGCGAGGAAGGCGACGAGGTCCTCGAAGGTGGCCCCGTCCCGCTCCGTCGCCAACGGCCGGAAGGCCATCACCGGTTCTTCCATGTAGTAGAGCAACCGGCCCGAGAAGCCATGGAGCAAGTCGAGGTCGGCCACCGTCGCGGCCGTCAGCTCGCGCCTCGTCGCGACGAGCCACGGTTCGAGCCCGCTGCCGGGCACGGCCCTGTACAGCAGCGAGCAGACTGACACCAGGTCGAGGGGGACCGACAGCCGGGTCTCGACGTGCAATGCCGGGGTGCCCGGGACCAATTCACCCATGATCCGGCCTGTCCCCCGTCTCTGGCTCCCCGGCGTCTTCCCCCTATGCTAATACCGCGATAACACCAAGGCAAGCGAGCGGGGGGGCGATCGCGTCGCGAGATCGCGACGCCAGAGGCCGTCTCCCGGGACGGGCCGACTCCCTCTCACCACCTCGGGTCGTTCCGGAGACACGAGGAGAGGCCGGCCCGGGCGGGATCGGCCTGCCGCCCGCGAGGCCGCGGTCAAACCGTGCTCGTCCGCGGGCATCGGCGGGGCGGCTAGTCGGGGTGACGCGGGCCAGCCGCCTCGATCAGGCCATGTCCAGGTAATCCTGCCGGGGCGGGCTGAAGATGTCGATCACGGATGCCCCGGCTGGACCGGCGATGACCGCGTGGGTCGTCCCCCCCGCGATCACCACGACCTCACCCGGACCGACGGTGCGCGTGTCCTCCCCGAGGGTGAACTCCATCTCGCCCTCCAACACGACGCTGATCTGCTCGTGCGGGTGGGCATGGGCCATCACCACGCTGCCCGGCTCCAACCACACCCGGCAGGCCATCGTCGCCTCCCCGGCCACCGGTCGGAAGTGGACTCCCGGAAACGGCTCCCGTTCCGCGACATCGTCCCACCGGTGCCACGGTCCGCCCCGTCCGGCAACCGTTCCGGTATCCAGGTCGTCTCCTCCGCCGTTCGTCACCATCTCGTACCTTTCCCTGTCTCGGACGTCCCGGCAAGATGGGCCCGAAAAACCGGCCCGGAGTCCCTACCGATTCTCCCCGATGGGCCTGCCGGTAGTGCCCCATCCTCTCACGACCGCTCACGGGCCGCCGATCGATGCTCCGGATGCCGCCGACGAACGCGGACCCCTCTGATGTAGCCAGTGGGACCACGTCCTCGTCCTGGACCTTGGTGGGAGGTGGAAGGTCCGGATGCACTCGGCTTGACCGGGAAGAACGTATGCCCTACCATGCATTGATGGGATATGTCGCGCGGGAGGGGCGGTCATGGGTGGTCCGGGCATGTCGACCGATTCCGCCGACCGGGCGGGAGTCCGAGATTCGGTTGAGCCGTCGATCGCGTCGGCCGTCGGTCCGGGTGACGGATCAGGTGACGGCTTGGCCGACGGAGCCACCCCCGGCGCTGATCGCCCAGATCTCCTTATGTCCACGGGAACATCCGGTCTAGCGGGAGCACCCGTGGGCACCCGCGCCGCGAGCGGACGATCCGCGGACAGGCTCGAGCGAGAGGCAGAGCGGGCCAAGCCCGACCAGCTCTCCCTGTTCGTACCCGGCCCGCGTGGCTCGTTCTCCCCGGCCCTCCACGGCCTGGCCCCGCTGACGGCCACATCGCGATTGCCGATCGGGCGGGCCTGGTTTCGAATCGAACTCGAGCAGGCTGGTCGCCCGCGCAACACCATCGAGTCCTATTGCTATGACCTCGTCGAACTCGAGAAGACGATCGGCCCGATCCCGGTCGGCCGGATCACGCGGGCCCACGTCGCCACCTTCCTCGCCGGCGCCCGCACCCAATCGACCCGAAAGCGGCGCCTGACCTCCCTACGCCAATTCTTCCGCTTCCTCATCGCCGGGGCCAGGGTGATCGACGCGGACCCGTGCGAGGGGTTCTTTCCCCACCGGATCGAACTCAAGGGGGTCGTGCCTCTCTTTCCACCCGAACAGGACGCCATGCTCGCGGCAGCGGCCGGCGACACCCCGTGGGCATTGCCCGCCGTCTGGCTGATGCTCCGCCTTGGCCTCTCCCGCTCCGAACTGCTCGCCCTACGCCACGATCACATCGACCTGACCGATCCGGCCCGGCCCGTGGTCCACATCTTCTATCCCGACCGGAGCAGGCAGGGGAAGGAGCGCCGGATCGCCGCCGACGACGATTTCGCGGCCATGTTGGACCGGTATCCGGCTCCCGGGAGCCCGGGTGACGCGGTCGTCCCCCATGGCCCTCCGGCTATCAACCTGATGGTCGAGCGCGTCCGCCGGGCCGCCGGCATTGCCAAGGCGGTGACCCCGGCGACCCTCCGCCACACCTTCGCCGTCGAGCGAGCCAAGGCCGGGACCACGGGCGACGACCTGCTCACCCTGCTCGGCCTGCATGACGACCCACGAAAACCGGGCCAGCGTGGAACGGTACGTTCGCCTCGCCAGCCCGCCCCTGTGATCTTCCCGCCGGGGGCGGCCATTCACACCGGTGGCGTCCCCACCACGATCCCGGTGGCCAGGACGGCGATCCGGGCAAGTTCTTCCTCTCCTGACTCGCCGCGTGATCGGGCGAACCCGAGCAGTTCGACGCGCTCGGCCCGGCCGAAGGCGATCGCGGCCAGGGCAACATCGGTCACGATCCTGGCCGTGACGATTTCGAGTGCGACCGAGTCGAACCCATCCGTCGCCGTGCAGAGGGTCAGGAGGTCATCTTCCGGCACCGCTGGGTCGCCGCCCCCCATGCCGCCGTCGGCCGCGGCGCCGGCTCCCGCCTCGGCCTCGTCGACGAGTTGGACCAGTTGCAGGTCATCGGGGGCCGGTGCGGCCGGATACCACGCCTCCCGCCAGGCGCCAAGCGCCGCGACGTTGGCTTCGCCACCGGCCGCCAAGGTCTGCCCCAGGTCTCGTACTCGGGCATCGGTCGCCCGGTCAGCGATGAGCCGACCGATGGTGGCCGTCCCGGCGTCTCTCGCCGCCATGGCGTCGATGTAGACCAAATCAAAGGGCGCCAACACGACAGCGCCGGGATCCGTCGGGACCGACTCGTCGCCGTGGTCGTGGTCATCAGCCGTGCCGGGAGTGGCGAGCGTCCCGGCGGTCACCGCCGCGCAGATGGCTGCCGCCCCGGTGACCGGAGTCCCAGTCGCCACGGTTTCCTGGGTCGCCGCCGGCATCGCCGGGCGGGCCACCGCGAGTGCCACCGCCACCACCATCACGGCGACGCCACGCCGAGCGGCAGATGACCCCATCGTTCCGTCCAACATCGTCTCTCCCCTCGTCATTGGACCGGCGCCACCGGTCCCAAACCAGACCGCACCTCAGGCGTCCTGGGCGAGCGCGGCCACACCGAGGAGCACGAGCGTCGTCGCGTCTTGGACGTTTTCCATGTCGATCGACTCGAAAGTGTCGCCCGGGGTGTGGAGGATATTGGACCAGCCAAAGAGCTCTCGGGCGACCAGGATCGTCGGTACCCCGGCGTCGCGCAGGTAGTTGTCATCGGCCACGATCACCGGGTTCTGTCGCACGAGCAACGCCTGTCCCAGGCCGTAGCGGTCGTTCATGTCGACCAGGATGTCCTGCAGCCACATGGAACCGGCATCGCCGTTGAGGACGAGTTGGGTCCCATGCGCGGCAGACCCGACCGCGTCGATGTTATAGGCCCCAGCGATGACGACCCCGTCCTCGGCCAGGCGGGTCGTGAACGCTTCGACGCCCTGGAGGCCGACCTCCTCGACATTGGTGGCGAAGAACCGTACCGGGTGGGCCAGGCGACGCTGGCTCAGGATGCGGGCGATCTCCAGCATCGAGGCGACGCCGGTGGCGTTATCGTCGGCCCCGGGGGCCTCGCTCTGGTCGGCCGATTGGTCGTTGATCGAATCATAGTGCCCCAGGACCAGGTACGCGTCGGACGGGTCGTCCCCCGGCAGCTCGGCGACGACGTTCAGCGAGAGGAGCCCGTCATCGGTGACGAAGTCCTCGAACCAGACGTTGATCCCCATCCCGGCGAAACGCCGGTAGAGGTACTCCCCGGCCATCACGTTGCCGGTCGTCGTGTACTGACGGGTACCGACCCCGGTGCCGTCGGTCGAACTCTGGGCCTGTAGATCACGGATCGTCCGCTCCAACTCGCTCCCCGAGACGTCATCGACCAGGGTATCGAGGTCGTCGATCCGGGGCAACGTCTCGCGGTCCGCTTCCGGTACCGGCGGCCGGTCCCGCGTCGGCGGGAACTTCTCGACCCAGATCCCCCGGTCGACCAGCCCCCGGGCCGGGGCCGGTAATTCCTCGACCCGGATCACCCGCTGCCGCCCGGTTGCGTCCAGGATCGTACCGGCTCGGGAAACGATGTCGTCAGCTTCGGACTGACCCATCTCCTCGGGGGCGCGGACCACGTACAGGGCGAGGGTGTCGTCGTCGGCCTGGATCACCGTGACGGGAATGGCCCGGCCCCGCATCGCGTCGATCGACGCGGCCGGCATCGCGGCCCAGACCTGGCCGTCGTGGGTGTAGTTGGGGGTGATGCCGGCCGCGTCCAGCGACTGGCGGACGCCGTCCGAATCGTCCAACCGGACCAGGCAGGCGCCGTCGCAGGTCGCTGGTTCGATGCCCGGCGTGGCAGCGACATCTACATCCGGAGATGAAGTGTGGGAGATCGGGGCAGACGCCCCGGCGGCCGGCGAGGCGATGGCCGCGGTCGGCACCGGCGAGGCGGTCGAGGTCTCGGGGTCGGCGGGGCCGAGGACGATCTGGGCGGTGATGGCCAACACCGCCGTCAGGATGATCACCCCGGCGAAGATGAGGAGGATGCGACGCTCGGAACGGCCGAGGGGCTCACGCGGGGGTTGGACCATAGGGGGACAGGTGCTCCGGAGACCGCGCCGCGCGGCGACCGCGGCCACGCCCGCCGCGCACGGCGGGTCGCCTCGGGGTCATATGCCCCAAGCCTACCACCCACGCTTCGGCTCTGACGAGGCGCGGTCCGGTCAGGGTGCCGAGTGACCGGGTAGGGAGACGTGATCAGCCCACGCGGTCACCCGCCCGGGGCGTTGTCCCCCAATTCATCACCCACGAGCGCCGCGAAGGCGTCGATCTCCGTCAGGACGAGGCCGATGCTGCCCTCCCAGAACTCCGCCGAGCGGAGGTCGATCCCGAACCTCGCGCCCAGCGTGGCCGCGTCGGCCTGGCCGGTCGAGGCCAACAGGGCGTCGTAGCCGGCCGCGAACGCCACCCGGTCGTCCCCCGCCCGGGCGATGAGGCCGAGCCCGAAGAGCAGCCCGAACATATAGGGGAAGTTGTAGTACGACCGCGATGCGTAGTAATGGGGCTTCACGGCCCACATATACGGGTGCCGCGTCGCCCCGTCGATGCCGTCACCGTAGGTCTCCCGCTGGGCGTCGAGCATGAGTTCGCACAGCTCGTCCACCCCGACGTCGCGCTCCCGGCGAGCGGAGAAAACCCGTGATTCGAAGCGGAACCGGCTGGTGATGTCGATGATCACCTGGGTCGCGTCCTGGAGCGACCCCTCGATGATTTCCAGGCGCGCGGTGGGGGCGACATCCCGCAAGGCGGCCTCACGCACGATCGTCTCGCAGAAGGTGCTGGCCGTCTCTGCCAGCGTCATCGGGGTCTGGCGCTGGAGGGGGGTCAATCCGGTCTCGTTCAGATTGTGGTAGGCATGGCCCAGTTCGTGGGCCAGGGTGCTGACTCCCCCGTACGACGGGCTGAAGTTCAGCAGGACGCGAGATTCGTCACCCCGGAGCGGCATGCAGAAGGCGCCGCCAACCTTGCCGCCGCGCGACCCCGCGTCGATCCACCGCTCCGCCACGGCCCGTTCCGCCAACGCGCGCATCCGGGGCGAGAACGACCCAAACCGCTCCACCACGAAATTGGTCCCCGTTTCCCAAGACCAGCCCTCTCCGTCCTGGTCGGTGGCGGCGGTCGGGAGCGGCGCGAACAGGTCGTACCAGGCCATCCGCTCGATCCCCAGGGCCCGCGCCTTGAGGTCGTAATAGCGACGGAGAGCCGGAAGGGCCCGATCCGCCGCGCCAAGCATCGCGTCGAGCGTCTCCCGGTCGATCCGGTTGGCATGGAGGGCTTCGGCCAGGGGACTGTCCCAACCGCGCCGGTCCGCCAGCAGATTGACCTCTCCCTTGATCCCGTTCATCGCCGCCGCCAACGGCACCGCGACCCGCTCCCAGGCCGCCAGTTCCGCCTCGTGGGCCCGGCGCCGGACGGCCCGGTCGGGATGGTGGGACAGGTTGCGCAGCTCGCTCATCGGCAGCTCGGCCGGGTCGTTCCCCTCCTCGACCGCGAACGGCACGACGATGCGGGAGGTCACGTCGCCGTGCAGCTTGGCCCAGGCCCCGCCGCCGCTCGGGGAGAGGGCGGCGGCGAGGTCCTCCTCTGCCGGACTCATCTGGTGGGCGGCGTCGATCGCGATCATCGCCAGTGGGAAGGCATGGTCCCTGGCCGCCGGCGAGCCGGCGAGGAGATCGTCCAGATCACGCTTGCCGACCCAGGCCGTCAGGCGGGTGGCGAGTTGCCGGATCGTCACCCCATGCTGGCGCAGTTCGCTCCCGCGGCCCTGGGCGGTCGCATCCCGGGCATCCGTCTGCACGAAGGCGGCGACGTAGGACCGCACCGTCTCCAGGTCGCCGAGAAGGGCATTGGATCGGACCAGCGCGGTCTCCAGCGTGGCCCCGTCGCCGGGCCCGGGTCCACGGTCCCCGGACCCGATCCCCAGGTCGTCGTAGAGGCTAGCCAGTGCGGCGATGTCCGCAAGGAGTCTCGCGAACCCCTCCCGGAACTCCTGGGAGTCGAGACCGGGGTAGACGGGGGTCATGTCCCACCGGGGTAGCTCGGAAACGGTGGCGGCGGTCGTATCCGCGGAGGTCGTCATCGTCCGTCCCCTCGAAGCGAGGTGTCCATGGTCCCATCGGATGTCGTCCTCCCGAGGGCCCGCGCCGGTCGCGGTGTCGGAGTGCGGCTCAACCCCACCGCTCGGCCTCCGGGTCGGCGGTGTCCGGGGCTATCCCCGCCAGTTCGGGCCAGAGCGCGTCCGGGATGGGCAGGGTCGCCAGCCCGACCGTCTCCGCGATCCGCTCCGGCTTGGTCATGCCGACGATGGTGACGTCGATCCGCGGGTCGCGGACCGAGAACTGGAGGGCTGCCGCCGCGAGCGGGACGCCGTACCGGACACAGGCCGCATCGAGCGCTCGCGCCCTGTCGAGCATCTCGTCCGGCGCCTCTTGGTACGCGTAGCGAGGGTAGGCGTCCGGACCCTTGGCGAGGATGCCGCTGCCGTAGGGGGCGGCGTTGCAGACGGCGATCCCCCGGGCGTGGGCCAGGTCCAGGAGCGGGTCGGCGGTCCGGTTCAAGAGCGTGAACCGGTTGTGGGTGATGATGGCCGAGAACACTCCCGTCTCGACGTAGCGGATCATCTCCGGGATCGGGCCGCCGGCGACCCCCAGGGCCCCGATGAGACCCTCCCGCTGGAGATCACGCAGGACCTCGACCGCCCCGCCGGGCGCGGTCAGCGTCTCGAACGCTTCCCGCTCCGGGTCGTGCAGGTACACCAACGGCAGGTGATTCAGGCCGAGCAGGGCCATGCTCCGCTCGACCGACCTGCGCATCTGGGGGCCCGAGAAGTCGTCCGTGGCGAGGTCCCGGTCGGCCTTGGTCGCCACCAGGTAGCCCTCGGGGACGCCCCCCAACTCCCGGATCACCAGGCCGACCCGCCGCTCCGATTCGCCGTCGCCGTAGGACGCCGCCGTGTCGATGCCGTTGAACGGCCCCGTCAGCGTCGCCCGGATGGTCGCCAGCGCCTCGTCCTCGGTTGGCGCATAAGCGAAGGTCTCCGGCATGTGCCCGAGCGGCGCCGCCCCCAGCATTACTGGGGACAGTGCCAACCCGGTCTGACCGAAGGGCCGCGCCGCCAGGCGCGCCCCGTCCAACTTCAACGACGGTCGCATCGTCACCCTTGTCGCCTCCGTCGCTTTCCCGTCGTTGGGGCAGGCATGATCCTGCTCCGAGTGATGATCGGCCGTCCGGATGGCCTTCCGAAACGGGCCGCATCATACACCGGCCATGAGGTTGGAGAACGCGGATGCTCAGGTGGTGCCAAGGGAGAACGCCTGGCCGCGGAAGGAGAATCCTCCAACATAGAGTCGACCACCGCCGGCCGCCGGGGTACTCAAGTAGGTGACCAACAAGCCTTCGGCACTGCCGATCGACCAGCGCGTTTCTCCGGTAGCCGTGTCCAGTGCCACGATCGTCCCTTCCAGGCCGTCGGACATCACGACGTAGATCGTCGTGCCGGCGACCACCGGGAGCGTCAGGCCCAGCAGTCCCGGTGTTGGGCTGACCGCGAATTCGGCCCGCCAGACCTCGGAGGCGTCCGCTGGATCGAGCATGGCCAACGATCCCTCCTCGACCACCAGGAGTTGCTCTCCGGCCGCGACCACTTGGGTCGCCCCCGTTTCGGAGGTGTACGTCCAGTCCGGTGCGCCAGTCGCCAGGTCGAAGGCCACGGCGCCCTCATAGGTCGCGGCGATCGCGAGGTCTCCGATCACCGTCGCCGGGCCAGGCGGTTGTTGGCCCAATTCGACCGTCCACAGGGCCTCACCCGTCGCGGGGTCCAGCAGGCGCAACCGCCCGCCATAGGTGACCGTCAACACGCCCGCGTCGGTCGCGACCGGAGCGAAGAAGCCCGTCTCCGGCTCGTCGAGATTCCACAGTTCTTCACCGGTCTCGGCATCGACGGCCCACAAGATCCCGCCGATGATGCCTCCGCTCACGCCATAGACCCGTCCATCGTGGTGAGCCGGCATCATGAATGACCGTGGTAAACCCATCTCGTCCGGTTCGACCCGGAACCGCCAATCTCGCTGCCCGGTCGCCGCGTCGAGCCGGTACAGCCCATCCGGGCCACCGGCGAAGACGCGGTCCCCGACCACGATCGGCTCGGAGGCGAAGAAGCGCTCGCCCAGCTCGAAGTTCCACCGCTCGGCCCCGGTCGTGGCGTCCAGGGCGAAGAGCGCAGGCCGGGACAGTAAGT
>Ga0136611_10002172_pt1 | contig 13637 bp, 12 predicted proteins | sample AntDrymUQ2232306_2_FD_106645 | JGI IMG/M metagenome (GOLD analysis project Ga0136611, IMG submission 106645) | Polar desert sand microbial communities from Dry Valleys, Antarctica - metaG UQ223 (23.06) | ecosystem: Environmental > Terrestrial > Soil > Desert | place: Antarctica: Dry Valley... | reverse complement strand
TCGTTGCAACCGGCGATGGCGAAGCCGGCGAGGGCGAGCCAAGAAATTTTGCGCATGGTTATTTCCCCGTCGCTTCGAGCACGAGCTTCACCGGTTCGCCCTCTTTCGGGAGCGTATCCTTCTTCACGTCCATCTTCAGAAATTTTTCGTCTTTCATCGTCAGCGTCGATTGGAACACCGTCTCGGCGTCCACCGGGAAGATCACGATGAGCGAGCCGGTGTTGTCCGCGCCGAACTCCTTCGCCACCTTGCCCGGCTCCGCCTTCGCCGGCGCAGAGCCGGTGAATCGGAACTTCACCCCTTTGGGCATCGGCTTGTTCGTCTTCGGATCGACGAGAATCTTATCGAGCGGATAGCGCTTCGCGGGGCCGTCCCCCTGCGGCACGTCGATGTAGATATTCACCTCCGGGCCTTCGGCTTTCGCGTCTTCGCCGACGGCGGGCTTCCCGGCTTTCAGTCCGAGTTGCTCCATCGCCGCGGCGACTTCGCTCGGCATCACATCGATGGTCACGATGGTCTCGTGCGACTTCTTGCCGTTCTTGTCTCCCGGCTTGGCATCCTTGATGTACCCCCAGCAGGCGACGACTTCGATGGGGTACGCCTGATCCAAGTGCGGCAGCTTCCGCGGGGCGACCTTCGCATCGACGGTGACGGTCTTCTTCTCCTTGTCCACCTTGATGCCGGGGGGGAGTTTGATCTCGGCCGCCGAGCCGAAGCCCGCGCAGAGGATGAGGAAGCAAAAGGTCAGCGTGCCGCGCATGGTGGGAGGCCTCGGACTCGGAGAGTTCATCTAGGGTCGTCTTACCCGTCGGACACGTCAATGGTGCATGGGGTCATGAGGGACGCGGATGACGCGGAAAAAGCAAGATGATGGGGATCGGAGAAGAATTGATCTGCTCCATCCTCTTCATCTCTTCTCCGCATCCGCGTCATCCGCGTCCCTCTTCTCTACTTCTTCTCCGCGGAGATATCGTAGCACAAGAGCACGTCCATGTCGCGGAGGTATAGGCCGCCGTTGGCGACGACCGGGTGGGGCCACGCCGGCGTTCTCGTCCGCTCGGGCTGCGTGAAGCGCCCCTTCTCGACGTACATCTTCGGGTTCACTTCCACGAGGGCGACCTCCCCCTTTTGACCGCGGACGTAGAGCCGGTTGTCGGCGAAGCAGAGCGCCGACGCTCCGACGGACGCCTCCTTCCACTGGACTTTACCCGTCGCGAACTCGGCGCAGAAGAGGTTGGCTCCGGAGAATCCGTAGAGGTATCCGTCGAGCAGAACCGCGCCGCCGATGCCGGGGGCGACGGCTTTGTCGAAGTAGACTTCCTTCGCGGTCACGCCGTCGCCTTCGGCTTTCAGCGCCACGAGACCGCCGCCTTTGCGGGCGCCCGCGACGAAGACGGTGTCCTTGGAAACCACGGGCGTGAGCATGCTCGCGCCTTGATCTTGCGTCGCGCTGTACTTCCACAGAAACTTGCCGGTCTTCGCATCGACGCCGACGAGCGCCTTCCGCATGTACTGCACGTACTGCTTCCGCCCGGCCGCTTCGACGATCATGACGCTCGCGTAATCGGCGATGTCTCCGCCGGGCACCTCGGACTTCCAGATCACGTCGCCGGTCTCCTTCTTCAGGGCCGCGAGCGTGGCCTTGCTCCCGCCCGGCGTGCAGATCAGCTCGTCGCCGTCGATGAGCACCGATTCCGTGTAGGCCCATGCCCCGACCGCGCCGTCGAACTCCTTCGCGAGGTTCTTGTGCCAGATCACCTTGCCCGCGGTATCGAGGCAGTTCAGCTCGCCGTCCGAAGCGAGGCAGTAAAGTCGGTCCCCGTCAACCGTCGGGGTGGCTCGGGTTCCGGGATACTGCGGCCCGCGGTTGGCTCCGACCTTGCCGATCTTGGTGGCCCACGTCTCTTTGCCGGTCTTCTCGTCGAGGGCGACGGCGAACTCGTCCCCTTTGCGGGTCGTCTGGATGTAGACGACGCCCTTCACGATGGCCGGGGCCGAGTAGCCGGTGCCGAGGTCGGTGATCTTCCAGCGGAGCTTCGGGCCGTCCTTCGGCCACTCCTGGAGGAGGTTCTTGTCGGCCGAGATGCCGGTGCGGTCGGGGCCGCGCCACTGCGGCCAATCGACGGCGAATGCGGACGATACGAAAGCGAGGGCGGCGATCGATGCGAGCGCGGTGCGGGTCATGGGCGGACCTCCGAAAAAGGATAACGACTCAGTTCCGCAGCACCGGGGGCACGAGTGCGCAAGAAGCGGGAAAAGATGTCATGCCCCCGATGTCTGCTGCAGAACCTGGGTCAGCGTGCCTTGAGCCCGTCCTGATTCCAGTCGCAAGCGGTAGTGCAAGTGCAAGCATCGCAAACCCCAGAGCGACATCGTGTGGTCGGCCCGTACCAGCCCGCCATTGGCCGGATAGACGTGGATCCGCTCCCGGAAGCTCCTGAGGTAGCGGGCGACCACCGAGCCGTCCGGCTGGTGGACGGTGAAGTAGAAACCCGGGTCGCCAAATCGCCGCCCCTCCGACATCAAGACCAATGAGCCGTCCGGCTGCACCTGCGGCTGAAGGATGACGACGGCATTGCCATTGGGCAGCGGGAACACCGTCTTCACGCACGGCCCGACCGCCCCCGGCGGTGTGGCGACCGAATAGCTGCCGACATAGATGACCCGTCCCGTTTTGACCAGCGTTCGCACCCAAGCGTTCGCCCGCAGTTCGCCGGTGTGCGGCGCGGTGACCTGTATGACCTCGCTCGTCATCCCCCAGCTGGTATCGAGGGAGGACAGCGGCAGGTTCAGTTGCTCCAGCCTCCGGCTGAAGATGGCGGCGACGAGGAATCCGAACGGCCTGAACAGACCGCTCCACTCCGACCACACGTCCATCTCGAAGTCGGCCGCCCGCTCGTAGAAATCAGTGACCGCCGGGGAGACGGCGGAGGCGTCGAACCCCCGGCAGGACAGCTCCGCGAACGACTCCAGCAGACCTTTGCCCCACCGGTACCGCGTGACCGACAAGTTTTCGGTGGCCGCCCACTTGTCGAAGTAGTCGAGGCCCACCCCGCGGGTCGATCCAACGGGTCCTGCCAACCAGGGGGCTTCGGCTAGATTGACCCGCCGGCCCGTCGCCCGGACCCATTGCTGTGTGAACCAGTCGATCAGATTGCCGCGACGCTCCCCGAGCCACATCCGTTGCGCCCTCCTCCGCCGAACCCGACGCAAGCAGTGTAGTCAATTGCGACCCCTTGGGGTTGTGCCGAATCCGCGGATACCACCGTCTGCCCAAAAGCGTCCGGTGGGATCCTCGAACTCGGCTCACCCTAGGTGAACCCGGTCGAAGCCGCACCGCTCTCCAGTACAATGCTCCCAAGCAGAATCGTTCCCGGAGTTCCCCCGCGATGACGCAAGTTTGGATCAACGGCGAGTACCACGACAAGCTCGACGCCAAGATCAGCGTCTACGATCACGGCCTGCTCTACGGCGACGGCGTCTTCGAGGGGCTCCGCGTCTACTCGGGGAAGGTCTTCAAGCACCGCGAGCACATCGAGCGGCTCTACGATTCCGCGAAGGCGATCGCGCTCAAGATTCCGATTCCGCCCGCTGAAATGCTGGAGGCCGTGGAGGACGCGGTCGCTCACAACAAGAAGCACGACGGCTACATCCGGCTCATCGTGACGCGCGGGGCGGGGAGCTTGGGGCTCGATCCGCGCAAGTGCGAACCGAACATCATCATCATCGTCGACGACATCGTCCTCTACCCGAAGGAGCTTTACGAAGCGGGGCTGGAGGTCATCACGTCGTCGTACATCCGCAATCACCCGAACGCGACGAACCCGCGCGTGAAGTCGCTGAACTACCTCAACAACATCCTCGCGAAGATCGAAGCGATCCGCGCCGGCTGCCTCGAAGCGATCATGCTCAACCACAAGGGGGAAGTCGCCGAATGCACCGGCGACAACCTGTTCGTCATCAAGAAGGGCGTGCTCCGGACGCCGCCGCCGGACGCGGGGATCTTGGAAGGGATCACCCGGAACTTCGTCATCGACCTCGCCCGGGCCGCGGGGGTGTCCTTCCAGGAAGCCAGCCTCACGCGGCACGATGTCTATGTGGCGGACGAAATCTTCCTCACCGGCACCGCGGCCGAGGTCATCGCCGTGACGAAGGTGGACGACCGCGTCATCGGCACCGGCAAGCAGGGGCCGATCACGGCCCAACTCCGCGCCCTCTTCACGAAGGCCATCCGTGAATGACTCCGGACTCGTCGGACGACGCGAGCGCCTGCTCGCGATTCTGGGCGCGATGCCGGGGACGGTGGTCGCCTTCAGCGGCGGCGTGGACAGCGCCGTGGTGGCCAAGGCCGCGTACCTCGCACTCGGGGAACGGGCCATCGCCATCACGTCGGACAGCCCGAGCGTGCCGCGCAGCGAACTCGCCGCGGCGGTGGAACTGGCCGCGCTCATCGGCATCCGCCACGAAATCCTGCCGACGACCGAGTTCGACAACCCCGCGTACCAGCGGAATGCCGGGGATCGCTGCTACTTCTGCAAGAGCGAACTCTACACCCGCATCGAGACCCGTCTGCCGGCACTCGGGCTGAACGTCGTGTGCAGCGGGGCCAATCTCGACGACATGGGCGACTACCGGCCGGGCCTGACCGCCGCCGCCGAGCACAGCATCCGCCACCCGCTTCAGGAAGCGGGATTCACGAAAGCGAACGTCCGCGAGCTGGCGCGGCACTGGGAGCTCCCCGTGTGGGACAAGCCGGCTTCGCCTTGCCTGTCGAGCCGACTGGCACCGGGTTTGGAGGTGACGCCCGAGCGCACGCTCCGCGTCGAGAAGGCCGAGACGTACTTGAAGTCGCTCGGCCTGCGCGACGGGCGCGTCCGCTATCACGAGGGGGATTTGGCCCGCGTCGAAGTCCCGATCGAAGAGATCGGCCGATTGCTCGATCCGACGGTTCGGCAGGAACTGTCGAAGGCTCTGCATGAGATCGGATTCCGCTTCGTGACGCTCGACTTGGACGGCTTCCGCTCCGGCAGTTTGAACCAGCTCGTTTCGCTCGAAGTGAAATCGCGGTACAGTGAGAATCGCCGCCCGACCGCCACCCCGACGTAATCCGCCATGCAACCCCTCCCCGCCGCCGCCGCGCTCGCCGCGTACTTCCTCGAATGCCGCTCCAAGATCTTGGACGTCGCGGCGATCCTCGACCGCATCGACCGAGGCACCGACGCGGCAGCGGCGCTCGCCGATCCCCGCCTCGCGCGCATCCGCGAAGCGTTGGACGTGCTGCTGGCCCCCGGAAGCGGACGGGCTGAGCGGATCCAGCGCGTCTTCTCGCTGGACTACGATCCGGGTTGGAAGGTGCCCGATCCGAAGTAGCGGCCCAGAACGCGAATCCGGCGATGGAATTGCGCCGCGCGGACGGTACACTGTCGGCGAGCCTTCTCCCCGCCCCGTTCCGAGGGAACCATGCCGATCAAGGTGACTTGCTCCAACTGCGGGGGTGTCCTCCACGCCCCGGACGACGCCGGCGGCAAGCGCGGGCGCTGCCCCACATGCGGCAACGTGCTGCCGATACCGGCCGACGGGCCGAAGCTGCCCACATCTCCGCCGGCCGCGAAAGAGAGCGCGCAATCCCCCTCGTTCGGCGATTTCAACCTCGGGCCGCAAGTCGGCCCGCCCGCGGCCTCGCCTCCGAAGCGGCCCACGACCGCTTCCTCCGTGCCCCTAACGGATTCGCCCGCCTCGGCCCGCCCCTCCGTGCCCTCGCTCACGGAACCGGCCGTGGCCCCGCGCCGCGGCAAGCCCGTCCCCCCGGCGCGTCCGCCGGAAGCGGCCCGGAAGTCGAATGATCCCTTCGCGCGCACGTCGGCCGGGAAGGCCGAGGGGGAAGTGTCCGACGGCGTGATCCGCCGCTGGAAGCGCGTCCGCGGCGGCCTCTGGTGGATCCGCGCCGCGATCCCCTTTTTGGTCTTCCCGATCTTGGCCCTCAACGGCTTGAAACTGTACGAGCACTTCGTCGCACCGCTGCCCGTGAAAGACCCCGGCTACCTGAATCAAACCTGGCTGACTTCGCAGCAGGAAATCGAAATCGTCGCCGTGATGCTCCCGTTCGCCTTCGGCGTCCTCCTGCTGCTGATCGGCCGCTTCGGCGTCTCCAATGTGCCGCACCGTGTCCAGGCGCACGGCCTCTCCCTCTTCGCTGCGCTGGCGACCCTCTTGGCCGTCTGCGCGGGGATCGCCGTGATTTTCCCCGCCGTCGCCCTGCTCGCCATCGGCGAGAAGGATTTGCCGTTCGTCGTCCGCGAGAACGGCGTCTCGACCTGGAAGCTGATGATGCCGAACGACCCCGAGGGCATCATGCAGCGGCTCGGCCTCATGATCGGCGCGTCGGCTCTGCTCGTCGCGGAATTCTGGTTCGCCTCGGCGCTCGGCCGGATCGGCACCGCGCTGCACAGCAATCGGCTCGCCGGGCGCGCCACGCGCTACCTGATTCTGCTCGGCCTCGGGCTCGGCATCCTGATCGCCTCCGGCGCGCTCGCCCCCGCCTACAATTTCGCCGCGATGCCGCGCGACGTGAGCGCCGAGACCGGCAGACTCACTCAATCGACGTGGAACGACAGCGCCGAACCTCTGCTCGACAAACTCGGCGCGGAGCGGACGGCGGCCCGGGCCGGCTTGTTCCTCTTCGGCGGTCTCTGTTTTGCGGGAATCTACTGGCGGATGGTCGGAGCGGGTCGCGGAGCCGTCCGCGAATGGCTCGACGAGAATGGACGGCCTTAATCGGGGGTCGCCGAAACCCGTGCCGGAGGAGGGCACCGGGCATGGCTCTGCTCTTTTGCTGCCCCGTGTGCGGGTCGAACCTGCGGGTGGCCCGCTCGGCGGCCGTGGCCACGGTCGCCTGTCCGGGGTGCCGCGAGCCGATCCACGTCCCGCGCCACACGCACCCCGCCGAGGCGCTGCACGACACGCCCGCCGTGCCCGCCATCGAAGCGGCCCGCGCCCGCGCAGGACTCGCCCGGCTCACGCTGAGCCTCTGGCTCTTCATGGCCTGCGCACTCCTCGCGCTTATCATCCTGAGCCTCAAGGCCGCGGTCGGCGCGCAGCCGCCGGAAGTCGTCCTCGTCTGGATTCCGCTCAGCGTGCTCACGACGATCTGCTTGGGGATCGGCTTGCTCGCCTGCTGGTTCCGCGTCCGCGGCTACCTGCAAGTGCGCGGGGCCGCTTCCGCGGTCGGCGTCGAACTCTGGGTTCGCCTCCCCGCGGTCGGGGCCGTCTTCACCGGTGTCGGTGAGACCTCGGCGATCACGTCGGTGATCCCCTGGCTCGTCGGGCGCACGGTGTTCGAACTCCCCCCCGAAATCGCCGCCCTCGCCTTCCTCGGCATCCTCTGCGGGCTGATCGGCCTCGTGCTCGAATTCGCCTTCATCACCGCGATCCACCGCCTCCTCTGGGAGACCGCCGGTTGGCAAGCGGCGAACAAGACCGGCAACTACGCGGTGACCTTCCTCTTCTCGGCGGTCACGGCCATGGCCACGCTCGTCGCCGCCGGCGCGACGGTGATGGCCCTCGTCGGCATCGCCCCGGCCCCGCCCGTGGAAGTGAACCTCGCGGCGAACCCGTTGCCCGAAGAAGTGCAAGTGGTACGGGCCGTGGTCCTCGGCGTGCTGACCGCGATCACGGCGCTCGTCGCCTACCGCTACGGTCGCCTCCTGCGCAGCACCCGCCGGGCGCTCGCGTCCCCGCAGCCCTACGCGGGACCGATCCCGTCGGTGAAGGGGTGAGGCCGAGTGCGGAATCGCCGAATTCTCTGCGCTGGGACATCTCGAACCGCCCGGCGCTGCGACTTCCTCGTGCGGATCGATCGGATCCGCGCCGAGATGTTGTCGCCTCACGACGTCGCAGAGTCGCTCGCTGCGGGCGTAACCGTGCAGCGGATCACGGGATTTGTGAGGAAAACCTCAGCGAACTGAATTTGCGGAGACGTCCGGTTCGGCCTTTGAGATGTCCGGTACCGACCTCTCCGTGTGTTGATGGCCTCGATGTGGTTTCACACGGGGGTGGGAGGTCTGGCCCGGAATCATTTTCGCGTCTGCCGGCCCCCTTTCCGTTCGCCTTGCCCGGTTCGCCCGCATCGGGTAGCTACAATGCGGGGAACGACAGGGGGAATGCCGGGATGCCATTGCTCGAAGCACGCGGGTTGGTGAAGTGGTACGGCGCCCGCAAGGTCGTGGACGGCGTCTCGTACGACGTGAACCCCGGCGAAGTCGTCGGATTGCTCGGTCCCAACGGGGCCGGCAAAACGACCAGCTTCCGCATGACCACCGGCCAGATCACCGCCAACGACGGGCAAGTCCTCTTCGACGGCAACGCGATCACGTGCCTGCCGATGTACCGTCGGGCACGTCTCGGCATGGGCTACCTCTCCCAAGAGCCGAGCATCTTCCGGAAGCTCTCGGTCGAGCAGAATCTGCTGGCGATTCTGGAGGCGCTGCCGCGCAGCCGGACGCTCGGGCGCCGGCTCACGCGCTCCGAACGCTGGGAGCGCACGGAGGCGGCGCTCGCGCGGTTCAACCTGCTCGACGTGCGCAAAACGACGGCCGCGCGATGCTCCGGCGGCGAGAAGCGCCGGCTCGAAATCGCCCGCTGCCTCGTCTGCGAACCGCTGCTCATCCTGCTCGACGAACCCCTCGCGGCAGTCGATCCGCTCACGAAGGAGGACATCCGCCACAACATCCGCGAGCTGGCGAATCAGGGCATCGGCATCCTGCTCACGGACCACGACGTGCGCGAAGTGCTCAAGATCGCGGATCGGGCCTACCTCATCATCAACGGGAAGGTCGTGGCCCACGGAACGCCCGAAGAGCTGAAGCGGAACAAGGTCGCCATCGACGGCTACCTCGGTGACACCTTCGCCGAGGAGGGCTACTCGCGCAACGGCACCTCGCCCGTTCGGCGGGCCTCGCTCGCCGAGCCGGAACCGGACGACTCGATCGTACCCCTCGCGAGTGCGAACGGGACGCCTTTCGCGACTGCGGCCCCGGCGCAGGTTCAACGTCCGGCAGCACCCCCTCCGCCGCAGACCTCGGGGAACCGCACGACCTTCGGCGGTTCGACGCAGCAATTGCTCGAACAGGAAAAGATGCGGCGCTGGATCGACCTGCTGCTGGATCGCAATCAGATGCAGACGGCGTGGAAGGAATTGACCGCGCGCGGCCGCGATGCGATTCCGGTGCTCATCGAAGCCCTCGAACGGCGCGAGCTGGAGTTGCGGCACTTGGCGCTGAGGCTGCTCGAATCGATCACGGGGGAGAGCCTGCGGTTTCAAGCCGATGGGCCGGACGACGTGCGCTGTAAGCAGATCGCACTGCTGCGGGCGAAGCTCGTCCGCAGTTGACGTTCAATCGGCCACTATCCGGGCGATGGCCTGCTCGGCCGCGGCGCGGTAGGGCTCATCTTCGCGACCGGCGATCTCTTGGAGCAGCATCAGCGCGGATGCGGCACCGGGGCCGATGCGACCCAAAGCTTGGATGGCGTTGACCCGCGCGGACTCTTCCGAAGTGTGCGGCCTGGTCGGTGCCGGAGCGGGGGGCGTGACAGTTCCGCTTGCCCCCGCGTGGTAGACGGGTTGCGTGCGCGATAGCACTTTCGGCCGATACGCCTCCACGAGCTGCACGAGTTCCGATACGGCGACTTCGGCGAGCTCCCCCATCCATCCGAGGGCGATGGCCGCCTCGGCGCGCACGAAGGGATCGTGGTGCCGGAGGTTCGCCATGAGCGGTTCGAGCGCCGGCGCACCGATCTGGCTGAGCGACTTCGCCGCGAGGCGGCAGAGGACGACGTTCGTGCCGCGCATGGCTTCGACGAGCGCCGGCACGGCCGGGCCGGCGACTTCTCCCATGCTGCCGAGGGCTTGGGCCGCCCCGGCCGAGGTGCGCGGATCGCCGTCGCAGAGGGCGTTGCAGAGTCCGGTCAGCGCGGAGCGCGCGGAGGGACCGAACTTGCCGATGGCCCAAACCGCGTTGCGGCGGACGTACTTGTCGGGGTGATCGAGGAAGCCGACGAGGGCCGGAATCGCCTGTTGACCGAAGGCGCCGAGCGCTTGCACCGCCGCTTCGCGGACGCCCCGTTCGGAATCGTTCGCGGCTTCGATCAGCACGGGGTAGGCTTCGCGCGGCGGCGCCGCGAGCTTCGCCAGCGCCCGGGCCGCGCGGATGCGCACCGGGGCGCTCGCATGGCGGATGCCGCGCAGGTACTCGGAGGCCGTCTCATCGACTGGGATCATCGGCCTCGACCGGACGGGGATTGCGGCGCGGAGCATCCCAACCCTAGTTCAGGACGGCCCCGCTGCAAGCCGGTCGGAGCGATTCGACGGATTGACGCCGGGGCCGAATTCTTCACCCGCCGTCGCACAACCGCTCGAAATCCCAAACGGGCACGGTGCCCAAACCCTTCACGATCGCTTCGCGCTGCGTCCCTTCGGCGAATCCGCAGACGTCGGCCCAGGCGTCGCCGCTCAGCGTCACGCGGTTGGGGCGGCCGTTCGATTCCATCCGCGCCGCGGCGTTCACCGTCTGCCCCCAGACGTCGAAGCTGAACTGCGTTTGGCCGAGAACCCCCGTCACGACCGGCCCGACGTGCAGCCCGACGCGGAGCGCCCAGCCGCTCGGGTGCCCCTGCGCATCGGCGATCAGCTCGCGGGCGCAGCGCAGCAGCGTGAGCGCCGGATTGAGGTCGTCGCCGGAAAGCCCCGCGACGGCCATGAACGCGTCGCCGATGGTCTTGATCTTCTGGACGCCGTGCCGGAGGCAGGTCTCCTCGAATTGCCGGATGAGCGCCTGGAGGGTATCGACGACGATCTCGGGGCTATCGCGGTACTTTTCGCACCACGGGGTGAAGCCGACGATGTCGGTGAAGAGCACCCCGACCTTTTCGTGCCGCTTGGGGCGGATGGTTTCCGACCGCCGCCATTCGTCGACGACGGCGGGCGGGAACATGGCCCGCACGAGGCGGTCGATGCGTGCCTGGTACTCGAGTTCGCGATCGCGGAGCCGCTTCTTCTCCAGACTCCCGGCGATGCGCGCCCGCAGCAAGTCCGGGCGCACGGGTCGGACGAGATAATCCTCCGCGCCGGCTCCGATGCAGGCGAGCACGCTGTCGTCGTCGCCGAGCGCGGAGACCATGATGACGGGAATGGGCCAGAAGTGCGCGTCGGCCTTCAACCACTTCAGCAGATCGATCCCCGTGATTTCCGGCATCAGCACGTCGGTGACGATCACATCGACGGCCGGCCGTTCCGCGTCCGTCAGGCGGAGCTGCGCCTCGCGGCCCCCCGCCACGGCTTCGACGCGCTGGCCCTGCTGCCGGAGCTGCTTCGTCATCAGATCGCGGCTGAACTCGTTGTCGTCCACGATGAGCACGAGGCCCGGCGCGGCGGTGTCGGCCGTCGCCGCGGCGCGGGCGATGGCGGCGGGCAATCCCGCCAGCGTATCGCGGATCGGACTCGCGTCCGCTGCGGCATCCTTCGACAGATTCTGGAGGCCGACGAGTACCTTCCGGGCGACCGCGAGGACTTCGGTCAACTCGGTGCCGAACCGGTCGAGGCCGGCCGGCTCCGCGCTCTCTCGGACGTCCTCGGCGGCGGAGACGATGTAGCCGACCGCGCCGCGCAAGTCGTGTCGCAGGCCGCGTCGCTCTTCCGCCGTCGCACGCTCGAACGGGCCGCTCAAGAACTGCGCCACTTTGGAACGGTAGACTTCGGCGCGATCCCGGATCCGCGCGGCCAGAGTCGACACATCGCCGCCGTCCGCGCCGGCCTTGCTCTCGAAGGCACTCGCCGCTTCGCCGAGGGCGACGGCCGACGTCGTCAGCTCCTGGCGCACGTAGGCGAGCCACGCCCGCTGCTTCAGGTCATCTCCGGCGATCTCGCTCATGGCGACGCCGGCCGGGAACCGAGGAGGGCATCCATCTTCGCGAGGAGCTTGGGCAGATCGACCGGCTTGCTCTCGTACTCGTCGGCGCCGGCCGCGATGGCGATGGCGCGATCTTCGGGCATCGCGTGGGCCGTGAGCGTGATGATCGGGATGGAGCGGGTCGCCGCGTCCGCCTTCAACCGCCGCGTCGCTTCGAGGCCATCGACCTGCGGCATCTTGATGTCCATGAGGACGATGTCCGGCGCTTCGGCGAGCGTCTTCGCGATCCCCTCGTCGGCCGAGTTGGCTCCCGATACGGCGTATCCGCGCCGCGCGAGTCGCCGTCCGAGCAGTTCGATATTGTCCGGTTCGTCGTCGACGATCAGCACTTTCGCCATGTCGGACATCCCTTCACGTGCGGGCGACGCGCCCGATCAGTTCGGCGAGTTTTTCCAAGTGGGCGAGATCGCCCTTTTCGAGGATGCGCGTCACCCGCCCGTTGAGGCGGACGAAGTCGGCGGAGGTGAGTTCCTTCGCGGTGAGCACGATCAAGGGGACGCGGTGGCCCGGGAATCTCTTCGCGAGTTCGTCGAGGAACCCGAAGCCGTCGAGCACGGGCATCATGAGGTCGAGCAGGATGAGCGCCGGCCGCCGCTCGGCGAACGCCCGCAACGCCTCCTCGCCGTCCGCGGCCTCGGCGATCTTCCAGCCCTCCCGATCCAAGTACTTCCGCACGATGCAGCGGTTCTCGGCGCTGTCGTCCACCACGAGCACGGTATCGGCCAGCCCCGGCGCGAGGTACTTGCGCAGGATAGCCCCGAGCCGCTGCCAGTCAATCGGCTTCGTGAGGTAATCGGCTGCGCCGAGCGCGAAGCCGCGCTGGCGATCATCGACGATCGTCAGCATCACGACCGGGATTTCGGCCGTGCGCGGGTCGCCCTTCAACTCGCCGAGCACCGTCCAGCCGTCCGAGCCGGGCATCATGACGTCGAGGGTGACGACGCACGGGAGGATGTCGCGGGCCAGCCGCAATCCCTCGTCGCCGCTGGTCGCCTGCACGACGCGGAACCCCTCCTTCGCGAGGAAGCGCTCCATGAGCTCGCGCACCATCGGGTCGTCGTCCACGACGAGGACGGTGCGCCCCCGCGCGGGGGCGGCGAGCGGGAGCGCGGGGAGCGAGGAAGCGGCGATGGGCGCCGGCGCCGCGCCGACGTGGAGCGGCAGGGTGACGATGAACTCGGAACCGCGCCCCGGCTCCGACTCCACGCGGATCGGCTTACCACCCATGAGTTCGGAAAAATTGAGCGTGATCGAGAGGCCGAGGCCGGTGCCCCCCTGCTCGCGCGTCGTGGAGGAATCGACCTGGTAGAAGCGCTGGAACAGGCGCTGCACCTGCTCGCGGCTCATCCCTTTCCCGGTGTCCTTCACCGAGAACTCTACCCAGTCGCGGCCGTCGTCCGCGAGTGCCCGAATGCCGAGTGTGACCGACCCGTTCTGGGTGAATTTGAAGGCGTTGCTCAGCAGGTTGATGAGGATCTGCCGGACGCGGCGCTCGTCGGCGATCATCGGGCCGACGCCGGACGGAGCTTCGACGACGAAGCGGTTGCCGTTTTTTTCCGCGAGGGGGCCGACGAGCGCCTTCACGTCGGCGATCATCGCGCCGATGTCGAACGGGGCCACGGCGAGTTCCATTTTCCCGGAGGAGATCTTCGCCATGTCGAGGATGTCGTTGAT